>JYMV01027745.1_pt1 | contig 10381 bp, 4 predicted proteins | sample 338911 | NCBI WGS metagenome assembly JYMV01 (sample SAMN03354496, study PRJNA234377) | hydrothermal vent metagenome | biome: Deep sea; feature: Hydrothermal plumes at the Eastern Lau Spreading Center, Western Pacific Ocean; material: Seawater | place: Tonga | collected 2009 | depth 2000 m m
GAAGAAGTAACATTGGCGTATAGAAGATCCAGGGACGAGATGGGCGCCTATGAATTTGAGTATGATTTGGCTAAGGGGGTTGGGGCCAACGGGGTGTTCAATCTTACCCCGATCGAAATTATTGGAAAGAAAAAAGTTGAGGGTGTGCGGTTTATCCGCAATAAGTCATCCTATGGAAAGATCGAGCCTATTAAAGGAAGCGAGTTCACTTTTGAATGCGACATGGTAATTCTCGCCACGGGGCAGTCGAAGCAGGTCAACTTCCTTGAAAAGATAGAGAGCCTTAAGTTGGATAAAAAAGGCAGGATAATGGATAATCGGGGACGTATTGTGGTGAATGCGGAGACGCATCAAACCAATAACCCCAAGTACTTTGCAGCCGGAGACGCTGTCAATGGAGGGGTGGAGGTAGTAAATGCGGTATATGAGGCTAAGATCGCTGCCAGAGGTATTCATAAGTATCTCGCGGGAAAAGATGGCAGGCGGAAGATCACCATCCCAACACCCACAAAAAGCAAAGGGGCAAAGAAGAAAAAGGGAGCCGTGAAGTCAGTCTTAAAAAATCCCAATAGTTGACTCCTTATCCAATTCACCTCCATAACAGGTACCGGGAAACAATGAACCATTAAAATGACCAAGCAACATGCCAGATCTATCATCAAACTTAGCGGGAATTAAATCACCCAACCCATTTTGGTTGGCATCCGCGCCGCCTGCGAATTCTGGGTACCAGGTCATGAAGGCCTTCGACCAGGGATGGGGTGGGGCAGTTTGGAAAACATTAGGCGTGCCGGTGATCAATGTCTCAAGCCGTTACGGAGGAGTGAATTACCGCGGCAATCGCATGATTGGGTTTAGTAATATAGAGCTGATCACGGACAGGCCTTTGAAGGACAATCTCCGGGAAATAGAAGAGGTTAAGAAACACTTTCCCGACCACGCTGTTATAGCCTCGCTAATGGTGGAATCCAGGGAGGAATGGCACCAGATAGTAAAGGATGTAGAGAATGCCGGATCTGACGGTATTGAGCTCAATTTCGGATGCCCCCATGGAATGTGTGAGCGTGGAATGGGGTCAGCAGTTGGACAGGAACCCAAGGTGTTGGAGACGATAGTTGGATGGGTCAAGGAAGTTTCAACGATCCCTGTAATCGTTAAGCTAACACCAAACATTTCTGATATTCGGGTTCCAGCCAGGGCTGCTAAGAACGGTGGCGGAGATGCCATTTCCCTTATCAACACTATTCAGAGCATTGTTGGTGTGGATATCGACAATTTCGTACCGTACCCTGAAGTGGACGGGCAGAGCACCAATGGGGGATACTGTGGGCCAGCCGTGAAGCCCATTGCACTCAATATGGTTAAGAACTGCGCCCTGGATCCGCAAGTCGGTCTTCCTATCTCCGGGATTGGAGGGATAGAGAACTGGAGAGATGTTGTTGAGCACATTCTCCTGGGAGCAGCCAATGTGCAGGTTTGTACTGCGGTTATGCACTATGGTTTCGGTATCGTGAGGGAAATGCAGGCGGGCCTCGAGCGCTATATGCTGGATAAGAATTTTAAGACTATTGATAGCATGGTCGGCAAGGCATTGAATCAGGTGAAGAACTGGGAAGATCTCAATTTGAAATATAAGGTCGTTGCGGAAATTGATGAAGGCAAGTGCATCGAATGCCAGCTATGCTATACCGCCTGTGAAGATGGCGCCCACCAGGCAATTGGATTATCTGAGCAAGAAGGCCAGCGTATTCCCTATATTATTGAAGAGAATTGCGTGGGCTGTAACTTATGCTCGCTGGTATGCCCGGTTGAAGAGTGCATTACGATGGTGAGGAGGGACGATGGAAAGTCCCGGGAAACCTGGGCCGACAGAACGCTCAAGGGTGAGATACCAACTACATTTAATGATGAGCTGGCGGGCGGATTGAACCACTGGGTACCCAAACCCACCGATGCACTGAAAAAAAAATAGCTGCCCGGATTGGGAGGCTCAATTAAGATACCCAATTTCTTTGCTACATTTGTGTTAACCACAAATACTCCTCTCTAATGAATACCAAGCTATTTGCACCCCGCAGAAGTGTTCTTGTTTCCATGCTGTTACTTGCATCAGTTTTATGCGATGCCCAGATCGTGGAGTTTTCTGACGACTTTGAATCAGGAACTGCTAATTGGACCTTGACGGACCTTTGGGGGCTTTCAACCTCCAATTCGAATTCCCCAACAAACTCCCTCACCGAAAGTCCAACAGGGAATTACGGTGACCTGGAGACCTCATACGCTACTATGGCCAATCCGGTGGATCTCTCCACTGTATTGGATGCCAACATGACCTTTTGGGCCATCTATGACATCGAAGGTGGCTTTGATTACATGTATGTAGAGGCCTCGCGGGATGGTGGGGCGACCTGGGATAATGTGGCAACTTTTGATGGAGAGAACAACCTGTCTCCCTGGGTGCAGTATTCTTATTCTTTAGGAGGGTATGTGGGCAGCGCTTACGTCCTGGTCCGATTCATGTTCGTGAGCGATGGATTTGTCAACTTCGATGGAATGTACATTGACGATTTTGAGATCACCAGTAACAGTATTGATAATTCACCCCCATTGATATTACATACAGGCCCGGTGATGCATCAGGCGACCTTATCGGCACAGAATATTACGGCCCAGCTGATCGATATCTCTGGTATCAGCCTTGCGGAAATGAGCTATACCGTGGATGGCGGAGCTCCGCAAATCGTCACTGGGTTGAATACCAGCGGTGATGAGTATTTGTTTGTGCTGCCCCAGCAGCCCGCCGGTGCGTGGATGGATTACTGGTTCACTGCCATCGATGCATCTGATTCCCTAAACATGGCCCAGAGCGACACCTCTTCCTATATCTCAGGAAACTATATCAGCTACGATAACGCCCAGATCGACTTCGTCAACTCTTACGGACCAAGTTCGCTGAGCCTATTGAATGGTACTGCTGTTGCAATTACGCTGCCTGGAACTACTGATCTCGTCACGGCGCTTATTAGAAACTATACAGATGTCAACCGGCCAAATGACAGCATGTTGATACATGTATGGGATGAAGTAGGGGGATTACCTGGTACTGACCTGATTACGCCTTTCAAAGTTTTCCCTGAGGCTACGTTGGCTGAGCCCAATAGAATTACCCGTGTCGATCTCCGCCCGTATTCCAGTCAATTGTCCAACCTGTCTGGAAATGTCTTTGTTGGGTTCACAGTGCCTACGGGGGAGGTATGGGTATCACAGACTACCCCAGGAGTTGCGGGCAGGACCTATGCTGACGATGGAAGTATCTGGGCCAACATAACGGATGACTATCACTTTCGTGCCATTACCGACACATTTGCAGGCGCACCGGTAACTGATTTTACCTACAACTCATCTGCAGATCCGCTTATAGCGTTCAGCGATATCTCAACCAACTCACCCACGTCCTGGTCATGGGATTTTGGTGATGGTATAGGAACGAGCACGTCACAAAATCCCTCTTATACATATACAGCCAATGGGACATACAATGTGTGTTTAACCACCACCAACAGCGTAGGCAGCAGCACAACCTGTCAACTGGTGACGGTTTCCAGCATCGCCACGGTGGCTAACTTCACAGCCAGTTCAACAAGTTTCTGCCAGGGCACCTGCATCACCTTTGCGGATAAGAGTACCAATGTGCCACTCACCTGGTCCTGGTCCTTTCCCGGCGGTACACCCGCTACAGACACCGCGAAGAACCCCATTATCTGCTACACCACTCCGGGCACTTACGATGTTACGCTGATTGTCACTAACGGTGGAGGTTCTGACACCCTTGTCCAGTCGGCATATATTACCGTAACTTCCTGCCCGCCACCTGTAGCTGGATTTACGGCGCTGGATACAAGCGTTTGCATTGGGGATCCGGTAACATTTACGGATAAAACAACAGAATCGCCCAACAGCTGGGTGTGGAGCATGCCAGGAGCAACACCTGATTCTTCCAACTTACAAAACCCAACTGTGACCTATGCTGCAACAGGTACATATTCAGTGACCCTGATCGCCAGCAATACGGTGGGCAGTGATACTTTGACTAAGGCCAATTATATCACGGTTAATGCCCTGCCCGCCACACCCACCATAACCGTCGGTGGTTCAACTACTATTTGCCAGGGAGATAGCGTTACCCTTACTTCGAGCAGCCCTACAGGCAACATGTGGTCCAACGGAATGAACTCCCAATCCATTGAAGCTACTACAGCAGGTGGATATACAGTGACTTTTACGGATGGCAACGGGTGCAGTGCTACCTCTGATACAACGACCATTGCAGTAAATTCGGCTCCTGCAACGCCTATTATAATTGCAGGAGGGCTTACCTCCTTTTGCGAGGGAGGAACTGTGGTCCTTACATCCAACACCGCATCCGGGAATATTTGGTCAACGGGGGATACAACTGTTTCAATTACGGTGAGCTCATCAGCATCGATTACCCTGAGTGTGATAGATAGTATCGGCTGTGTCAGCGCAGCTTCAGCGGCTACCGCAGTTACTATGCTTCCGAATCCTCCGGTACCGGGTATTACAGCCAATGGGAATGTGTTGACTTCAGACATCTCTAACACATACCAGTGGTACATGGGCAGTACCTTGCTCACCGGTGAAACATCGGTAGACTACACGATTACGCAGAGTGGAACCTACTCTGTGGAGGTAACGGATGTGAATGGGTGTTCTACCATGTCCAATCCGTTTAGCGCCACCTATACAGGTTTGGAAGATCTGCCGGGCAAGGTGCAATTCAAGGTCTTCCCGGTACCTAGCGAGGGAGAAGTTCACCTGCATCTCGATGCAATGGAGAGGGGCGACTACCTGATTGAGCTGACCAATGTAATTGGAGAAGTCATCTACACGGAACGGATGAAAGATTTCAGCGGCAAGTTCATGCACACGTTAGCTCTCTCTGAATACGGTACAGGTGTGTACTTTGTAAGATTGCAAAGTAGCGGGCATGCTTTGACCCGTAAGGTGATTGTCTACTAGCGGACTTCCAGTCGAAAACCTTCGCCGTGAATATTATTGATCTTCACGTTCTCATCATCCGAAAGGTACTTGCGGAGCCGTGAGATAAAGACATCCATGCTGCGGCCCGAGAAATAGTCGTCATTGCCCCATACCACGTTGAGCAATATCTCCCGGGTTAGCAGCTTGTTCTGATTCATGCTGAGCATCTTCAGTACATCTGCCTCTTTTCGTGTTAATTTCCGCTCTTCTCCTGGCCCTTTTAGCTTCAGGTCGGGGTAATCCAGCTCGTATTGGCCTATCTTGAAATTGTCACGGTTGGATTCACTCTCATTTTCCGACCTGGTTCTCTTTAGAATAGCTTTTATTCTCATAGAGAGCTCTTCAATGCTGAATGGCTTTATCACATAGTCATCCGCTCCATGCATGAAGCCTTTGATCACATCCTCCTTGAGGGATTTCGCCGTGAGAAATAAGATCGGCATGTTGTCATCAAGGTTGCGAATGTCCCTGGCCAGAGAAAAGCCATCCTTCTTTGGCATCATAATGTCGAGAACACACATATCGTAGGTGGCTTTCTGAAATTGCTGAATACCTTGAATCCCATCTGTACATAGGGTGACATCATATCCTTCTCCTTCCAGGCTGTCCTTTACCACAAATCCCAGGTTGGGATCGTCCTCGGCAATGAGAAGTTTTATTTTGTTTTGTGTTTTCGACATGCGGATGTACTATGCCTTGTTATAAGGTAAAAATACGGTAAAAATGCTGCCATTGTTGATTTCGCTCTCAACGCCTACTGTTCCGTCATGAGCCGACACAATTTCCTGAACATAGTTCAAGCCAAGCCCAAAACCCTTTACGTCGTGTACGTCGCCGGTAGGAGCGCGATAGAACCTTTCAAATATGTGCTTGAGTATTTCTGGTTTCATGCCGATTCCCTTGTCTTCAACAACAATGCTAATCCCAACTTCACTATCGGCCGTTCTAACGACCACATCTGGGTTCGCTACAGAGTATTTTAGGGCATTGTCAAGTAAGTTGAGGATAACATTTTGAAGGTGTTCCCAATCCCCATTGATATTGAATTTTCTTGCGTTGAGATCAAGTACCAGTGATCCCTGTCGCTTTCTCACCTTCAAACGCAGCTTATCAACGGAAATATCGATGAGCTTGTGAATATTGACCATCTGCATGTTGAGCTCAAAAGTGCCTTTTTCCAGAATGGCCATCTGCAGTACTTTCTCTACCTGGTTTTTCAGCCGGTCATTCTCCACGCTGATAATAGAAGCGTAGCGCTTGATTTTCTCTGAATCTCCTAGTGTATTGGGCTTCAACAACACTTCGCTTGATAGCGCAATAGTTGATATGGGAGTCTTCAATTCATGCGTCATGTTATTGATGAAGTCCGTTTTTATTTGGGCAACCTTCTTCTGCCTGATGATTGCGAATATTGTATACGAGAAAGTAAGAATGGTAATTATCAATAGTGCCGCTGTGGTGAACATCCATTGTCCCACTTTACTGATGAGGCGATCCGAGTCGGGGAAGTTCACCCATATACTGGCACTTGCCTTATCAAATTGAACCTCACTCGGAGGTGTTGCCTTGAAAATAGATTTGTGTTCTGCGTCAATAACCGCCCGGCTGAGTACCACCGAATCGCTGAAGCAATCGTAAATCCCGTATTCATAATCAGCATTGATATTTTGGTATTCGAATTCATAGCTCAGCAGCTTACCAAGAAGGAAGGAATCTATATCTGTATCCACATTACACAGAAAAAACCGAGGGCCCGTCTTTACAATTGGCTCTATACGAGTGGTTGAGTCTTGATTTGATACCAGAATCTGCTCTGCCGTACTGCGAATGGCTTCTTTAACGCGATTGTCAAAACTAACCTCCTGCAGGTACATCGACTTTCGTATCCAAAACAATTGCGTAATCACAATTCCAGCCAGGGAAAGTGAGGCCAGGAGTACAACGAGCTGGATCGTGCGTTTCTTCATCTTGGAACATTGCGAATACAAATGTACGAAAGAGGCCCATCCAGCCTCGGAGCGTTCATTCGTAAAGTCTTACCTTTTCTGAAGCGGATGCAGCAGGGCAGGAGATACGTATTCTCAATCATTGTTTTTCCACTGGATAATACCTGATCAAGGCCTAAAACTATAAGGTTTCTGATTGAGTTCAAAACATTTAACGTTTGATTAACACATATTCACAGCTCATTAACACGGTCAGGAGTAATACCAACCTGTGTTTGTCGGAGGTTAATCTCTTCCATTATGGAGTTGGATACAGGGAGCAGGATGGGAAATCGCCATTCTCAAAGCGAAAGAGGCCTGGATTACAATATTGAACCATTAAAAGAGCTAGAACTATTAATTGGTAATTCTGGCAGACAGGGTACATAGATAGAAACAACAGGGAATATTAAACCGATATCCCCACAATTAATGAGCGTAGAATACTTTGCAGAACTTCTAACCGTGATTAGGGTGACAACAAACAAGATGTACGGTGGTAAAGTCTTTGCGATCTCTACTCTTTAACGAATCTACCGGTACCCAGTTGGTTTCTGCTTCTGGATCTAATTATGTAAACGCCGGACGCAAGCCCCCCAACGTGTAGTTCATAATTTTCAAGCTTACCTAACAGGTTATTATGAAGTACCATATTGCCTTTGCTGTCATATATCCTAATAATGTTCAGGTCATTATAGACCGTACCTTCCGTAGATATAGTGATTGCCTCTTTAACAGGGTTTGGTGAGATCAGCAATCCTACTATTTCAACATCATATGAAACGGCAACCGGATCAAAGGTTTCAAAATTACCATCATAATCAGTCTGTTTCAATCTATAGTAAGAAACACCTACATAAGGTTCTCTATCGACGTGGTTATACTTCATCGTTTGGTTAATAGTACCGGCACCCACAATGGTTGCGATGTTTTCCCAGTCATACCCATCAATACTCCTCTGAACTGTGAAATAGTCATTATTCGCTTGTGACGCGACTGTCCAGTCGACATACACATTGCCGTCGTCCAGATCAGCAGTGAAGTCGATCAAGGTAATTGGCAGCGGCCCGCTTCCATTACCGGTACCATGGTCACTGAAACTTGTAAACCCTAATCTTTGTGCATAGCCTGCTCCCCCATTAATAATTCTGCCGGCGGTGCCTGACGGTGGGATTGTCGTTGATTCCCAAAATGTGTTCCAATCCGCATACGTGGGTGATCCTGTAGGCCTTTTCAATACAGTAAACTCATTGTCGATAAGGAGTCCAGCAATATTCTCTATGTACAGGTTGACTCCATAACTACCAGCTGCAAAAGGGTCTGTATCACTTGGTGTAACTGTCCATATTGCGGTTTCGTTAATACTTAAGATAGGTGTAGTGCCATGTGAAGTTGCAAGATATCCATCTGTATTAGTGCCACTCTCACCGTGCGCTGCAACACTCATTTCAACATAGTCTGGACTTCCCACTAGGTCTAAACCATTGTTTATAAAATCTGCCTTGAAATAATTGCTTGGCCCGAATCCCTGCCCAATTGGGAACGCATAGATGCTGGCATTCGCAACGATGTGTCGCCTCAGTCTACCTACAACAAATGATGAACTGGAACCACCCCAAATTGACAATGCCAGAGTACCTTCAATAATCAGTACCCTCGCCCCGGCATCAACTATGCCACCCAATAGAACCAATTGCTGCGTTCTCAGATCATCTGTTAGAGTAATACCACTTGAATTGTTTATCTGGAGTATTGAAAAGCCATATCCATTTGACCTAACTGCTTGTGAGGCTGTACCAACCAAGTTAACGGTTGTAGTCACCGCATTGAATGCATCACTTGACAAGTTGAGGTCTTCATACACACTTAATGCGTCATTGGTCATATCTATTAGCCTAAAATTATCCAGGCATATATCACTGGTGAAGCTTGTTCCAGAGTTGGCTGTGAATCTAAATATCACGTTGGTTTCCCCCCTGTATTCTACCAGGTCAACTATCGCTTGTTTCCAACTTTGTCCCTGGTCTCCTGAGATAAGTTCTAAATCTGAGGACCAGATTGTTCCGCCATCCGTACTCGCTTGCAATGCTAGCGTACCCATAGTAGCACCATACATGCTGTACCAAAACTCCATTATCGGGTATGGATTTGAAGTTAGATCAAATGATGGGGTTAACAGGTAGGCGGTCTTCTCGAATCCACAACCACTAGACTGAGAAGACTCAAGGAAGAGATAAATCCCTGAGGATGTACCTGGTGTATGGTCTGGCTGGCCGCTGCTCGCTCCTGTACCTGGTCCTGTGTTTAGGGAAGTTGTTCCCGCATTATCTGCTCGCCAGTCTGCATCATCTCCGGTTTGAGTGTTGTGCCACCCCGGTGTTAAAAAAACATAGCCCGTATTGCAAATTATGTCGTCTTGATCTATCTCAGTTTCAAAATCGGCTGTATAAGGATAATCGGTTACACCATATACGTCAATCCTATAGTCTTCGACTTCACCCCACTCATATACTGTCTGGCAAGGGTCAGAATCCATTTCGATCTCACCTACTATTAATTCCTGTATATAGCCAAACTTAATTCGCATGCGGGTGGTACCAATGGAGGCAGAATATGGAATTGTGAAATTTATTGTCGTAGTTGCTGGGAGGCTCATATTGCCTGTGCCCTGTGCTCCGAAAATCATTTCGCCAGCATCTTCAAAATCATCATCACGATTATAATCAATAAAAACATAGAAATAATCATCTGTGTATGTTATGCTGGTTGTGATATCCAGTGTTATATCCAAACCTCCTCGAACAGTCGATGTTTGTGAGGCCGTATAATCGCTATACAGATCTGACCCAGTGCCGGTGTTACTGATTCCACCTGTCATGACCACATCAGTAATGTGTTCATCCGATCCGTTGGTTGCAGTACTCGGACAATACCCTTCGCATCCAGGGCCAGTATTAGCTGTAATGATCACATCATCTGTGCTTACACAATAGCCGTTGGTAATGGTCCACCTGAGTACGGCTGAAGTACCAAGTACCAAGCCCGTTAATCCCGAAGTTGGGTCAGCAGCGTCAGTTATGTTAGCGGTTCCTGAAACTACAGACCATGCACCAGTTCCAGTAACAGCTGTATTTCCATCCAGCGTTGCCGTTGTCGCACACGCCACAAGATTTTGATCTGTGCCAGCGGCCGATACCGTAGCCGCCGGACTAATGAGAATGGTCACATTATCAGCAGTAGAGGCACACCCTCCAAATCCAGAAGTGATGGTCCATGTCAATATTGAAGCTCCACCCACGGTAAGTCCTGTCACTCCTGAAGTGGGACTGTTCACA
>JYMV01032032.1_pt1 | contig 10381 bp, 10 predicted proteins | sample 338911 | NCBI WGS metagenome assembly JYMV01 (sample SAMN03354496, study PRJNA234377) | hydrothermal vent metagenome | biome: Deep sea; feature: Hydrothermal plumes at the Eastern Lau Spreading Center, Western Pacific Ocean; material: Seawater | place: Tonga | collected 2009 | depth 2000 m m
GCGTCGATGCTGATGTGGAGGCGATGTCGGTGCAATCCGAGCGTGGCCCAGTGCCCCGAAACGGTCGCATCGTCTTCCGTCTTGCGACCAGCCACCTCGAACCAGGGAGTCACATCCTCTGGAAAGGAGTCCGGGGGGCCGGTCATCCCATCAGCCAGTGAATTGTCGTGGCGGACACCTCTGATTCGAGTCAGAACAGCTGCCGTGAAACTGTCATGGCAAGATTCATCCTGGTACCAGGCCCAGTCGCCCGATTGAATCCTGACTGAGAGGAGTTCGGCGCGTTCGAGCACTTCTGGCACGCTCCAGTCGGGATGAACTCCGGCATGGGTGATGAGGTGGGAGCGATATGCATCGCTACTGTCAAGCCTGGCCAGCGGTCTGCTGGCGAGCCACTCGGGCCAGTTCCAGGACAGGGTGTCGGCGAGTGCGGCGTCGAGTCCATCGTCGGCACGGGCGAATGCTTGGTCGTGATACCGTGCCAGCAGATGCAGATCGTGATTGCCCAGGATCACATGTGCAGCATCACCGAGAGCATGCACCGTCTCCATGACTGCAAGGCTTTCGCGGCCCTTTCCGACGAGATCACCGACAAACAGATACCGAGCACTCCCGGAGTCCCGGCGGATTTCTTCTAGCATCCTTTGCAAGGTTCCGTGGCAGCCATGGACATCACCGATCACCCAGGTCTCGGTGGTCTCCGAATCGGTGGGGTCTGAATCTGACTGCGGATCACGCAAGGCGCCTCCATCGTCGTTGTGGCCACTCATGTAGCAGTGTCAGCATGACAGGGTATTTGAACGCGTGAAGTCACGAGCAGACAGAGAGGTATGGAGAGACCTTCGGGAATAATACAAGCACCGGGAGTGGCCCTCCCGGTGCTGATTTGAATGACCCTGGCACGATTCGAACGTGCGACACCCGGCTTCGGAGGCCGGTGCTCTATCCCCTGAGCTACAGGGCCCTGGTGACAAGAGGATCGGGTCTCAGAGCCAGAGCGCCATGAATCCCGACCCGTTTTCTAGCAGATACGGTCGCTGGAATCCAGACGCACTGGTTCCCCGACGAAAGTTCCTGCACAATCTTTACCCATGGCCTCGCTCCCTTCCAGCATCCGGTTATTTCTGGGACTGGCTGGCGTGATGGTGATGGGCCCCTGGTTCCTCCGTGACTCCGGCAGTTCAGAATTGCTGAGCGTCACGTTCAATGTCGTGGCGCTCACCATGATGTCGATTATCGACAGTTCTGTGAGATTTCGCACCGGGCCCTGGCGCGGGACCGTGCCTGGCTTGCTGGTCTTTGGCATGTGCATCGGAGCATTCGCCTTGTTAGCATCTCGATGCTCGAGGGACTCTCCTTTCTGCTCGATAGGATTCGACGCGGAGGAGTTGCGGTGATTCTGTTCTTCCTTCTCGCGCCGGTATTGGTCGGGTCCATATTGCTGATGCTTCCGCGGTGTCAGGCCGGCGACAGTCCGCTGGACTATTCTGACTCCCTGTTCACGGCTGTCAGTGCGGTGACAGTGACCGGACTCACCGTCATCGACGTCGGTTCTCGTTTTTCAATAGAGGGGCAATGGGTACTGCTGGGCTTGATACAACTGGGCGGACTGGGTGTAGTGAGTTTATTCGCGATCTTTGCCCTGGTGCTGGGCAATGGACTGGGTATCCGGCAAGGGCGAGCATTGCGCGACGCCCTGGATGGGATTGGTAGCGGTGAGCTCCGAGGGATCTTGATGACCATCGTGGTCTCGACTCTCGCTATCGAGTTGATCGGAGCACTGCTTCTACACCTCTCGGGAGGATCCAGCGCGTCCTTCATCAGCTCGGTGTTTCATTCGGTCAGTGCCTTTTGCAATGCTGGATTTTCTCTTCACGAGAACTCCTTGCAGGGTTGGAGTGCCATCTCTCAGGGGGTGATGGCGATCTTGATCTTGCTGGGAGGTATCGGTTTTCCGGTCCTACTCGACCTCTGGCGAAGATATGGCAGGCGTGAGACCTCCAGATTGCAACTGCAGTCCAGATTGAATATCTCGGTCAGTGTTCTGCTTCTTCTGGGAGGCACATTTCTGCTTTATCTCACCGGGGCAGGAGCAGATTGCTGGTTCTGGTCAGTGACTGCAAGGACCGCCGGTTTCAACACCTCCTCAACGGCGGACTTGGCTCTACCGAGTACCTTGCTCTTGATGTCTCTGATGTTTGTTGGTGCTTCGCCTGGCTCGACCGGGGGGGGCTTGAAGACCTCGACCCTGGGAGTGCTTTTCCTGGCGACTCGCGCCGAGGTTCAGGGCTTGGGACAGGTGGTTGCCTGGAAGCGACTGATTCCGGATACCGTGATTCGTACTGCAGCGGTACTGACACTCGTTGGCACCATGATGTGGTTGGTGCTGGTACTGTGCCTGCTCAGCGTGGAATTAGAGAGAGACCCTGAGATGGATTTTATCGCCTGCGCCTTCGAGGTGACGAGTGCACTGGCGACCGTCGGTTTATCAAGAGGTTTGACTCCAGATGTCAGCGAAAAGGGAAGAATCATCCTGGAGGTGGCGATGATTTTTGGCAGGCTGGGTCCACTGGCACTGGTGCTTGCGATGGCTTCGATTTCGCCACTGGCGAGCAGGGGTGAGCGTCCGACGGGGCGGGTCATGCTCGGCTGAGATCGCCTCTGGATCGGTCAGCAGCGGCTACAGTTCCTCGAGGCGATCCTTCGAACCGAGCAGATACACCTCGTCAGACGCCTCGAAGGGCACTTCGAGGGACGGCGAAAAATCGGCAACGGCTTGCCCTTCTCGACAGACGCAGATGAGATTTACTACGTGGTTTTGACGAATCCCGATCTCGGCGATGCTCCTGCCCACCCAGTGTTCGGGAACCGCAATCTTCACGATGGCTTGATCCGCTGCCAGCGGTACGGAGTCGACAGAATGGGGCACGGTCAATCGGAGAGCCATGTGCTCCGCTGCTTTTTGTTCCGGTGAAAAATGTTCCGTGGCTCCCAGTTTTTCGAGGATATTGCTGGCGGTGTCGCCATGGCTCCGCACGTAGATCTCCTGGATTCCCAGATCAGTCGCAATCGTGGTCAGGAGTATGCCGGGTAGAGGTGTTTCTCCGATACAGACCACCAGCACCTCGACACCTTCTAGATGATCGCGGACAGCCTCCTCATCGAGAATGTCGAGTGTCACGGCATCGTCACAGTACTCCGAGACATCCTGGATCTTTCGAGAATCCTTATCGATGGCGAGGACCTCGACTTTTCGCTGGGCAAGATCGCGAACGAGGGATGACCCGAACTGTCCCAGCCCGACTACAGCGATGCGTTTGTACTTCATCAATGGCTCCCTAGTTCAAAAACCAGTGCTCTTGACGATGTCCAGTTTCAAGATGCGCAACTCGCGGCTGATCTGAAGGTATCGAGTTCTGGATCGATAGACCTTTGTACCATAGGCATCGAGCCAGAATTGCCAGCTGTCCACTTCATCGAGCACCTGGATCCGTTTCTCTGTCGGAAATCCCTCGCGAAGAAGCTGTCGGATGGACTTTCGCCACTGAGTCAACTGGAGTGGTGTTTTGCCGCCAGTATCGACATGGAGTTCAGTATTGTCCTCGCTGGACTTCTTTCGGATCAACTTCTCCAGTGGCCTGGCTCTGGAAGCAGGAAGCAGGTGGAGCAGAACCTCGGGACCTCCATGCTGCAACCAGCGTTGCCACCGGGTGTCATCGATGGATCCGGTCCTGGAAAGGCCATCGAGGATATCGAGAGTATCGGCGATCCCGCCAGCCACGAGCATCCGGGGCTCGCCAGCGTCGGGTGTGACCCGGGTGGCGAGGATTTCAGATGCAGGTATCCGGACCACCGGGCCATCGGGCAAAACCACTTCGGTGTACCCTGATCGAAAATGCAGGGAACTGTAGGCGAGTAAAGAACCTCCCTGCAGGCGCAGCAACCGGACCGGCTCCTCCGAAGCAGTTCGGCGACCCTTCAATCGCAGCAGTTCACGCTGACAGATCCACTCGATGCGGAGAGTCTCTTGCTCCTCTCCTCGAGGCCTCGGATCATCGATACCCGGAACAGGATCGACCTGCGACCACGATTTCAGCTGTTCCGTGAGTCGTTGAATCTGCGCATCGGTCCATGCAGGTGCCATCGGATCCTGCTGCATCGTTGCGGGTAGAGATCCGGACGATGGATCTGCGTTCCCTTCCTCATCACCTGGCGCAGTGGACACAATTTCTGGAGGGCGGCCATGGAGAGCCTGCAGAAGCACCAGGGTCGCCAACAGGGCGCAGATGGTCAGCAGTCTTGTCATCGGTCGACCGGGTTACCTTTCTGGAAGAAGTCGCGGATCAATTTCTGAGCCGGTTTCCTCGCTGGAGTGTAACTCCGGTCCTGCTCGCCGCCATCTTCATGCAGGGCGTAAAAGAAGGTCCCGGCGAGAATGGGATCGTCGGTGAAGGTGTCGATGAAGGCCTGGTAACCGCGCGTCTGCATCGCGAGATCGACACCGAAGTCTGAAACATGGTCCCAGGGGCGCTCGAGGCCGTGCGAGTGAGAAGGATAACCCAGTTCGCTGAAAAATATCGGGATCCCCGATAACTGGGCCCACCGATGAATCTGGCTTCGCATGGGAAGCCAATGCGCGACCAGAGATTCTCGGTGTATTTCCGAACCATCACTCAGAGGTATGTAGCCATTGATGCCAAGTGCGTCGAGATGCCTGGCAAAAGCAATCTGCTGCCAATCGTCCCAGTTTGCCGAGTAACTGATCCAACCCGAGAAGACCTCGCGGACCTCATCGACGGTGTGTTGCCACTGCATCGTGTGAATCTGCAGAGAGGAAAGCTCACTTCCGATGAAGAGCAGATCTGCTCCTGCACGTTCAGATAGTCGAGCAATGTTGCCCATCCACTGGCGGTAGTACCTGAACCACCTCGCGAGATTTTCAGGGTCGAGTTGCCCCCTCCAGTGCGGATCGGTGGGATCCTGAATCAGTAACAGCGGATGGATGGCGACCTTGAAGCCGAGGGACCTTGCTGATTGGATCGCACTCGATACCATCTCGCTGGAGGGGGTGCGGCGATCTGCGACTGGAAAACTGGACGTGTCGAATCGTCGCTGATAGGAGGGGAATGCGATCTGGATCCAGGTCGCTCCCATATCGGCTGCCACCTGAAGATTGCCCGGAAATCGCGACGGAGGATCCTCACCCATCAACAAGATGGTGATCCCCTCGGGATCTGGCCAAGGAGTCGTGTGGCTCTGAATCGGCACGGGAGCAGCCCTGGAAACCAGCAGACCTCGAGGAGCCAGCGGAGTGACTAGCAGTAGAATCAGAACAGGAGCCAGCGCCAGCAGGAATCTCGTCTGCACCGTAGAGTCTCCCTCTCCGTCGATTCCACCGATCTGAAGTCCGACCCAGGGGATGGACAGCAGCAGATCTTCAAGCCAGAATCAAGGCACGATGACAGTGCCGTCGCTTCTCCGTGGCCAGTGCTCTGCCGCTGTCAGGGTGGTGTTGGAAGCCTACAGATGGAAGGCACAAGATGCATAAGACTGGACCTGTGAACTGTCTGACTCGTCAATTCATGGCGATCATTCTGCTCCTCTGCGTTCCATCCCTCGGCGGCGCCCAGGGGCTGGAACAGTTGAAGGAGAAATTTATTCAGGAGCGATCTTTTGAGGTGATCGATCGAATCTCCACGGTCCAGCAGATCGGAGAACTGGATAGCCTTGAAGCGTCGGAGTTCCTGGCAAAGATCATCCAGGATCGCACAGAGGTAACATCGATCATTGAGTCATCCGTGCGGCTCGTCGCATTGCACGGTCACTCCGTGGGACTCGAGGCGGTCGTGGAGCACGGATTCCTCATCCTGCCACTCCGCTCATACTGGGTGATCAGGGACTGCTGGGATCGAGACCTGACCCCAGGTGAGCAGCAGTACCTCGCCCGGAAGGGATTGCTGAGGGTGCCTGGCCTCAAGGTGGAAGCACAGAACATCGTGCTCACGCTTGCGACGAGGGTGACCAGTTCCACTGCTGGAGAATCCGCGGCCAAATTGCTCGGCAATCGAAAGATCCCTGCGCAAAATCAGGCGCTCATCGTTGATCTGCTTCGAATACATTCGGTCACAACGGTCAACAAGAAGCTCGGCAAGTTATTTCGGGTCAATGATGCCAAGTTGCAATGTGCCGTGCTCAAGGCGTTGCAGCAGCTGGAAGCAGAAGATCAGAGCCGTACCTTCCACAAGGCTCTCAAGAGCCAGCACTGGACGGTCCGCGCCTGTTCCGTTGACATCTTTGGCGATACACATGATCCCGAGGTGGTCAAGGTGTTGCTGCCGATGCTCAAGGACCCATTCGTCGAGGTCCAGGTCTCGGCAGTTCTAGCGCTTCGCAAGATCGGCGGAAAAGAAGTCGTCTCTGCCCTCGTCAAGCAGGTCTCGAAGCAAGAGGGAAGGGTACTCGATGATATCTGCGATGCATTGATCTGGCTGACCGGTCAAGATTACGGACCCAGTCCTGTATCGTGGACATCGTGGTGGGATCGAGAGGGAGAGGATGCAGAAATCCGCGGCATCTCCCGCGAGGAGTATGAACGGATCCGAGCAGAAGCTTCCGACAGCACCACCGGAACCTACTACGGTCTTCGTGTCATCAGCCGCTTCGTGACCTTCATCGTCGATATTTCTGGAAGTATGGAAGAGCCATACGAGGTAAACACCAGGAAGTTGCCTGGCGGCAGAATCGGCAGAGCAGGAACCGGAGTCGATGACGATCCTGAAGGTGGTGGTAACAAGCGGGAGAAACTGGCCAAGATCGAGGTCGCTCGTCGAGAGTTGCTGAGGGTCCTCGATGGGATTCCCGACGGTACACAGTTCAACATCATCGCCTTCGAGAGCACCTTCACACCCTGGAGACCAGCCCTGGTCGAGATGAATGACCTGATCCGCAGTGACGCCATGGATTATGTCCGAAATCTGGGGCCACGGGGCATGACCAATGTCCATGACACCTTGATCTCGGCACTGGACGATCCGGAGGTCAATACCATCTACTTCCTCAGTGATGGCGCGCCTACCATGGGCAAGATCGTCGAACCTGGTGGGATCCTGGCGGCGGTTCGAGCTCGAAACGCTGTCCGGAAGGTGAAAATTCATACCATTGGATTTCATCTGGATCCAAAGGCATCGATCCTGATGCGGCTACTTGCTGAAGAAAACCACGGCACCTTCATAGAGAGGTGACCGGGGGGATGGCGGCTGGCTAGAAGTAGACCTCGCTACGACACTTCTCGTATCGTGCGGCGAATACGATGGTGATCAGAAACATCAGCACCGTTACGCCCAGCAAAGAGTAGTTCATCGCCGCACCCAGAGCTTCAGGACTGCCTGCGGAGTTCAACTGGACCAGATAATACAACCCGACCACGATGAAGAGGAATCCGGGGATGGTGGCCGAGATGAACGCCTTCTTCTCACTCGCCTTGGCCATGACAATCCTGGCCACTTCACTGGAGTCTGGAATTTGGCCGCTGTGCATGCAGACAGGGCACGACGCGGTGGTCGACGAAGTTGCCGGCATGAATATGAAGTCAGAGTAGCATTCGCTGCAAACAACGGGAATTCCGCCCGATGCCGGAGGTGCACTGGGAAGTTTCGGAGTGCTCCTCTTGCTGGATCCGCCTCGACGAGATTTTCTTGCAGCGGGTTTGCTTCTCTTGGCCATGGGATCCTCTCGGGTTCAGTCAGGAGTGTAAAATCCTAGCAAGAGAAGATGTGGGGTCAAGGGAACGATGCGGCCAGTTTGTGGTACAGGGACCCATTCGACCCGAGAGGCTCATGCGAGGTGATCCAGGGCCCCCAGGAAATGGCCCGAATCGAGCGACCCATCCGGAGATCCCTCGATGGAGCGATGGTCTGGCGCCCCGAGTTTGTCGCGATGGCGATCCAACTGGCCTCGGCTTCCGGGAGGACGTCGGTGAGGGCGAGGGGATCCCTGTGGCCGCACACGCGGTTTCAGGTCGGTGCCGCCGCCGCGATCGCCGTCAGCCCTGCCCGTGCGTGGAGGCCTTTGAGGTCCAGGTCCACGACCTCCCTGGCGTTGCTGGCGATTGATACGCTCCTGTCTGCCTCGACGCAGCAACTTGCGGATCTGGTCCAGTTCGCCACGATCGAGTTGATCGATCGCCTCGACCAGGCGGCGTGAACCACCCGGGTGAGTGCCCGACTCGATGGATCCGGTCTCGATGAAATGGTTCATCTGGTCTCGATCCAGATGCCTGGCCAGATGCATGACACGGTGAGCATCCCTGGAAAGGGAAAGGGATTGATGCAACTTCCGACGCAGTAGCATCTCTCGTCGGTCGCCTTCTGGCAACTTCTCGATCTGCTTGCGTTCAGAATCAGGCAACTTCGAGACGATCTGATGCATCCGATCGCTAATCTGTTGATCGAGAAAAGCACGACGCTTGTTCGGAGGCAGCGCATGGAACTGTTTTCTGACCTCCGGTTCCAGCTGGAAATCCCACAGTTGAAACGCCGTACGCCTGCGCCGAACATCTCTGCGATGCTGTGCAGAGGAGCCCATGAATTTACGCAATCGCTGGACCAGTTTCTTGGAGTCCTCCGGAGGCAATTCCCGCAATCTCTTGATCAGTTGATTCCTTTGCTTCTCGGGCAATGATTTCAAGGCCTTGTGAATGCGCACCAGTTCATGCCGTTTTTCGACGGAAAGAGCATCCCAGCGCTGGCGTGCGCTGATCCCGGTGGCTGTCTCTTCGCGCGCCTGCGCCGACACAGTGAGTGGAAGTGTCGTCACGATGAGAATCATCAGCGAGATGGACAGAGTGGCGAATCTCATTGGTCCTCCTCGTCCGGTTTGACCAGCAGTTCGAGCGGTAACTCGGCAAGAGCGATGTCAAACCCCTCCACGGTGTCGATGTGGGAGGAAGCCAGAACTGCGACCATCTTCGGATCGAAATCGGAGAGGAGTTCGAGAACGTCCAGCTGCTCGAGCAACTCGGGACCTGGATTCATGACCAGCGAGTTCTCGGACGCAGGCCCCGGATTACCCGAGGGCAGGGAGGACTGCCAGAGCAGGGCGATCACCAGCAGTGCCGCGGCTGCCGCAGAGGCGGCTTTCCAGTGCCTCTGGCGCCTGCGGATTCGATGCTGTAGACGGCTCAGGAAAGCGACGGAGTCGACACTGACCCGAGGCTCCGCACTGGCCGCTTCATCAAGAAGCGACTGAAGAGGTTGGCTGACATCATGATCGTCTTCGTGCATCAGGCCTCCTGATCCCCGTGGCGGATCGCAGTGGGGTGGGTTCCGCTGAATCATGATTCATCATGATGACCCTCGTTCATGAAACTCGACAGTTCTGAAAGCAATTTCCTTCTTGCCCTGAACAGCACCGATTTTGTCGCAGGAACCGTCAACCCGAGAGTTTCTGCAATACGGGTTACGGACCATCCTTCAAAGTTTTGCAACAGGATCGCCTGGCGAGCGGGTTCTGGCAGTCGCTCGATGGCATCCTGAACGGCTTCAATTCTCTCAACCTTCAGCAGGTCCTGAGCTGGGTCGATGGTTCTGTCGGATCCTCCGACCCAATCGACTCCGACCACTGCATCAGGATTGCTCGAGAGAGAGGAGCGGGGCTTCCAGCGTTTTCGATGACGAGTCCGTAATTCGTTGAGTGCTATTCGGGTCGTCATTTTGAAAATCCAACCTCGAAAAGAGACGGCCTCGCGGAAACGATCTCTTGATTTCCAGACTCGTAAAAAAACATCCTGTGCGACATCCTCTGCACCTGCAAGATCCCTGACATACCGTCTGGCCTGGCGAACCACGGCCTCGAGGTTCCGTTCGACGAGCATGTCAAACGCCGAGGTCTCTCCACCCTGGAAGCGACGCATCAACTCTTCATCGTCAACTTCCATGCGGTGGGTGCTCCGGCTTCTTCATGACAACCCCGGGAATAACCCCAGGTCGCCTGCAAAAGGTGTATTCTGGCCCGGATGGCCCAATTTTCCCAGGTAGGAGCCTCAATTGCCCAGCAGACCTCAAGAATCCGGGACCAGGGAATTTAAACCCACCGGGGATCCGGTCCCCCCGGTCGGCCTCTCCGAGATCTCTGACGCGTCCAGCATCATCGATGTGAGGGCTCCAGGGGAATTTGCTGTCGATCATATTCCCGGATCGAGCAATGTTCCGCTGCTCGATGATGCGGAGCGAAGGGAAGTCGGGACCCTGTATCGCATCGAAGGTCAGGAATCGGCTCATCTATGGGCGCTACAGAGGCTCTCGACTCGCCTAGAGAACTTCTTCCTCGCATTGAAACAGCATGTCGGGAACAGCACCCATCCGGTGATCTGCTGCGCACGCGG
>JYMV01052483.1_pt1 | contig 10379 bp, 5 predicted proteins | sample 338911 | NCBI WGS metagenome assembly JYMV01 (sample SAMN03354496, study PRJNA234377) | hydrothermal vent metagenome | biome: Deep sea; feature: Hydrothermal plumes at the Eastern Lau Spreading Center, Western Pacific Ocean; material: Seawater | place: Tonga | collected 2009 | depth 2000 m m
TTTCCGCGCACCCAGCCTCCTGCAGAGACCATTTCGGTATAGATCAGGCCACAACCGCCCAGTTCTCTGACAATGCGCCGAAACACCAGGTCAGTGAAACCTGCGATGGGTGCCTGCAGGATCGGGGTCGCCAGCGGCAACGATCCGATCGACAGCGGCCCCACCACCGATGGATCGAACGCAACTTCAGGCTGCTTTCTTGTCGGGGTGCCCTGCTCGGCGTTCATCTCGATCCTCTCTGGCAGACTCGGTCGGTCAACACGACCTCATCACCGCTGCGGATCTACAGGGTATCGACTTCAGCGCTGATTCGCCAACGAGACCACCCGGCTCGCCGGGCCCGAACCGCTCCTGAGAGACATCGCCTCGAGCAGATCGACTCTCTCGATCGCCTCCGAGGCCCTCAGATCCGCGATGGTCCTGCCGAGCCGCATCAATCGAGTGAGTCCACGCGTCGACAGTTCTCCTTGATTCTGGGCCTCGATCAGCCATCGAGTGACCGGGGCCGAGAGTGGCGCCCAACGACTGCGATCTCGCCACTGCAGATCCCTGTTGGGGACCAATTGACCTCGATCGAGTGCCCGCTGTCTCGCCTCGACCACTCGCCTCGCCACCTCTGCACTCGACTCCGGCACCCTCTGCGGCTCTTCGAGCAATTGGTGACCAGCGATCGGTTCGATGCTGATCCGGATATCGAAGCGATCGAGCATCGGGCCGGAGATCCGTGCAGAATATGCCGCCAGAGCCGTTCCGGAACAGCGGCAACGCCTGGTGCCAGCATCTCCTGCATGACCGCAGGGGCAGGGATTCATCGCGGCGATGATCAGGAAACGGCATGGAAAGGTACGACTGGATCCTGATCGAGAGATCGTCACTGAACCCTCTTCCATCGGCTCACGCAACGCCTCCAGTGATCGCCGGGCTATCTCGGGAAATTCATCGAGGAACAGCACTCCGTGATGCGCCCGGGTCACCTCACCGGGATTCGGTGGGGAACCTCCTCCGATTAGACCCGCCCAGCTGACACTGTGATGCGGAGCGCGAAAGGGACGATCGGTGACCAGTTGTTCGCACCCGCTGCCACACACCTCTTGAATCTGAGTCACCTCGATCTGTTGCTCTCGATCGAGCGGGGGCAGCAATCCGCACAGCCGCCTTGCCAGGAAACTCTTGCCGCAGCCGGGGGGTCCGATCATCAACATGGGGTGCTCACCCGTCGCCGCGATTTCCAGTGCCCGACGCGCTCTGGCGTGGCCCCTCACATCGGATAGATCGGCCCGGTCACGACGATCTTCAACGCTGGTGATCTCCTCCGTGACGGCACCGGAGCCGCGAGACTCTCCGCGGATCACTTCCAGCGCCTGGCGCAGACTGGTCGCGCCCTCGATTTTCATGCCACCGACCGCCCGCGCCACGCTCCGGTTCCTCGCCGGTACAACAACGGCATCTGCACAGGAGCGACGCAATTGTGAGATGATTCCGAGGCACCCGGGCACGGGCCTGACCCTGCCGTCGAGGGCCAGTTCTCCCAGTGCTGCCCAGCCAACGAAAAGGTCTGCATCGACCTGCCCGCTGGCGGCCAGAATCGACAGCGCGATGGGGAGATCGAACACAGATCCGTCCTTCTCCCACGCCGCCGGCGCCAGGTTGACGACGATTCGATGGCGGTCCGGATAGCGATATCCTGAGTTCTCGAGTGCTGAACGGATGCGTTCCCTCGCCTCGCGGATGCCCTTGCCCGGCAGACCACTGATCACGAAGGAGGAGAGAGCCGGAATCAGATCGACCTCGACCTCGACGACCCGGCCCTGAATCCCCTCCAGGTCACCAGAAAGTAATCGGAACGCCATCACCAGCCCCCGCGTTTTGAGGATGCTCGCCAGAGTCACTGCACGATACAACTCCCGGATCTGGCGACAGATCGTCTCTATGGCCCTTTTTCGGACGGGCGGGTATACTTTCTCGTCCTGAGACCCGGAACCATGCCCCCCGCAGGCACCCCCTGAGAGGGGTTTTCGGCTATGAGGCACCCTGGAAGGGGGACCATGACCAACTCAACTCGAGTGCCCACCCTGTTGCTGGTTGCTTCGCTGATATGGATCCCTGCCGCGGCCGTGACGGCGACCGCAGTTCCGCCACCGACAGACGATGCCATCGACAAGATCGTTGATCGCCATGTCGGAGGATCCCTGGATGAGATCTGGCAGGGAGCGGTGCTGCTCGAGCGCCTCGGAGATGACTCCATCGGTGGTATCCAGGTGCTGCTCCAGCATGAGAACCGCTCGGTTCGACTGATGGCTTCCAAGGCATTGCTGTCGCTCGGTGAAATCGAGGGTGTCCGCGACATCCTGATCGCCATCGGAGAGAACGGCGATGCACCATCGCTGCAGAGATCTGCAGCGATCACCCTGCTGAGCGACTTCCACGATTCAAAAACAGAGAGATCGCTGCGTAGCATCGCCGAGAGTGAGGCAAAAGGTGACGCCTTGCTGAGAGTGGCGGTCGGAAAGAGCCTCTACCAGGTCACCCGGGACCGCGCACTGACGCGTGAACTGCTGCACCCACTCCTCAAGGTGGATGATGCAGACGCTCGTAACGGAGCAGCGCTCGCACTGGCCCAACTGGGACTCTTCGATGGTGACGTGAAAGGGCTGTTGCGTAGCCTTGAACTGGAGCCGAGTGCCCAGGGGGCACTGGCCAAGGCGCTACTGGAGAGGGATCGGCTGCTTCGCGCGTTCGAACGCGAGACCGATGAGAAACCAGCCCCGGACAACGAGCGCCTTCAGGAAGCTGAGCAGGAGATTCTCAAACTCGAGACGCTGATTGAACGCAAGAACAAGGAAATCGACCGGCTTCGTTCTCGCAGGAATCGCCCTGTGGCCACCAATCACCCACTCCTCGATGAGATCATGCGCCGCATCAAGCACTTCTATGTCGAGCCGGAACTTGTCGATGACGAACAACTGCTGATCGAGGCTGCCAAGGGCATGGTGGGTAGCCTGGACCCCTTCTCCTCCTTCATGGATGTCAAGGACACCAAGGAGTTCTACGAGGGAATCAGTGGCGAGTATGCGGGCATCGGCGCGCAGGTGCAGATCGACCGCGACACCGACACCCTCAAGATCGTTCGTCCCATCTACAAGGGTCCAGCCTACCGTGCCGGGATGTTGAGCGAAGATCTCATCATCGAGGTCGACGGAATATCGACCAAGGGCAAGCCTCTCGACGAGATCGTCAAGGGTCTCAAGGGCAAACCAGGAACCCCGGTGGTGCTCGGAGTCTTCCGCAGAGGCTGGAGGGACTCTCGGGATTTCGAGATCACACGTGAGACGATTCAACTCGATTCGGTTCTCTACCAGATGCTCCCCGGAAATCTCGGATACATCGGCCTGGCACAGTTTGGAGATACCGCAGTCAAGGAAGTGATCGCTGCCCTCGATGATCTCGAAGGTCAGGGGATGCGCGGCTTGATCTTCGATCTGCGGAGTAATCCCGGCGGATACCTGCAATCCGCAGTTTCGCTCGTCGATGAGTTCGTCGACGACACAACGCTGCCCATCGTCTCCCAGAGGTCCCAGAGTGGCGTATTCGAGGACTCCGAGAAGTTTGCCACGGAAGGCATGCGAGCGGACTACCCGATGGTCGTGCTCGTCAATGGATCCAGTGCCAGTGCCTCTGAAATCGTCGCCGGCGCGCTCCAGGACTTCAAACGAGCCAAACTGATCGGCGTCAAGACCTATGGTAAGGGCAGTGTTCAGCGCCTGCTTCCGATGGCAGACAGCGTCAATCGCATTCTCGGAGGCGAGTCGACCCTCCGACTCACTGTTCAGCACTACTACCTTCCCAGTGGCCGATCCATCCACACTCAGCGCGATCAGGAAGGCAAGTTGCTGGTCGAAGGAGGAATCGACCCGGATCTGGTGAAGGAACCGGAGGAAGTCGCTCTGTGGAGAATCGAAGCGTTAGGTCGCCTGGCCGACAACAAGGCCTTCGATGAGTGGATCGATGCCAACTACACCGACAACAAGGATCTGATCGATCAGATCGTCAATGGTGGCGATAACAATGGCAAGGTCGCTTACCCTGGATTCGATCCCTGGTTCGAAAAGCAGGTCGAAACAGGTGTGACCTCGGAAGATGCGCGCTTCGGCTTACGAAGAAAACTGCGCCGCATGGTCGAGGATGAGCGCGGCACTCAGTTTGCCTGCGACTACGTCGAAGACACCCAGTTACAGGCTGCCATCATCGAACTACTCGGCAGTCTCGGCACAGAGGTCTCGACGATTCCGCAGTACAGCAATCTGAGCATCGAGGAGTCGACGGAGAAGAAGGCCGAGAGCCTCTAGTAGCCTCCACATCGATTCAACCGGATGGCAACGGGGGGAGTGACGCGAAAGCGCCACTCCCCCCGTTGCCATCTCACTGCTTCACGAGACCAACGCCTCTATTCCTCGACGTCAAATTCTTCGTGAGCACTCTTTTTCATTGCCGAGATCTTTTTGAGGACTTCTGCAGCATCCTCGACCTCGCCGAGAAGCAGTGCCTTCTCGAACATTAACCACTGTTCAAGAACCCCGATGAGGCGCTGACGATAATCCAGTTCCAGCGCCGCTCGCGCCTCCCCCTCCAGGCTAAAGGCCGCTGATGGGACCAGTTTCTTGGCCTCGATCACGGCAGCCTGTACCCGATTCACTGACTTCAAGGCAGTTGAATAATCCTGCTTTCGCATCGCTCGACGGACTGCACGGTCACCACTCTTGACCGCGTCCATCACTTTTTCCAGCGCTTCGTGGGCTTCATGCGCCTCGTCCGTATCATCAGCGGTCTCGTCATCGTCGGCCGCGATCGCCACCGGAATGGGATCGATGGCACATGGAATGAAACCAGAGAAGATCAGGGGCAATATCAACAATATTACTGTCGTCGGGAGAACCTTGTTCATGCTATCGGATCATTTCCTTCTAGGGGGGCGATCGAGAATGCCCCGCACCTGAGTTAGTTGTATTCACTCCATGGTTTCACAAGCAACTCTTCTTCGTCCCCAATCGACCAGAGTGCATCGACAAATAGGTTGGCTGCCTGGATGTTGGTCAACAGACTGATTCCATATTCCACGACCTTGCGTCGGATAAGATATCCGCTGGTAAGGTCTTTCCTTTCGAGGCTTCGCGGCACATTGATCACAAGATCAATCAGGCCCTCCTCGATCGCCTCGATGACACCGGGAGATTTCTTGTCCAGAGGCTGATGTAACATCGTGGACTGGATGTCATTCTGTTCAAGAAATAGATGAGTGTTGGGAGTTGCAAAGATAGGCAGTCCGAGTTGCTCCAACTTTCTTGCGCTCTCGAGGAACGCCGCCTTGCTCTCGATCGTCCCGGTCGAAAGAAGCACACCTTTTTTTGGTAGCTTGAATCCAACAGAGATCAGCGCCTTGAGATAGGCCTCCTCGACATTATCACCGAGGCATGCGACCTCTCCGGTGGACGCCATCTCGACTCCCAGCAACGGATCCGCTCCCTTGAGGCGTGAGAAGGAGAACTGCGGCGCCTTGACTCCCACGAAGTCGAACTCGAAGGCGGATTTTGATGGGCAATCGACCTGCTCACCGAGCATCGCGCGGATGGCATAGTCAATGAAGTTTTCCTTGAGGATCTTCGAGACGAAGGGGAACGAGCGAGACGCCCTGAGATTGCATTCGATCACCTTGATGTGGTTATCTCGAGCGATGAACTGGATGTTGAATGGCCCGGTGATGCAGAGTGCCTCAGCGATCGAGCGGGCGATCCGCTTGATGCGTCTTATCGTCTCCAGGTAGAGGCGTTGCGAGGGAAATACCATCGTCGCATCGCCTGAATGGACGCCAGCATTCTCCACATGTTCACTGATGGCATAACAGATGACCTTGCCACCTTGAGCCACTCCATCCAGCTCTACCTCCTTGGCACCTGCGATGAACTTGGATACCACTACCGGATGTTCACGCGAAACATCCGCAGCTATTTTCAGGTAATGCTCCATCTCCTCATCCGAATGCGCAACACTCATCGCTGCCCCGCTGAGCACATACGATGGTCGAATCAGAACCGGATAGCCGCAGCGAGCAGAAAAGGATCGAGCATCCTCGATACTGGTCAACTCGCGCCACTCCGGCTGGTCGATCTTCAGATCATCCAACAGGGTCGAGAAGCGCTCCCGGTTTTCCGCTCGATCGATACTGTCGACCTCGGTGCCGAGAATCTTGATCCCGCGATTTCCCAGCGGAACCGCCAGTTGATTCGGGATCTGGCCTCCGACGCTGATCACGACTCCCTGCGAACGCTCCAGTTCGACGATATCGAGCACCCTTTCGAGGGTCAGTTCCTCGAAATAGAGGCGGTCACAAGAATCGTAGTCGGTTGAAACGGTTTCCGGATTGTAGTTGATCATGACGGTTCGATGTCCCGCACGCGCCAGGGCATCGACTGCATTGACGGCACACCAATCGAACTCGACCGACGAACCGATGCGGTATGCACCTCCCCCCAGCACCACATACGGCGCAGGAGATCTCGGTTCGACGTCGTTCTCGGTTCCGTTGTAGGTCATGTAGAGGAAGTTGGTCTGGGCGGGATATTCCGCCGCCAGCGTATCAATCTGCTTGACGACGGGGCGAATGCCGAAGGATTCTCGCCGCTCTCTCACCTCCAGGGAGGCTCCATAACCGGGCTGGATCGGCTCGGCTCTCCTGATCGAACGAGAGATCTGGTTGTCGCTGAAGCCCAGTTCCTTCGCCTGGCGAAGCAGTCCAGCCGGCAGGTCCTCGAGTGAGTACTCCTGGATCTCATTCTGACAGTCGACCACCTCGCGAACCCGTTCCAGGAACCAGGGCGTGATCATCGTCAACTGGTGTACACGCTCGACTGACCAGCCACGCTTGAAAGCCTCTCCTATCGCGAAGATTCGCTCCTCGGTGGGCACCTTGAGCAGTTGCTGCAGGTCGTCTTCCTTGAAATGATTCCGCGATGAGACGAGACCGTGGGCACCAACCCCCAGCATTCGACACGCCTTCTGGATCGCTTCCTCGAATCTGCGGCCGATCGACATCACCTCACCGACACTCTTCATCTCACTGCCGAGACTGGTCGATACACGACGGAACTTCTTCAGATCCCAGCGAGGCATCTTGATGACAACGTAATCGAGGGCAGGTTCGAAACAGGAGGCAGTCACCTTGGTGATGGAATTCGGCACATCGACGAGACAATGACCAAGCGACAACTTTGCAGCAACAAATGCAAGCGGGTAGCCGGTTGCCTTCGACGCGAGAGCAGATGAACGCGAGAGGCGAGCATTGACCTCGATGATCCTGTACTCATCGCTGGCAGGGTGCAGTGCGAACTGAACATTGCACTCCCCGATCACACCGAGATGTCGGATCAACTGGATCGAGATCGAGCGCAGGCGATGGTAGTCGTGGTCACTGAGAGTTTGCGAGGGTGCAACCACGATGCTCTCGCCGGTGTGGATGCCGAGCGCATCCATGTTCTCCATGTTGCAGACCGTGATGCAATTGTCCTGTGCATCACGAACCACCTCGTACTCGATCTCTTTCCACCCCTCCAGATACTCCTCGACAAGGATCTGCGGGACATTGGCGAACGCCTTGTTGGCCATCTCGGTCAGTTCGGAGGCATCGCGGGCGATGCCTGATCCCTTGCCGCCAAGGGCAAACGCAGCACGAATCATGACCGGATAGTTGATCTCCTGCGCAGCCTCCAGAGAACTCTGAAGATCCTCGCAGGCGCGGCTGCGAGGTGTATCGAGATCGATCGATCGCAACACCTCAGCAAACAGGTGCCGGTCCTCGGTGGTCCGGATCGTCTCGAGCGAAGTGCCGAGTACACGAACCCCATGCTTCTCGAGAACTCCCAGTTTCTCCAGTTCGATGCCGCAGTTGAGTGCAGTTTGCCCGCCGAAGGAGAGCAGCAAGCCATCGGGTTTTTCTCGTTCGATGACTCGCTCGACGAAATGGGCGTTGACCGGCAGGAAGTAGACCTCGTCTGCGAGGTCCTCGCTGGTCTGGATGGTGGCGATGTTGGGATTGACCAGGATCGTGGTGATCCCTTCTTCCTTCAGCGCCTTGATCGCCTGCGATCCGGAATAATCGAACTCGCCCGCTTCACCGATCTTGAGCGCCCCACTTCCCAGGATCAGCACCTTGCGCGGCAGGGAAACGGAGTTGGCAACGGTCGATCCCTGGCCCTCTCTCTGTGGGAGATCGCTGGAAGGGGTGCTCATCGGGCCACTTCCAGCAGGCGATCGAACAGTTCGGCAGCATCGAGCGGCCCGGGATTGGCTTCAGGGTGAAACTGGACCGAGAAAAAGGGCTTCTCCAGGTGGCGTATCCCCTCGTTGGATCCGTCGTTGGCATTGACGAACCACTGCGCCCAGCCCTCCGGCACGCGAGTGCCATCGACAGCGTATCCATGGTTCTGGCTCGTCACCCAGCAGCGAGAAGTTCCGACCTCGATACAGGGCTGATTCTGACCCCGGTGACCGAAGTCCAGCTTGTAGGTATCGAAACCCGCGGCCAACGCCAGTAATTGATTGCCGAGACAGATTCCCATCAGGGGTCGGTCGCCCTCGAGGGCGCGTCGAATATTTTCGATCGTCTGTTTGGCCATCTTGGGATCACCTGGCCCGTTGGAGAGCAATACGGCGTCTCCGCTCTCGGAGACGAAGTCGTGATCCCATGGCACTTGCAACACATCCGCTCCACGCTGGAGCAAACTGCGAGTGATGCTCGTCTTGGCGCCGCAATCGACCAGAATCACCCGGGGTGCAGCATCGATGCCGCAGCGATGTAACACCGGCTGCTGGCAACTGACCTCTGCGACAACATTTCTCTTGCCAGGGTCCTGGTAGGGAGAGTTCGCCACCTCTTCGCGATCAGGACTTCCATCGATCAGCAGCCGACCCTTGAGGGTTCCCGAGTTGCGCAATCTTCTCGTCAGCGCACGAACATCGACCCCTGTGATCCCGGGCACGCCCTCCTCGGTGAGCCACTGATCGAGGGATCGGTGTGCATTCCAGTGGCTGTAGTCCCTGGAGAGGTTCTGGATCACCAGTGCTTGTGCCTGGATCTTCGCCGATTCAAATCCAGCACAGAGTGGATCGTCATCGTCGCGGCGGGGAACTCCGTAATTTCCAACCAGTGGATAGGTGAGCGTCATCAACTGCCCGCAATAGGAGGGATCCGTGAGTGACTCCGGGTATCCGACCATTCCGGTGGAGAAGACCACCTCGCCAGAAACGGATCGGAGGGCACCAAATGCCTTGCCCTCGAAGCAACTGCCGTCTTCCAGTTCGAGCCGAGCCGGACGATAGGATGCAAATCCACCCGAAGCAGAGCTCTGCTGCTGCTTGGCCTGTGCCGGACTCGAGCCCGTTGTGGGATCTCCCAAGAGACTGCCTTTCGCCCTGCAGATGCTAGATGGCCGCGATCATCCGCCCATGGCACCGCATACGACCCGGCTCGTGCCGATGGAACCCCATCGGGAACCTCCTCGGGGATCGATTGCAGTTCCTGAGGGTAAGATTTTAGAGGTCGATCCGGCGATAAGAAAGCAACCTCGCCAAGATCTCAGTAATTCCATCCGAGCAGCAATCCGCCGCGCCCGGTACATCCCCGATCCCGGCGATAACTGAACAGGTCGCCATCGGCGGCGGTGCAGCGAGGATCGACAGCGATCCTGAGCTGTGAAACGCCCGCTTCGAGCAGCTGACTCCGCAGCATCTGGCGAAGATCGACCCCCTGCCCGTGGCGTGCCGATGCCGCTCCTGTGAGCCCCTCGAGTGCCTCGTGCACCTCTGGACCGACCGGATAGTTCGCTGCAGAGATCGCCGGCGAGATCATCGCCAGCGCCTCTGGCCCCGGATCGAGTTGCTCCAGTAACTGGCCCAGCGCACCCGCAACGATCCCTCGCCAGCCGCAATGGGCCACTCCGGCTTGCCTCGATCGAGGATCCGCGATCGCCACCAGCGGACAATCTGCCGCCAGTGCCAGGGCAAATACCTGCGGTTCCGAGAGGATCACCACATCCCGATCCGGCAGTTGAGTCGACGGCTCACGGGCACCTTCGCCCCGATGCTGCCGATCGACCCGCGCCACGGCACTGCCATGAACCTGACCTGCCACGACCACATCGTCGAGGGTCAGACCGGCAGCGGCAGTGAATCTGCGGCGATTCTCTCGCACCGCATCCGCATCGTCTCCCGTCGAAAAACCCAGATTGAGAGAGGAATAGGGCCCACCACTGACGCCACCCCAGCGGTCCCCGTAGCAGCACACCAACCCATCGAGCAGGCCATCGGGTCTCAGCGATCTGGCCAGATCC
>JYMV01036342.1_pt1 | contig 10377 bp, 11 predicted proteins | sample 338911 | NCBI WGS metagenome assembly JYMV01 (sample SAMN03354496, study PRJNA234377) | hydrothermal vent metagenome | biome: Deep sea; feature: Hydrothermal plumes at the Eastern Lau Spreading Center, Western Pacific Ocean; material: Seawater | place: Tonga | collected 2009 | depth 2000 m m
GTCTCGGAAACTGGACGTGGTGGCGAAAAATGCTTAACCTCGTGCCTTAAAAAATATAAGAGTAACTTCGCCGGATTGTAAATTCCCGGCAATAAGCTACGAGGATAAGATTTGAGTTCATCTAACGACACCACTCAACCGGAAAATAACACAACGTTATCTGAATCCGGTAATGAGAAACAATCTGGCGCATTTGCCAGGTTTTTAGCCACCGTAGAGTGGCTCGGGAATTTGCTTCCCCACCCTGTAACCTTGTTTGCCATGTTTGCCTTATTCATTGTGCTGTTAAGCGGCGTATTAGGCTATTTCGATGTCAGCGTTCTGGACCCACGTCCGGAAGGTGCCAAAGGCCGTGAAGCCGATGGCGTCATTGAAGTAATCTCCCTAATGAACGCGGAAGGATTACAGCGCATTGTCACCGGTCTGGTTACCAATTTCACCGGGTTCGCACCTTTGGGAACGGTATTGGTAGCCTTACTGGGGGTATCTGTGGCTGAACACAGTGGTTTACTGCAAACCGCCATGCGTTCCATGGTTGTTAACGCCTCTCCCAGAATGGTAACAGTGGTGATCGTGTTTGCCGGCATTATCTCCAACACAGCCTCGGAGTTGGGCTATGTGGTGTTGATCCCGCTGGCTGCCATGATATTCCACTCATTGGGCAGGCACCCGTTGGCCGGACTGGCCGCCGCCTTTGCCGGCGTTTCCGGTGGTTATAGTGCCAACCTTTTATTGGGCACAGTTGACCCATTGCTTTCCGGTATTACTGAAGCTGCCGCCCACATGATTGACCCTGGATATACTGTCGGACCAGAGGTGAACTGGTATTTCATGTTTATCAGTACCTTTGCTGTGGCCTTTATGGGTGCCTTTGTTACCGAGAAAATTGTCGAGCCTCGTTTGGGCAAATACGATCCAAGCGAAGCGGCTGTCGAACTGGAAAAACCCAAAATTGAACAGCCTACAGCTCAGGAAAAGAAAGCTCTGAAAATGGCTGGACTGGCGTTTGTGGCGGTCTGTGTGGTTTTGGCGCTAACCATAGTGCCGGAAAACGGCGTGTTGCGTCACCCTGAAACTGGAGAAGTAGCAGGGTCTCCCTTCCTGAAAGGTATCGTAGCCTTTATCTTTATTTCGTTCGCCGTTCCGGGGTTCGTTTATGGACGCGTCGCTGGCACCATGAAAAATGACCGCGACATTATCAATGCCATGGCCAAAAGTATGAGTTCGCTGGGCTTATACATAACTCTGGTATTTTTTGCTGCGCAGTTTGTGGCCTTCTTTAAATGGACCAACCTGGGCACAGTATTGGCAGTTAAAGGAGCGGCATTCCTGCAAGCGGTTGGGCTGGACGGACCGTCGGTATTTATCCTGTTTATTTTGATGTGTGGCATGGTCAACCTGTCTTTGGGTAGTGCATCAGCGCAATGGGCGGTTACCGCACCGATATTTGTACCAATGCTGATGCTGATTGGCTACTCGCCGGAAGTGATTCAGGCGGCGTACCGTATAGGTGATTCTTCCACCAACATCATTACCCCAATGATGAGCTACTTTGGCTTGATATTGGCAGTTGCCGCTAAATACAAGAAAGACCTGGGAATGGGCACACTGATAGCCACCATGTTGCCATATTCTATGGTGTACATCGTAGGCTGGACTATCCTGTTTTATGTTTGGGTATTCCTGTTAGGTATGCCAGTTGGTCCAGGGGCAGCAACCTATTACAACCCCTAATTGAGCAAAAGACGAAGGTATACCCTTCGTCTTTTTTTCAGCGGCTGAAAACCATTAGCTTATCGCCTGCGTAATCCCTGTAACTGAAATGAAATGTAATCGGTATGAAGTATAAAAACAGCTCACACTTTAACCATGGTCAGGCTGATAAAATCGGGGTATTAATTACTAATCTTGGCACCCCTGAAGCTCCCACCAAAAAAGCCTTAAAGCCCTATCTGAAAGAGTTTTTATCTGATCCAAGGGTAGTGGAAGTGCCTCGCCTGATTTGGTGGTGCATTCTGAACCTGGTGATCCTGAACTTTCGTCCAGCCCGCAGTGCCAAAGCCTATGAAACAGTCTGGAGCGAACAGGGTTCTCCATTGATGCTACACACTAAAAACCAGGCATCTGCGCTGCAACAGCAGTTAAAATCAAGGTTTGGTGATGATGTGGTGGTGGATGTTGCTATGCGCTACGGCAAACCTGCGATAGCTGATGTGCTGGATAAGCTGTTTCAACAAGGCGTGCGCAAGTTACTGGTTTTGCCCCTCTATCCACAGTATTGCGCATCAACCACAGGCAGTACTTTTGATGCCATTGCTCAGGACTTTATGCTGCGTCGCTGGCTGCCGGACTTTAAATTTATCAGCCATTATCACGACAATCACGACTATATCGCCGCTGTTGCAGAAAAGATTAAATCCCATCGGGAGCAACACGGCAGCGCCGATAAGCTAATTTTTTCCTATCACGGTATTCCCAAGCGCTATCTGCTCAATGGCGACCCCTATCATTGTGAATGCTATAAAACCTCACGACTTATTGCTGAATATTTAGGATTACAGCAGGACCAATACCTCACCACCTTTCAATCGCGATTCGGCAGAGAAGAATGGCTGAAACCCTATACAGATCACACACTACAGGATCTGGCAAAGCAAGGCGTGAAATCAGTACAGATAGTGTGTCCTGGATTTTCCGCCGACTGTCTGGAAACCATAGAAGAAATCGGTGTTGAGAACCGGGACTACTTTATGGAAGCCGGGGGCGAACGCTACGAATATATCGAATGCCTGAATAGTGATGAAAGTCACATAAATTTGTTAACCTCACTGGTTTCCGAAGAAATTAAACAATGGCATGATCACACTGATAAAGATCTTGAAAACAGACAAAAGCGCGCCATTCAGCTGGGAGCTAATTCTTAGCCTTATACTAGAGCGCATTTTTATCAGTGAGGTAATTACATGTCAGGTGAGGTTCTCGAAATAATTCATATTGGTCAGGTGATCCAGGCCGCAGTGGCACCGGTTTTCCTGATCACCGGAATCGCGGCGCTGTTGGGGGTCGCCTCCAATCGTCTGATGCGTATCATGGATCGTTCCAGAGAGCTGGAAAACAGTATCCCGGATGTACAGGACATACAGAGCAAGAAAGTGCAAACCGAAGAACTGCGCTATCTGTGGAAACGCATCTCGCTGATCAACAAAGCATACAGCCTGTATACCTTAACCGCTCTGTTACTCTGTGTAGTTATCACAGTACTGTTTATCAGTCACATCTATACCATTCAGTTGTCAGTGCTGATTTCTTCGATTTTCGTCGGTGCACTCATGGTTTTAATCATGGCCCTGATGTTTTCTTTAAGAGAGATTTTCCTGACTACGCGCTCGCTACAAATCAGGCTCAAACTGCGTAATCTGAAAATTCCCAATAAATAACAGCGCTAATACTTAAGTCCTAATTTACTTGGAGAATTTGGCAAAATATAAAATTTTTTGTTATACAAAATTGTGAGGAATTGGATAAAACAGCCTGAGGATTGTGCATGATCTCAGAACAACAATTATTTGAATACTTCACCCGTAAGTTAAATGGTAAGGCTGAAGAAGACAGCCTGATAGTGGAAGACGACACTGTCTGTTATCTGGGCAACCTGCTCACCCATTACTCCCATAGCAAAAACTTTTTTACTGAAGAGTCTGGCGGCAAACAGCTACCAACTCTCGCCCTTCTGTATCGGGACGCGCGCGAATCTAACAATACCCATCAACGGCAAAACCTGTTGCGTAAGCTAGGGGATTCCGCATTATTTATGGGGGCCTGGTTTGCAGTGTTATATCAACGCAAAGGTATAGGAAAAGATTATTTTATAGGAATGGGGACAGCGGCCTATGACTACCTTGCAGAGCACGCGTTGCACCAACAGGCGGTTTTTAAAGATCTCGCGGTGAACTTACCGAGCCTGATGAGGTTAGTGTCCCGGGTACTTTGCCGCGAAGAGAACCTTTCTGCTGAAGAGATTTTTGCACTCTATAAGCGCTGGCTGTGTACTCCCAGCAGCACTTTAGAACAGCAATTACAGGCACTCGGTGTCTTACCTGTAACAGCAACACAACGCCATTGAGTGAGTAAGGAGCTCAGTCTGGCGACTGGCTCCCCTCCTTTACGGATTTATATTGCTTTAAAAAAGCCGTATTTTTTCTGATTTCGCGTTTGGCCCATAAAGCCAATATTCCCGACACTAACAGGACAAAGGCTGTACGTTTTAGTACCTTAATCAGATATTCATCAGGATTGGGTTGATAATATAGATAAAAGGCGATGGACCAGATGACGAAAAATATCGTGATGCTCACCATCAGCCAATTGGTCAGCTTGGCAATTCTAATATTATTCAGTTTTTGCTGGATAAGCCTGGACATGTATTCGTTGGTAGGAATATTTGAACCCAAACTGCCCAACCGCAGTTTAACCAAAAATGGCGTCATCACCACCAACAAAACAATAAAGGTTAATGACCAAATCTGGCGTAATAAATTCTCTTCATTAAACAAGAGATAACCGCATACGGCAACTCCTACGAGCAATCCGAAAACATCAGACAATACCCACAGCCATTGCTTGCGGCGGTTCTTTCTCCACAGTAATTGCAGTTCTTCGGGATCCACCGTTTGCACCGGCTGGCTTTGCCATAGCTGCGACAAGGGATCTTTTTGCTTATTCATATTGCAACACCTCAGCTAAGTGTTTTCGGATACGATTGATAGACACACCGACATGAGACACCGTCATACCGCATATTTCTGCGATTTCGCTATATTGCATCCCTTCAAGATGCAGGGTAATCAGTTGTCTTTGTTTAAGTGGTAATTTGCGCACTTCAGTTAACAAACTGTCCAACATCACTTGTTGTTCGGCTAGCAATGGTGCCGTCGATTGCAGACTGTAATCTTCGGAAATCTCATCGGTTCTGGGACGTTTACTCTCTGACACCACGTGTTGTACACAGCGATTATGAGCAATCTTTAAAACATAAGTTTTTAACTGGCTGTCGCCTCTGAATTGTTTGAGCGATTGCCAGACATGTAATGCAATTTCCTGGGTCAATTCCTGGCGCAACGCTAAGTTACTTTCATAACTGCCCGCCAGACGGCTAAACAGCGCACCATAATCCTTAAGGATTTGTTCAATATTCAATTGCAACTTATCACTCGTAACACAGGTTATTTATCCACTGAATCCATTAGTATCCAGGTTTCCAATTTTATTACAAACATTCGAAAAAAATTTTTTTTGAATATTTTTGTAATAACTTCGAACACAAGGACACTGCATAACTGAACCTTAACATCAGGAGTCAGTCATGGAATTACTAATATTTGTTTTACTGTTTGTTGGTATTAGCACCATTTGTGGTCTGGGCTATTGGCTGGATAACAAGTTTAATATGCAGGTTATGAGCTGGATGAATATGGAAGTCAGCTCCCCCTTTAAATCCGAATTTACAGCTCAGTCAGGCCGGGAAAAATCCAAGAGCAAAGAATATCAGGATTTACGTGAGCGCATCGAAGTGCTGGAAAAAATCGTAACAGATCCCCGTTGGGAGCTGGAGCAAAAAATCAAGAGTCTGTGAGCAATGCTGTCGGGTCGATGGTGAAAGGAATTTATCATCGACAGACTTTCAAAATTAGTGCAAAGTTGAACTATCTTTAAAGACTTTGAATTCACACGAGACTTTACATGCTGGTACTGAAATCTAACTATGAGCAACTGGCTCAGGAAAAAGAGCTGCTTCATAGAGAATTGCAATCCACATTAGATGAAAACGAACGGTTGCGTCAGGAGTTGGAAGAGCTCAAATCTGATTTAGCCTCCGGTGCCATACAAACTCAGGAAAACCACAATGAGGCTATATTGCGCTCAGCAATTGAGTGTATTGCGCAGGTGGAAGGCATTCGGGAAACGGTACTGGCATCGTTCGAAAAAATTGAGTCCGAAAGTCAGGCAGTAGAAGAAATCAATGAATTGTTTAATGTTTCCAGTGGCGCGTTAAAAAATATCGTATCCGGCATGTCGGGTCTTACTGACAAGATGTCAAACATGACCACCAATATCACCGGGTTGTCGGAAATGGCCGACAATATTAACTCCTTTGTAACCACCATATCGTCAATTTCAGACCAAACCAATTTATTAGCACTGAATGCCGCTATTGAAGCCGCCAGAGCTGGCGATGCCGGTCGGGGTTTTAGTGTAGTCGCTGATGAAGTCCGCTCGCTTGCCAACAACACCAGCGAGTCGGCCAACGAAGTGGCTGAGCTGGTGAGGCAAATCATCAGTTCCACCAGCGAAACCGTTACCACAGTGGATGATATTCAAAGCAACAATCAGACATTGTCGGATGGCGTAGAAAAACTGAATGAGTTCTACGGTTCAATAGTGGAACAAACTAACCAGATGAAAAGAGCCATTCAGGACTCTGCTATTCGCTCATTTATTCAGACGGTTAAACTGGATCACATTGTCTGGAAAGGCGACATCTATGCCATGGCATTTGGCACCAGCGATAAATCCGCGTCGGAAGTGGCAGACCAGGCCTCCTGTCGTTTAGGTCGTTGGATGAGTGGTACCGGACGTGACAAATACGGTAAACTGCAAGCGTTTCAACGCCTTGAGCGACCCCATCGGGATTTGCATGACAACGGCGTAAAAGCACTGGAATATATTAAAAAGGATGACAAACAAGGCGCTTCTGCACACCTAAATAAGATGGAAGAAGCCAGCCGAGAGATCATGTTGTGTCTGGACGATATCGCACGTCAGATTTGCAAGGGCTAAGCGATGTCCGGGAGCGCAACTTTCTCCCGGGCCGAAACTTACTTTCTGACCAACGATAACTTTACAAAGCGCCAGGAACGGGCAAGCCCATTCAAGGTAATTTTATCCATGGCAATGGCATTGCCCAGCATAATAGCCAGCACACCAAATAACCCCAACAGCGTCCATTGATAGCCCTCAAACAAGGTAGACACCAACAGCGCAACCACCGGATAAACTAATATTACATTTGACGATTTATCCGCGCCAAGATGCTTAACCAGTTTCATATAAGCGCCAAACGCCAATACCGAGCCAAATAGTGCCAGATACAACAGCGCCGCCCAGTACTCAAATGAAGTGGACAGTACAAAAGGGGCATCGCTAAAAAAGCCATAGCCGAAGGTAAACAACAAGCTGTAACTCATGGCGCCAAAATTAAACTGCACCACGGGCACTGCCTCTGACAAGGCGTTTTCAGAAATCACATTGCCCACTGCAGCAAAGAAGAAGGAAATCGCAGCCAATATCAAACCGGTTTGCAATGCCGTACCGGTATTGACGCCACTGAGTTGCGGAGCAAACAACAAATACAAGCCAATCACACTAATGGCGGCGCCGAGCAAAACTTCTGGGCGTATTGCTTTACCCAACATAAAACGGCGTAAAAACACAGTAAAATACACGACACTAGCGCTCAAAACCGCCAATAACGCACTGACAATATATTGTTGTGCCAGATACAAAAACACATAGTCCAGTGTGTATAAACTAAACCCTGCCGCCAGCATTTTTAGGTGGGCCTGCCAACCAAAGCGCATCGACAATCGATGCCACAAGCACCAGAGCCCCAGCATTAAGGCGGCCAGAAAAAAGCGTATCCCTACTGAATATATCAGCGCCATTTCAGAGTGCTGGAAGGTAATAGCGTACCAGGTGGTGCCCCAAATCAGGGCACACAAACAAAACAATAATCCATTAGACATTTGCAGTTTCCTTGCAAAACAGAACTGTATTATTTGAATCTACAGTGTCGCAGACCAAAAACGGTCAGGAGCGAATTTCCCCGTCTCCCATCACCACAAACTTTTCGGTGGTCAGAGATTCAGCCCCCATAGGTCCATAAGCGTGAAGTTTACTGGTGGATATGCCAATTTCTGCGCCAAGCCCTAATTCGCCTCCGTCAGAAAAACGAGAAGAAGCATTTACCATCACCACCGATGAATTAATTTCACGGGTAAAGCGCTTTGCAGTACTGATATCCTGAGTCACGATAACTTCGGTATGACCAGAGCCATAGTTGGCGATATGCTCCACCGCGCCGTCAAAATCATCGACAATCTTCACCGCTATTTCCAAAGCGAGATATTCGGCGTGCCAATCTTCCTCAGTGGCGGCAGTTGCCTCAGCAAAATATTCAAGCGAGGCTGGACAGGCGTGCACTGTGACTCCGTGCTGTTTAAACAAAGTCGCTACCTGAGGCATAAACTCACTGGCAATGTCCTTGTGTACCAACAGGGTTTCCAGCGCATTACAAACACCGGTGCGCTGGGTCTTACCATTTTCCAGAATATTAAGGGCTTTGTGCAAATCAGCGGCAACATCCACATAAAGATGACATACCCCTTTAAAATGCTGAATCACCGGAATACGACTATTGTCGGTAACAAAGCGTATCAGGCCTTCGCCACCACGGGGGATCACTAAATCAATGTCATCACTCAAAGTGAGTAATTCACTCATGATGGCTCTGTCTGGGTCCGGGATCACCGTAACCGCCGCTTCATCAATCCCCTGCTCTGCAAAGGCCTGATGAATGCAAGCAGCCAGTGCCAGATTAGAATTCAGCGCCTCTTTACCACCGCGTAAAATCACCGCATTCCCGGCCTTAAAGCACAAGGCAGCGGCATCAATTGTGACATTGGGACGAGATTCATACACCATGGCAATGACACCCAGTGGGATACGCATTTTGCTTACTTCAATGCCAGACGGTAATTTGTGAGAGCCACTGGTGCTGCCAACCGGGTCCGGCTGGTCAGCAATATCTTTCACCGCATTGGCGATGTTTTGCAGACGCGATGAATCCAGCGCCAGTCGATCCAACATCGCCGCACTCAGGCCATTGGCTTCACCTTGCTCCAGGTCCAGCTTGTTGGCTTTTAATATTGCCTCTTCACTGGCAAGAATTTGCGCTGCGATAGCATGTAACGCTGCTGCTTTTTGCTTATCTGTTAGTTTAGCCGTGCTTCTTGCCGCCAGTTTCGCTGCCTTTGCAGCCTGAGATACTGAAAATGTCATGTTTCACCTGAATTAGTTATTACTACCGATTGGTATTACGTGAAAGAATTAAATCATCGCGATGGATCGCCGCTTCATTCAGTGTATAGCCTAAAATCGACTCTATTTGCTGGCTCTTTTGCCCGGCTATCAGCCTTAAATCATCCGCACTATACAAGACTAACCCTTTCGCGATGGGCTTTCCGTTGTGTGTTACCTGCACCGCTTCACCTGAGCTAAACTTGCCCGTCACAGAGATAATGCCTGACGGTAACAGGGATGCCCCTTTATGCAACAGTGCGTTCGCCGCACCGGCATCCACTTCAATATCACCTTTTGTCGATAAAGTGTGGCGCAGCCACTGTGCCCGCGCGCCTTCAGGGGATGCGGTTGCCCGGAATAAAGTGCCAGGGCATTGCCCTTTTAGTAGTGCGTCGAATACCTCTGTTTTTCGTCCGTTGACAATCAAGGTCTGAATGCCGCTTTGGGCACACTTCTCAGCCGCTTGCAACTTAGTCACCATGCCTCCGGTGCCCACCTTAGTTCCGGCCCCTCCAGCCAGAGCGTGAATCTCCGGGGTAATCGCCAGCACTTCCTGGATCAGTTTGGCTTGGGGGTTCTTACGTGGATCCGCATCAAAAAGACCATCAATATCAGAACAAACTATCAGCGTATCCGCCTGAGCAACCAATGCCGTATAGGCGGCCAGATTGTCATTATCGCCCACTTTAATTTCATTGACAGCGACGCTGTCATTCTCGTTCACAATGGGCAAAGCCTGGTGTTTTAATAGCTCGCGCAGGGTATTTTTGATATTCACATAACGGGTACGATCCCGAAGGTCATCGTAAGTCAGCAGAATCTGGGCGCAGGGGAAATCGAAAAAGCGCGCCCAGTTCGCCATCATCTGCGACTGCCCAATGGCCGCCATCGCTTGTTTTTCAGCAATGGTGGGTTGATGGGTCACCGGTACCTGGCTGCGCCCTGCAGCAACGCTACCGGACGATACCAGCACCACTTCTTTGCCCTGAAGTCGGCTTTCAGTGATAAATTTGGCGATAGCCAATAAATACTGCGCACTGCAACGCTGTCCATCGGGCGCGATTAATGCGCTGCCTATTTTAATTACGGCCCTTTGCCACTGAAACTCCGCCATACCGCTCTCTTTGAACCCGGAAAATTAAAGAAATATTTGAACCCGCGAGATTGGCAAAAAACCCGCAGTTGTACAAGGCTATTTGGTTATAAATACCATTTCCATTTTATATTTGCCCACCTCAG
>JYMV01015804.1_pt1 | contig 10376 bp, 8 predicted proteins | sample 338911 | NCBI WGS metagenome assembly JYMV01 (sample SAMN03354496, study PRJNA234377) | hydrothermal vent metagenome | biome: Deep sea; feature: Hydrothermal plumes at the Eastern Lau Spreading Center, Western Pacific Ocean; material: Seawater | place: Tonga | collected 2009 | depth 2000 m m
CAAAGAAGTTTGTTTAATTTTTTATGAAAATTTAAGTTTACTGCACAATTGGGACATTGAAATTTACAGCCACACTTTTTACAAATTACAAAAGGTGAGTAACCTCTTCGATTTAAAAAAAATAATACTTGATCTCCTTTTTCTAAATATTGATTAACTTTTTTTATTGTTTTGTTTGCTATCCAAGAACCCTTGTTTAATTTCTCGGTATTCAAATTTATAATTTCAAAATTTGGTAAAGATGCTTCTTTGTATCTCTTTTTCAATTTAGTGAAATAATATTTCTTGTTAACAATGTTATTATATGTTTCAACAGAAGGTATGGAAGTTACCAAATTTATTGGAATGTTTTCTAGTGAAGCTCTTGTAATAGCCATATCTCTTGCATTATAAGCAATTCCTTCGTCCTGTTTGTAAGATACATCATGTTCTTCATCCACAATAATTATTCCTAAATTTTTAAATGGTAAGAAAAGAGATGACCTTGCTCCAATGACTATTTTAACTTTTCCTTCCGTAATACCTTTCCAAATTATTGATTTATTTTTTTTTGAAGTTCCAGAATGCCAAATTGCTGGTTCAGCTCCAAAAAATTGTTTAAAACGTCGACTAAATTGATTAGTCAAAGCAATTTCAGGAAGTAATATTAACGCCTGAAATCCTTTGCCTACAATATCTCTGACTCTCTCAAAATAAACTAAAGTTTTCCCTGATCCAGTAATTCCCTCCAATACAGTAACGTTATAATTATCTCCAATTTTCTTAAGAAAAGTTAGTGATTTTTTTTGCTCAGCATTTAGAGAAAGTTTAATTGTATTTTTTTTAATTTTATATTTATTAAATTCATGATTAAAAGATTTTTCAACCACATTCTTATTTAGTAAACTCATTTTAAGAGACATACCTAGTGGAACTAAATTATATCTTGAAAACCAAGATATAAATTTAATCATAGAAGAATTTAAATTTGGTATATTTATTTTTTTTATAATTTTTTTTAATTTAAAATTTTTTTCAGTTTTTTGTTCATCGGGCCAAACTACTCCTGTTATTTCATTTGAACCAAATGGTGCTTTTACAAAATCGCCTGGATTTAATGAGTCAGAAATTTCACTTTTATATGTGAATGGATAATTAAAAATTTTTGGGAAAAGTACTGGTATTTTCATTAATATATGATTTTTTTTCTAAATTTTTTAGGAATATTACTATCAAAAATTTTTTTTAATTCTGAAAAAATTTTTGAACTCATTCTCATTTCTAATAATTGCCAGGTATAGGGTATTAATTTTAAATATTTATTTTTTTTATCTCTCTTAAAAAGTCTAGAAAAAATACCTATAATTTTTAAATTTCTCTGGACTGAAAGTACGTTAAAATCTTCCAAAAATTTTGATGAATTAAGTTTATAAATTTTTGCAGTTTTAGTTAAATAGTAACTGTAAATTTGATTTTTTAATTTTATAGATGTTTTGATCCTTACATCATCTATTAAAGATACTAAATCATAGGCTGGATTTCCAATTAGAGCATCTTGACTATCAATCACTCCTATCTTTCTGCCAACTTTCATCAAATTGGAAACATGGTAATCTCTGTGCACAAAATACGAATTGGGAAAATTTAGTCTCTTATAAAGTTTTGATAAAATTTTTTTAATCATTAATTTCATATTTAAAACCTTTTTTTGATTAAAAAATAAAGGAAGATACCAATCATAAAAAAGATCTGATTCTTGATGTAAATATTTTATTGAATATTTATCTATAATATGTGATTTAGCAAAAATAGTTCTCAGTTTCTTTTTTGGTTGTATTTTTTGAATTTTTATAAGTAGGTCCACAAGCTTTTTATAAACTGGTAACTTATTTCTTTTCCCTAATAAAATTTTGTGAAAAGTTAAATCGCCAAAATCTTCCATGATCATTATGCCTTTTGCATAATCTTGAGTAAATACTCTTGGAGCAAATATTCTATTATCTCTTAAAAACTTATTTATTGCTGAACATACAATCAGATTTTTATATTTTTCTTTTTCGACAAGAGCAATAATCTTGCTACCTTTATTTAAGGTTAATCTATAAAATTTTCTAAAAGAAGCGTCACCTGCAATGGGCCGTATTTTAAACTGCATCAAATTTGTAATCTTTCCATTTTCCAAAACCATTAATTTTAACTGTCCTATAATCTAGTAATTTCGAATATTGAAATTGGATATCAATTCTATCTTTAGGTTTTGAATCAATTAACTCGGGCCATTCTACAATTTTAATATGATTATTGGAGATCTCAAACATGCCTAATTGCAAAATATCTTTATAATTTTTCAGCCTGTATAGATCATAATGAAGAATTTTTATATCTCCAATGTCATATTCATAAACTATATTGAATGTAGGACTTAATACGTCACTCTTTTTAATTCCATTTTCAGCTTCTAGATGATTGATGAAAAAACGCACAAATGTTGTTTTCCCAACACCAATTTCACCATAGAGAAAAATGATATCGCTGGCACCGACTATTTTGGAAATCTTGCTTGAAAGATTTTGTGTATCTTCTAAAGATTTTAATTGCATCTAGCTACTAACTAGTAGCGATACGTATCAGGTTTAAATGGGCCTTTAACATCAACGCTAATATAATCAGCCTGCTCTTTTGAAAGCTTTGTTAATTTAGCTCCAACCTTATTTAAATGAAGTATCGCAACTTTTTCATCCAAATGTTTAGGTAAAACATAAACCTTTTTGTCATATTTTTCATAATTATTCCAAAGCTCTATTTGTGCTATTACTTGATTAGTAAAAGAAGCGCTCATAACAAAGCTCGGGTGACCAGTCGCACACCCTAAATTAACTAATCTTCCTTCAGCTAGAAGTATTATTCTCTTTTTATCAGGAAATTCTATCACATGGACCTGAGGTTTAATTTCAGTCCATTTGTAATTTTTCAAGGCCTCAACCTGAATTTCATTATCAAAGTGACCAATATTACAAAGAATAGAATAATCTTTCATTTTTCTCATCTGATCAGCGTTAACGACATCTTTGTTTCCTGTAGCTGTAACAACAATATCTGCCTTTTCTATAGCATCATCCATTAACACAACCTCATATCCTTCCATTGAAGCTTGAAGTGCACATATAGGATCTGTTTCGGTAACCATAACTCGCGCACCATTTTGTCTAAGAGAAGCTGCGCTGCCTTTACCCACATTTCCGAAACCCGCCACTATTGCAGTCTTTCCAGAAATCATAACATCTGTCGCTCTTTTAATTCCGTCAATTAAACTTTCTCTTGTAACTGAATCATTCACGTTAATTACAGGAACTAATAAAGTTTTCTCTGCTTGCATTTTGTTGAGTGCCTTTATTCCTGTAGTAGTTTCTTCCGATAATCCTTTTACATTTTTAAGAAGTCCAGAATATTCTTTGTGCATCAAAGCAGTAAGATCGCCCCCATCATCCAAAAGCATATTTGGCTTCCAATCTTTTTTTCCTTCAATTGTTTGTTTGATACACCACCAATATTCTTCTACTGTCTCTCCTTTCCATGCATATACCGGTATACCCTGTTGAGCAATTGCCGCCGCCGCATGATCTTGCGTTGAGAAGATGTTGCAAGAAGACCATCGTACATCTGCTCCCAATTTTACTAAAGTTTCGATTAATACTGCCGTTTGAATTGTCATATGCAAGCAGCCTAAAATTTTTGCTCCTTTAAGGGGTTGTTTTTCCTTATACTCATGCCTCAAAGACATCAATCCTGGCATCTCTGTTTCGGCTATTGAAATTTCTTTTCTTCCAAAATCTGCTTGATTAATATCTTTTACTTTAAAATCTTGTGTCATAATTTGCTTGTGCTTAACAATTTAACATTAAATTAGCAACTTATTGCTTGAATTCAATTATTGTGAACTGGCAAGTGCACTTCTACTCTCGCCCCCTTTTTACTACCAACCTTATTTGAAGCCTCAATTGAACCGCCGTGCAATTCTATAATATTTTTGACTATATTTAGTCCTAAACCCGAATGTTCACCAAATTTTTCAGGTCTGTTAATATAAAATCTATTAAATACTTTATTAATATTGTTTTCGTCAAAACCTGGACCTTCATCCTCAAAAACTAATTGTACTTCATTTTTTTTAATGCCGCATAAAATTGATATTTGACTATTAATAGGACTGAAAGAAACGGCATTATCCAAAAGATTTGCAACAATTTGTTCTAGTTTACTTTCAACGCCCAAAACATGAAGTTTAGATCCATTAAGATTAGTTTGATTTACATTTATTTTAATATTCTTATTAGAATTTAATAAATCATTATTAAAATCTTCAACCACAGAATTGATTACATTTGATAAATCAACTTTTGTCATCTTTGCTCTAGAGAAAGTTGCTTCATCTTTTAACATTTGAGAATAATCAGTAATTAGTCTCTCAATTCTTTCTACATCGTGACCTATAATTTTTAATAGTTTTTTTCTTTTTTCACCATCCAAGGTGTTATCCAAAACTTCTGAAGCTCCTTTTAAAGAAGTAAGTGGATTTCTTATTTCATGTGCTAAATCCGAAGAAAATGTCTCAGCCACATTTATTCTTTTATAAAGATCTTTGGTCATTTCATTCAAAGATCTAGATAATTGACCTACTTCATCCTTCCTAATTAAAAATTTCTCAAGTTTATCAACTCTTACTTCTTTCTCCCTTATTGCTTTTGTATATTGAACTAAAGCTCTTATCGGCTTTAAAATATATTTATTTAAAAAAACTGAAAAAATAAAAATAACAAGTGCTACCGATAAAACTGTTCTTAATATAAAGTTTTTTCTTTCATCAACAGCAACTAATATATCGTTAGCAATTTCTGAAACAATAATATAACCTTTATTCTTGCCATCTATTTTGACTGAATCCACAGTCATAACATAAAAATTATTATTAATTGTTTCACTAATTACTAATTTATCGTTAATATTTTTCTGCTCAGAATACTCTCTTACATAACTTTCAGTATTAAAAGTTGTTGTTTGAGTAGTCTTTGGGTTTTCGCTAATGTTTACATTTTCATCGAATTTATCAATTGGTGTTTCTTGGACATCTTGACTTATAACAAAAATATCTTGGGCTAAATCTAAAGTATCCGTATCCGCTAATAAATTAGAATTTAAATTATACAATTGAACACGATCTAAATTCTGAAATAAAAATCTTGCATCTAATAAAAATTCTGTAGCACTTTTTTTGGTAAATTCAATATTTAGTCTGTTAATATGATCTGACGTATTGTTTATAATTTTTGCATGTTGATTGGATCTATTTTTGACTAAATTAGGTTTTATAGCATTTAGATATAAAAAAGTGAAAACTCCTAAAACTAGAAAAACAATTAAATTAAAAGCCAAGAATTTTCTAAGAATAGAGCTTGAACTAAAAAAATTAGATTTCATTAACTAACATTCCATCTGTACCCACTGCCATATCTTGTTTCTATTGCTTTGAAATTTTGATCTATTTCTTTGAATTTTTTTCTAATTCTTTTAACGTGACTATCTATAGTACGATCTTCTATATCATTATTATCCTTATAAGCTATATCCATTAATTGCGCTCTTTCCTTAATAATTCCTGGTCTTTTTGCTAATTCTTTAACAATCAAAAACTCTGTTGTTGTGAGTTTTTCAGGTAGTGGTTTCCCATCCCATTCACATTCGAGCTGTGAAGGGTCTAGTTTAAGTTTTCCATGTTTAATTAAATTTTTTGTATCATCTATATTGTTAATTTTTTTTCTCAACTGAACACGTATTCTTTCAATAAGTACTTTTATAGAAAAACCTCCAGATTTTTTAATAAAATCATCTGCACCAAGTTTTAAACCTAACAACTCATCAATTTCTTCATCTTTTGAAGTTAAAAATAATATTGGGATTGCAGTTTTTTTTCTTAACCGTTTGAGTAGCTCCTCACCATCCATTCTTGGCATTTTAATATCTATAACTGCTAAATCGGGTGGATTTCTGCTAATTCCCACTAATGCACTTTCACCATCAATATAAGTTTGAACTTTAAAACCTTCATTTTCTAATGCAATACTTATACTAGTAAGTATGTTTCTATCATCATCTACTAATGCAATTTTTTCATTCATAATTAAAAATACACTCCATATAGGAATACTAAATTGTCATAATTTGGGCAAGTATTTGAACAGTTAATGTGCTTCACCCCAATTATTACCAGAATTGATATCAACAGTAAGAGGTATGGTAAACTGATGATGTTCACTACTAGATGCATCTAACATATTTTTTTTAATAATGGGTACAATTTTTTCAAGTTCATCTTGTGGAGTTTCAAAAACTAATTCATCATGTATTTGCAAAAGCATCTTAGTTTTATAATTAGGATTTTTTTCGAATTCACTAGTTATCTTAATCATTGCTAATCTCATTATATCTGCTGCAGAACCTTGGATAGGTGCATTAATGGCAGCCCTTTCTTGAAAATTTCTAACATTATAATTTTTGTCATTGATGCCTGTAATATAACATCGTCTTCCAAAAATATTGTTTACATATCCACTTTTTCTGCAAAAATTTATTGTTGCATTCATATAATCTTTAATCTCAGGAAATTTTTTAAAATATGATTTTAAAAATTCAGCAGCTTCAGAATTGGAAACAGAAATTTGTTTTGCTAAACCATATTGAGAAATACCATAAATAATACCAAAATTTATTGCCTTGGCTCTTCTTCTTGTTTCTTTATCAATTTTATTTAATGGTATATCAAAAACTTGGCTAGCAGTTAAAGAATGAACGTCTTCATTATTTTTAAATGCCTTTTTTAATTCTTTTACATCAGCAATGTCTGCAAGAATACGCATCTCTATTTGATTATAATCGGCTGAAATAAGGCTGTGGTTTCTCTCAGCAATAAAAGCCTTCCTAATTTCTTTACCATCTTCAGTTTTAATTGGAATATTTTGTAAATTAGGTTCACTAGATGCCAATCTCCCAGTGGTAGTAGCTGCTAAAAGAAAAGATGTGTGAACTCTATTAGTGTTAGCATTTAGATGTTCTGGAAGTGCATCTGTGTAGGTGTTTTTTAATTTAGTTAATTGCCTCCAATCCAAAACAATCCTTGGTAATTTGTGGCCCTTAAATGCTAAATCCTCGAGAACTGCAGCACTTGTTGCAAATCCTCCTTTTTTTGTTTTTTTTATTGTAGCTATTTTTAATTCGTTATACAAAATTTCACCTAATTGTTTAGGAGATCCAATATTAAATTCTCTTTTAGCAATGCTAAAAATTTCTTTTTCTAATTTTTTTATTTTATTATCAAATTTTTTCGAAAGTTCTTTTAAAAAACTTGAATTTATTTTTATCCCTTCTATTTCCATTTGAGATAACAAATTTACCATTGGCTTTTCAAATAATTCATAAATTTTTAAAAGCTTTTCTTTATCTAATCTTTCTCTAAAAAAGGTATATAATCTAAATGTTACATCTGCATCTTCAGCAGCATATTGCGTTGCTAGTTTAATTGGCACTTTATTAAAACTGATCTGTTTTTTTCCGGTACCAGCAACTTCTTTAAAGGATATGGGTTTATGATTTAAGTGGGTTTCAGATAAATTATCCATGTTATGTCTATGTTTTCCAGCATCTAAAGCATATGACATTAACATTGTATCTTCAATTGGGTCTAATTTTATTTCATTACGTAAAAGAATAATAAAATCAAATTTTATATTTTGCCCAATTTTTTTAATACTTTTATCTTGCAATATATTTTTTAATTTTTTTAAAACTATTTTTTTTTCCAATACTTTTTCCGTAATATGCTCCAGTGGAATATAGCATGCTGTTCCTGGGCCAGAACATAAAGAGATACCTACTAAATTTGCTTCATGTGGATTTAAGGAGCTAGTTTCCGTATCAACTGCAACTATTCCCTTTTCTTCAATTTTTTTAATCCACTCTTCTAGTTGGTTAATTTTTAAAATTGTTTGATACTTCTTTAAATCAAAAATTGGAGTTTTTTTTAAATTTTTAACTTTTTGTTCAAATGTTTCTCCATAACGTGAAATAACTTGGCTGAGCAAACGATTAAATTCCATTTCTCTTAAAAAATCATATAATTTTTCTTTATTAATTTTCTTTAAAGTAAAAGTTTCTATCTTTTGTTTAACCGGAACATCATTCTTAAGCTCAACAAGCTTCCTACTTAAAATAGCTTTATTTTTGTTCTCTAAAATCGTTTCTCTTCTTTTGTTTTGTGGAATTTCATGTGCTTTTTCTAATAACGTTTCTAAGGACTTATATTTATTAATAAGTTCCGCTGCAGTTTTAATACCAATTCCTGGGACTCCAGGAACATTATCAGATGAGTCTCCTGCTAAAGCTTGAACATCTACAACTTTACTTGGCTCTACACCAAATTTTTCCTTAACTTCTTTGTTGCCTAAAACTCTACTTTTCATTGGATCGTAAAGTCTTACCCCTGGTTTTACTAATTGCATAAGATCTTTATCTCCCGAAACAATTGTAACCTTGGCACCTTTTTTTATTATTTTGTCTGTATAAGTAGCAATTAAGTCGTCCGCTTCATAGTTAAGCATTTCGGTAGAAGTCACATTAAAAGCTTCTACCGATTTTCTTATATATTCAAATTGAGGAGCAAGATCTTCGGGTGTCTCTGTTCTATTTGCTTTATAGTCTTTGTATATTTCATTTCTAAAATTTTTTCTTGCAGAATCAAAAATAACTACAAAATGTGTAGGTTTATTTTTGCCAGCATCAGATCTGGAATCTTCAAGAAGTTTGTACAGCATGGTGCAAAAACCATTTACTGCTCCGGTCGGTAATCCATCACTTTTTCTTGAAAGCGGAGGCAATGCATAATATGCTCTAAAAATATATCCCGAACCATCAATAAGATAAAAATGGTCAGTTTTTTTAATGAGGCTCATAGACTAATATTAACCTATTTTAATTAGTGTTATGGATATATAAAAGCCAAATCATCATGAATAATAAAAACGCAATAAAAGTAGAAAAATTAACCAAAATTTATTCTAAAAAATCTTCTAACGAGATTAAAGCATTGAATAATTTGAACTTAGAGGTTAAAGAAGGTGAAATTTTCGGATTGCTTGGGCCTAATGGTGCTGGAAAAACTACATTTCTTAATATTCTTGCTGGCACAGTAATAAAAAATTCTGGAAAAGTAGATGTCTGGGGTTTTGATTTAGATAAAAATCCAAGACAAGTTAGAGCATCTATTGGAATTGTGCCTCAAGAAGTAAATTTAGATGCGTTTTTTAGTCCTAAAGATCTCTTAGAACTACAAGCTGGATTATATGGAATACCAAAAAAAGATAGAATAACAGATACAATATTAAAATTAGTTTCTCTTGAAAAACAAGCTAACTCTTACGGCTACTAATTGCCAAAGCAATGGTACATAGGCCACCCATTCTGGTCTTGGATGAACCAACTGCGGGAGTTGACGTTCAATTACGTCAAAATTTGTGGAACAACATAAAAGCACTTAACAGACAGGGAGTCACCATAATTTTAACCACCCACCTAATGTATGAAGCTGAAGAAATGTGCAATAAAATTGCAATCATAAATAAAGGAAATTTAATTGCATTAGATACAACAGAAAATTTATTAGACCGAATAAAAACTAAAAAAATAATATTTAAAGTAAAAAAAATAAATACAATCAATCTAGAAGGTTTAAATGGAATAAAATTCTCTCATAACTCAAACAATGAAATAACAGCTTTATACGAAAAAAAAAAACATAAAATAGATCAAATAATAAATAAGGTTAAAAACGCAGGAATGGAAATCTATGATATTTCAACTGACGAAGGTAATTTAGAAGACGTATTTATTGATCTTACAAAAAGCTAGATTTAATATAAAAAAATTGTATTATAAAAATTATGGAAGCAATTAAAAATTTAAAATTAGAAAAAATTGTTAAACTAACTTTGATCTCAATAATTGGATCAATACTTATAACAATTTCAGCCAAAACAAAAATTCCTTTTTACCCAGTACCAATGACGATGCAAACTTTTGCAATTTTGCTAATTGGAATAACTTTGGGGTATAAAATAGGCCTAGCAACAGTTATGCTTTATTTGTTTGAAGGAATAATTGGCTTACCAGTATTTTCAAATTCTCCAGAAAAAGGAATTGGTATAACATATTTTATAGGACCAACAATGGGTTACTTGATTGGTTTTTTAGTTGCCGTTTATTTTGCTGGTGCATTTAAATATGATAAAGGAATACTAAATACCTTTTTGAAGTTAATTTTTTCTGTAAGTTTTATTTATATTCTTGGTGTA
>JYMV01033321.1_pt1 | contig 10376 bp, 8 predicted proteins | sample 338911 | NCBI WGS metagenome assembly JYMV01 (sample SAMN03354496, study PRJNA234377) | hydrothermal vent metagenome | biome: Deep sea; feature: Hydrothermal plumes at the Eastern Lau Spreading Center, Western Pacific Ocean; material: Seawater | place: Tonga | collected 2009 | depth 2000 m m
GGATACAACTACGATCCACTGGCATGGCATGCATGTGTCTGCTGAGAATGATGGTGGTCCACATACAACCATTGCTCCGGGCGTCACATGGAATCCTAAATTTACAGTATTGGATAAAGCAACCACCTTTTGGTATCATCCCCATTTGCATACAAAAACGAATTTACATGTGTCAATGGGAATTGCCGGGTTTATCATCATAAGGGATAGTGAAGAATCAGCATTGACATTGCCAAGATCTTACGGGGTTGACGATTTTCCTTTGGTGATTCAAACCAAAACATTTGATAGCAATAAAGAAATTGTAGTCCCTTCAAATTCAGACAATGTGTTGATGGTAAATGCAACCATTAATGCTCAATTAAATGTGCCGGCACAAGTGGTGCGTTTTCGATTACTCGATGGTGCGTCCCAGCGCGTATTTAACATTGGGTTAAGTGATAATAGGTCATTTTCTCAAATTGGATCAGACGGGGGATTATTAGAAAGTACCAATGCAATAACCCGTCTTCAGCTTTCCCCGGGAGAAAGGGCGGAGATATTGATCGATTTCTCATCGATGGAAGGTCAAACAATCTCCTTGATGAGTTATGCTTCAGAATTTGGCAATGGCATTTATGGTGCCACCAATCCGGGAATGGGTGCGGGCATGACGTTGGATGGGTATAATCCCAACCCACTGAATGGTTCTGATTTTTCAATCATTCAGTTCAAAGTGGTAGCACCGACCAGTAATCCTGTTACAACAATTCCAGAAACTTTGGTGTCAGTGACCCCATTGGCAGAAATTAATGCAGATACAACAAGGACCTTCTCATTAACTGCAGTTGCCATGGGGCAAGAGGCACTCAATGGAGATTTTTTAATAAATGGTGCAAGTTTTGATATGGATGTTATTAATGAAATTATTCCATTGAACAATACTGAAATCTGGGAAATCACAAATCAATCGCCAATTGCCCATCCATTCCATATTCATGATGTGCAATTTTATATATTAAATAGGAATGGTGTGAAACCATCCAAGGCGGAAGGTGGTCGGAAGGATGTTGTATTGGTGAAACCTCAGGAAACAGTTCGATTTATTACTGAATTCAGGGATTTCGCTGACGATGAAGTTCCCTACATGTACCATTGTCATATTTTGAACCACGAGGACGCTGGAATGATGGGCCAGTTTATTGTGGTAGATATGCTGGCAGGAGTGGATGAATTTCCATTAATTGCGAAAGATTTTTTACTTCATCCATCTTATCCAAACCCATTTAATCCAAAAACAATTATTCAATATGAATTATCTCAACCGGGTTCAGTAGAATTAATCGTTTATAATATTTCGGGCCAGAAAGTGGCCACATTGCTCACCGCATATCAACCCATCGGTATGTATAAAAGTTATTGGTCCGGAAAAGATGATTTTGGAAGGGATATGCCTTCCGGGATATATTTTTATACCCTCAAAATGAACGGGGAACATCGGACGCGAAAAATGGTTTTGATTCGGTAAAAAAACAATATTAAAAGAAACAAACTGGGATTAATATCCGTACTAATAATTGTGCAAAATTAATCTCTATAAACAGAAAAAGAGGATACAATGAAATCAATCATTAGTATAATAGCGATGAGCTTTTTAATCAGCTGCAGCAGCGATACCAAAACGGCTGAATTGAAACTGGACTCCATGCAGTGCATGATGTGTTCAATGAGCGTGGAAGAAGCTGTTGCTGACCTTGAAGGAAATCGACTTGAAAGGCAAATCTGGAAAGGTGACCTACAAGGCATCGCTTATTGATTTCCCAGCGATCGAAAAAGCCATTACATCTATAGGGTATAGTGTCAATGATAAAAAGGCAGATCCCGATGCATATGCCAATTTGGAACTCTGCTGTAAAATGCCGGAAGGTCAATAATTAAACATGCAGGGGATGCCTGAACGTCCCCAATGATAAAATAAATATGTAGAGACGCATAGTGATGCGTCTCTACGAAAACATTGAAAAAAAAATGAAAAAATATATTTTTCTATCCCTATTCCTTTTTGGGTGTTCAACCCCTGATTTCTCTCTTCCGTCCACAATGGATGGCAGTCGGTATCCTCGTGTTTCTGCTACAGAAAATGGTGGACTCCTCATGTCCTGGTTTGAGAAGGTTGATTCGGTACAATGGGCATTACAATGGTCTGAATTTTCAAAAGGAAACTGGACAGAAGGCCAAACCATTACAGCCGGGGATCCTTACTTTGTGAATTGGGCGGACTTCCCGTCTATTTATGAAGTGGGCGGGGATCAATTGGTGTCTCATTGGCTTCAAAAAAGCGGAAATGGTCCTTACGATTATAATGTTCAAATATCCCATTCCAAAGATCGGGGTAAATCATGGTCTGGATCGGTGATTCCTCATGGCGATATTGATCCAAAAGGGGAGCATGGATTTTTGTCATTTTTTCAACAGCAGGATGCGTCCCTTGGATTTGTCTGGCTGGATGGCCGCCACATGGGCGCCTATGATCCTGTGAATCATTCTATGGGAGATATGGCCTTATATCGTTCCACCATGGTGGATGGTCAATTGGGTACAGAAATAATGCTGGACAACCGGGTGTGTGAATGTTGTCCCACCAGTTCTATTCAAACGGGAAATAGTTTAATCATTGCCTATCGTGACCGATCTGAAAAAGAAATCCGCGATATTAATATTATTCGTTATGCGGACGGTGAATGGTTTGATCCCTATCCCGTTCATGAGGACAATTGGTTAATTGGTGGCTGCCCCGTAAATGGCCCCATGCTGGCTGCCAATGGGAATGATTTGGCCATTGCCTGGTATACTTCACCCAATGAAACGCCCACAGTTAATGTGGCATTTTCACATAATGACGGCGCCACATTTGATGCACCTATTCGCGTCGATTTATCTAAACCCATTGGCCGTGTAGATTTAACCTGGGTTAGCAAATCAGAAGTGATGGTCAGTTGGATTGAAACCGCAGAAGAAACAACCGATATCGTTACCTCAATAGTATCTAAATCTGGAAATGTTCAAACACCGCGAATCGTTTCTGAAATTCAACCGGGGCGTGTTTCCGGTTATCCCCAGATGGAAATGGTGGATGATCAACTCTTCTTTGCCTGGACTGAAGGGGGCGAAAACGGTCGCGTCATGACAAAATGGGTTTCCCTTTCAGCTTTTCGCTAAAATAGACCCTTCATAACCATTCGGCTGTTGTAAATTCGTTTCCGTATCATGCGATCGATTTATATCTGGACCACCCGATTTATCCTGGCCATTGCTTTGGTCGGGATTCTGCCCGTCCCCAATAATACCTCTATTGTACTGGCACAATCAAAAAAAGCCAAAGCATCCCAAGCGTCCAAATATGCAAAACGAGGCAATACCAAAGCGAAGAAAAAGGACTATCGCGGCGCCCTTTCTGATTATCAAAAAGCATACAAACTCAGTCCGTCCAAAAATTATAAGAAGAAAGTCCAGCAGCTCACTTCTTTAGCGAAAAAACAGGGTGGGAAAAAACCTTCAAGCAAAAAGGCTGCCCAGGCAACCGCTTATGCAAAAAGAGGGAATTCCAAGGCGAAGAAAAAAGATTATGCCGGTGCGTTAAAGGATTATCAAAAAGCTTACCAACTGAACCCTTCTTCTTCCAATAAGAAAAAAGTACAACAGCTTCAGTCGATCCTGAAAAAACGGGGAAACCAAGTTGCCAGTGGTGTTGCTACCAAAGCCAAAGTACCTCGGCTTTCGGATATTCCAACCATTAGTCCTGTAAAATATGCCAACGACATTTATAATATTGCTGAAGCATTTGAGCTAAGTTCCCGTAATCTCGCCCGTGCCACCCATTATCTCGATGAAACGGATAAGAAGAAAGTGAGACGCATTGAAACAAGGAGAGCCCCTTCAACCAACGATCTTGAAAATGCTGCCCGCACCGAACCGAATGATATCCGTAAACAAGTGGATTTGGCACGGAATTATGAAGGAAACGGTCGATTTGAAGATGCGAAAGAAATATACTTAAAGTTGGCGGCCCAGAATCCTTTTAATGCGGATGTTCATTTTCACTTAGGTTCGTTTTTCTCTCGTTTTGGGCAAATGACAAAAGCACGCCATTCTTTTGATGAAGCCATGGATGTACAACCCAACCATCGGGCAACAATCGAAGCCATGGCTACTTTGTTTGGTACGAAAGAAAAAAGAAATTTATCCGATGATATTTTAGCCAAGTCAGCCGAACGGGATCCCAGCGGACCGGCCCAAAGAATGCAAACCATTCGAAAAAACTTAGATGATCGCAATTTTGAATATGCGGCCAAACTGGCGCAGGGTGGCCAGGAATTATTTCCAAGGCAAAGTGGATTTATCTTTTTAAAGGGAAGAGCATTTGAAGGGTTGGGAGACCCAGCTAAAGCAAAAGCCAGTTATCAAGAAGCCATTAAAAAAGATCCAACCTATCAGGAATCCTATGTCGCTTTGGGGGATTTATATTATAGCCAGGGGAAGTACGTATATGCAGCCTTGACCTATGGTGATGCAGTTCGTTTGGATCCAGCAGATAGTGCAACACGTTTTAAGCAGGGGCTCAGTTATTTTAAAGGGAGTGAATGGGGCAGAGCCGCCTCTTCATGGGAAGATTTACTCCATTATGATCCCCATAATCAAGAGGTCCGATCTCTTTTGCCTCAAGCCTATTATATATTAGCAGTAGAATATAATCGTATCGGTGAATCGGGTCTGGGTCAAACTGCCTTTCGCAAAGCCTTAAGTGTCAATAAAAATTCAGGGCAATGGCTTCCCGGTTCCATGCGAACGTTAGGTGGTTTTTATCGTGATAAAGGTATGTTTCGAGAATCGCTGGCCGCTTTTCAGGAAGCCATCGAACTCAAACCATCCGATGCAGATAATTATTTAGGTTTGGGAATTACCTATTGGAAAATGAAAGAATCAGTATTGGCCAAAGCAGCATGGACACGATCCATGGACTTAGACCCCAGGGGTAGCAAATTATTTACTAATCCTTAAAGGATTGGTAAATCTCCCCCTTACATTTATTTGACCCACATCACTTGTCCGTATATTTAAAAGTCGATAAACGCTAGGAACTACAAAGCAGGATCATCTACATGAAATACTTTAAAACCATATCTATATTATTTTGTTCATTGTCTTTATTTCTCATCCCAGCCTGCGAAGATAAAGGGGATGAACCCAATCGCCCGGAAGAATTGGTGGGGTTGTGGGGTATGACCGATGCGGATGGTGAAATAATCATCGGTTCAAATGTTTCCCAAAAAGGGGCCAATATGTTTGCCAAAGGACAATCATCCATTAATTTATATGGTACGCCCAATGCTGAATTATCTTACATGATTGTCAACCTTGGCGAGGAAGGTGAAGAAGATGAACCAGAAGTGGTCTTGTCAAATAGGTCCATTTGGGAAATGGATGATGAAAATCCAACATATCCTGTGTTTACTGGATTTGTCGATGAAAATGACTTGACCGGTGAAAAGACACTTGGGCTTATGGTAGTGTTAAGTGAGTCTGAGGGTGGAATATATGTGGGTACTTCCGATTACGTTCTGGATTCGCTGAACTTCAGCTTAACCATTTCATCCGATACGGCCTATGTCATAAATATGGTTACCGGTGTATTGGATTCTTCAACTTACTACATTGTCGATGGCACATTCCAGGCAGCCACTTTTAGTGTAAATGCATCCGATTCGGTAACAGTAGATTTTCCTTTGATTGTTCAGGGAATGAAAGAAGAACAAATACAGATGGATTTGAGAGCGAATGGTGATGCCACCCATTATTTTACCGATGAAGAAGGGCAGGGTGAAGACCATGGTGAATGGTATACCACTGATGAGAATGTATTGGTCATGATAATGGATGTGGAGGGGGAAATTGATACACTTGCTTTTCCTTATGTGTTCAATGGGACAGACTTGACATTAATAATGAATCAAGATGCTTGTGATTTCTTTGAGGATTTCTTTATTGATGATGAGCCGGGAATGTCAGCAAAATTTATGAATCCGCCGGATTGTTTTGACCCCATTGAAATGATGTTCTTGCTCCAGGAAAATTCTGTCACCAGCGCCCGGATGAAAGCCAATATGTACTTCGTCAAAGCGGTGGCGAATTAATATAATATTGTCATTCATGGTTTTCCATTTTGTAGGGGACACCGATCGGCGTCCCCTACAATAATATTTGAAATAATTTTTAACATATGAAACCATCGGTGGTTTGGAATAAATTATCCTAATTTATAGACCTATGAAACGCATTCCAATTTTCATTTTTACTCTATCCATTTTATTGGGTCAGCATCCCGGCGACAAGGCCGTCCGCGCCGGCGTAGATGCGTTTTATAATTATGAATTCGATAAGAGTATCCAAATACTTACTCAAGCACGAAAAGATTTCCCCAATCACCCGGGCGTTCACGTCACCTGGGCGGCGGCTCACTGGCGCCGGAATGAAGCGCACCTGCCGCAAAATGAGATTTATGCTAACCTGAATGCAAACTTGAGTGAAACCCACCCAGACCATCCGGAATATCTACTGTATAGCGGCACGGCCCGGGGATTGAAAGCACGGATTCTTTTGGGACAAAAAAAGTGGATTCCCACACTCATTTCTGCTTACAGTGGATTTCGTGTTATCCAGAAAGCACTTGAAAAAGATCCTTATCTCACGGATGCCTACTTGCCTATTGGGATTTTAGAATATTATGCAGGCTTGAGCAATATCCTTGTGAAAGCGGGGGCAGAAATGTTTGGTTTGGATGCATCGAGAGAAGAAGGCATTACCAAGATAGAAGTGGCAGCAACGCAAAGTCAGTGGGCAGATACGGAAGCCATGAGTGTTTTATCATTTATTTACCAATTTTCCGATATTAATAATGCGCGCGGGTTGGAAGTGAGCCGAACGTTGGCAGAGAAATATCCCGGCAATTTTGATTTTCAGGTTCATTATATCGAAAGTCTCTTGCGGAATGGTCAATTAAAATTGGCTAAAAAAGAATTGAACCGTCTCAATCAGCAATTACCCAAACTCACTCGACGGCATCAACAGTGGTTTACATCCTATTTGAACTATGTTTGGGGCCATTATTATTTTCTAAATGGTGATGATGATAAAGCATTGGGCTTTATCAATAAATGCATTGATTTATATGATGCTGAATTGGATGCCATCCTGGCGAATGCCTATTTATTAAAAGGACAAATCCATGATAAAAAACATGAGCGGATGGAAGCAGTCATGGCTTATCAAAAATGCATTAAAAGGGATAACCATGCCCATGCCATTATTTTGGCAAAACAATATTTGGATGAACCATATCAAGGATAGTCCGTTGTAATTTTCGGCCCTTCAAATCATGATGAAACGCAGAAAAACACGAGAAGTTAAAATTGGTGACCTCATCGTTGGTGGCGAACACGCCATATCGGTTCAGTCCATGACCACCACCAAAACCCACGATATTACAGCAACACTAAAAGAAGTAGAACGGCTGGAAGAAGCAGGATGCCAAATTATCCGTATTACAGTACCGGATCAACCTGCCGCAGATGCACTTTATGAAATTAAAAAACGGATGAATGTGCCCTTGGTGGCGGATATCCATTTTAACTATCGCATGGCTTTAGAAGCGGTGGATGCAGGGGCGGATAAAATTCGTATCAATCCTGGGAATATCGGTGGGAAAAAACGGGTGAAAGAAGTGTTGAAAAAAGTGAAGGGAGCCAACCTTCCCATCCGGATCGGCGTGAATGCAGGCAGCCTCGAAAAAGATTTGATTGAAAAATATGGCTATCCCACCGCCGAAGCCATGGTCGAAAGTGCCAAACGCCATATTGATATTTGTAAGGAACATGATTTTGATGATATTATCGTCTCACTAAAAGCGTCGGATGTGAATCTCATGATGGCGTCTTACGAACTCTTTTCCGAACAATATGATTATCCACTACACTTAGGTGTGACGGAAGCGGGACCGACGAAATCCGGATCTATCAAATCATCCGTGGGTATTGGCACATTATTGGCAAAAGGAATCGGCGATACAATTCGCGTCAGTTTGACGGATGATCCTGTGGAAGAAGTCCGCGTTGGGTTTGAAATCTTGAAATCGTTGGGATTGGCCAGCAAAGGTGTGACGATTGTGGCCTGCCCTACCTGCGGCCGGTTAGAGGTGGACTTATTTAAAATCGCTGGAGAAATGGAAGAAAAACTCCAGAATGTGAAAACACCCATGACCGTCGCCCTCATGGGATGTGCCGTAAATGGACCGGGAGAAGCGACGCACACAGATCTCGGAATCGCCTTTGGTAAAGGGGCTGGACATTTGTATTATCAGGGTGAAAATCGCGGTAAAGTTTCGGAAAAAGAAGCCATCGGAAAATTAGAAGAACTCATTACCGAATTTGAAACAGACCATCAGGAAGATTAATATGAAATTCATATTCACACTACTTTGTACGATGATGCTCATTGGCGCTCAGGAAAAGAAAACAGATCCTGCACCTAACGCCATTGCAGTCTATTGGAAGACCTTGGAGTCCCAGGAAAAAGAATTATTTTTATTCTCATATCTCACCCAGGTATATGATACCCACCAGAAAATGATAAAAGATTTAGGGTATGGTGAAATCACCACCTGGTATTATGATAACAGGGCTGAAATGATTTATGGTATTTTTGACCAGGTGAATCAAACAGGAATGAAAGAATTTATCGGCTGGATTGATGAATATTACAGTCATGAAGAATTCACAGGGAATTCATTTGATGATGCCCTGTCTTTTGCTTTTCGGTTTCAGCAGGCGGCCGGTGAGACGATTTGGGAGAAATACGAAAACTTAAAATTTGGAAAAATAAAACCGGAAAATTAATGTCACTTTACCGTCCAAACTTTATCAATGAGTGGCGGGATATCAGAAGAGAAGGGGGCTATAAACTCTTGATGAAAAAGAAGGGCTGGCAAGTGGTTTTTGCATTTTTCTTTTTTTACCTCATCCGCGATTCAATCCTCTATTTAATTATCCCCTATTTTGGATATACGTCCCTGAAAGGGTGTTTCTAAAACCAATTCTTTTTTGCAGGGATTTTCCTGCAATTCCCATCCATTTTAATTCCTTGCCCTGTGATGCCTTGGGGTATCAAATTCTGATAGCTATGAATTAACTTCCCGACTGGAAACACCTTACACCGAATGACTAGGACCGACTATAAATCACTTCCCCAGGCCCAATCGCTATTGGACCATTTAAAATCCATGAACCAGGGATTTGATATTGAAATCATCCAGCCTAAAAAGCGTTGGCCGGATATAGAAACACGTAAATCACCTAAAGTGATGGAAATCATTCGCCAACACCATACGGTGTCCAAAAATGGTTTAGGGAATAATATTGGTTTGGATGCATTCATCCACCGCAATCGGGATGCGGATCTTTGGATTCACATCCTGGATGAAAATAAAAATATCATTGGTTTCTCTATCAATGAAGGGTATGAGATTGAGCATAAAATAGTTAATTATTTCCGCGTAACTATATTGAACAAAAATATTCAAAAACAGGGAATTTATCCCTTACTCAATGAACTAAAGGTCGCCATCCTTCCCGCGGATATATTTTTAGTCCGAACCCAAAACCCCGTTGTATATAAATACTTTACCCAGATGTGTGAACAGCGGGGGCTAATGGTTTCACCTACAGCAGATTTTATTAATCCTGCGGCGGTCGATATTGTGCGTTGGCTTATTCCTGAAGTAGATGCCTATTCCGTTCAACATTCCGTGCTTGAAGGAGAAGTCTTAGTGAATACACCAAAACCGCTTAAGGAACATGCACCAATTTGGGAACGAATGGATATTTATAATGGTGATGTGGTGGTAATTTTAGGCTACCCGGGATTACTCAAATGAAATTAATTTTCAAATTAACAATAATATTTTCTGTCCTTGGATTCATCTGGAGTTGTGAATCACCGGATAGCCTGGAACCGGTAGCCGGTGTAGAGGGGAAATTATTTATTGAGGGGGAATGGCCCGATTCAATTCAAGCTGTAGCCTTGATTGTTTTGAACAGTTTAGATCCAGGCAACCTCGCGGCGGGACTTGTTTCTTATAGCACGCCTATGCTTTCTCCATCCAAAAAATCTGAATATTTCTTTCAACTTGAGCCGGGATTTTATTTTATTGCTGGTGCAGGATTAACCATAGACCCCGGCATATTTTTTGCAAAAATAGATTCATTTATGGCTTCTGGAAATTTGCCCATTGTAGTCCTGGATAAAACACCTCACCTACAGAGAGTTATCCAATTGGAAGATCAGGA
>JYMV01042094.1_pt1 | contig 10376 bp, 9 predicted proteins | sample 338911 | NCBI WGS metagenome assembly JYMV01 (sample SAMN03354496, study PRJNA234377) | hydrothermal vent metagenome | biome: Deep sea; feature: Hydrothermal plumes at the Eastern Lau Spreading Center, Western Pacific Ocean; material: Seawater | place: Tonga | collected 2009 | depth 2000 m m
TCACAAGGTTTTTGTATTCATCTATCGACGCGTACACTACCTCTGCGCCCGTTATGGGAACAGAACCGTCGGGAGGAAGCAGCCTCGGCGATTCTTGTGTTCGGTAAGAAGGCTGATAGTGCATCTCGGTGAACACTTGGACCCTGTTGCTTCCGGTTTCAGGGAACGCCGGCAGTTTGAAATTGATTGCGCCGCCGATGTTCGCGTCACCAGTGTTATTGTCATAACAACCCAGAGCGAACATTATCGCCATCAGGCCAACCGCCAAAGGCAGCCATCGACGATTTAGCAGTCGCGCGCGTTTGATTTGCGAGAGGGACATAACTCTAGTTGTTCTCCCAGCCGCGTTTGACTTCTTCGGCTCCCGATGCGTTCAACACCTCTTCAGCGGTTCCGACTCGCTCCTCGGAGGTGGTGACAGTGACGCCGATATACCCTTCGGTAATTCGTTCGTCGTAAGCGCCCATGAATAGTCGGGGCAGCCTGGATTCTATGAGGATTCCGATCACCGTGAAGATGATGGCTCCCAACATTGTGCCTTCGTACATGATGATGGACATGGGCGGTATAGATAGCACGGGTTTTCCGCCAGTCACCAATGGGTATGCCAGTTGAGTACCTGAAGTGAGAACCAACCCAACAATGAATCCGCAAGCGGCTCCGATGAGAGGCCACCTGTAGAGCGTATGTTTCGGCTCTTCTTCGCCGAACGTCCCTTCGGGATAGGGGGTTCCGGTAAGCACTTCGTACTCGCCCTGGTCGTATCCCGCCTCGCGCAACGCGTCAAGCGCGCTGGCCGCTGCTTCTTCATCGGTGTACAGACCGATAACGCTTCTTTTTGCAAACATAAAGGTGTTCCTTACTCGCGAATTGTCGCGGGCACGATGCGCCTGCCGATCTTGATTTCATCTCTCACCACCATGCCCTCTTTGATGTCAAAGATCGGTATCAGTGGGAAGAATTTCGAAAATAGCAACATGCCCAGTGCGACAAACGCGAACGTTTCCGCAACTATTAATATTTCGATGATGCTCGGATGGTATGTCCCCCAATCGAATGTGAACGGCTGGCGGCGCGCAAGACCTGGAATAATTATCAAGAACCGCTCAAGCCACATGCCAACGTTAACTAACACGGTTGTGAAGAACATCCAGAAGGCGCTGCGTCTTACGCTCCTGAACATCCACATAGGCACCGGGATAAAGAACGCGGTGGCGAGGAAGATCAAGAACAGCATGCCATAGGGCCACTGGAAAACCTGGAGCTCTCTCAGACTTATTTCCACTCCTTCCAGTGTGTAGAGGGCGAAAACCCACTCAAGAAAGAAGAAGAAGAACCAGGTGGTGGCAACAACAATCAACAGTCGACCAATTGCGTCGAAATGATCCGGGCGCAAGTATTTGTCGAGGCCCCAGAGCCAGACTGACAACGCCATGAGCATCGCCACCGCTGAGACGCCTGAGTGAATCGCGCCAATAATGAAGTATGGAGCGAAGATGGTCGAATGCCACCCCTCGACGCCGATCAGCACAGCAAAGTCCCATGACACGATGGAGTGGACAGAGACGAACACTGGCAGCACCAACGCCGACAGCAGAATGCCTGCTACTGCTTGCAGTTTCCATTGGCGTGGCGTGCCTCTCCAACCCAGGCACATCGTCCCGTATATCTTCTTGACCAGTGGGTTGACTGCCCTGTCTCTGATTACCGCAAGGTCGGGTATCAGAGCGATGAACACAAACAGCGAACTTGCGATCAGGTAAGTGCCCACCGCGCTGGGGTCCCAGACGAAAGGCGATCGCACGTTGGGCCATACTCCCCGCGCGAAGTCGTATGGGAACACCCACATTTCACGCCAGGGCCTTCCGACGTGGAATAGCGGTGTATGCAGTGCGGCCATCAACGAGAACACCGTCATGACCTCGGCGGCCCTAGTCACGGGCCTACGCCACTCGGCCTGAGTTAACCTCAATATCGCCGATATCATGATTCCTGCGTGGCTGATGCCAATCCAGAAAACGAAATTAACGATGAAAAAGCCCCACATCACTGGCCTGTTGAGACCGGTGACTCCAAGACCTTTGTTCATCATGTACCCAAAGGATCCCAGGCCAGCGAACACGACCAGCGTCAGAAATAACACTGCTGGCAGCCACCACTTGGGCATGCCGAGCACACCGGCCAGCAGGTCGTCGTTGATCTGTTTCTGATCTAGCTGTATGTGATCCTGCATCTTGGCTTTCTTATAGTCCTAATTGTTGAATTGGGAAAATCATTGTGTGTGAATCGTGCCTGTGATTCAATTAATCGGGTTTGCCCAACACCTTGACCACGGTCCTGTGGAAGGTCTTATGGATTTCGTAGAGCTTTAATTCTCTCTGTTCCCAAATATTGACGATCGGTATCAGACGAGTGGCCATAAGAAATATGAACACCATCCCGCCCAGGGCTCCAAGCATTATGAAAATGTCGGCGAGAGACGGATAAATAGTTTCCGGTATTTCCACTACGACGTGTTTGTTAATCGCTGGGTTTCCAATACCATCGATCGAGTACGCTGAGACGTACAGGCGTATCCTGTCGAGGAACGTCCCTATTAACACGCTTGCCGCGATTATTGGCGGACCCCAAGTGCTGCGGCGCAGAGGGTTCCACATCATTGTCCACATTGGGAATAAGAAGTTAAAGAAGAACACTCCGAAGAACGCCCATCTGTACGGGCCGGACATCAGAAGTTCGATAATCGCCTGTTCCTCCGGCTTCCCGCCATACCAGAATATGTTAAAGCTGGAAAACCAGAACCAGAACCAAAGCAACGAAAGAGCAAACAGAAGCTTGCCCAGCGCCCAAATCTGGTCAAATGCGATGTAGTCCTTGTAACCGCCAAACTTATAAAGCGCCCAGATTGTGAGCAGCACAGTGGCCACGCCTGCCTGAAGGCCGTTGGCGGCATGAGTTATCGGGAAAAGAGCGTCTACCCAGCCCGGAACCAGTGTGATCAAGAAGTCCACGCTGATGAGGAAATGGACGAATATCAACATCATGAAATAGAAAGCGCCAAGTATGCCCAGGCGGTGTTTTTGCATGTTCCATTGAGCGGAACTGCCAATCCAGCCTCGCGCCAATCGAGTGGCCCAGCGTTTCTTCCATCCATCTGGAGCGTGATCTCGAACCATCGCAAAGTCCGGCAAAGCGGACATCCAGAGCAGGGCGACCCCCATATGTGCGGTGAGTATGAGGGAACGTCGCCGCCGTCGAAGTAAAACCACAGCGACCGCCGTCCATCGCTCAATGGTGGCAGAATCCACAGCATTGGGATGAACAAAAGCAGGTTAAACAGGCCAACCACGGTCCAGAGTTCAGCGACCCGGGATATGGGCCTGCGCCAGTGGGCCTTGGCTATCCGTGGCGCGATTGCCACCATAGGGGCAGACTGAGCAGTTGTCAGGATAAAAGCGAACATTGCCGCATAATACCCCCAGACCGCCGTGTCACTGACACCATCGGAGAGCCGCATCACGAACCCAATAATGCCTAGAATCAACAAGATTCCGAACACGGAGGCGACGCGCCAGAAGTTGTTCGACGTGCCTTCGTGTTTGCCTAGCAGGTCTTTCGTGACATCTTCAGCGGTGACCAGCGCGGGGTTTCCCGGATGCTCGGCGTGTCCACTAGCCATGTGTGACTACTTCCTTGCTGTGTTCGTCAACTTTACGCAAATATACTACCGAAGGGTTGGTGCCGAGCTGTTCCCTCAGCCTGTAACCTCGACCGCCGTCTTCCTCCAGTTCCTTTTTGACCTTGGCGCCGGCTTTGCTCTTAGGTTCGTCCGGCAACCTGGTCCCTTCCAAATTCCAAAGTCTGGGTTGGGCAAGCGTTGACGCAGGCTGGATTCAGGCCTCTCTCCAACTCGGCGTCGGATTTGTCGATGCCAGCTTGGGCAGCCTTGCGGCCTGTCCGGCGGATACGCTGTACGCAGAAAGTGCATTTTTCCATGATTCCGCGACTGCGGACCGTAACGTCGGGGTTGAGTTGGTTCTTAAGACTATCGGGCCACTCAGGCTCCCAGAAGTTGAAAAATCTGACGTGATATGGGCAACCATTCGCGCAAAATCTTGTGCCGATGCAACGGTTATACACTTGGACATTAAGACCTTCGTTATTGTGATAGGTCGCGAATACTGGGCAGACGGGCTCGCAGGGAGCGTCCGCGCAGTGTTGGCACAGAATTGGGATGAATCGCGCTTTGACATCCGGAAATTCACCTTCCCAGTAACGCTCAATTCGAATCCACTCAATTGCGCGACGCTGGTTGAACAGGCCTTCGTCGTTGATGGGGATATTGTTTTCGGATTGACATGCAACCACGCAGGCCTGACAGCCTGTGCATTTGTCCAGGTCAATTACCATTCCCCAGCTTTCTGCCATTTTGTTCCGCTCCTAATTCGGGGGCGTTCCCCCATCGAAGACGCCTTAATTCTTGAAAGGCGTCCGCTCGTTATTAGCTGTCGTCGCTGGTCACTTCTATGACCAGACCTTCTTCGTCTTCGGGCGGGTCTGGGACCGAGTTTTCGAACTTGGGCAGCCGGATCCATTTGTCTAGTTTTTCGATGCCGACCCGGGTTGCCGACCACGCCAGCGCTCCAGTGCTTTCATCCGTCAGGTCAGACAATATGGAGAAAACGTTCGCCCCTCGTCCCTCCGCATAGCGACCGCCTGCGACATGACCCTGTCCCATCGGTATCGCGACAACATCCGGCGGGATGCCGGGGTGAGGGTACGCGAGGGCTTCTATTGAGCCTCGCGGGGATGTCACGCGAACAATATCGCCCTCCCGCAAGTCTAAATCTTCGGCGATTTGGATATTGATCTCCACCCATGTCAACCATGTTGCGCTGGTTATCGGGTCAGGAGTCGCCTGCAACCACGGAATGTGAGCCCCCTGACCTTCTCCGATTCCCGTTGAGGAAAATGGCGACAGATGGAAATTAAATCTTCCAGGAGTTGCGGGATCGAATCTAGGCTCTTCAGCCTCAGGAAGCCGCTGAGGCGCGGGAACTCCGCCGCTGGCCTTGGCGTTTACGTCCCACCATCCGCCGCGCTGCAACATGCCATTCCAGAACGATTTGAAGTCCCCTGCTCTGACCGAGCCTCGGTTCAGAGCAAACAACTTTTCGGCGCTGCCCTGCAAAATGTCTTTGTAAGTTTCGCCCGCCAAACCCAGGTCGAGACTCAAACCTTGAGCTGCGGCCAGGAGAATGTCAGCGAAACCTCTCGTTCCCAGATGTTCACCGCGACCTTCAAAGAATGGCCTGACCACTGGCTGCTGGAAGCCGACGATCTCGTAACCGGGTCCAGCGTCCGGCGTGTCGGTGCCCCAGTCCTCGAAAGAGTTGTGCTCTGGCAGCACGATGTCGGCCATTGCCGTGGTGTCGTCCATTATGTTCGAGAAGCTGACAATAACCGGGACGTCGTATGAAGCGTCTCTGAATCCGAGCGTGCCAGGGAGGCCGTGCATAGGGTCAGCCCCTCGCACCATCATAAGGCCTACGTCTCCGGACCGCATGTCGTTGACCAAGTCAGCCCAGTCCTGATAGCTGCTTGAAGAAGGCGCGTTGGCGATCTCACTGAGAGGCGGGGCGGGGTTGAACACCACACCGCCGGGTTGCCCCACGCTCCCTACAAGATAATTCAGGGAGTATATCGCCGTCAGGTTGAACAGTCCGTTTGTATGCGCTCCTGCTGAACCTCCACCCAATGCAATTGCAGGCTTGTGGCTGGCGAAATCGTGGGCGACTTGTTCGATTGTCTCCGCGGAAACGCCTGTCTTCGCGGCGACAGATTCCGGAGCGAATTCTTCGAGGTTGGAACCGCCAGTCAGGGCCTGTGCAGCCGCTGGGTCGGCCAGCCCATCTTTGATAATGACGTGTGCGATGCTAAGAGCAAGGATGCCTTCCATTCCAGGCTTAACGTGAATCCACGAATCTGCGTTGGCTCCGGTCATCGAGAATCGAGAATCTACATGGACCAGTGTGCCACGTTCCCGGTCGCCCTGTCGGAACTCGCCGTATCCGCGGGCGTAACGTGTCGGAGATACCCATGTGTTCAGGAAATCCGCGCCGAACGAGAGCACGTAGTTTGCGTTTTCAATTTCGAAGTCAGGTATTCGGTCTTGGCCGAACACTTGCTTGATGGCAGCTTTGAGGTTGGTCCGTTCGACGGGTTCATAAGGCATGTACCGTCCGCCGAATTTGGAGGCGAACGTCTCGGCGATCATGCCAAGATGGCCTCCGATCGGGTTGGTGACCAACACCATCGAGTTCTGGTTTCGACTGGATTGGAGTTGGCTCAGTTGGAGATTCAACCTGCCCAGGGCGTCAGTCCAGCTCACCTCTTCGTACTGGCCCGTTCCGCGTTCTCCCGATCGAAGCAAAGGGCCTTTGATTCTGTCTGGGTGATACAGGTCTTGCAAGCCGCCCTCACAACGAGCGCTGTGCTTGCCCATATTGATCGGATAATCCAGATTGCCCTCGACTTTTTTGGCTCGACCTTCCATGACTCGAACCACGACGCCTTCGCTTGTGCCGCACTGTCGGCACAGTGTCGCGTACCAGTTGTCCAATCCAGACACCAGGTCTTCAGGCATCTCCAAAGGCGCTTCTACCAGCAACTCCTCGGCGGGGACGCCGCACGCCAGAAATATTATGGGCGCCGCAGTGGCGCCGCCGGTCAGAGTCAGAAATTGTCTTCGTGTGAGGGCCATAGTTTTGCTTGAGCCTTTAGTAGTGGCAGGTAGTGCAGTCGGTTGGCGCGCCGTTATCTCGGTGGCAGTCAACACAGTCGCTCATTTTGAGTGGCTTGACCTGGGACACCTTGGTCATGCTCGCCACGTCTCCGTGGCAGGTTGAACATACAGCGGACGGCAGTATTCCGTCCCTTTCCGAGAAAAACGAGATGTGCGCTTCGTGAACGAAATGAACGTGGTCCGGAACCCTGTGGACCCTGACCCAAGGTATCGCGTCGCCAGCCTCGGCTATTGCGCGAAGTTTTTCGATTTCATCGTTGCCGTCACCAACTGTTTTGTGGCAGGTCAGGCACAATCCCACTGCTGGGATAGTGGCCGCTGCTCCCTTAGTGACGTTCCTGTGGCAGAAAGTGCAATCAAGACCGAGCTGCCCTGGTTGAGTCCCGGCATGAATCGTATGCGGGTACGCGATCGGCTGGTCAGGCCCGTCGTCATTTCCGAATATCACTGGCTGACCGAACCAAGCGGTCATGACGAACACCAGGACGAGAGCAGTGACAATAAACCCGCCGAGGCCTACGATGCCCATGATCGCCATCAAAAGCATCTGCTTGGCGGGCGGTTTTTTGTATTGGAAGTCCCCTGGTATCAAATTCCCATCATCCTGAATATCGAGTTAACGACGTTTTTGGGCTGCCAGTCTAAATCCAGTAGTCCGGCCAAAAATCTCTCAGAACTCCGGCGTAAACCGTCGCGCGTTGGACGAAAAACACCGCCAGAGCGAAGAAGATAATCGCGAAGCCATACAACACTGGCCTAATACGTCCCCACGAAGCCGCTATGTGACGGGACTCAATAAAAGACGGAATCATATTGTGGCCGATCAGCATGTTTGAAGCAAATAGCACTATAAACAACACTGCAAGTCCCAGGCTTCGCTGAAGGTTCCCGAGTTCCTGCCAACTGGCAGGGCTGATGAACCCAGGATCGAGAAATATCTGTTCCATATTTAGGTTGCTTTTCACCTTGTTTTTGCTGCGAGTCAAGTGCCTCGTTTCAAGCCGCTGGAATTATCACATCGCGTCCCTAGGGTGTCAAGGGCGCAACGAGGCAATTATTTTGTAACAAGGCCTTGTGATTTTTATCACGGTCGGTAAGTTAGTGTCAAGCCATTCGGTTGAGCATAACGCCGATTTCGCCTACAATTGCCACGTCCAAAATAAGCAACGAACTAGGAGCAGCCCATGCGTGTCAATAACGTCGTGACCAAGATGAACGCAGGCGAGATGGCATACGGAGCCAATCTGTCGTTCCCGTCCACCACTATGATTGAGCTTTCTGGCAGAGTAGGCTTCGATTTCGTGACTTTTGACAGCGAACACGGGCCGTTCACGGTGGATATTCTCGACGACCTCTGCCGAGTTGCCGACATGGCTGGGTTGACTCCGATGGCAAGAGTGCCAGATATAGAGCATCCCACAATTCTTAGATTTCTCGACCGGGGCATCATGGGAGTCACCGGCCCGCACATCACCGACGGCGAACGCGCCCAGAAGCTGGCTGATGCCTGCCGGTACACCCCTAGAGGCAAGCGAAGTTTCGGCTCAGGCCGAGGAGCGTATTTCGGCGATTTTGAATCTGGCCCAGACTATATGTCCCACACCAACGATAATATTCTCGTCATCGCCCAGCTTGAAGACATTCAAGTTTTGGACAATCTGGACAAAATTTTATCCGTTGAGGGTATCGATCTGTTCACCTCTGGCGCCCAGGACATCGCGCAGTCTATGGGATTGCCAGGTCAGCCCAATCATCAGAGGGTAAAAGAATTTGAAGCTAAGGTTCGCGACGCCGTCCACGCTGCTGGGCGCAAGATGGCAGAGGACGTGATGGCAAGCGCGAGAGCCGCCAACCTGTTTTTGGATGGAGCGCGAGCGTTCTTAAATTCTCGTTAGTCAATCATGTCATTCGGACGATCCAACCACGTACATAGAGGAATTTTGATGGAAACGGAAATCAGATTCAAAATCCGCCACCGCGAAACCTTCGCTGACGGCGAGTCGTTCGGTGATACCGGCCAATACGAGCGAATCGCAGGCGAAATCCGATTCGCGGTCGACCCAGACTCCGATGCGTATTCGATGGTCGTGGATTTGAAACACGCCCCCAGAAATGACCACGGGTTTGTCGAGTTTGCCACCGACTTCTACATTCTCAAACCTGCTGATCTGGCGCGAGGCAACCGGAGGCTCCTGTACGACGTCAACAACCGTGGCGCCTTGAGGATGCTCCAATTCTTCAACGACGCGGTTCACTCCAACACTCCCTCGACAACTGAGCACGCGGGCAACGGGTTCCTGATGCGACGAGGATACAGCCTCGTGTGGTCTGGATGGCAAGGCGACATCATGCCAGGCGACGGCCGTCAGACGATGAGGCTCCCAATCGCAACCGAAAACGGCGAGGAAATAACGGGCGTTACTCGGTCAGAATTTATCGTGGACGAGCATGGCGTTTTGAGCATGCCTCTTAGCGCCAACGGCTACACGTCAAGCTACGAAGCAATATCCACCGACACCCGCGATGCAACATTCACGATGAGAGAGTACGAGAGCGATCAACGCCAGCCAATCGCCGACGATGACTGGGCGTTTGCGAGGCTTCAGAATGGTCGCCCGATCCCGTCTGCGTTCCATTGTCATTTGCCTCGGGGATTCAAGCCGGGTTGGATTTACGAGTTGGTTTACACCGCCAAGAATCCCAATGTGCAAGGCCTCGGATTGACTGGAGTGCGCGACCTGATCTCGTTCCTGCTCCACGACGAAGCCGACACCGAAGGGACGCCGAATCCTCTGAGACTGAATGGAACACGCATGGAAAAAGCTTATGGCTGGGGGCGATCACAGAGCGGCAGATTCCTGCGCGAGTTCGTGTATCGCGGATACAACGAAGACAGCCAGGGTAGAAGAGTATTCGACGCAATCTCTCCTCACGTCTCCGGCGGCGGTCGCGTCGTCCTGAATTACCGATTCGCCCAACCAGGCCGTTACCCACGGCCTCATGACGATCATCTGTATCCGTCAGACTCGTTCCCATTCGCCTATTCCGTCATCTCCGACCCAATGACTGGCAAAACTGACGGAATACTCAAGAGACCCGATTCTGACCCTCTCGTCATCCACACTCAGACCTCGTCGGAGTACTGGACGCGCCGCGGCTCGCTTGTTCACACAGATTCGATAGGCAATGATATCCCCGAACATCCCAAAACCAGGGTTTTTCACTTCGCAGGCTCTCAACACAACGCCGACCCGCTTGGAGGCAACCCGAATCTTGAGTACGCTCGATACCGCGCCAACCCTTTGAACACGACGCCACTCCTCAGGGCAGTAATCGACGCTCTGGACGCCTGGGCCACCGACGCAACGCCCCCGCCTGATAGCATGTTTCCTCGGCGTTCGGACGAAACAGGCGTGCCTGCCGACGTGGCAGCGAGGGTGTTCCCCAAGATACCCAACGTCGAGCATCCTGATAACTCGAACAGGCTGTTCTTCCAGAATCACGGCCCAGAGTTCGACGCGGGCATCGCCTCTAACGAACCTCCCATCGAGGATCGTTCGCGAGAATATAT
>JYMV01034772.1_pt1 | contig 10375 bp, 10 predicted proteins | sample 338911 | NCBI WGS metagenome assembly JYMV01 (sample SAMN03354496, study PRJNA234377) | hydrothermal vent metagenome | biome: Deep sea; feature: Hydrothermal plumes at the Eastern Lau Spreading Center, Western Pacific Ocean; material: Seawater | place: Tonga | collected 2009 | depth 2000 m m
GGTCAACGTTAAATGTTGCTAGTTTTTTAACACAAGAGTTCTTCAACGCGCTTTGAATGAGTACTTCACTTGCAATTTTCGAAACTTTTGGATCGCTATTTAGAAGTGGGGTGAGTCTTGAAACAAGCGAATCAAATGACGCATGTTTTACTTTACGAATACCAGCGACTTGGTCAATAGATGACGATGAGGACAGAAGGGTTTGGATGGCTGCTTCCTCAGCACGGAGATGAGAAATCCACGCGCCACAGAATGCTGCAACGATGATTGTGAATGCCAGGGATGCAAGCGACGTGTGTTTCATTCAACTTGACGTAGTGTACGGTTTTTATCCATGAATTAGTCTAAGTTGGATGAATTACCCTTTTACCCAACGCCCGCAACAAAGCAACAGCAGTTTGTCTGTCATACCCATGTACACCCCAAGAAGGTTGACCGAGGCGACAGCGCAGGCGGCAACGAGTGCCACCGAAAGTAGTTGACCATACATTTTTCTATTCCCTAATTAGTTAAACAAGTACATAAAGTCAGGAGAAGATAATTCGTGAATCAATGTTTTTAATCGGTCGGTTGTCATTGGTGCTGAAGATGCACCAAGGATCCCGCCGAATCCACTGTGCCTTGGTGAGTAACGCAAAATTGTAGGTGTAACATTTTGCAAATTGGATTGTGTTGTTGCAATTGCAATTGCATCGGATAAATAGCCGATCCCGTCTATCAACCCATTACTTAACGCTTCTTGTGAAGTGTATGCAGAGCCGTTAGCAACATTTTTAATTGTTTTTGAGTCCTTGATAATATGCCCGCGACCTTCTTGAACTCGACTAAGAAAAACATCGAATGCTGCGTTCAAAAACCCCCGAACTTTTTGTTTGTCTTTGATTGTCCAATTTCGGAAGACGTCATTCGCTACAGATTTTTCAGGTGAGTCTGTGGCGATGAGCGTAATTGGTTTGATCCCAAGTTTTTCGAGTGCGTCTTGAAATGTCAAGATGTTTGTAATCACACCGATCGATCCAGTAATCGTTGTTTCTTGTGCCATGATGTAATCTGCGCAACAAGAGATGTAATATCCACCACTCGCGGCCACGCCGCCGTAACTCGCAACAACAGGAAGGTTTGCTTTTTTAAGCCGCTCTACTTCATTCCAAATTTCATCAGAAGCAGTTACGCCACCTCCTGGAGAATCAATACGCAGGACGACTCCTCGGACGTGTTTGTTTTCTAAGATTGCGTTCACAGCTTCAGTTGCGTACGCAGAAGTTGTACCATCGATGACACCATGAATATCGAGTACAGCAATGGTTGCTGAACTTCCTTCCGTCATCGTTGTTTCGCTCACCATACCTTTATCTTCGATCGCAGCGGCGAAACCGGTTACGCCAGTGCCGACGCCAATCAAAAAAACGATGACGAAGAGTAACATCGCTGCAAAAAATGCAACAAATGTGCGGAAGCCTCCGTTTGTTGCAAGGATGCGGATAGTCGCAGGCTTTGAAGTCGTTTCAGTATTATTTGATTCCATGTTTCATTCTCCTCAAGTGATTTTGCACCATTGTACGGGAGGATTTACAAAAACCAAGAATTACTGCTCTTTTTCGGGTTTTCTTATCACAATTGTTGCGTCATGGCCGCCAAGGTACGCTTGCGTAAAGGAAACAAGCGGTGTTTTGCGTAAAACATGTTGCAAGAGTTCCAACGTATTAAACCGAGACGCCGGTTCTAAGCATTCACTCTCTGGGTCGCGACCACTTCTGTTAGAGAGAAAATTAAAAGCAAGCCCAACAATGCAATGGTCATAGAGGGCATCGATGACCTTGATAGCGAGTTCCTCGCCCATTGCGTTAAGCGTGCCGGAACACGTTACCCAATCTGCATCTTGAAGTTGGTCAAGTGATGTGACGACATCAACAGCAGAGAATGTTGCATTTGGGATTGAACGATTTGTCGCTGTTTCGATCATCTTATCCATTGCATCGATTCCAAGGAAAGATTCAAACTCGACATGGTGATCAACGAGAAATTGGGCGAAGTCACCAATGCCACAACCAACATCTAAGATTGAGCAGTGTTCAAAATCGACAAAATTACGCATGACATCGAACCGAGCACGTTGTCCCTCTTTTGAATTCCAAAGAGTTGCATCGAACGTTCCGCCGTATTTATGTACTGCGTCTTGATATGGTTGAAGATAGTGGGGTTTGTTGCTCACACTTTCTGCCGCGAAAGCCTTGTTGACATTGGCATGAGTATTTGTGAAACGCAGTCAAAGAAACGATCACTCAATCTGATGTAATCTGGAAAGAGACGATCGGAATCATCTTCGATTGTTTGTGCATCAATAGAGTACTCATGCAATGTGCGAGAGTCATCTTTAATCCAATCAGTGACCGTTGATCGTTCACATTCGGGATGGTATTGCACAGCGAATGTGTTTATGCCTCTCATCCATGCCTGCGCTTTGCACTGGCTGCTAGATGCAAGAATGACAGCGTCTACAGGCAGCGTCTCTACTTGCCAGTGATGCCAGTGGAATGTTGGTCCACACCAAGGTTGTCCAGCAAAGAGGGGGTGTTCTCTGCCAGTTGGGGAAAGTGTCATATCGAACCAGCCAATTTCTGGCTTGGGTAGAGGAGACACTTTTCCACCGAGCGCTCGAGCAAGAAGTTGGCAACCAAGACAAATGCCTAGGATTGGTATTTGTGCTTCGTCTGCCGCTTTAAGTAGAGCAAGTTCGGGTTCTACCCATGGCTCATCACAATCTGGTGGTTGTGGTCCACCACAGGTAATAATGCCATCAATTTCTTGTAGATTCTCTGGTAGTTTTTCGCCGAGATGCACGCGAACAACTTGTAAACTGTGCCCATCGTTTCGCAAACGCATCCCGAGTCGATCTGAGCCAGTACGCTCGCTGTGTTCAATAATCAATAATGCCATTACGAGAGTTTATCCGGTTATTGTTGGTTGTTCAATTGTAGGAATTGAAGTTGGTCGTGATGCAAGAATTTGTGCTACACATCGAGCAATTCCATCTGCGTCAATCCCTGCTTCATTAAGTTGTTCAGGTCGCGATCCATGTCCGATCCACCGATCAGGTAATGCGAGGCGAGTAATGAGAGAAGAGTCAAGTTTTCGCTTTGATGCTTCTTCCAAGAGTGCGGCACCAAATCCTCCAGTAATGGAATGATCTTCAACTGTTATGACTGGTATGTCATTCACCAGTAGGTATTCGAGTAATTCGCCATCAACTGGTTTTGCAAATCGTGCGTCGTATACGTCGATTGCATAGGAGCCTTCAAACCTCTGTGCAACTTCAAGTGCATGCATGGTTGGTACGCCGTACCCAAGAATTGCAAGTTCTGGGTTATACACTTTTCGTATTTGATGTGCCTTCCCTAATACAAATTCTTCGCATGACCCATCTTGATGTAACACCGAATCTCTTGGATACCGCACTGCGCTTAAACCTGATTCATATCCAGACATAAAAGTTAAAGCAGCGTGCAATGTGGGTTCATCAATTGCAGCCATAATCGCTGCATTTGGGAACACTCGTAACAGAGCGATATCGCAGAATCCATGATGTACCGGACCGTCACCACCCACAACACCTGCTCGGTCTAAACAAAGACGAACCGGTAAGCCCTGAAGTGCACCTTCTTGGAAGGCTTGGTCGAAGGCACGCTGTAAAAATGTTGAATAGACAGCGAAAAATGGTTTGAGCCCAGTTTTTGCCATGCCCGCAAGCATGTCAAACGTGTGTGATTCGCAAATCCCTGCGTCCCAAACTCGTTTTGGGAATTTTTCTAGCAACTTGTCAACGCCAGTACCATCAGGCATTGCAGCAGTTGCTACAACGATGCGATCATCTCGGCTCATGAGGTCGGTCATTGCATCAGCGAATGCAGCGGTGAAACTTCTCCCGCCCTTACTAACCTTAACTTTGTCCATGACTACTTCAAAGGGTTTTGGAGAGTGAAATGCAGTTGCGTCATCTTCGGCATAGGCGAATCCTTTACCCTTGGTCGTATGTACATGTAACAAGAGTGGATGATCTACATCTTTGACTTCGATGAGAGCACTGATTAAAGAAGGAAGATCATGCCCGTCGATGGGTCCAACAGAAAGTAAACCAAAGTGTTCAAACCATGAATCTGCAGAAATAGCATCTTTCATCATTTCAGTCATGCGATGTGAAAGGTCTCCAAGGATTGAACCACCAGGAAGTTTTTCCATGACATTCTTTGCAGTTTGTTTGAGTGAACGATACGTTGTTCCAACTCGAATATGATCAAAGTATGCTGAGATCGCACCTTGGGGCTTGGCGATGCTCATACCATTGTCGTTAAGAACAACAAGAAACTGCCGCTTTAATGTTCCAGCGTTGTTCAAACCCTCCATTGCAACACCATTGACGATTGAGCCGTCACCAACGAGGGCAACAACTCGTCTACCTTGCTGGTTTGATTCTGGATCAAAGGCTTCACCACTGAGCGTATCACCGCGTGCCATCCCAACACTTGTTGAAATTGAAGTCCCTGCGTGACCCACAGCAAAGAGATCGAAAGGTGATTCGTCTGGGTTTGGAAATCCAGACATGCCACCGCGTTGACGCAGTTTGCTCAACATGGGGAATCTGCCAGTAAGTAATTTATGTGTGTAACACTGGTGTCCAACATCAAAGAGGAGCCGATCATGTGAGAAATCGAACACATAGTGAAGTGCGATTGTCAATTCAACGACACCTAAGTTTGGTGCTAAGTGCCCACCACTTTCCTTGACCTGTTCACTGATGACATGCCGTATTTCTTTTGCAAGAATGGGCAGTTCATCAACAGGAATCTTGCGAAGATCTGCGGGGGATTCAATTGTTGGGAGGTACATGAGTTCCATTTTAAGAGGTGTATTGTACGATCATCTTGTACGACAAGCCATCCAAACATTGAAAGTTTGTAAAGTCTTTCCAGCCTCTCCTAGAGTTTCAAGTGCGGTTTTTGCTTTATTTTGCTGTGCTTTGATCGCTGCTTCTGACTCATTTACACCAAGGACACTCGGATAAGTCATCTTACCCGCAGCCACATCTTTTCCAGTTGCTTTTCCGACATGATGGGAAGGACTGTGTAAATCGATGAGGTCATCGACAATTTGGAACATCAAACCAACAGAACGACCGAACGTCTCAATTGCTTCAAGTTGTTTTGGAGTTGCATTCCCACACAACGCACCCATCTTACAAGCCCCATGAATGAGCGAACCGGTTTTGTTTCGATGTATACATTCGAGACCCTCGAGCGTATTGAGATTCTCAGGTAGCCCACCAATCGTGTCATACACTTGTCCACCGACCATATCAATCGTGGCATTGGATAGCGTTTGGCAGAGTTCGACTTCTAGCGAACTGGCATGAGTACCATTCGAAATTTGTTGCATTGCAAGTGGAAGAAGTAAATCACCTGCAAGGACTGCCATCGTTTCATTTGTGTGTTTATGGAGTGTTGGTTTGCCTCTGCGGAGATCATCATTGTCAATGCATGGAAGGTCATCGTGAACAAGGCTAAAGCAGTGGATGTATTCAACAGCAACTGCTGCTGACATTGCATGTTCCCATGTGCCCCCAACCGCTTCGCAACAAAGAAGTGTAAGTGTAGGGCGAACTCGCTTTCCCCCGTGGACGACAGCGTACATTGCTGCATCTTCAAGGTTTTGGGGTAACTGAGCGATACTGATTCGTCGAGCGAGCTCAGTTTCAACTGCGTTTGCAGCTTCGATGACACGTTTCGGCGTAGTTTCAAGTTGATTTTCCATTACACTCAGATTGTACGCTCTTTGCTGGCAAAAGTTCTTTGTGTAAATAAACTGACCCTAGGTTAGTTTATTCTTCATACAATCTGCATATGGTAGATAGTGGAATGAGTGATCTCGCTTCGTTGATAGACCGCGGAGGCATCGTGATGGTGCCGCTCTGCATATTGAGTGTGATCAGTCTGGCATTAATTATTGAACGAATCTGGTTTTGGGTATTGATGGGCGGTCGTGGAAATATGCGACGGCTTGAGAAAATCAACGCAGCCCTAAGAAAAGGTGACAAAGAAGCGGTGATCAATCTTACTCGCCTTGATAGCTCTCCTTATGGAGAGGTTGCTCAAGCATTAACGAATCAAGGCGCAAGCGATGCCGTTGCACTTGAAGCTGTTGAACTGCAAAGGCCTCGTTTAGATCGGTTCATGGTTGCGCTTTCTACAATTATTACAGCCGCGCCATTGCTTGGTATTCTTGGAACTGTCATGGGAATTATCCAATCGTTTCGTTTACTTGGCGATCAAACAACATTAACCGATCCATCTGATGTTGCGGGTGGAATAGCAGCGGCTTTGTTAACAACAGCACTCGGGTTGATTGTTGCACTAGTTACATTATTTCCTTACATGATTTTTCGGGGTTGGGCATCCCAAACAATTGGAAGACTTGAAATGATCATTGCTGCAGCACAGCAGGGAATCTCACATGATGACACATCAGCGAAGAAAGGAAATGAGACATGATGGTATGTTGCACACTCGTACTTACTACGGTATTTATCTTTGATGAAAAGCCTGAGGTGACTGAACCAGTTCAGCAATGGACTCGCAAGGTTGAAGGCGAGAATATTGTGTTATTAGAAGTTGTTTCTCGTCGGTATGAAGCCCCAGGGCGACCCGATGTTTGGCTTGTGGGTGTTGCACATATTGCAGACAGTTCTTTTTACGACCAAGTAGCGTCGTTGCTTGAGGGACTGGATATTGTGCTGTACGAATCTGTTCTACCCGAAGGCGCACGACCGCCTATGGGAGATACAGCAGAAGAACGCATTACATCAACAAAAAAATCACTCGTGTTTGTGGCGAATACTGCCGCTGCTGCGGCAGAAGAACTTGAAGTAATGCCCCTCACGATGGCTGATGTTATTTCAGACGTTTCAATACTTGATCGACGGTTGACCGGATGGCTTGATGATACATCTGTTGATGCATGGGGAAATCCGATTGTGCTTCAAGTTGACGAGGACTCAGGAACCTTGACCTTTACAAGTTACGGCGCAGATGGAAAGGCTGGTGGTGATGGCGAAGCGGTAGATCTAGTAGAAACTCGTAAAGTAGAAATAATCTCATTTGATGAAGAATTAACAGAAGAAGATATAGAAAATGAAATGACCCAAGAGGATAGTGAGCCAAACGTACAAGAAAAAATGGCTGAAGTCCTTGGGCTTGAGTTTCAACTTGATGCGTTGCCCTATGAAGAGCCAAATTGGTTTGTCAGTGATCTGACCATTGACGAAGTGGAAGCAAGGCTAGAAGAAAATGGTGCTGATTCTGCACTGCTTGATACGCTTTCGGGTAAATCTTTTGTCGCCAAACTTGCAAGTGGAATCATGCAAGTCGTTCCACTTCTTGACGCACTTTCTGATGGGGGGGCGACAGCAACTGCTCGGTTGTTGATGATCGAAGTCTTATCAATGGCTGATAGTGAACAGTTGATGCAGGGGATAGAACCGAATCTTCAAGCAGTCATCATTGTAGATCGAAATACCGAAGTGTTGAGTGATTTGGCAACAGTGTTAGATGCAACTGAGGATGTTTCTACAATTGGAATTCTGTATGGAGCAGGTCACATGGTTGATCTTTCTCAACGGATGGAAAAACTATTTGGATACATTCCTGTAGAAGACAAATGGTTTGCTTCTATGCGTGTTGATCCTCGAGAATCTATACTCGATGATGGCGACATGACTCGCATGCGATTTATGTTGAAGTATCAAATGTATAAGGCACAAGAAGAAAACTGATTTCGGGTCAGTTTATTCACTCAGGGTCAATTTACTCGCTGTGTGAAAAATCATACGCAGGCGTATTGGGCAAATCTCTTGCCCTTGGTATCCACATGCTTTGATCTGCGAGATCATAGATTGAAACATCATCAACATGACCATCGGCAAAGTAAATAGCAGGCATAGCGTTATACCTTCCTAGTGGAGGGCTTGTCTCAGAAAAAACTTTGATTCCCTCTGCAGTTGGTTTCCACTGAGTTACGTTTGCAAGAATTCTTGGAACTGCAAGATAGGAACCGACAGTGTCATTTGGCATGTCTCTGTATTCCCCTTGCTGTGCATAAAAACTACTGCAAAAAACTACAGTTTCAGTAGGTTTAGTAATTTGGCTTCCTATTCTTGCAACAACATTGTCAACTTGATTGTTTTCAAGGAGAACCTGAGAATACTTGAGAGTGGGAACATCGAAGTGTCCAGATGTTTCCCAGAATCCTCCGATGTAATACCCGTTGTATCCAAAGGCAGGTTCTTGCGCAACAACTTCCGCATGTTCAACGAGTTGCTCTACTGGCCAATTTTGACTTTTGTAATCAATCAACATTTCCCAACTGTAATCCATACGGTCAAGGATACGCCATGGCCAAGGACCTGCAACGTTCGGTGTATCATCTTCGAAAAGAGGAGATGGAGGGACGAGTGTTTCATCTGGGTATGCCCATGCAACATCCCATCTCTCTTGTACCGCTGCACTGATGTATCCGGGCATAAGTCGATCACGATTCGACGCGCTGTACAATGACCACGCATTGCCAACTTGTCTGATTTTATTGAGTTCTGTTGTTTTTTTTGCACGTGCTATACCACCGCGTAATGCGGGGTAGAGCAGACCAATGAGTATAGCGATGATCGAAAGTACAACTAAAATCTCGACAAGCGTGAAGCCAAGTTGTTTGCTTCTGTTCAATTTGTATGACCTTCAACAGTGAGCCCGGTTGGCGGAGTGATTGTGACGACCTTGTCCCCTAGCTTGGTTTCACCTTTTTGTACTCGATCCTGTAAGTGACGACATTCTTCGAGCAGTCTTTGTAAAATTTCATCTTCGTGAACGTTGGCAACGCGTTCTCCTTGCACATAGATGATGCCACGTCGATCACCAGCGAAAACCGCGACGTCTGCGCCCTCGGCTTCGCCGGGTCCATTCACAACACAACCCATCACGGCAACTTTGATTGGTAGATCAATCTCGTCTGCAAGTTGTTTTCGAACATCATCAACAAGCGAAAACAAATCCACCTGGATTCGACCGCAACTTGGGCAGGCGATAAGTTCAGCGCCAATTCGATCGCGAAGATGAAGGCAGTTAAGCAACTCAACAGCATCTTCAACCTCAAACACTGGGTCGTTGGCATAACTGATTCGAATTGTGTCTCCAATACCTGAAGACAAAAGTGAACCAAGTGCAGAGATCGATCGGATTGAACCAGTCTCGCGCGGACCTGCGTGGGTAACTCCAAGATGAAGTGGGTAGTCAAAACGCTCAGCAATTTCTCGATAAATATCAATAACCATACGAGCATCCATTAACTTTGCACTGAGACAAATGTTGTGAAAATCTTGTTTTTCAAATAACTCGACGTATTCTTCGAGTTTTACAATCATCATTGCTAGGAGATGACCTTGGTGTCTGTCAGCAAAAAATGAAGCGAGTTCTGCTTGTCTTTTTTGTTTGTCCTTCCGTTCAACAACCGACCCCTCGTTCACCCCTACACGGATGGGAATGCCTGCATCTCTACATGCCTCGATGACTTCACACACCTGCGATTCGTCATCTATATTCCCGGGATTCAACCGAATTTTATGGACACCAGCATCGATGGATTCGAGTGCTCGTTTGTAATGAAAATGCACGTCAGCTACAATTGGAACTTGTACTTGGCTTAAGATTTCAGGCAACGCTAGGGTGTCAGTTTTCTTTGGGACAGCCACGCGGACAATATCAGCACCCGCCTGATGAAGTCGATCTATTTCGGCAACACAAGAATCGATTTCGTATGTGTAACCAGAGGTCATCGATTGAATCGAAACGGGTGCGTTGCCACCGATCTTTACATCACCAACAGTAATTTGTCGTGTTTTTTTTCGTTCCACGTAAGTATTCTACGCTGCAAGTAGAACTTGTGATGTCTAGGTTTGTTCAAACAATTCAAGTTCAGCAACACCACCCGGGAGAAGGAGATCTCCAATGGGTGTGCCCTCTGGGATCTCTGTACCGTCCATTTGTTTAATAATGACTTGGGGGTGTTCTTGTTCGTGCAATTCAAGTGCTGCTTCGAGGTCACTTTGAAGAGTTTCCTCTAACTTTTTCCAACCCATCCGGCCTTTGCACTTTGGAAATGTTGAGCATCCAAGCCACGGACCTTTTTTTCCACGTCGCAGATACATAGGACTTTCACATTTTTCACAAGTTAAGGAGTCAACTTGTAATGGTGGGGGTGTTGGATATTTTATACCACCTTTTTTGTCTAAATTTACACACGTTTTAATTTCTGGATAATTGACTGAAGCGAGAAA
>JYMV01018793.1_pt1 | contig 10374 bp, 11 predicted proteins | sample 338911 | NCBI WGS metagenome assembly JYMV01 (sample SAMN03354496, study PRJNA234377) | hydrothermal vent metagenome | biome: Deep sea; feature: Hydrothermal plumes at the Eastern Lau Spreading Center, Western Pacific Ocean; material: Seawater | place: Tonga | collected 2009 | depth 2000 m m
CATGGGATTGGGAAAAAGTTGGCTGAGCGAATTATTGAATATAGAAAGAAAAATCCCATAAAGTCGGTAGATGACCTAATCCATGTAAAGGGAATTGGAAAAAAGAAACTTCAAAAGATAAAAGAGTTCCTAAAAGCTGAAAAGAGTTCAAAAGGTCCAAAAGCAAAAATAGATTTATCCAAATACAAAAAATAGATATTTCCCCCAAAATTATCCCCATTTTTCGGGGTTTCCCCTCCTCTCCTGTTACCTAAATACCCAATTTTCCACTATTTATAATAGATATTAATACCTCTTTTAAGCTAATTAAGCTATTCTAATCCCATATCTTGAATAAGGAGATTTTATGGGATTGATGAAAGCCCCAGAAAATACTCCTGTTTGGGTAGATGAGAGTCGATGTAAGGCTTGTGATATTTGTGTATCGGTCTGTCCAGCAGGAACTTTGGCGATGGTATATGATAGTAGCTCTACTCTTGGAGCTATGGTAAAAGTAATTGAACCTGGTAGTTGTATAGGTTGTAACGAATGTGAGCTATCTTGCCCTGATTTTGCAATTTTTGTAGCTGATAAAAGTGAATTCAAATTTGCAAAATTGACCCCAGAGGCAAAAGAGCGAGCAGAAAAAATTAAAGCCAATAACTACATGTTAGTTGAATAGGAGAAGGAATGGAAACGAGAGAAGTAATAGCATCGGGAAATGATTTAGTAGCGATGGCGGCGGTTGATGCCGGTTGTCGATTTTTTGGAGGGTATCCTATTACTCCATCGAGTGAGATAATGCATACTATCTCTGACCTACTTCCAAAAGTTGGAGGAGTTGCTATCCAAATGGAAGATGAGATAGGTGGAGTTGCTGCGGCTGTTGGTGCTGCTATGTCAGGGGTTAGAGCATTGACTGCTACATCTGGTCCTGGTATGTCTTTGAAGGCTGAAAATTTAGGACTTGCTCAAATGGCAGAGGTTCCAGTTGTTGTAGTTGATGTTATGAGAGGCGGACCATCTACTGGGCTACCAACCAGAGTTTCACAAGGTGATGTTAGACAGGCTAGAAACCCATCTCACGGAGACTATCGCTCTATTACTCTATGTGCTGGTAACTTAGAGGAGTGTTATACAGAAGTTGTTAGAGCCTTCAATCTTGCTGATAGATTTATGCAACCTGTTATAGTCCTTACCGATGAGACAATCGGACATATGCACGGAAAAGCTGTAATTCCAACAGCTGATGAGGTGCAAAAAGGTATTGTGCCTCGAAAAACTTTCGACGGACCACCAGAAGAGTATCTACCTTATGGAGTAGGTCCAGATGAACCAGCGGTTCTAAATCCAATGTTTAAAGGGTATAGATACCACTTTACAGGTCTTCACCACGATGCAAAAGGTTTCCCAACAGAAGAAATTGAAACTTGTAGAAAGTTGATTCAAAGACTTGAAGATAAGGTAATGAAACATACTGATGAACTCGAAAAAAATGAAGAGTTCATGTTAGATGATTTCAATGGCGAAGAGGGGGAAATCCTAATTATCGCTTATGGTTCTGTTTCTCTTGCAGCAAAAGAGGCTATTAGAACTCTTAGAAAAGAGGGGAGAAAAGCTGGACTATTCCGACCGATTACCCTTTGGCCATCACCAGCTAAGAGAATTAGACACTGGACAGATATGGTTAAAAATGTATTGGTTGTAGAGTTAAACATTAGACAATATACAGAAGAGGTTGAGAGAGTTTCTGGGCGACTTGACCTTGAAGGGCTTTATAAGGTCAATGGTAGAGCTATCTCTCCATATGAGATAGTAGAGAAAGTTAAGGAGGTCTTTTAAAGATGGCATTCAATTATGATAAATATCTAAGATTGGAGAAGATGCCAACACTTTGGTGTTGGGGTTGTGGTGATGGTGTAATTTTGAAAGCTATGATTAGAGCCATCGAAAAATTGGGTTGGAATCAAGATGATGTGGCGGTTGTCTCTGGAATTGGTTGTTCAGGGCGATTCTCTTCATATGTCGATTTCAACACCGTTCATACTACTCACGGGCGAACAGTAGCATTTGCAACTGGTATAAAGTTGGCAAATCCAGATAAACATGTGATTTGTGTTGCAGGTGATGGAGATGCTTTGGCAATTGGAGGAAACCATACAATCCATGCAGCGAGAAGAAATATAGATATAAATTTCATTATGATAAATAACTTCATTTATGGACTTACCAACTCTCAAACTTCCCCAACAACTCCACAAGGTATGTGGACTGTTTCACAAAAGGCAGGGAATATTGACCCTACTTTTGATGGAGCTGAGTTGGCTATTGCTGCTGGTGCCTCTTTTGTAGCTCGTGAAACTGTTTTAAATCCTAAGAAGCTTGAAAAGGTATTTGTTGAAGGGTTTAAACATAAAGGATTTTCTTTCTTTGATATTCTCTCTAACTGTCATATCAATTTAGGTAGAAAGAATAAGATGGCTTCGGCTATGGAAAATCTTGAATGGATTGACAAAATCACAATGCCTAAAAAGAAATATGACCAGTTACCAGAAGAGGAAAAACTCAACTTATTCCCAACAGGTATCCTAAAACACGACAAAGAGGCAAAAGAGTATTGCGAACTTTATGAGGAAATCAAAAAGGTTCATCAAGGTAAGAGGGCTAAACTTACCCAAGACGATTTTGAGAAGAAGATATAAGGGGTTAAGATGGCAAGAACTATAATGAGATTTACCGGGGTTGGAGGACAGGGGGTTCTCCTCGCGGGTGAAATTTTTGCAGCAGCTAAAATAAAGTTAGGGGGATATGGAGTAAAAACAGCTACATATACTTCCCAAGTTAGAGGGGGTCCAACAGTTGTTGATATTACCCTTGACGATGAAGAGATATTCTATCCATATGCTAATGATGGTGAAGTTGATTTTATGCTATCGGTTGCCAACGTCTCTTACAACCTATTCAAAAATGGGGTAACAGAAGGGGGAACTATTATCATTGACCCTTACCTTGTCCATCCAACAGAAGAAGATAGAAAAAAGTGGAATATAGTTGAAATTCCTATTATTACCATCGCAAAAGAAGAGGTGGGATTAGTTCTAACTCAGTCTGTTATTGCTCTTGCGATTGCTAATACATTTATGAAAGCGATAGACCCGGAAACTCTTAAAGAGGTTATGTTGTCGAAAGTTCCTAAGAAAGTTCATGAACCGAACTTAAAAGCTTGGGAGCTTGGAATCAAATATGCCGAAGAGGCGATAGCTAAGAAAGATAGCTAATTTCTATTTCCGCCCCCAGTTTTGGGGGTTTCCATTTTATTGAGAATTTATATATTCGATTGCTTCTTTTTCATCTTTTTCAACAATAGAGTTTTCTAACTTCTCAGTCTTCAACTCCTCCACCTCATTGACCTCTCTTTTTTGATACAATCAACCAATAAACAAATTCTAACAAGGGAAAATATATGGCTGTTAAAGTGGCTATAAATGGATTTGGGCGAATTGGTAGAAGTGTAGCCCGAATTATCGCTAATCGCGACGATGTCGAACTTGTAGCTATCAACGATTTAGCTTCTCCTGATATGGTGAAGTATCTATTAGATAATGATAGTGTCCATGGAACTTTTGAAGTAGAGACTAAACTACTTGAAGATGGATATATCCAAATTGGGGATATGAAGGTGAAGATGCTTTCAGATAAAGACCCAGAAAATCTCGACTTTGGAAAATATGGAGCCGAAATAGTCCTAGAATGCACAGGGGTATTTTTAACCCAAGAACAGGCGAAAGCCCACCTAAAAAATGGAGTGAAAAAGGTTATCTTTTCTGCACCTGCAAAAGATAAAACAGATACATTTGTTATTGGAGTGAATAACGAGAAATATAGCGGTCAAGAGATTATCTCCAATGCAAGTTGCACCACCAACTGCCTAGCTCCAGTCGCAAAAATATTAGATGACCATTTTGGAATTGAAAAGGGGCTAATGACCACTATCCATAGCTACACCAATGACCAAAATATATTAGATGTCAAACACCGAAAAGATAAGAGACGAGCAAGAGCCGCTGCCGTCAATATGATTCCAACTACAACAGGGGCAGCAAAAGCTATTGGACTTGTTCTCCCTCAACTCCAAGGTAAATTGCACGGTCAATCTGTTCGAGTTCCTACCCCTAATGTCTCTATGGTTGATTTAAATGTAGTCGTCTCCAAAAAGACTACCAAAGATGAGGTAAATAGAGTTCTGAAAGAGAAAGCAGAAGGGGAGCTAAAAGGTATTATTGCTATCGATAGCGACTATCGAGTTTCCCAAGATTTCCAAGGCGACCCACATAGTGCAATAGTGGCTGAGGACTTGACCCAAGTTATCGATGGAAACATGGTAAAGGTTATGGCTTGGTATGATAATGAGTGGGGCTACTCAAATAGATTGGTTGATATGGCGGTCTTTGTTTCTCAAAGGTAAGCTATGGAACTGCTAAATCTGAAAAATATCGACTTAGAAGGAAAACGGGTATTTATCCGATGTGATTTCAATGTTCCATTAGATGAATTTGGAAATATTACAGATGACAGACGAATCCGTTCAGCCTTAGCTACGATAGAGTATTGTTTAGATAATAATGCTTCTGTTGTCTTGGCTTCGCATCTTGGACGACCAAAAGGGAAATTCGACCCTAAATACTCTTTAAAACCTATCCAAAAGAGATTGCATTCTCTTCTCCATCTCGATGTCCAACTTGCAAAAGATGTAGTTGGAGAAGATGCAAAAAAGAAGGTAGCTAATCTGAAAATTGGAGAGGTTCTCCTCCTTGAAAATCTTCGGTTTGAGGAGGGAGAGACCAAAAACGACCCTGAATTTTCCAAAGCACTTGCTAACTTTGGAGATATTTATGTAAATGATGCTTTTGGAGTGAGCCACCGCAACCACTCATCAGTTTCAGGTATTACAGAATATTTTGATAACCAACATAAGGCGGCAGGTTTCCTACTTCAAAAGGAAATCCAATTTTTCTCCAAACTTCTAAACTCTCCCGCTCGTCCATTTACCGCTATCGTTGGGGGTAGCAAAGTATCAGGGAAATTGGAGGCTCTAAAAAACCTCCTTCCAAAAGTGGATAAGTTGATAATCGGTGGGGGAATGGCTTTTACATTCCTTAAAGCTCTTGGAGAGAATATCGGAAAATCGATAGTAGAAGACCATCTAATCCCTGAGGCTCTCAATATTATGGAGGAGGCTCGAAAACTTGGAGTGAAAATATATTTACCTGTCGATGTAGTAGCTAGTGATGGATTTTCTGAAAATGCCAATATCAAACTAGTTACCGTCAAAGATATTCCAGACAACTGGATGGGATTGGATATTGGTCCTGCTTCTGTAAAACTTTTCCAACTTGCTATTAGGGATTCCCAAACCATCTTATGGAATGGTCCAATGGGGGTTTATGAGATGGAGAAATTTAGTAGGGGTAGTTTCAAACTTGCTCACACAGTCGCTGAAACTTTCGCTACTACTATTATTGGTGGAGGGGATACTGCCGATTTGATAAAGAGAACCAATTTAGATGAGGATATGACTTTTATCTCAACCGGTGGAGGTGCTTCTCTCGAACTTATAGAGGGTAAGGTTCTTCCGGGAGTTCTCCCTCTTATCAAGGAGTAGATATGGTTATTTCCGCAAATTTTAAGACTAATAAGACTCGAGAAGAGACTAAGGAATATCTCAACACTTTGGAGCAAAACCTCCACCCCTCCACCTCATCAGAAATTATTATTTTCCCTCCAACTACCGCCCTCCAACACCATATTGGTAGAGTTGAAATAGGAGTTCAGAATAGCTATCCAGTTGAGCGGGGGGCTTTTACCGGTGAGATAGGATTAGAGCAGTTAGAAGAGTTTGGGATTAGAACTATTCTAATTGGACATAGTGAGAGGAGAGAGATTCTAAAAGAGAGCCAAGATGAGGTGGCTAAAAAATTTCAGTTTTTCGCTGAAAAGAATTTCAAGATTATCTATTGCATAGGTGAACCTCTCGAAATTAGAAAAGAGGGAAGAGAGAAGCTGTTCCACTATTTAGAAAACCAATTTAGAGATATACCTTTGGAATATAGCAACTACACAATCGCCTACGAACCTATCTGGGCAATTGGAACTGGAATTACTCCAACTATGGAGGAGATAGAAGAGGTTCTAAAATGGATAAAGGAGAAGACAGATAGAAAAGTGATATATGGTGGTAGTGTAAAGGTAGCAAATATAGAAGAAATCCTAAGATTGCCATCATGTGATGGAGTTTTGGTCGGCAGTGCCAGTTTAGAAGTAACAGATTTTATCAAGATGATAAATATTAGTGAAGATATATCCAAATCTTAATTTATTTTCTATATACTTGTGTTTTACAAAAATCTATCAAAATCTTTTAAGGAGGTGTTATGGGAGAACAATCCCAACAAACCGCCCCGATACAGTATGACTATACTGTTGCAAAGATGTTCCTCGTTTCAACGATACTGTTTGGTATCATCGGAATGGGTATCGGGGTATTTATTGCATTCGAATTGGCTTTTCCTGAGCTAAACAACCTTTTTGGTGAGTTCGGAACTTTCAGCCGACTACGACCTATCCACACCAATGGAGTGGCTTTCGGATTTACTCTTAGCGGTATATTTGCTACTTGGTATTATGTAGGTCAAAGAGTTCTAAAAGTATCTATGGCTGAATCTAAGTTTTTGATGACTGTTGGTAAGCTACATTTTTGGCTCTACTTTATAACAATCCTACTCGCAGTCGTAACTCTTCTCAGTGGGCTTACAACTTCCAAAGAGTATGCAGAACTTGAATGGCCATTAGATATTTTGGTAGTTGGTTTTATGGTGCTTTGGGGTATCTCAATTTTTGGACTAATTGGAATTAGAAGAGAGAGAACCCTATATATCTCTATCTGGTATTACATCGCTGCATTTGTAGCTATTTCGATGCTGTATGTATTCAACAATATGGAATTACCAACCTATTTTGTAACCGGTATGGGTTCTATTATGCATTCTGTCTCTTGGTATGCAGGAACTAATGATGCATTGGTTCAATGGTGGTATGGGCATAATGCTGTTGCATTCGTATTCACAACTCCAATTATTGCAATAATTTACTACTTCCTACCAAAAGAGTCCGGACAAGCAGTATATAGCTATAAACTATCTCTACTCTCTTTCTGGGGATTGATGTTTGTCTATCTATGGGCAGGAGGACACCACCTCATCTATTCAACTGTTCCTGACTGGATGCAGACAATGGGTTCAGTATTCTCAGTTGTTCTAATTTTGCCGTCTTGGGGTTCAGCTATCAATATGCTTTTGACTATGAAAGGTGAGTGGAATCAACTTCAAAGTAATCCACTTATCAAATTTATGGTTCTAGCTTCTACCTTCTATATGCTTTCAACCCTTGAAGGTCCAATTCAAGCTATCAAATCTGTAAATGCATTGGCTCACTTCACCGATTGGATTCCTGGACATGTTCATGATGGAACTTTGGGTTGGGTTGGATTTATGATAATTGCTGGTATCTACCATATGACTCCAAGAGTTTTCAAAAAAGAGATATATAGTAAAAAACTCATTGAAATCCAATTCTGGTTGCAAACTACTGGTATCGTTCTCTACTTCTCTTCAATGTGGATTGCAGGTATTACTCAGGGTATGATGTGGAGAGCAGTTGATGAATATGGAAATCTATCCTATTCATTTATCGACACCGTTGAAGTTCTTCACCCATATTACACTATGAGAGCTATTGGTGGAGCTTTCTATTTAGTCGGTCTCTTTATCTGGGCTTACAATATATATAAAACATTTAAATGTGGTAGAGAACTTTCAGATAAAGAGATAAATGTAAATGCCTCACCTATGGCTAGTTAAGGAGTATAGAGATGTTTCATTGGTTAGAACAGAGACCATTTTTCTTTACAATTGGTGTATTTATGGTTGTAGCTTTCGCTGGGCTTATTGAGATATTGCCAAACTTTGCGGAGGCTTCCCGGCCTGTTGTCGGAACTAAACCATATTCAATTTTAGAACTTGCAGGGCGACAGGTCTATATTAAAGATAGTTGTAATGCTTGTCATTCGCAACTTATTAGACCTTTCAAAAGTGAAACAGATAGATACGGAATGTATTCTCTATCTGGTGAGTATGCTTATGATAGACCATTCCTATGGGGTTCAAAGAGAACAGGTCCAGACCTACATAGAGTAGGTAACTACCGAACTACTGATTGGCATGAAAACCATATGTGGGAGCCAACTTCTGTTGTTCCTGGTTCAGTTATGCCTTCATATAAACATATGTTCAGCAATACAGTAGATGTAGAAACTGCTTATGCTGAGATGGTGGCAGTGAATAAAGTATTCAATGTTCCATATAATAAGCCTATCAAGATGAAAGACGGTTCTACAACTACTGTGAAATTGCCTGACAGTTTAGATGAAGCTAAACAAGAAATCTTGAAAGAGGCAAAAGAGATTGTTAAAGACATGAAAAATCAAGATGTAAAAGATATGGTCGAAAAAGGTGAAATTCCTGAAATAGTAGCCCTAATTGCCTATCTTAACAGCTTGAAATAGGTGGGGGTTATAGTAAAGATGGATATAGGTCAGCTTCAAGCTTATGCCTATTTCTTCTTTACTCTCCTCCTCGTCTTCCTCCTATATAGTTACATATTTCATCTATATATCTCCGAAAGGAGGGGGACGAAAGATTATGAGAAGTATGGAAAATTGGCACTCGATGATGAAATTTCATCAGAACCTCTCGAAAAAAATAGTGAAAGGGTTGTAGAAAAATGAAAAAGATAGTTATAGTTTCGGTCTTAACCTCGATTGTCTTAATAGGTGTTATTCTCTCCTATGTTGGTAACATCATAGGGGATGATATGGTAAATATCCTCTCCGTCTTAGCTGCGATTGTGATTCTCGGGCTAACTGTTGGGGTTGGTCTCAAATATGTCAATCAGATGAAAAATGATAAGGCTGGTGGAGAGCTTGCAGATGAGAATTGGGACGGTATTGGAGAGTATAAAAACAATATCCCTGTTGGTTGGGGAGTCTCCTTTATTGGAACAATAATATTCTTTATTTGGTATCTTCTTGCAGGTTATCCTGTTTGGTCTTTTTCCCAAATTGGGCAATATAATGAAGAAGTGAAAGAATATAATAAGAAGTTTGAAGAGAAACATAAGAATATGACAAAAGAAGAGCTTCAAGATATGGGAGAATCGATATTCTTAGTAAATTGTGCCCCTTGCCACGGAGTTACTGCCGACGGTATGGGTGGAAAAGCTGCCGACCTTACCAAGAGAATTAGTGCCGAAAGTGTGAAATATGTAATTGAACACGGCTCTAATATCGGGCTTGTCGGTGAAGGTATCGCGATGCCTGATAGAAATGGTCTATTTAATACCAATACAGGTGCTCCTTTAACTGATGAAGAGATTGAAACAGTAGCCCAATATGTAGCTAATGGATTTGTTGGCAAAAAAGGAGCTGAAATATTTGCTGGAACTTGTGCAGCTTGTCACGGACCTGATGGCAAAGGGCAACCTTTCGTAGCTCCAAATATTCGCAACTTCACTCCTGAACTTGTTCAAGCAGTATTAGAACATGGTAAAAAGGGAGCTATCGGAACAATGCCATCTTTCAGAGTTGAAGATTTGAGACTGACAGAAACTCAACAAAAAGCTGTTGGAACCTATATCAGCAATCTTAGTAGCGAGGAGTAAAATATGGCTGGAAATACTCAAATGAGAGAAGAAGAGAGAGGGGTTTTCTCTTTTCACGGAGCAATTGGTGGATTATTATTTGTGGCTATCCTTCTTTCCATTTTGGTGTTTTTGGAAATTTGGGCTTTGGAGGTTCAACAAAATAGTGCTAATAAGCCTTACGAAATCAAAAATATCCAAAATGTTCAAGCTATCAGCGACGACAACTACAAATATGATATATCCAATAATTAGGAGATAGGAGATGGATAAAATAATTGGTTGGGGATTAGTTGTAACTGCTCTTCTTACCCTTTGGGCTGTTCTTACTCCAAATCACCTTTATCTAGGGTGATTCTCTATTGCGGGACTTGTCCCGCCCCCCCTCAAAATTGAGGAACATTTCTAATTATCGATTTTACCGCCTTTTTTCTTTCTACTTGTTTTTTCTCTTTCTGTTTTTCTTCTTCTGTATCTTCTTCTGAACTTTCTTCATTCAATATCTCCTCTTGTGGTTTTTGCTCTTTCGGTTTCTGAGCTGGGGCAATTTTCAAACTATTGCACTCCTCCAACAGAGATTGGAGAGATTGAACCAGTTCTCTATTTCCATCATTGGAATTGGCAATATCTTTTGTCCAATAT
>JYMV01027408.1_pt1 | contig 10374 bp, 7 predicted proteins | sample 338911 | NCBI WGS metagenome assembly JYMV01 (sample SAMN03354496, study PRJNA234377) | hydrothermal vent metagenome | biome: Deep sea; feature: Hydrothermal plumes at the Eastern Lau Spreading Center, Western Pacific Ocean; material: Seawater | place: Tonga | collected 2009 | depth 2000 m m
GAAAGGTTTGACTGTATATCTATATGCGTAAACAATATTTTATTTTGCAGGAGGGGAACCACTTGAAGAAGAAAATTTAACAAAATTAGTGGATTAGAGGATAAGACCAAGCTTGTCTTACCAGTGATTGTTGTAGTTGTAACAATTATAGTTGTGGTTGTTGGAGCTGTGGTAGTGCCTGAAATATAATGTTACAACATTAACATAAAACTTGTAATAGAAATAAAACAGAGAAAATCCATCGTCACAATAAAAGAATTACATGGAAATAATTACACAAGTAAAAGTAAGGCTATTTGTTTCATTGTATTTATACTACAGATTTAATCTCGGTGTACTTCGCAGTAGTTTTATAGTAAATGAGCCGAGTTAAAATGAAAAGATATATCAATAAAAACGTAGATATCAAATTTAGTGCGCACGACGCATTTCTGGAATAACTTTCATCAGGTACACTTAAATTGAAAGATTGGAAAGCCAAATAATTTAAAGTTCTGGGAGCAATAAAACCAAAGGGCCTAAACAGGATAGCTAAAAACGGTTCAGATAACTTTTTTTTTATATTGATTCCAAAATTATCCATATTTAGTCAGAGGAGATATCTAAATTAGATATCACTCTGATCTAAGAAAAAAAGATAATATTTAATTATGAATGGAAAAAAAGATTCACAGCTAAATCTTCCTACACGTTTCATAAGTGAGAATGTCGTCTTACTGCATGAACGCGATGGGCAGTTAGTTGCCCGGGGGCCCCATGAACATAGGTGCCCTAAGCTAATCTATGTATGCTATGCATGGCATGTTTTTTTTAATGTTTAAACACTGATTTTGTTGGAAGTACTAATACAATAAATATATGTTTAATTTTATCGACATTTACATTTGTATTCCCGTGAGTGGTTGTGTAGGTAGAGACCACAGTGCACTGCTTTGCCCGGGAGCCTATAATGCTGTTCCGATGGCTCAGACAAGTGACAATATATCTAACAAGAACATGTGGAGTAAAATACCACAATCCTTCTAGCTTAGATTTTATAAATGCACATTTAAAAGTAACATGTTTTTTAAATTATTTGGTTTTCCAACCTTTCGACTTTGAGTGTACCTGGTGAAAGTTATTCCACAAACGCGTCGTGCGCACTCAATTTTATATCTATCAACGTTTTATTATTTTGATTTTTTTTTATATGAAACCGCATAAAATTAATTAAGTTTAAACTTACTTATATTTAATGCAATATTTATTAGCAATGTATATCACCACTAACGTTGCAAGTTCGAATCACACTCATGGCGAAATGCACTCGATACATTATGTAATAAAGTTTGTCAGTGACTTGCGGCAGGTTGGTGGTTTCTTTCGGGTTTCCTCCATTATTAAAATTGACCGCAACGATATAACTGAAATATTGTTGAAAGTGGCGTTAAACACCAAAATCTTTAACCCATACCCTAAGCCTATTAGCAATGTTTTCCAACAAATACATGCTATTTGATACAATAAATCAAGTTCTAATTAAACAAAACAAGATTTAAAATAAGCTTACTTCCTACAGGTTCAAAACAAACTTCAGCCTGCACTTCACTGACACTAGGTACCATACCATTACGTGGTGTCAATAGTATTGTAAACGTTTTTTCATTTACGAGTGTACCATCTGGGAAAGTGAATTCAACCTTTTCTGGGGCAGTTCCGCTTACTTGCTTTGGCTACAACAAAAATAGTCATTTAAGAGTGTTCGTCTTATGTTAATGTTTGGAATCGCATTCTTAGAATTAATTGATAAATTGCTTTGTTAAGTTTTCACACGCTTATATATATATATACATTTAGAGTGGAACCTGTGCAATTCGACACCTGAGTTTTCCGATATCCTGTGACAAACATGTATGGTCCTAATGTAGTTCTGTTAACTAAAATAAAATCTGAGTATTCTGACATCCTGTACAACCCGACACATTTCCCTGGTCCCTTTGTGTGTCGGATGAGACAGGTTCCACAGCATATATATATATATAAATATATATGTGTGTGTGTCATCCAGCGACAAAAGGTTGAATATACCAAATGAGTAATCAGAAGCCGTAAATCTAAAAAGGAGAGAAAACACCATAGCCAAAAGAAAAGGAACAGAAAGAAAAAGTAATGATCGAGAAAACACTAGACACATTGATTACTACGAACCCTACTAAAAGCCACCTCAGGTGCTCCACTAGTGGCACCTGTCATGCTAAAAATTAAACGACGCAAATCTCATCCGATATCGAATTCGTGTTGGACATCTGTTTACGTAAATAAATAGAAATGACAGAAATATAGCATGACACCCCTTCTCTCCCTTACAAATTAAGAAGAAGTAAATAGGAATAGAACATAATTTTCCGGGTTTGTGACTATATTAACGTGACGGGTGCCACTAGTGGAGCAGGAATTGCTTGCCCTTCCGGAGCTCCTGAGTTCACCCCTGGTTTTTAGTGGGATTCGTGTTACTCGATCTTTAGTTTTATGTGTATGTTTTGTAGATCGTTGTTTGTTCTTTTGTCCTTTTTCTTTAGGCCATTGTGTTGTCTGTCCTTCGATTTACGGATTCTGATTATCCCTTTGGCATCTTCAATCCTTCTTTCCATATTTGTAGCTAAGGAGAACGCAGAGATATTTTGATGTACCGGAACTATCCTGTGATCTAATCAACAACAGTAAAAACATAAATCATACTAAATACCCTTCCATATTTTAGTGCTAGTCCAATGACAAGACATAATTTTTGCATGCGTTCCTTAGTTTTCTGTTCTGGTGATATGATAATTAGGTAAAACATATATTAATATTGTCTTATACATTCAACTATTTGAATATACAGTCAAACCTGTATTAAGAGGTCACCTTTGGGACAAAAAAATGTGGCCTTATAAGACAGGTTAGTGACCTCTTAAAAAAGGTTCAATTCATACGAAATTTTCTATGACGGGATAAGAAAAAGGTAACCTTTCAATACAGATGACCACATGGGCAGGTTTGACTGTAGTTGTATTGTCAGAATATCATATTGTAAAGAATCAAACAAAATGGGCATCATCACAACTTGTTGCAACTTCTTAATGACCAACAGTTTGATAGGATTGCTTTCTGGTGACCAGTGACCAAAATTTTGTTTGGAGTGGTCTTTGGTCACCAGTGACCAACAGTCTGTAGGATTGGTTTCTGGTGGCCAGGACCAACATTTTGTTAGGAGTGGTCTTTGGTCACCAGTGACCAATGGTCTGTAGGATTGGTTTCTGGTGGCCAGGACCAATATTTTGCTAGGAGTGGTCTTTGGTCACCAGTGACCAACGGTCTGTAGGATTGGTTTTTGATGGCCAGGACCAACATTTGCTAGGAGTGGTCTTCGGTCACCAATGACCCAGTCTGTAGGGTTGGTTTCTGGTGACCAGTGACCAACATTTTGCTAGGAGTAGTCTTTGGTCACCAGTGACCAACAGTCTGTAGGATTGGTTTCTGGTGGCCAGGACCAACATGTTGTTAGGAGTGATCGCTGATGGCCAGTGACCAACCTTTTGCTAGGAGTGGTCTTTGGTCACCAGTGACCAACAGGCTGTATGATTGGTTTCTGGTGGCTACTGACCAACAGTCTAGGTAGGATTGGCTTCTGGTGGCTACTGACCAACAGTTTGTTAGGAGTGGTCTTTGGTCACCAGTGACCAACAGTCTGTACGATTAGTTTCTGGTGGTTACTGACCAACAGTCTATATAGGTGTGGTTTCTAGTGGCTAATGACCAACAGTCTGTATGATTGGTTTCTGGTGGCTACTGACCAACAGCCTGTATGATTGGTTTCTGGTGGCCAGTAACCGATGTTTTGCTAAAAGTGGTCTTTGGTGTCCAGTGACCAACAGCCTGTAAAGATTGGTTTCTGGTGTCCGGTGATCAACATTCTATAGGATTGGTTTCTGGTGTCCAGTGACCAACAGCCTGTAGGATTGGTTTCTGGTGTCCAGTGACCAACAGTCTGTAGGATTGGATTCTGGTGTCCAGTGACCTACGTACTGTTATGAGTGGTCACTGCTGTACAAGAAAATAATTGTTTGAAATATGTCTAAATATGTGCATACCTTTACGGTGTCAGCTACTTGTAATGCCACACTTTCAGTGTTAGTCACTACCAATGACACAGACATTAGTCTTGGAATATCCGAACTGGTAATTGTAAATGTGATTGATGGGGTTGAATCACCTGCAGCAGGTTCCCAAGAACTAGTCCCTGGTGAACCCGTATCCAGTAAGGCGTCGGATATATTTTGTCCTGACGATGCAGATAATTTGAAATCATTCCTACCATTAGTTGCATCCAGAGGTTCTTTTTCACATGCTATTAAAATATAAATTAAATAGGGTTAGGGTTCTTGTTTTGGTGCTTAACACCACTTTCAACAGTATTTCAGTTATATCGTGGTGGTCAGTTAATGAGGAAAAACTGGAGTACCCAGAGAAAACCATTGACATGTCGCACACTTTATCACATGATATTGTATCGAGTACACCTTGTTCTGAACGGGGTTTGAACTCACAACATTAGTGGTGATAGGCACTGATTGCATAAATAGTTATAAATCCAACTACCTAATGATCACGACCACGATGGTAAAGATCGTAGACACCCAATAAAGAATTCAACCAAAGCGTCGAATGTGTTTTCCTTTTGTATGTAAATTTAACTTTTTTTGTATATATAGTTTAACAGTATAACCACAAAGTACACACATTGTCGGGAAATATGTATTTTATTCTTACTCTCCAAAAAACAGAAATCAAAATTCATCAAAGATTCGCTATTCTTCCAGTTTCTAACGCCCTCCAGATGCTTACTTAACAACGTCCCCGTTTACAAAGCTCGTACAAATTTAATATTTACCGACAAAGTGCGTATAGTGTCTATCTATTTTCACGTTTAAAGGTATAATATATACAATCTTAGTGCTGTATTTTAGGAAAGTTCATGTGTATGGGGTTTAGAAACTGGGACAATGGCGAAATTTACTGAGCCTTTTCCCAGTTTTGCGCCGAATGCTCATATATTTTGTATTTTAAGACATATCATTACCAAAGCTCAATGAGTAAAAATGTCAGAGGGGTACCAGAAAAAACTGTATCGCATGAATGACTAATATACCACTTATGTTTATATGAGCCTTTCATTATGACTCAAAATCCAATGATTGCAAGAGAAGATATAGTTTACATTAGAAAACTTAAGATTATCATACTCACGTGTGGTGATAGCTCCCGATGTGGTTGATTCTGGGGTGATACCTAAAATATTGATATATTGTCAATCAGTGCTTCTTTTTAACTTGGGATTTAGTAAGCTAAAACATACCTTGCATATTTACGGGCCAATTGCTAATTCTAAACTCTAGTCCTAATGTGATAACTGCATAGCATTATATGCTACATGATATATTTGAATTGATCAAATACCTAAATTTAACGTGGACTAATATATATCTTTCAAGTTTATTATGAGGATCACAGATCATATCACTAACTGTTTAAGAATCTATCTATATACAGAAAACCAAATTACATAGTATTTTAAATTAAAGCCAATTTGCATTGTATTGCTGACTCTAAATATCATTATCATTTCCAAAATCATAAAGGTTCTCCTCCCTCAGCCATATGTGATCTTAGCTGATTTAGGCTATCCCGCTTAAGCCCTTTTGGTTTCTTGATACAGGAACTGTCAATTACAATAATAAAAATACCTTATAAACCATGTTGGAGTCGATATTTTGATTGAAAGAATATGTCATAATCCCATTATTTGACTACAACTGACTATTATGCAAATAATAAGTCGATATTGTTAAAAAAACCATGTTGTATTGTAAATTAATATATTAGGATTGACTTTAATCAATTAAAGTAGATTTGTCCATTTGTATCTGCTATTGTACATTTTTTTAGTTACCTGTGTCAGTGTCAAACTTTGAGTGGTCAGATATGTAATAGCTACATGTTAGTACCAACATTTTGTCTATTCGGATGTGTAATAGTCATTTTATTCGACTATAACTGATTATCATGCAAAATGCAAGTCAATATTGTCAAATAAAACTCGTCAACTTCTAAATTAATATATCAGAATTGACTTTAATTGATCAAAGTTAATTAATCCATGTGTACCAGCTATTATGCAATCTTTTAGTTACCTGTGGTAGTTGATCCAGTCGGCGGGATAGTGGTTGAAGGGGGTGGTGTTGATGGTGGGCTTGTACTTGTGGTTGGTGGAGGAGTTGACGTCGGTTGTCCTGTTGTTGATGGAGTAGCTGTAGTTGTTCCTCCGGTTGTTGTTAGTTCAGTTGTTGATGGTAGAGTTGTTGTTATTCCTTTACAAATAAAATTATTTCAGTACATTTTTGTCCCAGAAACATTTAAATATGCAAATATGATTGAAAATTGAACATTTGAATAATAATAATTTGAATAAAACATGTGAGCTAAATAAGTGTAGCTACCTATAGAATTGATACAGCAACTTACATATGCCAGTAATGTATTTGTCAGTATATTCCAATTAGATAATGGGTTGTAATTCTCGCAGAGCAGCTAGATTTGCATTTATCATATGTTATCAGTGCCAATTATTACTACATCTTGACTTCCGCTCGTGGCAATGTGTACTTCATACTAAGTCATGTGATTTCTGCTTGTGGCAATGTGTACTCCGTACAACGTCATATGATTTCCGCTTGTGGCAATGTGATCAAGTTTTTCAAGTAGTTGCTATAGGTCAGTGTTGTTAATTGGGTATACCCATTTTTCTTATTGATATAGTACTGATCGACACGAAATACTGTTAAAATTGGAATCAAAACTTCATCTATGATAAATCACAATTAAAAGCGAAAGCTATGATATTTTCAAAACTGATTCCATTTTATTATGGAATTACACTTGACTCGTTGAAATTTGGAATTATATCATAACCAATCAATTCTTCACGTACAGTCAAACTTGTGTTATATGACCTTCCATGGAAACATTGAAATATGGATAAAATAAGAGGACTTAATACATGTTAATTAATATCAGAACTGCAAAGGAAAACAATAATTTACGGTCACGCAATATTAGTTACTGATAGAGATCGTCGCTGAAACAACCTTGATTGTATCTAAAGAAGGTTGTGGTGAATTATTTGATGACCAGTATATATTTAGACAGAACATATCCTTACCTTCGATACAGGCTTTAATAGCTAAATTGGTTATTGATGCTTCCACACCTGGAGTGGAAACCTTTACTACAATTACTACTGTTCTTGCCTCAACCGATTCAGGAAATTCCACAAGCTGGTTTGGTGAAAATGGCTGACCATCCTTAATAACAAATTATAATATAAAACGTAAAAATATACTGAATGACTATCTGATTCAAAACGAAAACAATAAGGATACATTAAGCAAAAAATGACACAAAACATGAATATTAGACAACATGAACCATATAGTGAGATGATCAAGTAATGGTGCTCTGTTCCTGTCTCGTGTACCATGGACTTTGTGAAGTAGATGTGTCGCCTACATCAGTAAAGTTTATATTTGATTTGACTGATTTGATTTATTGTGCTTAATGCCACTTTCAGCAATATTTCAGCTATATCATGGCGACCAGATTTAGTGGTTGAAGCAGCCGGAGTATCCGGAGGGAACCACCGACCATGGGCAAGCAACTGGTAAACTTTATCACTTGCGACTGCGAGTCAAGTACACCCTTTTTGTAACTTAAAAAGCCGGGCACGAACCCACACCGTATTGGTGATAGGCTTGCATGAATTGTTAGGTAATCCAAATACTTAACTCATTGAGCCCTGTAAAGTTTATATTAAATATTTATAAAAGCATGTCATTGGAGGCAATATGTCACCTACAAATTGAGACATCGTAACTATTTAGTGGTCAAACAGATAGTCTAATTAACCAAATACTTTGACATGGAAAAAACACTAGGAAGTATTAAAGCAGACAAATAAGAACTGATGATTAAATAACATGGAGCCCCTACTAAAAGTCAACATTAGGATGAGCAGGAAATGGCAATTTCTTCCAGCCTCATGTACCACACAGAGGAAACGTGTGAATTTCCATTGAACAAATCCGTTGTTTTCCCTTCATTAGCGAGAATATAATAATATTGAAAGACACAACGAATTCAATAACTTTCTTTACAAATTAAAAAACATTTTTGTATCTCTAGCCAAATTGTGTATTGGTTAACCAGAACACAGTAAATAACATCATTCATTTCGGTTAACGATCTTAATATTGAAGAAGATTTGCATGACGAAGGTAGTCGAATAATAACAAAGCAATTAATACTGCAATCAGTGTATTTACTGACTATGCAATAGTGTATATATATACATTTTGCTTTATACCTTAACTAGACTAATAAGGTACCCAGCAAACACGGATCCGCTTATGGAATCCCAATGAGAAATTCAACCAAAATGTCTATTGTTTTTCTGCTTTTCTATATAAATTTAGCGATTGTGTTTCATACATGAAATTGCAGTATAAACACAATATGTGTACAGTGACGGAAAATATAAAAGAGGTTCGCTATTCTTTCTCGTTCTTAAATCATACAAATAAATTATAGATTCCCCGACAATGTACGTATTATGTTTATATGAATGCATGATAAGAAATACACAGTTTTAAATATCACGTTACTAATGATAATTAATAAATAGTGTTTGAAAAACAACTATAGAATATTAATATAACAAACCAGCAAAAATTAAATATACCGGTAATACTAGTATATAATAAGAGGTGGCGTAATAATTAGTGTGCTCGTCTCGAGTGCGGTAGATCGTCATCGTCATCTCATTGAAAGTAACTTGTTATCACCATGATATAGCTGAAAAATTGCTGAATTGGCGTTAAACAACAATTACTCACTCACTTCAAATGAAAAAAAAAATGTTTCAAAAAGATAGATATCTAACTTGGTGCTCGCGACGCGTTTCTGGAATAACCATCATCAGGTACGCCCATAATAATTCCTTACAGATATCCCATATTTCCGACCCAAACTTTTAATTCGTTTAAAATATAATCAAAATGAAAACTTACCAATTGTGTTAAAACGTTAGAGTCAACAGGTATATAATATGCTTCAGGAATCACAATGTTTTCTCCAGTGACCTCAATGGCAGTATATTCTGCCTCAACATTAACAGTTATTGTCAGACCAGTATTCACTGGAACCTGCACGGCAATATTGTTGTTTGGGTTAAGAATAGTTTGCAGTTCAAATGTATTGATGCTTGGCTCAGTTGTAATAGAACCAGGAGGAACCCTGTTGGAGTCGGTCATTATGTTTTCATCCTGACAAGGAGTAGATACCTCTGTTGTAGTAGGACTAGGCACGGATGCAGTTGTAGTTGCTACTGTAGTACCTAAGGATAAAAATATAACAAAATTGTACCTTTCAAGTATATTATCTAACGTCTAATCATTTTAATTCAACTAGGTCACACATTTGTCAACAACTAACAAAAGCAAAATTGATTACTTCCTAGCTTCAATGCATATTTTCAGTGAGATAAATTTGCTTCACAAAATAAAATAATCATGCTTTATCGATATTCACAAAATATGATCATTATAAACACCAACATTATTATTTCCTCTGATTTGCCATCTTATGAGGTCATATTTTCATACTCCCAGAACGATGGGAACATACCCATTGATTGATTATTGATTTATTAATTGGGTTTTAATGCCACTTTTAGCAGTATTTCAGCTATATCATGACAACCAGTTTTTAGTGGTGGAGGAAGTCGGAGTACCCGGAGAGATTATAATCTATGCATCAGTATTCACAGTTAAGTTCAATAAATAAAAAGTTAACTGTTATGTTAAATCCTAATTCAATATGACATTTATGTAAATGACAAATTTATTCCGTTTTTCTCTCTCGTAAAATTATGCTTGACTCATTCAACTTTGGTGTGATATATTTATCAAATCGGATATTTTATCCTACAATTGTGTGAATTTGAATACTGATAAAGTGGCAATTAAACTGCAGTGTTATTTAGTCGTGAACCCAATAAAAACAATTCTGAGACCTGGTTCATGTAGAGTGCCGATAAGAAACGTTAACGGTATACATTTTTACACACAGACGTGATAGATGACATCATCGCAAACTATTAGAACGAAGCATGCTTTTGATTTTCTCTGGAAACTTGGCAGTTATTTATGAATTTCCTGACATTGCATGATAGACACAGTATACGTACAAGATACAGGAAAAACACAATATACACAAATATCAAATTAATTTCCACTCACT
>JYMV01027885.1_pt1 | contig 10374 bp, 5 predicted proteins | sample 338911 | NCBI WGS metagenome assembly JYMV01 (sample SAMN03354496, study PRJNA234377) | hydrothermal vent metagenome | biome: Deep sea; feature: Hydrothermal plumes at the Eastern Lau Spreading Center, Western Pacific Ocean; material: Seawater | place: Tonga | collected 2009 | depth 2000 m m
GAAGGTAATTGTGATGGAAGTGCTACGGTCTCTCTTGCCGGAGGCAATACACCATATAACATTGTATGGAGCAATGGAGATACTGGTGTAGTAGCTGACTCTCTTTGTGCCGGGTTGGTAATCATGACGGTAACAGACAGCACAGGGTGTACAAATAGTGATAGCATAACAATTAGCGAACCAACGCCATTCACAGTTGACACTGTCAGCACCACTGCGGCGGCATGTGACAGCACCTGTGATGCAATGGCGGTCGTTTTTGGAACCGGAGGCAACGCACCCTATACATTCACGTGGAGTGATTCAGCGGGTACTGTGAATGATACAGCTATCAATCTATGTGCATCGACGTATACTGTTATCGGGACCGATTCCAATGGCTGTACTTACACAGACACCGTGGTAATTACAGGCCCTGATAGCTTAACCCTATCGATTGACACAATAACCAACACTTCCTGTTCAGGCATACCGGATGGAAGTGCCACCGTCCAGGCATTTGGAGGAGTTGGTGCATACACGTATTCCTGGATTGATACGAGCCTTGTTCCCGCTGGAACTATTGCAGGGCCTGGGCCGCTGGACTCAACTATTTCGAACCTTGCGGCAGGTACTTACTTTGCTGTGGTGAGCGATGCAAATGGATGTAATGCAACTGTCCCCGTAACGATTTCTGAACCTGATCCTCTATCGGCCAATGTTTGTGATACTGCCAACGTCACCTGTAACCTTGCCTGTGATGGCAGCGCACAGGTATGTCCTTTGGGTGGTACTGCTCCCTACTCTTTTATTTGGGATGATGCTCTTGCTCAGACTGACTCCATTGCAGATGGTTTGTGTGCAGGCAGTTATTCGGTTACAGTTACCGACGCCAATGGTTGTGTGGCACTGGATTCATTAATCGTCATTGAAGAACCAACCTTGCTATCCTGCCTGTTTACTGATACCGGAGCTACAGGATGCGGCTCGGATAGTGCAACCGGGTTTGCAGTGGTAATTGGAAATGGTGGAGTCCCTCCATACCAATATATATGGGATATATTGCCTGTGGGCTCTGAAACCGATACCCTGGCAGATACTCTTTTGGCAGGAACTTATAATGTTACGGTATCGGACAGCAATAACTGCACTTCCATTTGCACCATAGAGATAACAGATACTTCCAACATGTCTGCTGCGATAACAGATTCCGGGATGGTGTCATGCAATGGCGCGTGTGATGGTTTTGCCACCGTAACCACCTCTGGCAGTACGCAACCGTACACGTATGAATGGTTTGATTTTAACAATACCTCTATTGGGGATTTTGATTCAACGGGCAACGACCTTTGTGATAGTATTCACAGGGTAATTGTAGGGTCAGCAACGGCGTGTTTCCGTTCCATTCCAATAACCATTACGCAACCCGACTCTCTGCTAGCGGTAATATCCGATACCGTGATGCCGCTTTGTAATGCAGATTCCAATGGATACCTCGTTGCAGGACCTACTGGTGGTACGCCACCCTATACCTATGCCTGGTGTGACACCAGTGGAAGCGTTCTCGATACGCTTGATACTTTGGCCACGATTCCTGCTGGTGATTATTGCTTAGTAGTAACAGATAGCAATGGATGTATAGATTCATCTTTTATAACCCTGGGGGAGCCCGCTCAACTTGTTATTGCAGTTGTAGATTCTGTAACGGTTCAGCCAGCGTGTTCTAATACATGCGATGGGCAGTTGGTTGCTGCCACAACAGGAGGAACCACACCCTATGCATTCTTATGGGACGATACGGCAGGTACAGCCAACGATACCCTGTTCAATGTTTGTGTGGACACGTTTGTCGTTACGGTAACGGACACAAACGGGTGTTTCGCATCAGATACGGTTGTCCTCACCCCGCTGATTACGGTGAATGCAAATGCAGGTACAGACCAGGAGATTTGTCAAAATGATACGCTCGTCCTCATATCCGACACACTTGGCTCTACCTTCCAGTGGTTCCTCGACACCACCGTTACGGTTATAGGCACCGATGATACGCTAATCACGGTCCCAAGTGTGACGGGCCCGCATATTTATATCCTCGTTGTTGGCGACAGCATCTGCTCTGATACTGACTCCGTAGCCGTTTATATTGTTCCTGTTGCTGTTAACGCTTGCTGTGATCAGACCATTGCCCTCGGGGAGTGTGTGTTTCTTATAGGTACTGTTAGCAACGGAGTGACCTTTGACTGGACGCCGGCAGCTACCCTGAATGATCCGTCAAGTGCCACTCCTGAAGCATGCCCTCAAGAGAGTATTACCTATACGCTCACTGCTACAAATGACTCGGGCTGTGTTGGCACAGACTCAGTTTTTATCCAGGTGGAGCCTGACATACCTGACGGTTTCACTCCACAGGGGGATGGGTTCAATGACGTATGGGAGATTGCCTTGCTGAACAATTATCCAAACGCGGAAGTGCAGGTATATAATCGATGGGGACAGCTGATATTCGATAGCCCGGAAGGAGACATGTACGCTATCAAATTTGATGGAACCTATAACGGCAAAGACCTGCCTGTTGGCACTTATTACTTCGTGATTAACCTAAATGATGGAGTCACAGAACCTATCACAGGGCCGATAACCATCATGAGATAAAATGAGGAATATGAGCAAATATATATTTGGGTTCCTTTTTGCCTTGGGTATTAGCGGATTGGGCACTTCCCATGCACAGCAATTGCCTCAATACAGCCAATATCTCATCAATGACTATGTGCTCAATCCAGGGATTACAGGTAATAAGGAGTACTTTGAAGCAAAAACCAATCACCGTTTCCAGTGGGTTGGCCTTACGGATGCTCCCAGAACATTTATTTTGAGCATGCATGGCCCTATTAAAGCTGAGAATATGGGGGTTGGAGGATATCTATTTACCGACGTAACTGGCCCAACGAGCAGGGTTGGAGTTTATGGTTCCTATGCTTATCATATTGACCTGAATGGAGATGACATGAAACTCTCTTTGGGGCTTTTTGGCGGTATCATGCAATACAATATCGACGGATCAAAAATTACCCTTGTACAGGAGGATGACCCCCTGGCTAAAGCAGGTATAGAGTCTATCTTGATCCCGGATGCAGGTGCAGGCGCTTACTGGTATGGGGAGAAGTACTACCTGGGTGTTTCTGTCCCTCAACTACTGCAAAATAAACTGGAGCTAACGGATAACGGGAGTGAGATCGGACGCCTCACCAGCCACTATTTCGTGATGGGTGGATATAAATTTGAGCTGGATAGTGATTTCGAAGTAGAACCTTCCTTTTTAATGAAGTACGTAGCGCCGGTCCCTGTACAATTTGATCTGTCAGCAAGAGTGACCTATCAACGAACGTTCTGGGTGGGCGGTTCCTACCGAACGGACGATGCCATGTCTGTACTGATCGGATATTCCATGCAGGAAAAACTATTCTTTGGCTATTCATACGACGTTACCACAACAGACCTGAAAAACTACAGTTCAGGGACGCATGAAGTGATGCTGGGTATGCGCTTTAATGTGAAGAAAGAGGAGCCCAAGGAGGAAAGCGAAATGATGCTGGACTGATACGAATACCAATCCCTGCTGCTTAGGGTACGAATTTACGAATGTAATACCTTACCCTTTCCGAAACCCATTAGCATCAATTCATATTTGTAATCCGACCACTCCCAAAACCTGGCCATGGCTAAATCGGCTTGCCTGTTTTTTTTGCTTACTTTGCTCATCAACAAAATTAATTATGAGCAATTCCAAGACCTACTCCGGCAACATTGTAGATGTTGTCTCCCGCCGCATCTTTAGAGGGACCGTTGAGCTGAGAGAGGGCACAATCCACAAGATTACGGAAGAGGAAGTACAAGGCAGCGACTACATCATGCCCGGATTTGTAGATGCACACATCCACATTGAGAGCTCCATGCTCATACCCTCAGAATTTGCCAGGCTTGCGGTCGTACACGGTACCGTAGCCACAGTATCTGACCCCCATGAGATAGCCAATGTGGTAGGCATTGAGGGAGTAAAATACATGATCAACAACGGGAAAAAGGTGCCCTTCAAGTTCAACTTCGGTGCTCCAAGCTGTGTGCCGGCAACAGTTTTTGAAACAGCAGGCGCGGAGATCGATGTAGCAGGCGTCAGGGAGCTGATGGCCATGGACGAGATCAGGTATTTATCAGAAATGATGAATTTCCCGGGAGTGCTTATGGGTGACGAAATGGTGATGGCCAAGATTCAGGCAGCCGTTGACAACAACAAGGTAGTGGATGGGCATGCTCCTGGGTTGAGAGGGGAAGATGCCCGAAAATACATTGAAGCCGGTATCAGCACAGATCACGAATGTTTTACTGCCGAAGAGGCACTCGACAAGCTTAAATACGGAATGAAAATCGCCATCCGGGAAGGTTCCGCGGCAAAGAACTTCGAGGCCCTCATAGGATTACTCGATGATTACCCGGACATGATCATGTTCTGCTCTGATGACAAGCACCCCAATGAGCTGGCTGTCGGACATATAGACCAGCTGGTCAAGAGATCACTTGCTAAGGGCAATGACCTGATGAACACACTCAGGGCAGCTACCCTGAATCCCGTATTGCACTACGGCCTTGACGTAGGGCTGCTGCAGGAAGGAGATCCGTCAGACTTTATCATTGTTGAGGATCTGGATTCGTTCAAAGTAAAAGCCACATACATCAATGGCATCCAGGTTTCGGATGGTGACAAAACCTTAATTGAGAGCGTAGACGAGATCGAGATCAATCAATTTGACTGCAATGATATTTCATCAGCCGACATTCAGGCCAGGGCAGAAAGTGACCAAATACACGTGATCGAGGCACTTGACGGGCAGCTGATCACCAACGATTTAATGCTCAAGGCAAAAGTTGAGATGGGAAACCTGGTAAGTGATACAGAAGCGGATATACTGAAGATGGTGGTTGTGAACCGCTACGCTCCTGCCCCACCGTCGGTGGCATTTGTCAAGAACTTCGGAATTAAAGCGGGAGCCATTGCCTCGAGTGTTGCCCATGACAGTCACAACATAATTGCCGTGGGAGTAAATGATCAGGACATAGTCAATGCAATCAACTGCCTGATACAACCAAAAGGCGGCATATCATTGTGCAATGGTGATCAGGAAATGGTATTGGGACTACCGGTAGGCGGCCTGATGACAACGAATGATGGATATGAAACTGCCAACCTATATGATCAGATGGATCAAGAGGCAAAGAAGTTGGGTTCTAACCTGGGTGCCCCTTACATGACCCTCTCTTTTCTTGCACTGCTGGTTATCCCAAAACTCAAGCTGAGTGATAAAGGGCTATTTGACGGAGCAAAATTTCAATTTACGTCGCTATATACCTGATGATTGCATTGGCTATTATTAAGTATCTTTGAGAGACAATCCCATCCCTGGATGAAATTTAAGCTATCCATTGTACTGCTGGCAGCTGCTGTTCTAATTGCATGCAACGCTGATCCTGAGCAGGTACTCAAGAGCGGCTTTATAGACAAATCAGGCGCCTTGGTGTTTGAAACAGACTTCTCTTATGTAGGAGATTTTAACAACGGACTGGCTGTTGCCGCCAGGTCAGAACAAAGAGGTTATATTGACAAATCGGGAGAAATTGCGATTGAACCTCAATATGAGATCGCAGGTGACTTTTCAGAGGGGCTGGCATGGGTCGTGACCCTGGGCAAGAGAAGCTTCATTGATATGGATGGCATCACCGTAATAAGTGGTGAATATGATTATGTAGAGTCCTTCAGTGAAGAGATGGCCAGAACCATGAAGGATGGGGAAAAATGGGGTTACATAGACCGCTTTGGCAAGCAAGCTATTACGCCAAAGTTTGACAATTGTGGAGATTTCATCAATGGCCTGGCAATGGCCGCGGATAGTGGAAGATTCGGTTTCATTTATAAAAATGGAGATTACGCTATTGACCCCAAATATGATCAGGTAGGTCATTTTTATGAAGGCCTGGCAGCGGTGCAGGTTGACGGGAAATACGGTTACATTGACAAGTCAGACTCCATGATCATCGCTCCACAATTTGATGGTGCTGAGGCCTTCCATGGCGGGCTGGCTAAGGTGCTGATGGGTCAGAAAATCGGATATATAGGAAAATCAGGAGCAACTGAGATCGCAGTCATCTATGACAACGGAGAGTCGTTTCATGAAGGCCTGGCCAAGGTAATTAAGGATGATCAGATATTGTACCTCGATAGAGAGGGCAATCCAGCCTTTGATTTTCTCTATGAATTCGGTGGCAACTTCGTAAACGGCCTTGCATGGGTTGTAAAAGAGGCAAAGTATGGTTACATAGATCGATCCGGAGCACTGGTGATACCACTGCAGTTCACGGAAGCAGGCGATTTTCATGAGAATATGGCTAAGGTTAAATATTACAACGGTGAGCTTTCAACCGCACAAGGAGAGTAATCATGTTCATCAAGCAGATATATACGACATGCCTTGCACAGGCCTCCTACTACATTGAATCACAGGGGGAAGCAGCAGTTATTGACCCGATAAGAGAACCGGAGCCCTACCTGGAACTTGCAGCCAGCAGAAATAGTCAGATCAAGTACGTGTTCGAAACACATTTTCATGCCGATTTCGTTTCCGGACATATTGACCTGTCAAAACTTACGGGAGCACCCATCATATTCGGGCCGGGAGCGGAAACCGGCTATGAGATAAACAACGCTGAAGACGGACAGACATACACGCTCGGCGATCTCACATTTCAGGTAAAGCACACACCGGGACACACCCTGGAGTCTTCCTGCTATTTATTGTACGATGCAGACGGCAAGGAACATGCAATATTCACTGGTGACACCCTATTTGTTGGCGATGTAGGCCGACCGGACCTACTAGATGGCATTGCAACCAAGGAAGAGTTGGCAAGCCACATGTATCGTTCCCTTAACAAAGTCATAAAAACACTGCCAGATGACGTAATTGTTTATCCAGCCCACGGTCCAGGATCGAGTTGCGGGAAGACCATAGGGCCACAGACCTGGTCAACTATTGGGGATCAAAAGAAGAGCAACTATGCATTACAAGAGATGTCTGAATCAGAATTTGTCAACACAGTGACCTCAGATTTGAAGGCTCCACCACCCTACTTTTTTACAGATGCTTCCATCAACAAGAATGGCTATGAAGAGGTGGCTGAGGTGTTGAAAAGGACTGTGATCCCCCTCCCGCCAGATACCTTCCAGGCACATATCGAAAGTGGCGCGATGGTGTTGGACACCAGAAAGGCTGAGGATTTTGAAAAGGGCTTTGTACAAGGTGCCATCAATATTGGTTTAGATGGGATGTACGCGATTTGGGTTGGAACCCTCATAAACCATAAAACGCCGTTGCTCATCATTGCAGATGATGGTAGAGAGGAAGAGTCCATCTCCCGATTGGCCCGGGTTGGTTATGAGCAAGTGCTGGGCTACCTGGAGGGGGGATTTCAAGCCTGGAAAGATCAGGGGCTGATATCAGATACCATAAGTTCAATAAGTGCCGCTGAACTCGCAAAAAGAACCAGCACAGGCAGCATACTGGATGTCCGTAAAGAGGAAGAATACAATGATGTACATCTGGACCATGCATTGAACATACCGCTTGCTTCACTGGAGGAGCAATTGAGTCGTGTGGATGACAAGGACTCATTTTTTATACACTGTGCTACAGGATATCGGTCCATGACTGCCGCTTCTCTCCTGAAAAGAAATGGAATCAGTAACTTTATCAATATTTCCGGAGGGATGGAGAGCATATCCAAAACCTCCATGAAATTAAATCAATAAACAATTAGAGCATCTATCCCATTAATATTTTTAATTGTAACTTGTTACAAGGTTTTTAGTGAGAATTTGCACCACTCAATAAAAGGAAAAGGGAAAAATCTACCATAAAACAGCATAAATCTCTTATCCAGGATCAGATGATTTTGTTTTAATTTGCTCATGTAACTATTAACCTCCTAAAAATCGAATATGAAACAGTCAGCGATCTTACCTGCAATAGTCGTTGTCATGATCTCTACGATCATGTTTTCAGATATGGCACATACCAGTTCAAATATTCCACCGGTATCCAGAACTGGTGCACCTTCAGAGGGCAACTGTTCAGGATGCCACTCGGGTAATTTAAATACGGGCAGTGGAGATGTGATCTTTTCAATGGATGGGCTGGCCTATGTCCAAGATAGTACATATACTACGAGTTTACAGATGTTGGATGGGAGTAAAACGAGATTTGGGTTTCAGTTAACTGTGTTGGACAGTAACAATGATATGGCTGGAAGTTTTATCATCACCAACACCGTAAACACTTCCGCCCAATCAAATTTAGGCAGAGGATATGTTAACCAGAGAAATGCCAATACCAATGACACCTGGTCATTCGACTGGACCGCACCAAGCACTGATATGGGACCCATTACTTTTTACGTCTGCGGCAATGCTACAAACAATAACAGCAGCACCTCAGGTGACAATGTGTATACGCGAACATTTACCTTGAACACATGTGCATTAACTATCGCTGATTCCATAGTGGGCAGTTACAGCGATTCATCAGGTGTTATAGACATAACGGTAAGTGGCGGGCTGGCTCCTTTCACATATCTATGGTCCAATGGATCTACAACTGAAGATTTAAGTGGCCTGGATTCAGGAAACTATTCGGTTACTGTAACTGATGCAAGCTCGTGCATTGCGACGTCCACCATCAACATTCCGATTTGGATCGGAGTTGGGGAATTGACGGATGATCTGGCGTTTAAGGTATTTCCTAATCCATCTTCAGGTGTCTTCAGCATTCAATCTAAGATGAACAGTGCGCACTTGAGGGTGTATGATCTACAAGGCAACCTGGTACTCCAGAAAAGCGAGTTGAACCTCAACCATTCAGTTGACCTTTCTTCACTTGGTGCTGGAATATATACACTGGCTCTTTCAAACGAGGAGGAAGTTCAGTACAGGAAGATTGTAGTTCAGTAAGCTAAGAGAGGAAGCTCTTAGCTTTTTCCAGGGCCGCTGGAATACCATCGACATTTTTTCCTCCAGCAGTAGCAAAAAAGGCCTGTCCACCTCCCCCACCCTGTATTTCGACTGCGATGTCTCTTACAATAGCACCTGCATCCAGTCCTTTATCAGCTATGAGATTTTCGGCTACCACAACAGTTAGCAAAGCTTTTCCGTTGGATTCACCTCCAAATACCAGGAACAAATTATCGACCTCGCTCCTGAGTTGAAAAGCCAGATCTTTCATGGAACCCCCATCCAGATCCACCCTTGCAATCAGGTAGTTTAGCCCCCCGTCATCCTGGATTTTCGCTTTGAGTTGATCCTTGAGTACTGCTACTTGCTTCTTTTTAGCTGACATCAATTTTTTGTTGATCTTTTGGGTCAGCGCTGTGAAGGTTGCTATGCCATCCTCAATGTCTTTGGGGTCTTCTACCGCACCCAGCAATTCCTTTTTCCGTTTTATTTGTTCAGGAATTTTTAGATCAGCAATTTTCGCTACGATCGATTCCAGGGCGGCAATCTCATCAGTGGATTCACTTTCAACTTGCAAGGACCTCACCTGATCGATGCTTTCAGAGAAAGCCTTAACCCTACCCTTTTGCGCCCCGCCTCTTTCTTTTGCGACATCTGCAGTTAATGCTTCGATTCGGCGTATTCCTGAAGCTACTGAAGTCTCTGTAACAATTTTGAATAACTCAATCTCATCCGTGGATTTCACATGGGTACCGCCACAAAGCTCAACAGAGTACTTTTCATCAAATATCACCACCCTCACCACGTCCCCATATTTTTCCCCGAATAGTGCCATAGCTCCCAATGCCTTGGCTTCGTCGATGGGCATTTCCCGGGTGACAAGTGGAATACTTGCTTTTATCTTTTCATTGACCATCTCCTCGATCCTTGACAATTCCTCAGTTTCAATTTTTGAAAAATGGGAAAAGTCAAATCGCAAATATTCGGAGTTGACCAGTGACCCTTTCTGCTCAACATGGGTTCCTATTACAGATCTGAGAGCAGCATGCATCAGATGCGTGGCGGAATGGTTATACTCCGTCAATTTCCGCTTGTCTGTATCAATACACGCCTGAAATTTAGCTTCAGGATTTGATGGCAGCTTTTCACAAAAATGCAGAATTTGGTTGTTCTCTTTTTTGGTGTTCAAAATAACAATTTCTTCCCCGTTACATTTCAATACCCCAGTATCACCAACCTGGCCCCCGCCCTCGGGATAGAAGGGCGTCTGGTCGAGGCATAATTGGTAAAAAGACTTCCCTTTGGAGGTTACTTTTCGATACCTTGTAATGGAAACTTCC
>JYMV01052936.1_pt1 | contig 10374 bp, 4 predicted proteins | sample 338911 | NCBI WGS metagenome assembly JYMV01 (sample SAMN03354496, study PRJNA234377) | hydrothermal vent metagenome | biome: Deep sea; feature: Hydrothermal plumes at the Eastern Lau Spreading Center, Western Pacific Ocean; material: Seawater | place: Tonga | collected 2009 | depth 2000 m m
TTTGGTGGTGTTCGTGTCGCTCAAGTTTTTGGTGGTGTTCGTGTCGCTCATGTTTTTGGTGGTGTTCGTGTCGCTCAAGTTTTTGGTGGTGTTCGTGTCGCTCATGTTTTTGGTGGTGTTCGTGTCGCTCAAGTTTTTGGTTTTCTGTATTGTGCTGGTTTGTTTGTTGTTTTTTATTTGCTTGTTATTTGTGTGTATTTGTTTTGTTTTAACTTCGGTTTTTTCTAACATTGATATATCATGCACTGACCCTGCTATTGTTCAGTTCATGTTAATATCGTTCCGTTTTGTGTTAGTGGATAGTCGTTTTGAGTGGATGCGATTCTGTGCAGGTGTTTTTATTATTTACTGTTTATATCTGTCTTGTTGTTGGAGATCCATGATCAAGGGGTTTTATCCCATTAACGAGTTTAATCCCGCCACATTGTTGTCCCTGTCCCAAACCAGGAACTAGATTCAATGGACATATGCCGAGGTTCAATGATGTGAGGCGAGAGGGCGTTTGTTGTTCATGTTGTTGATATTGGTGGAATTGTTGAGTCAATGTGTAAACTTCTTTTCATAATGCGAATACTAGAGAAATTAAATAGGGAAAGTAGTAAACTCGACACAAGTATTCTACATGTGTAAAGTGACCGAGTGCCAGGGCAGACTTAACTCGTGACTTTATCACCAGGTTTGTAACAAAAGTAACACTACTGGTACAACTAGTGGAACAGAAACTGCTCGTCCTTCCAGAGCATCTGAATCCCCCTGCCCCAGGAACATGAACTGCTCATCCTTCCAGAGCATCTGAATCCCCCTCCTCCAGGAACAGGAACTGCTCGTCCTTCCAGAGCATCTGAATCCCTCTCCTCCAGGAACAGAAACTGCTCGTCCTTCCAGAGCATCTGAATCCCCCTGCCCCAGGAACAGGGACTGCTCATCCTTCCAGAGCATCTGAATCCACCCTCCGCCAAGAACAGGAACTGCTCATTCTTCCAGAGCATCTGAATCCCCTCTCCCTCAGTAACAGGAACTGCTCATCCTTCCAGATCATCTGAATCCCCTCTCTCCCCAGTTTGTAGTGGGGTTCGTGATGCTCACTCTTTAGTTTGTTTTCTGTGTAGTAGTTTTTATGTCATTGTTTGTCCTCTTCCTCTGGCCATTGCATTATATACCCTACTTCGATTTGCTGCTTCTGATTACCCATGTAATGTTTTCAAACTTTTCTTATCAAATAGTAAGAGGAAAATATCTAGAATTCAAACTTGTACAAATTGTGTCTGAAATATACTGTTGAGAGCAACGTCCTACATGCCCATGTCACGTACACAGTGTAGAAACAAAATTACACACGAAACACATCAGACAAAACAAAATCATTAAGAAGAAATCAAAGTAAACAAATACACACATGTACTGAGTTGAAATAAACAAACAAGAAATTCGATAATAATTACATAAAAAAAAGACATTTCATGGTCAAATATATCAATAATAGAGGTACCAAGTGGGGACAGAAATACATGTCAAATCGGACGATATCCAACAGACCACCTGACCATAACAACATTGCCTTAAATTATTTAAATGTCTTTACAGCATTTGAATCTTGTTTTTATGTGTGGTGTATTTATTAACTGTGATTTACACATAACACGGGGACATAATATAGATTGCAAACAAAAGGAAAAATAAATGACAAAATAGAATGCAAGTATACATAAATGTCTTTACATAAGTAGAACTGTAATCGGCAAAAGACAAAATTAAATATTTAATGTCTGTTTTAATTTATCAGCCATCAATCAATGTTAATGCGTCATACTCCATTAGTCAAGAAAAGATCAAACTTATGTGTGATGTATAATAGTCGCCTACCTGCCATTACTACCAAAATATAAAATTGAAAATTGCAAAAAACGACCCCAAAAACTGCACTGTAGGCGTTTCCTTCGTAAGGTGTTAAATAGGAAGTACAAAGCAGTAAATAGACTTACCGGTTATAAATTTAGTGCGGGTCTGTACCCTGCTTCCAGCCCTCATGAGTGTGGCGACATTGTTGTCACACGTTAGTTAGTATTTTAACATTTAGTATATATATGATCGATGGTTTAAAATAGATATCATTGTAATCATTATTATTTACAGTGTATACAAATTATATAATTTATTCATAATATTTGCATTTTAGGGAGTTGTAGTATTTTTGTCATTTACATTATTATTAATGTTAAAAATAGATTATTAATAAATATAATTTTTATAGTTTCTTTATTAATTTTTAATTAGTATATATATATATTATTTCAATTAGGAATCCATTTATTTGCCTTCAGTATTTAATACTTATCGTGGTGTCTTTGTTGGCAGCGTATTGAAATATTTTATTTCTTCATATAGTTGGTTGGTTGGTTGGTTTATGGTGTTTGACGCCACTTTCAACCACCGACCTGCCGCAAGTCAGACTAACTTTATTACATAATGTTGTATACCAAAACCCAGGTCTGGATATGATAGTGTACTTCTTTTCTAATTTTAAAACAAATAAAATGTACACAGATCTGAATCAATCTGTCATCATTCCGTGTAAAGGCCACATACATCAAAGAAAATAGTACTCATTTAAGCATCGTCTATATATCCAATAACACAGATGGGTTTATATAAATATGTAAATATATTAAAGGAAAACGCCATGGTCTTAACAAGTTGGGTAAAATTTTAAATGGCAGTAAATAAGAAACATTTGTGTTAATGAAATTTGAAAATAGTATACCGTAAGGTAGAATTTAGTGATTTAAGTTGCATGTAGCACCAAATAATGGGGGATCGCCATTTTTTTTTTAGAACTCTTCAATGTGGGGAGACAAAAGGCATAATCCATTCTCTGAGTATACCTGCAATTAAAGCTCCTCCGAAAGAGCCGTGACATCACAAAGTCGGTATCGTATATCAGCATCAGTTGCAATTTTATCATTAAAAATTATGTAAATCGTAAAATAACGTCGTATATTTTTCTATGAAACAGGCAACATAAACAAGCCGAACAAAAAAACCCACAACACAATATGTTTTGGACACCATTGTGCGCAAATGACGTAAATAAGACATGCGCCCTCCTACAAACAGCTGGAGGTAGAAAAGAACCGAACATCGTTAGCTCACTGAAATAACAGTCCCGGACGGACATGTCGTCTCACTCGGACACATTATCCTGATTCTGTGCCAACCAGTCTTTGCTCTTTCCCCTTAATGCTGTGTGCTTCGCGGAGAAGCAACAAATACCAATTTTCATATTGAATTCATCCCTTCGAAAGTTTTACAGTCGCCACCATGACTTGGTTGACCATTTTGGAATATCAGTATCACAAAATATCACTGATATGTTCCACCTGTCGTAGACATTTCCCAGTATTTCCTCATTCATTACTTATCACCGGGTTTGTAGCTAGATTAATACGACGAGTGCCACTATTGGAGCAGGAACTGCTTACCCTTCCAGAGCAACTGCGTTCACCCACGATTCTTAGCAGGGTTCGTGTTACTCGATCTTTTATTCTATGTGCATGTTTTGTACGTCGTTGTTTGTCCTTTTGTCATTTTGTTTTGGTCATTGTGTTGTCTGTCCTTCGATTTACGGATTCTTATTACCCCTTTGGCAGCTTCAAACTCTTCTTAGTTATAGTATTCATATTTTAATCAATTGAAACATTCTTCAAAGTTAATATTGCGATTGTTTCTTTGTTGTATTGCGGTGGGGTTGAAATCGATTAAATTTACCAAATAATATAAAATTAGTTTGAAACAAGTAAACCAAAGAGTCAAAACAAGATATTTAAAAAATCGGTTATCTATGCTTGAAGGAGATTGACCTTACTTTCAATAAATTACATTACTTAAGAAACAGTAAATTCCAAACATATATATATATAATAAGAGTAATTATGCTGACAGTTATAACTGTTGAACCTGATATACTACCGGACGACATGTTTTAATATTTAATTAAATGATCATTCCGTAAATCAGGCTGCGATATAATTTGCTGTAGCGAAATTAAATCATTATTGGTTATGATTAGAGGTAAATATTGGATTTTGACATGGCAGTAACAAAAACTAGTTTGATTATGTCGATGGGGTAAACAGGAATCGTTAATAGAAGGACAGACAATACAATAGCCAAAGGATAACGGACAAATTATAAACAATGGGCAGCAAAACATTACGGGAACACAGAAAACTAAAGATTCAGCAACATTAACCACTCTATTACTCAAGTATGAACTCAGGTGCTCCGGAAAGGAAAGCAGTTCCTGCTCCACTGCGTCGTATTACTCGTTGTAAGCATCCGATATGTCATCAACGATGAAAAGGACGGATGTGTGACTACGACAAACGGAAAAGTGAGATTTGGGTCAATAGCCCTAAATTAATCCTGCCATTATTTTAATTGAAGTGCCTAGTCCAGGACAGGAAAGTGATCGGTCATGTAACAAACATTAAAAATAACTTTAAATCAAATGATTTTTTTTTTTGTGTGCCGTCTTACTATGCATCAAGTAAGAAACTAAGTAAGGATGTAAGGAGGATAATACAAATAAATGTTAGAGAAAACCGAAGATGCATTCAAGAATGTAAAATCAAGAAACAATGGCAACGTTGGGTACACAAGACACAGAACGAAGACAAGCAAAACAAAAAGCTAAAAACGGTAAGTAGTGCGTACCCCATAAAAAAACGGAAATGAATCCAGGTGATCGCGAAGTTCCTGATCCTGCCTCTTATAAGACACCCACATATGGGCGACGTGCTTGACACCACTTTGCCCAAGAAAAACAAATGACATAGATAAGACAAGCCTTCCTACAAACAACTGGGGGGTAAAGACGAACCGACATCGTTTTTATGCAGAAATCCAAGCGGGCATCACAATACGTTGTCTAATTACAAACGTTTGTCTCATGCGAATATAATAATATCATATTTTGCATACTGTCTACAAAAAAAGATATAATTCAAGGCGTTTGTGTCTTTATTGAGATACGTGTATTTTGTCAAATTCCAATGTGATATCATTCAAACTTCCCTAAATACGTATTTCAACTTTAATAATAATATGGATTATTTGTAGCAAATGGAAATTTTAGTCTAGAATGGTGTCTATATTTCCCGTGGCTATAATCTTCAGGATAATGTGGATATTCTAAATATGTAGCTGCTGTGTAGAAGTTTCTTTTATTGTGTTTTGATAGACTGGGATATCGATATCGGGCTTTCTGTTGAGAATATAATGGTCGACTGCCAGTATGTTTCAACTGCCGGTGGGAGTGGCGTAAAAGCATTTCCGGGATAAATTTTCTATAATAGCTTTTAAAATCATTTCCGTTCTTCCCATGGTTCGTTGATAATAATGTCGGTCGTGTAACGAATATCCTTTCTCGTTTGATTGTATGTGTTTTACGACGACTCTCTTTATTGTTATCCTCAAATGTCTTTTTCTTGCTTAGTTTCCTTTGTAGATCTCTGTTTGATATTAGATAAATGATGTCACCAAGACTCCCATCAATATTCTGCTGTCCATTGTAAGCTATTTTTCTATAGCTATCGCGGGTATAATATGATTTTTCTAACATTGAGTTAGGGCGTTGCATCTCGTGATGTTTAATTTGGCTTTTTCGAATCAACATTCGTCTAGAATTGAAACTAATAGGCCATGACGAATCCATCAGAAGTTTATTTAGGTCACTTTTGCCTAGAGATTCTAAAACCAGGAGTTGTCCTTTACATAGCGTACCTCCAATAAGTAAAGTAAGAAACCATAATAGTTCTGGCATGGTTTGATCTGCAAAAAAAATAACAACATACAGCACAAGAGTATTGATATTTGCATGGTGTATTCAGTCATAATACGTATGAAAATCCTAATTAAATGAATAGTTAAGTTCGAGGGTATTCATATAATAGAAGGATTTTTTGTCTTTAATAACCATTCTAGTTTAACTAATTTTAGTAAGATTGTTCGGAGTTCGGTAATTTTGTTATTACCCTTATTTAGTGAGTAAGTCCTTCTTGGGTAACGCCAACTGAGCTATTTTTAAAGCTATTTTATGGTGAGAACAAGTTGAACAAGTTGAATTCGAACTGCTTACCATTCGCGAACAAATTGGTTCAACCCTTGTGTTTTGAGTTCCATGTTGCTAGTCTTGTTAGTTTTTGTGTGTTGTGTTTTTGTGCTTTGTTTGTCTTCGTACTGTGTCTTGTGTAGCCAATGTTGCCAGTGTCTCTGGATTGTCCATTCTTGATTACCCCTTCTAACGTTTGTTCGATGATATGATGATGATGATGTCCGCTTTGTACTAGACTAACGCGCTTAGTTGGATATTTATAGTACTAGCTTCATTAGGACACATTACCCTGATTCCGAGTCAACCAGCCCTTGTTCTTACTCCTGGGGTTCGAACCCACGATCTACCGTACTTGAGGTGATCTTGCTAACCACTACACTACGGATGTCGTTTTCCCATAGTGAATAAACCGAATCCACAGTACCCATGACACAAGTAATGTCTAAAGAAATGGTGGATCTGGATACAAAAGAATAACAGTAATGCAAACAAAAAAGTGAAATAACTCAAAAGAAAAGTACAAATATTTTACAGACTATGCACACTGCATTTTAATCACACGAGGAAAACAGTTCCACCAATTCACTACAAAAGGGAACGTGTGGGTCCATAAAATAAGTTTAATACACCACTTTGTTTTATTTAAATATCTGTACTTGTCTGGAAAGTTAGAGGTTATGTATATTTGTGTTCGTGTAACGATTTTGTGTCTGTTTTCGATTAGATTTTTGGGGGCCGCCGTGATCATGATCGCTTGGTAGTTGGATTTACGATTATCTCTATAATCAGTGTCTATCACCACTAACGTTGTGAGTTCAAATACAGCTCAGGCGAGGTGTACTCGATACAACATTACGTAATAAAATGTGTCAGTGACTTGCGACAGAGCGGTGGTTTTCACCCGGGACTCTTGTTGCCTCTACCAAATCGCCACGGTATAGCTAAAATATTGTTGAAAGTGGTTTTAAACACTATAACCCTTACCCTAACCCTCGATTAGATTTTGGAACTATACTGTCAATGTGGTACCTTTTGTTTTTCATTTATTTCTATAACGATATAAACATCTGATGAGTTAGTTAGTATGCATTGTGTAGTATCTGAAGTCAGTCGTGGTGATGCTGATTGCCAGTTAATGAAATATAATAGTTTTGCATGGTACATGTGAATGAAACGTTTGAAGATACCATAAATGAGTATAAAGTGAATAATATAACAGTTACTTTAATTCCGGTCATTAACTTTTAAAGTAGCTCATTGCGATGTACGTGTCATTATCTTTAGCGAGCAGTATTCGTTTTGTTGTGGGGGGGAATTTTTTGGTGAACTAGATTTTGTATTCGATTGTAAACTTGAACGCGAAACATTTATGAGTGTTTTTCTCTGAAGTAAGAATTAATGTGGAAGAAAAAGGGGGTGCAAGTTATATCCAAAAGTAACAAAGATATCAGCCCTTCGCAGTGCCTTAACCACTTTTGTCCTCAGAGATATGGCTTAAGATTGGTTTTACCTTAAACGACACTCAATCAGTGTGACATTTCAAACAAAATCCAGCTTTTTTCGACAAAACACGACAATATTAGTCATGCCTATGACAATTATTTTGATGAGATGTACAAATAAACACCTGGTGAGTTTTACCGCCATATATTATTTTGTGTTTTGTTATCATGTCATCTGCACTTACAAATGACTTGATTAACCCCTATTTGTGTTATGTCACCTTTTATTTATTACTTTTGACAATCTGATTAAAATTGTATGTTAAATACGGTACGTTTTCGTAACAACTGACAGATATCGATCTACATCTGTGTCTAGGTGCGTTCTGTAAGAACAATTTGAAGATACCAGCGCGCCGTAAATCACAGAAGGCCAGACAAAACAATATAACGACTAAAAGAAAAATGACAAAAGGAAAAACAATGATCTACAAAACACCACACAGAAAACTAAAGATTGAGCAAAGCAAACCCTTCTAAAAATCGAAGGTGTTAAGCAATTTTATATTCGAATCTATGCGGCAATATTCTTATGCTACGTGAAACCGAACATCTGGTCCAAGATGTTCAGTGGTTGATTTCGAGCTTACCTGGACATATGGTAATATCGAGTTACTTCCGATGTGTAATTGATATATTATTTGACCATTTGGTTAATTTGGTATGACGGATATTCATTGATAGTCGTATTAGGAAGATTAGTTCTCCATTTATTGTAGCTACCTCGATATAGCCTATCTTGGAAGGAAATACCAAAAATATTACATATTGTATATTAAGGTTGGTTTTGGTTTAATGTATGTTGTTTTACGCTACTTTCAACAATATTACAGTTATACCGTGGCGGACAGCTTTATTGGTGGAGGAAACCGGAGTACCCGGCAAAAACCACCGACCTGTCGCAAGTCACTGACAAACTTTATCACATGATGTTGTATCGAGTACACCTCGCCATGAACGGGATTGGAACTCCCAACTGTAGTGGTGATAAGCACGTGTAGTTGTAAATCCAACTACCATACGATCACAATATCGATGACCTCCTGTATATTAGGATCGAGGTTCTTTGATATTATGTATGTAGTTTAATCATAATGGCCGAGGGAAGTATCAATTGTGTCGTCATGCCTGCATTGTCAGATTTGTTAAAATAGCACATTCTTTTCACTTTATTCTTAAAATACGATACAATACTATTTCCAGTGTTTCGATTTTGAGGTACCTGATGACGGTTATTCCAGAAACGCGTCGTGTGCACTAAATTGGATATTCACTTTTTGTGACCTTTTCCTGACCTTTGCTTTGATTGAATCTCCTTACATGTATAATATTGTTTTTATCCTATGATATGCCTAGATTGCAATGAATGAATTAGTCATTAATTATTTACGGATATTTACATTAAATTATAGACAATAAAACGCAATTATTTATATCTAATATACAAATTTTACTCGAATCACTTTAAAATTACATCCAATCCGTGTGACTAATAAAATCAAAACTAAGCATTTCCTGGTAAGAAATAATACAAACCTGGTTTGTCATCTCTTTAACAAATCATCTAGTTAATTGATGTTTATGTATTTCTGTGGTTTTCATGTTATTTCCTAAATAAATAGATTTTATTCAACACATTCTTGACAAGTTTACATTCATGGTAAATATTTAAAAACAAAACTGATGGGAGGAATGACTGATTGGCTTGGGGTTAGGATTATGTGTCTGTATGGATCCACATACGGTCTGGTGATCCAGTGTATGTCTGGTATAAAGCAGTTTGTTTTCGCTATATGTTGGCATATTACTTTGCAATGCTAGAAATTGGAAATAAACGTTAGAGAATACCGAAGGAGCAATCAAAAATGGACAATCCAGTGAAACTGGTAATATAGGGTACACAATACGACGAAAAACACAACACAATATGTGTTGTACACCACTATGCACAGACAAGCACAAAAAAAAAACGCAAGTAAGACCTGAGTAAACTACGATGTAATCTTCCACTTACAGGGACTGTCGATACAACCTTATATTATTACTCTGAGTTATCAAAGTCACCACACAATATTAAGCGTACATTACATATGTGTATCCGACACACCTCTTAGTCACACTTCACACGGAATGCAACTACCAATACAAAAGGGGCCGTCGTGGCCGTGATCGTATGGTAGTTGGATTTATAACTACCTATGCAAACAGTGCATATCACCACTAACGTCGTGAGTTCGAATCCGACTCAGGCGAGGTGTACTCGATACAACATTATGTAATAAAGTTTGTTAGTGACTAACAGCAGGTCGGAGGTGTTCTCTGGTTTCTTCCTCCAATACAACTGACCACCACGATATAAATGAAACGTTTTTGAAAGTGGCGTTAAGCACCATAAACCAATAACCCAATGAAACCATCCAATGCAAAATACCCTCAATATTCAGTACATCCTAAATCTACACTGCCCACATAACAATTAACGTGATGATTTTATGCATAGAACCTTGTTTAAACATATCTCTAATAAAGTCAGGTCTCTCTACTTTTGCAACACTATAAAACGATTTGATTAATCTACATTTTGCAATACCGTCCCTCACTTTATGCAGAACCACTCTGATCTTAGGAAAAAATATTTTGAAACTGGCATCTTCAAAATGTTGTTTTCTTTTGTCATTAGCGTATTTGTTGTGTTTGGTTTATGGTGCTTAACGCCACTTTCAAAAACGTTTCATTTATATCGTGGTGGTCAGTTGTATT
>JYMV01008564.1_pt1 | contig 10373 bp, 7 predicted proteins | sample 338911 | NCBI WGS metagenome assembly JYMV01 (sample SAMN03354496, study PRJNA234377) | hydrothermal vent metagenome | biome: Deep sea; feature: Hydrothermal plumes at the Eastern Lau Spreading Center, Western Pacific Ocean; material: Seawater | place: Tonga | collected 2009 | depth 2000 m m
AGACGATAGCAATGAGCCATCAGAACAACCCCCTTTCACACCCCTCCGCTCCGGTCCAAAGGGGGCTTCAAGGCCCTCCCGCCGGCAAGACCAAGAAGGAACTGGAAGCCGAAGCCAAATGAAACACCTCCTACTAACAACAATCGCAGCCGTGTTAGGGTATCAGGCCATTAAATAAAGCTGAGAAGCCAAGTTAAGCCAATAACTCTGAAGCCACTCGTGCCTCAGGACTTTCGACTAATTTGAGTTCCCGAGGGCCAACCTGAAATTTCAGCCTTTTATGATCGAGACCAAATTGGTGCAGCACCGTTGCCAGCCAATCGTAGTGGTGAATGATGCCGTCCACGGCATAGTGTGAAAATTCATCGGTTTGCCCGTGGATATAACCCTTGCGAAAACCTCCTCCAGCCACCCACATGCTGAAGCCGTATGTGTTGTGGTCGCGCCCAACCTTGTCCCGTTTGGTCAGGCCCTCGCGAAATTGGACCACCGGCAACCGGCCCATTTCTCCACCCCAATGGACGATCGTGCTGTCGAGCAGTCCATGTTCCTTCAGATCGTGAACTAGGGCCGCGGCTGGTTTGTCGACCTCTACGCATCTTTGGGGAAGCGCGGTCTTGATGGAGCCGTGGTGATCCCAAACCTGTCCATGGCAGAGGATTTGCACAAACCGAACGCCGCGCTCGACGAGTCTTCGAGCAATCAAACATCGGGTCCCATAATCGCGCGTGACGGACTGATCGATGCCGTACATTTTTCTGGTGGATTCGGATTCGCCGGTGATATCGAATGCCTCCCGGGCTGCCACCTGCATGCGCGCAGCCAAGCCGTAACTTTTCATCCGCGCCTCCAGGTCGTTCTCACCGGGATGCTGCTCGAAGTGCTCGTTGTTTAGCTGGGCAAGCAGCCGGAGTTGCTCCTCCTGTGGATAACCCTTGAGATGCACCGGAGGATCAAGATTGAAAATCCGGGGAGCGACCGGGCGAATCATGGTACCCTGGTAGATGGAAGGCAACTTGCCGTTGGACCAGTTTTCACCCCCGATCAGCGGCAGGCCACGGGTGTCGGTAAGTGCGACGTATGCAGGAAGCTCCTGGGTTTCGCTACCTAGTGCACTGGACAACCAGCTGCCCAAAACCGCACGGCCGCTAGTGGCACGACCAGTGTTCAGGGCGTAGTTAGACGGGATATGATTATTGGCCCCGGTGTGCATTGAACGGATCAACGTAATGTCATCAGCGATCCCGCCGAGATACGGCACAAGTTCCGAGAGTTCCATCCCGCATTGGCCGTGGGGCTTGAACTTCCAGAGGGGTGCCATGATTTCGCGGCTGGCCTGTGCGGGGTTGTCAAATTTTATATCGCTGGAGAATGTTTTGCCGTTGTGCTTGAGGAGTTCCGGTTTGGGATCGAAGAGGTCAATCTGGCTCGGCCCCCCCAGCATGAACATTGAGATCATCGCCTTGGCTTTCGGGTCATGGTGGGGCTGCTTGGGGAGCAGGTCGTAAGTTTTCTGTTCTAGTTCCGGTTTAACTGGGACACTCGATTCCTCGGCCAACAGTCCGTCACGCTTGAGCAGCCATGAGGCCGCGACAGAGCCTAGGCCGAATGCCGAGGTATGAAGCATATGGCGTCTCGAGCAGAGTTGGGTTTTCATATCAACAAGTCAGTCGATGTATAAAAAACGATTTGAAGCCATTAGCACCTGGGCTAATGCCGCGAGTGCCTGTTTCCCTGCGGCTTCCGGTTGGGCCTTTAATTTCTTCTGCCATTCTGGATTTTGGTCGGCCTTGAAAAACCCCTCTTGGTGCGCGAGGAATTCCGAGACAAAACGATGTTCCTTTATGGTGGGTTTGGTGGCGAATAATCGCAGGAATAAGCTATGCAATCGATCACTTTGTTGTTCCGGAAACTCTGCGAACAAACGGTCTGCCAAATGATTGGTGAGTTGGATGATTTGGTCGTCGTTCAAAAACCAAAGTGATTGTGTTACCACCGTGGTGGAACGCCGCCGGTCACAATTGGGCTTCATTTCCGGCAGATCAAACGTGACCAGCATGTTGAGCGGCAGGCTGCGATTGACCTCGATGAAGGCACTTCGCCTGAACGCTGCATTCATTTGCCCCTTCACACCAGCTGCCAGCCCGTCCCGAATCTTTTGAACGCCGATGACTACTTTCCCTTCTCCATCAGTGGTGACCGGCACACTCGCTCCACCGGCTATTAGGTTGAGATTGCCGGTCGTGGCTAAAATGAAATCCCGGACTGCCTCAGCTTCCAGTCGTCGCAGGTTGGCCCGAGCGAGTAGTTTATTCTCAGGATCGAAGGCATCTAGTTGTGGTGTTCGCTTAGAGGATTGCTGGTAGACGGTCGAGAGCAGGATCATGCAGTGCAGCCGTTTTTGATCCCATCCGTGCGCCACAAAATCATGGGCTAGCCAGTCCAGTAATTTTGGGTGGGAGGGGGCTTCGCCGTTGAGACCAAGGTCCCCCGGTGTGGCGACGATACCCTGTCCGAAATGATGCTGCCAAATACGATTGACGAATACCCGCGCCGTCAGCGGATGCTGTCCGTCCGTTAAATAACGTGCATACGCAATGCGCCGACCCGTGGTTGCCCGTGATTTTTCGTTCACCGGCAGCGAGGGCCTTCGACCGGTCTGGGTCAAGACTGCCAGTTCGTCAGGTTGCACCTTTTCTCCAGGAGTGTTTGGGTTGCCACGAAAAAAGACCGCGCTTACCGGTATCACGTCGGATCGCTCGGTGGTCACCCGCACCATTTGCCTTGGTGGTTTTGTATCCCTGAGTTTTGCAATTTCCTCCTGCTGTTTTTCAAATTTGCGATAGGCGGCGTTGTCGTATTCGACGAGAAAACCGGCGATGAAACTTACCGGCTTCACCATTGGGTAAAGATCCAACAATTCCTTTTGACGTTCGGTTCGTTTGTTCCCCAAGGCGAGAACCGCTTGTAATGTTTCCTCACGAACCGTTTCCGGAATATCCTTAAGTTTTGCGGCCTGAATTTTTTCAGCCAAGGCGTTTTTTTTCGCCTGAAGTTCGGCATCCATTTTCTTTACACGTTCTTCGATCTGATCGGCTTTTTTGCGATCCTCAGCGGAGGTGATATCAATTAAACGGGACGAGGGCTGTTGCCAGTTTTTCAATGGGAAAACCGGATCGAAAATGGCTCGGAACCTGTAGTAGTCATCGATTCCGATTGGGTCATATTTGTGATCGTGACACTGTGCGCAGCCGACGGTCAGGCCCAGCATGGATGCACCAATCACCTGCACGGCAGCCGCGGCAGCTCTGTTCCGGTCGCCGATGGAATTGTTGGTTTGCGTTGAGTCCGGGGCCATTCGCATGAAGCCGGTTGCGGTGAGCAGTTCCACATGGTGGGCGTTGTTTATGTCCGGTTTGTTGTTGATGATTTCATCCCCGGCAATCTGTTCGCGGAGAAACTGATCGATCGGCTTGTTGCTGTTAAACGCATTGAAAACGTAGTCCCGGTAATGCCAGGCGTGGGGACGTTTCGGGTCGTTCCCGGTACCGCCCTCGCTTTCGGCGTAGCCAGCGGTATCCAGCCAATGGCGTCCCCAACGCACGCCGAATTCCGGTGAACTGAGCAGCCGATCCACCAGCCTTGGCCAAGCTTGCGGCGTCTCATCGTTCAAAAAGTTCTCCACTTCGTTCGGTGTTGGGGGCAGGCCTGTCATGTCAAATGTAACACGCCGAATCAGCGATACCCGATCGGCCTGGGGCGAAAAGGGAAGGGAGTGCCTGGCTAAGCGTGCAGCGATGAATGCATCGATTGGCGTCTTCACTTCGTAACCGGCCGGCCGGGGAATAGGATTATTCTTAACCGGTTGAAATGCCCAATGCCCAAGTTCCTCCTCGGTGAAACGAATCGAGTCAGGATCCTTTGGTTCTGGGCGGGCTGTCTTGGCACCCTGTGCGATCCAGTCCCGAATGGTTTGTTTTTGTTTTTGAGTTAATTTTTTCGGCCCGTCCGGCATCTTGTCCTCGGCAATTTGTTTCCAGAGGAGACTAGACTCCGGTTTTCCTGCGACGATTGCGGTTCCAGATTCGCCCCCGGTTTTCATCAGGTGCACCAGCCGAACATCGAGTCCACCACGCTTTTTTTTCTCCTCACCGTGGCAATGAAAACAGGCCGCCTTCAAGATCGGACGAACTTGGGCTTCAAAAGTCAAATGGTCAGAATCTGTGTTTACAGAGGCTGCGTTACAATGCGCCAACCACTGGATGGGCATCGTCAAAACTGATAGGGCCCAATGTAAATGGATTTTGCGATTTATCATCAACTAAGCGACCTGAACCCAGCCTAAAGAAACCCCAAATAAACAGCAACCCAATCATCCCCAATTCGTAGCATACTTGAACATGTTTCTAGCTAAGTTCTAGTAATGCCTCCTTTTACCCGAAAATTCTTCAAGCCAAAATCCATTATGGATTGAATGAGGGCGTGGAGTTGGAAGCCCCCCGACCGGCTGTTTAGCTTGCCAATGCAACGCACAGCGGGGCCGATAGAGTATCGGGTTTTAGTTTCACCCAAGTAGGATGACCGCATAAGAGCCGGTTTTGCCCGATAAAATTAGTGCAAACTCCGCTAACCCGCCTCCCATAGCGGCTTTAGATCCTCATCATCCAGCGCCATAAGCTTGATCTGCTTGGCATCCCCAAGATCGTACGACTTGCCCAGATACTCTTGAGCGGCATCCAGTTGACCCAGTTGAGCGCAGTAGCACGCTAAGTTGTATTGGATCATATCATCGTCTGGAAACAGCTTGGCGGCTTCGAGCAACACCGGTTTGGCCTTCTCGATGCCACCATCGTTTGCCCGGCGCAGTGAGTAGGCTTTGTGCACCCAACCCGACACTCGATCCGGGGCCATCTTCACAATCGCCGAAGCAATATCCAGACACGCATCCCACTGTTCATCGTTTGAGTAGATCAGCCACCGCAACTCCAGCACATCGGGGTGGGATCGCCACTCGGCGCGGATGTTCTCCAGCTCGTCATTGGCTAAGTCGTAGTCACCGAGTTGAATCCAGCCAACGGCGGCTTCCAGATGCATCGTGTCGGGGTGCTTTAGTTGGGCAAGCTTGGTCATCTACGATCTAGTCTCCGTCCGGGCGTTGCAGCACTTGAAAGAAACAAACCGGGCCAAACATCTGCTGCTTCAATTGGCGGTTGCCCGAAGACGCCTCAAACTCCTCAACCGACGACCAGTTAATCAAGTCGTTGCTCCGGAGAACCCGGTAGCGTCCGGAGTCTGTTAGCTTCAGATCAAACCGGAAGCTCTCGCCATCAAAACACAGGTCACTGAGTTGGGCGACGAGTATCGCGAAGCCTTCCCCGACAAGTTGACCGATCCTTAATCCGCGATTATGCCAGCAGCTTTGTCATCACTTCGCCGCTGACATCCGTCAGGCGGAAGTCGCGGCCCTGATGGCGGAACGTGAGCTGTTCGTGGTTCAAGCCGAGGCAGTGGAGAAGGGTGGCTTGCAGGTCGTGGATGTGGATGGGATCGCGGGTGATGTGGTAACCCAGCTCATCCGTCTCGCCGATAATCTGCCCGGCCTTGATGCCGCCGCCGGCGAGCCACATGCTGAATGCGAAGGGGTGATGATCGCGCCCCTCCTTGCCGGGTATGTTGCCTCGGCGCACTTCGTTCATGGGTGTGCGGCCAAACTCGCCGCCCCAGACCACCAGTGTCTCGTCCAGCAACCCGCGTTGTTTCAAGTCCATGACGAGCGCGGTCGCGCCCCGGTCAGTCATGTCACAGTTTTGCTTCAGCTTGGTGTTTAGATTCGAGTGGTCGTCCCAAGTGGAGTGGTACAATTGCACGAAGCGCACGCCGCGCTCGACCATTCGCCGGGCGAGCAGGCAGTTGGTGCCGAAAGCCCGCGTGGTGTCATTGTCGATGCCATACATTTCTCGCGTCGCCTTGGTTTCGCCGGAAAAATCCAGCAGTTCCGGCGCGGCACTCTGCATTCGATAGGCCATTTCGTAGGCGGCGATGCGAGAGGCTATCTCGGGGTCGCCGACCTTCGTTTGGTGGATGTGGTTGAGGTCTCCAATCGCATCGAGGCGTGCGCGTTGGGAGGCGGCGCTTACTCCCTTCGGACTGCGCAGATGCAGAACGGGATCGGCCGAGGCCCGAAATGTGACGCCGCGATGCTCGGAGGGCAGGAAGCCGCTTGACCAATTCGCGGTGCCGGCGTCGATGCCGCTGCCCGAATTGGAAGTCATCACGACAAAAGCGGGCAGGTTTTGGTTTTCGCTGCCAAGCCCGTATGACACCCAGGAACCCAAGCTCGGATGGCCGAAAATCGGAAGCCCGCAGTTCATCAAAAGTTGCGCGGGAGTGTGGTTCGCGATGTCGGTATGCATCGAGCGGATGAGGCAAATGTCGTCGGCGATTTTGCCGTGGTGCGGAATGTAATCCGAATAAGCCATGCCACTCTGGCCGTATTGCCGGAAGGTTCTCGGGCTGGCGAAGATGCGCGCGGAGCCCCGGATCAGTCCGTCGTCCAAGCCGTCCAGCATGTGTGCGGGCACCGGTTGGCCGTGGTATTTCTGCATCGCCGGCTTGGGGTCCATCAAGTCGAGTTGTGACGGTGCGCCGGGCATAAAAAGGAAGATGATGTTTTTCGCGCGCGGCGCAAAATGGGGTTTTGCACAGGCCTCATTCGCCATCAATTGCCACAGTGCAAAGGTGCCCAATCCGCAGGCGGTTTCCTGCAGGAACCTGCGCCGCGACTGGAATTGCCCAAGGGCGTGTTCGTCCGTCGTCATTGTTTTGTAATGAACTCGTCGAGGTTCAGTAACACGCTCGCTACGCCCACCCAGGCAGCCCGCTTGGCCAAGCCGCAGTCTCCGGGCGTTTCGCCCGCCATCGCCTTGGCTGCCTCGGGGTCGTTGATCAAAATGGCGGCTTGAGTGTCGAGGTATTCTGCCAAGCGGGCGAGTTCTCCGGGTTGAGGCGCACGGGCAAGACAGAGGCGGAAGGCGTGCCCGAGTCGTTCGTGGTCGCTTTGGCCGTGTTCTTGCAGAACGCGTGAAGCGAGCGCTTGGGCGGCTGAAAAGAAGACGGGGTCGTTGAGCAGGGTGAGCGCCTGCAACGGGGTGTTGGAGCGTTCGCGTCTCGTGCAGGCCTGGTTGTTATCCGGGAAATCAAACGTGACCAGTTGCCCGAACGGCGCTAAGCGCTGGATGAATGTGTACAGGCCGCGCCGGTACTGATTAGCTTCATCGCTTACGTTCCATTTCGCCTCAAAGGCTTCCTTGATGACGCTTTCCGGTTGGGGCGGCCGAACGCTTGGCCCGCCGAGTGTGCGGTTGAGCAGTCCGCTGACGGCAAGAGCGTTGTCACGGATCAACTCCGCCGAAAGCCGTTGACGCGAGTAACGAGCCAGCAAATCGTTATCCGGATCATCTGTTTGTTGCCTTGAGTCCTGCCGGTAGGTTGCCGAGCTTATCATCAACTTGAGCATCGCCTTCATATCCCAGTTACGACGCATGAACTCGGTGGCGAGCCAGTCGAGCAATGCGGGATGGGCGGGCGGGCTGCTGCGCGTCCCGAAATCGTCCGGCGTCGTCACCAAGCCGCGACCGAAGAGTTCCTGCCACAGGCGGTTGACGGTGACGCGGGCCGTCATGGGGTTGTCCGATGCCACGACCCAGCGCGCCAAGTCGAGTCGGTCGGGCGTACCGGTTGCTTTTGAAGCGTGCAGCACGGCGAGGACTCCGGGGCGCGTCTCGGCTCCACTCTGGCGGAAGTTGCCACGAATGTGCAGGTGCGTGGAGCGGTACTCGTGATGTTGAACCATCGTCGGTGCCCGGGTTACGTGAGGGAGCGCCTTTTTTAGTTCGTCGAGTTGGCTCACGAGTTCACTGATTTTCAGCTCCTTGAATTTCTCCTCGTCGATACGCGAACCGCTTCGGAGGAAATAATCCTGCAGCCGGTCACGCTCGGTGAACGTGCGTTCGCTCCGGGGCTTGTAAACGATATTCAATCCCTCCAGTTGGCCTTCGCCAAGCTGCCCGCCCCAGACGAGGCCGATCAGTTCCAGTTCGCGATCCCAAAGGTGATCGCGGCCGGGGTGCGCCTCCGTATCCAGCAACTTGGCCTCCCAGCGATCCTGCAGCTTGGCCAAGCAGGGAGCGACGGGTGCCAACAATTCACGCCGCTCTTTGTCGTAAACTTTTTTTGCGGCAGCGTAATTCACCGCTTCGTCCGGCAGCGGGGCGTTGATGTTTAGTTCGTCGGCGTTGTTGAAAAAGGCATACAACTCGTAAAACTCCTTCTGCGATACGGGGTCGTATTTGTGGTCGTGACATTGTGCACAGGCAACAGTGAGGCCAAGCCAGACAGTGCCAAATGTGCCCGTACGGTCTTTTACCTGCAGCACGCGGTATTCCTCGAGATCCGCGCCGCCCTCGCGGTTGCTGAGTGTGTTGCGCAGAAAACCGGTGGCGATGCTCTGCTGCGTGGTGGCGTTGGGCAGTAGGTCGCCGGCAAGCTGCTCGATGGTGAACCGGTCAAACGGCAGGTTGCGATTGAACGCCTCCACCACCCACTGACGCCAGCGCCAAGCGACGGGCCGCAACTGATCGGTCAGATACCCGTCACTGTCGCCGTAATGTGAAAGATCCATCCACCAGCGCGCCCACTTCTCGCCAAAGTGCGGACTGGCCAGCAGTCGATCAACGCGTTTTGTGTATGCGGCATCGGGGTCAATTTTATAGTCGGACTCGAATGCCGCAATTTCTGCAAGCGTAGGCGACAGCCCAGTGAGGTCCAAGTGCAAGCGTCGAACCAACGCCGTCCAATCTGCCTCGGGTGACGGGTGTTCCCCTGCATCCTCGATGCGTTTTAAGACAAACCGATCGATGGTAATGCGCGGCCAAGCAGACGCTGAAACCTGCGGCGGAACTGGTCGTTTGGGCGGCACGAAAGCCCAGTGCGGCTCAGCGTCCGCAGAGACATCAACTGCAAAAACAGTGATCGATGCCAGTAGTGAAAGCCGCAGGAAATTCACAGGCACATCTTTATGCGGCACCTCTCCGACGGGCACAAGGCAAACAGCCGGGGGTGGCTTGGCCAAGCGTCACCACGTCGATGCGGCCTTTGCTGTCAACCGGAGTGCAACCGATGCCAAACACCCGGAAGTCCATACCTTTGAGAATCCAGAGATCTCGCGAACAAGCACTTAAGATTACCCATCGCATCATCATCCGTCGGCCCAAGATTGACGATAGTTTGGCCGTTGTTCAAGTAACCAACCCAGGCGGGGCTTTATGACACAGAAACCGGTTCAATTTGGATGTGTTTTGGTGCTACATTGACTGGGTGCAGCGCCGGATGATTGGCAACCGGGCAAAGCGAGGATTCTTAAATGAAGCAACAGATGACATCCAAGCAGTTACAGGAGGTTCGCGAGGGGAAATCAAGCCGCCCTCGACGAACTTACAGCTGGCAACCGAAGAAGAGTGGGCAGCGTTAGGACTTAGCGGCGAGCGTGTCTACACCAGTTTCAATCCGCTCGGTAACAACCCCAAAAAGAAATAACCAGATGGGCAAACTTACATACGGAGGCTTACGGCCCGATACGGACCCGATATACAAGGAAGGCTGGACGATACTTACAGGCCGAAACTTGAGCGGCAACTCCTCAAGTCGATCCAGGAAATCGAGCGAGCCAGAAAAGCCGAGGCAGAAACCGGGGCGCAAGCCGGCCAAGTAAGAGCGATGCCCGGTGGTGGGGTAATTCAACCGATCTCTTCCATCAGTTCGTAATCCGGTCGGTCGAGCAGCACCGGGCAAAACATCCGGTATTTCTTCGGCAACCTGGCCGCCAACGCCCGTTTGGGATACTTCCGGGAATGCGGATCGTTGGGATCGGGCGGTGTCCAGCCATTAGGAACTTTGCCGTGCTTGATGAACCACCGAAACCGCCTCTCCCGTTTGGCCAGCATCCGCTCCCATTGAGACTGGAAATCCGCCCGGTCACGCGCCCAGTCAACTTCGCTGTACTTGCAGTGCTTGCGGGCTAGTTCCTCCGTCTCTCGGTTGACCCCGTCGAGTACCGGCAGGCGGTAGGTTAACCACCACAGAACGAGTCTGAATCTTTTGGTGCACGGTCGCCTGCGTTTATCTGCTTCCTCCATGGGCAGATAATAGGCGGATTGGAGTGGAGGCGCAAATGGGGGTGGGATCTTAATTTCAGCATACCCCCGTCTGTGGGTGGGTACCCCCGGGTGTGGTGTCAATCGATTGCAACAGATTGCAACAGTCGGATTGCGAAAATGTGCATTTATGATGCAGAAGAGCGTGTTTAGTAAAATACG
>JYMV01039483.1_pt1 | contig 10373 bp, 9 predicted proteins | sample 338911 | NCBI WGS metagenome assembly JYMV01 (sample SAMN03354496, study PRJNA234377) | hydrothermal vent metagenome | biome: Deep sea; feature: Hydrothermal plumes at the Eastern Lau Spreading Center, Western Pacific Ocean; material: Seawater | place: Tonga | collected 2009 | depth 2000 m m
TACCAGAAGTCTCTTTCTTTTGTCTCGAGCGTGGCCAGATAATGTTGACGGAATTGGGGCTATGGGGGACAGATATGGTTAGCGCCTACACCATGAGTCCGACGCAGTGGAAGAAGCATCGGGCGCTGGCGGCTTCGTTGCGGAAGGAGCCGATGGTGACCTCGGTGGCTGTTCAGGAGGTTTTGAGTGAGACCGAAGGGGAGCCAGTCGAGGGTGACGGACGGGGGGACTTTCGCATCAAAACCGCTGGTGAGGAAGGCCGGATATCAATAGAAGATGTCCTGGTAACGGAGGCATCGACCGTTGTCTCTGCAGCGCCTATGAAGACTTCCGGCGGGGAGCATCGACCAGCGCTCTCCCCTCTCCAGTCCCGGAGCGAGGGAAGAAAGTCCGTGCCCGAGCAGTCGTCTACAGAGCAGAGTTCTGAAAGCCTCGACACCGCGTCTTATTCCAAGAGCCTCAAACCGGGGCTGCCGGGAAAAATTCGTCTAGTGATTGAGTTCACTCCCGATCAGTTCGCCTTGTATGAAGCAGCTGAACAACGGGTGAGAGCTCAGGCGGGGAAACGCATCCCACGAGCGGAGCTCTTTACCCGAATGGCTGAACGGGTGCTGGATTCGGGCACCGCTCGTGCTAGAGCGAAGCATCAAGTTTTAATACATACCTGTGACAATTGCCGGAGCGCCTGGTATGAAACGAGTCAGGGGGTGTATCCTGTGGGGCCGGAAGTCTTGGATAATGCGCTGGGCAACTCCGAGCCCTTGAGGATTGAACCGCTAGAGCAGAATTCAGGGAAGACGGGGCAGACAGAGCAGAGAAAGAGTCGAAGAGACAGCGCGACAATCAACTCTAAGCCTTCCAATCTAAGACCACCAGAGCAAAGGTTAGAAGCAACGAAGGGTGATGAGCCAGAGAAGAATGACAGGGTAGACTCTCAGACTGAAAATGTTGGGTTGCTCGTTCGGGCCCTACGGGAAGAACAGTCGAGAAATCCCCTGTGGGACGGTTCAAGAGTGGACTCAATTCCAAGACCTGGTCGCTTATTCTCCGGCCGGGAATATATCCCCAACGCAACTTTACGAACCGTGTTTGCCAGAGCCGGAAACTGTTGCGAACGTTGTGGGGCCAGAAGCGCGCTACTCGAGGTGCATCATGTTACTCCCGTAAGCGAGGGCGGAGGGAATAAAGCCGAAGACCTTAGACTCTATTGCCGAGCCTGTCATTCCTTAAATCATCAAAGAGACCTCGAAGAGAAACCGACCTGGCGGCGCGCCAGACAGGCGGCTATAGCAGCAGCGTTGATCTCTGGAAAGGGAATTTCTATACCGCGGGAATCCGATCCTTAGCCCTAAGCCGTGTCATAGTTAAGACCCTTTCGTGCAACATCCCGAGAGTTGACAGAACTTGACTGCGCTCACTTCATCTCAAGGGCCTGCTGTTTTTCAAGCTTTCCCTCTCAAGCAGAACGATGGGCGAACTCCAGGGCAGAGAATCTCAGATCCTATTCTGGCGGGCGAAGCAAAGCACTCTCTTCAAACAGCGCCAAGGCGCGTCTTCCTTAGCTGAGTACCCTCCCGACAGCGAGGATTCCGATCATGAATCGTTCGCAACAAGCCTTCTGTCACAAACTGTCCGAACTCGATTTGACCCTTAGGCTAAAATCCACCAAGAGTTAGGAGGTCGAAAGTCTTGAAGCCGATGTTGTTCTTCGCGATCGTTATGGTTTTGTCTGTGGTGCTCTCAGGTGCTTTGACATGTCCTACTCCGGAATTCGGCATTCTGTCTGGGATATTTCTTCTTTGCAGCCTCATCGACGGTGCTCCTTCGGCTCACGGGTGGCCCACCGAACATCTGGTTGAAGGTCCTATCAGAAAGCTCTAGTGAAAGCTCCTGGCGAGCTGGTCTTTGTAAACGGTCCAGGATAGCCTCGGCCACGGTCGGTTCATCGAAGAGGTCGTGCCATTTCTTAGCAGGTAGTTGGGTTGTGACGAGAACAGAGCGTCGACCAACTCGGTCGTCCAGCACCTCCAGTGGCGCGTTCTGCATCTCGCCTCGATAACACTAAAGTCCCCAGTCATCGAGAATGAGTAGGTCGTACTTCATCAGCTTCTCCAGGGTCTTGAGATAGGTGCCGTCGCCCCGAGCTATCTTGAGGGTTTCGAGCAGTCTTGGCCCCGAACGTAGTGCGCTGTCATTCCGAGTCGACAGGCCTTGTTCCCCAGGGCACAGACATTCTCGAGCACGTTGTGAGAGAAGAAGAAAGACTTGAAACGCGAAGTCCACATCATGACACTTACCTTCAGGGACCGAACGCGATGCTCACTCTGTGACCAAGTATTGCAAAGCAACGATGGTTTTTTTGCGAACAGTCATCTCTTAGCCCCCGAGCATCCTCTGCTCAGGTCGCGTCTCAGAGTCTGAGGAATCGATAGCCTGGTAATGAGCCTCGAGGATTGGGATGCGTAGAGGTGACAACGAGCTTTGGCCTCGATTGCTGCTCGACTTCGACTATCGGAACATTCCGGAATCAGGGAGATTTGAGCGATGGATCGCCAGGGGAATTCGAGAGTCTTTGAGTCCAGAGGGTCGCTTTCACTGCGCTCATTTCGGTGGCGCTTGCTCGAGGCAAGTTGTCACCACCGCTCTGCTTCAAGGTGCCGCCGACACGAACGAGCATCCGCTGGTTCGAGGCCAATGCTTGGAGAGTCTCACCCACAAACCAGATTGGTCCAGGCGAGCAAGCCGTAGGGACAAGAAAATCCACCGGGTCGTTCTTGATTGCCTCAGTGACCCCGATGCAAACGTCAGGTTTTGGGCTTGTTTTGCGGCGTCGGGAATGAAGCTGAAGTCGGCCCAACATCTTCTCAGACAGATGACCCGCGACCCGGAACTTGGAGATATGGGCTGGACCGTGGGATACGAGGCGCAGGAAGCCCTTAAGTCGATTCAGGGTAAGCAGGCCTGGCAAGACGAGCCGCCGCATAGAAAGTCGCCCTATCCGCCGCTTGTCTATCGCTGAGAGCCGTTATCTTTGGACTTTGCCAACTCTCTCTTGAAATAGGCTACCGTGATCTCGTTCTCAAAAGTACGATTGCCGACAGCCTTATCGAGGGCTCTCTCAAAGCTCGCCAGGCCCTTCCATTGCCGGAGGCACCAAACGTGGAATTGGAGCAAGTTAAAGGGCGTCAAATCACCGGCTTCAGCAAGATAGCCTGTGGCGAAATAGTCGTTCGGACAATCGATAGATAGGTTGCAAACTGGAGTGGTCCGGTTCCTAAAATTTGCTCTTAGACAACAATCAATTCGCTTGATGCGACTCATCATCGGATGATTCTTAAAGCAGTTCTTGTGAAAGGCTGCGTCGTTGAATAGGTGAAGCGGGTCGAGCCGATTTGGCACGATAGCCGAAAACGCTCTTATCTCTTGTCCCTCCTCAAGAACCTCGTGACAGAGAGCGCAACGGGAATGGCCTGAAAGAAAGACGGCCATAGCTAGTTGTCGTCAATCAGTTCGATGCAGCGTCTAAGAACGTCCAGACGGCGAAGGAGCCAGCGCGGTTCCCCAGGAGGATAACTCGTCACGTTCTATCTGTTCGACGCTCCTTGAGCGAAGATATTCTATGACTCCAGAGTTCGGATTCATAATGGGATCATAACACACTGTGGGCTTGGTGGACGGGAAGTTTTACCTTGACGCGACAGGCCCCACACAAAGAAAGGGTATCCGCCAGTCGCCCGATGAGCCCCATCGCTACCTAGACGGATATTTGCCGATGACCCCACTTCGGAAATTCTGGTGCATTGGTCTATATACAAAGAAAGACTCCGGGCAGCAAGCGCCAACTCAAACCATCCTGGCAACCTTGTGAACCACCCACACACCGTTCTCTTGCCTCACACAGACAACGAGCACCCGAATCTCAACCGTGTTAGAACTGCTGTAGACCGCGCCGAACAGAGCCTCGGTCTGGTTCTCTTTCAGCGCGATGGGAGTGATGGACATGACCGTCCGTTGTCCGACCTCAAGCAGGTGCTCCTTTCCTATCAGTTCAGCCCTCCTCAGACCGGATGGGACGGGTTCACCTTCAGGAAGCTCAAAGACTTGCTTCATCAGGTCCGTTGGGAGAGCGTTTCTCTCGGCGAACTCCGTGAGCATAAGAGGATGGTCGGACGCGTTCATAAATACCAAAGAGCGGCTCGTCTTATCTGCCAGAATGACTGACTCGGGAATTGTGGCAAGAAAGGCATCCAGCGCTTGCGCCCGTGCATCAATGGACCGAACTTGGAACCTGGAGGATAGAGCAACCAAGAATAAGAGGCCCAATAGGATGAGACGATGTCGCTGAGTTGAAAACTTCATTTCACGAGTTTTTATTCCTGGCTCTGGACGCTTCGGACAAGGAAGCTTACTCAAAGATCGAGCAGGGAGATGCAAAATTGATGACGCCGTTTTGCTCGCCCTCCCGGAGATCTCTCGATCTTAGCTATTCGTTGATGCCCTCCCAGAGCGTGGTTAGAAGAAACGAGATGAAGTCTCGTCCGGTTTGAGTGAGCCCATCACCGTCTAGATAATTATCGGACCGGACCGTTCCGCGAGAAATCACGACTCGACGGGAATTGCCGAGTGCCCGGCCCATTCCGAGACCCTACTGTAAGAACTGGGGGCCGAACACCCCAGTCAACTTGCCATTCTGGCATTGAACCTCTGGCCTGCTCCCCCGAAAAGGCGCCTGAGTGGAGTCAGCTCAAGATTGAAATAGAGAAGACCGTGAATAAGCGGCTCGCTCCTGTGAGTTCACTGAGTCGAAGAAGAGTCGTGTCTACTTTGATCTCGGGAATTCAATGGAAGCGAGAGCTCACTCCCGGTGATTTCTGGAGCGACTCCTCGCTCGTGATCTCAAGCTCAATCGTCAGGAGTATCACCGGCTAGGTGAGAAACTCCCGTCTGTCTACGAACGGTTTAAGGAAGCTCTCTTCGCCATCAAGACACGAGAGCCCAAGTGCTCTAGGCCGCTCTAAGCCACCCTAAGCCACCGCCTCACCCCGCTCAAGATAGGGAGTGAGAATCTCTCTAAGGTTGAGCTTGGCTCGGTGAAGTCTGGATTTGACTGCAGGGAGAGAGAGATTGAGGGCTTCGCAGATTTCGTCGTAAGAGAGGCCCTGGAAGCGTTGGAGAATGACTGCTTCTCGCTGCTCCTCGGGGAGAGACTCCACGGCGTTTCTGACGATGCTTGAGAGTTCCAAGCGTGAAACTTGTTCTTCGGCAGACCCTATTGGGTCTACCAGTTCGCGATCGGGTAGTTCTGAGCCGTCCTGGCCGGTTCTGCCGGAGTTTAGGGATGTTGTTTGGTGACGCTGCGCCTTGGCAACGTAATTGCGACAGACGTTGCGCGTTACCGTGTAAAGGTAGGTGAAAAACTTTGCCCTGGCCTCGAAGCGTCCCGAGGCTCGGTAAATTCTTAAGAAGACATCTTGAGCGAGGTCACCGGCCACTTCCCGGTTGCCTGTGAAGCGGTAGACAAGGTTGACCACCGCCTTCTCGTTTCGTTTCATAAGGGTATTGAAAGCCTGTTCGTCGCCTGCTTTGACTCGCGCCATGAGTTGCAGGTCGATATCGTCGGAGTACTTTGCCGGTAGCGGTTCCGCTTTGACATCACGTCCGCGGGCCTTCTGAGTGCTCAAGATGTTGTGAGCTATTGCCGTCATAACTTTACCTCCACATTCAGTATAGGAATTCTGGGAGGATCCTGCGGGACAAGTTCTGACAAAACTGACGAATATGTCAAGGGAACGCCCTCAGTGCATGAGCCTCAGGCTGTCATCGCTTCAGTGTAGTCCTCTTCCGCTTCAGAGGCGGAGGACTTCTGGGCAAGCTCTTTCTTCAGAAAGACATTGAGAAGCGCCGGCAAAACTATCAGTGCAGAAATAAGGATGCCCGTCACTCCGGAAGCGAGGATGAGACCCAGACTCGCCACTCCCTGGTGACCTCCCAGGGCAAGGGTACCGAAACCACAAATGGTCGTTAGACCGGAAACCGCCGTGGCAGGGCCCGTGGAATGATCGAACATGTTGGCTCGTCCATCGGACTGCACCCGATGAAGGACATGGATTCCGAAGTCGAGGCCAATCCCTAGAAGCAGCGGGAGGCCCATGAAGTTTGCCGGATTGAAGTGAACGTTGTAGGCGCCCATCACATACAACATAAAGTAAACCCCAAGCGCTAAGGGAAAGAGAGCAAGCAAAGTCCATCGAACGGAGCGAAAGTACAACAGCAATATGACCACTACGGCTGCCAGAGCGTACATCCCTGAGGTCTCGAAAGCTTTTTTCAGAATGGAGGTGTGGTGCAAAATCATGGCTGGAGCTCCGATAGACTCCGGGTCAGCTTCTCGCACTTGCTTCACGAAACGTGCCAGTGGTTCTCGCTCCCAAATATTGTCCTTAGGATAGACTCTCAAGAGAATTTTTCCCGTCTCACCAAAAGAGCGCAGACGCAAATTCTCGGGAAGATCGGAAATCTTAAGGTGATAATCAGGGTCCTGGAGTTTGAGAAACTCGACCATCTGGTTCAAGTCACGAAAGAACGCCGACTGAAATCCTCCCAGACTGTCCTCAATGGCTCCGGGGCCCAGTTTGGACATTTTCTGAAAAAGCTCTTCCATCTGAGCCTGGAAGTTACGGGTAGCCTCTCTTACCTTCTCATCGGGATGTTTGAGCAGCGAACTCTTCTCCGATTCGAACAGAGAATTGAGCGATTCAAAGCCCTCCCCTACTTCTCGGAGTTTGCTGCCGCTCAATGTGTCCGGTGATTGATCGCTCCCCAACTCCGTCTGGAGATCCTCCACAAGCCCGCGCAACCGTCGCAAAGAAGCAAGTTTCTCCGGATTTAGTTGGGGAAAGAGGTCGCTGATGACATCGACTCTTGCCACCGTCGTCAGCTTCTCGAGTTGCTCTTTCTTTCGGCGAGCCTGTGCCATATCGTCGGCCATGGTCACGGCGTAAAGGACGGTATTGCCGCCTTTATTGATCAAACTCAGCTCTGTTTGCACCGATTGGAGGGTGGGGTCTTGCAAGCGAAGCAAGTTGTAATCGAAACTCACGCTCGAAGCGAGAGGCCAGGCGTAGAACACAAAAACGGCCGTCAAGGCGAGAATCCAGGGCGAGCGACGAAGTAACTTCGCCTCAGCTTGCGCCATCAAGATTCGACTGCCTAGCGGAATGGCGTCGCCGGGTTCAAAAGCTCTATTACAGTCCATGCGGGCCACTAGCGCGGGCAGAACGGTGAGAGTGGCCAGCAGACAGAACATCACGCCCGTTCCAGCGATGATACCGATTTCCGAGACTCCCTTGAAATCTGCAAACCCCACCGCCCAGAACGCCGTGGCCGTGGACAGGGCTCCAATCACGATGTCGGAGCCGGTGAGGAGAAGCGCCTGGTCTAAAGCGACATCGGTATCTCCACACTTCTGAAACTCTTCTTCGTAGCGAAAAAGAAGATGAATTCCGAAGTCGATCCCTAAGCCGATGAGAATCGTGGCAAAACTGATGGTCAGCAAATTGAGGTGACCGATGGCAAGGGTCGTAAAGCCGACAGTCCAACCCACCGAAAGCGCCAGGCAAAAAATAGCGGCGAATGGCCGGGCGACCTGGCGAAAAGAAATGGAAAAAAGGACGGCGACCAGGATGAGTGACAAGACCGCGGAGCGATGGCTGTCCCGCTCGGAACTCTGCATCTCATCGTACTCAAGAATCCACTCTCCGGTGACGCCGACGGCAAGATCCGGATAGGTCTTCCCCGCTTTCTTGACCACGGCGCGCATGATTTCAATGGCTTCTTGACCGGGGTTCTTCATCCGAAATAAGAGCAGGTGAGCCCGGCCTTCATCCACCGTATGATAAGCGGTCAGACTGTCTTGCTGAGAACCGGTGGCATCCTGCATTTCGTCGGCGTTCTCAGAGAAAAAAACCTTGCCCCAGGGAGAGCGGTAAGGACCCCGCCCCCGGGTATCCACCTGATTCTCCAGTTCATTGAAAACGCCGGTCAGGATCGGCAAATAGGGTGCTAGAGTCGCATCCTCGGTTTGTCCCGGCTCCTGCGAGAACTCAACCAGGAGCCCTTCCAGCCCACTCTCTGAACCAAGGTTTTTCAGAAACGGCCTGGCTCTCTCCACCGAGTCGACCAACTCTTTCAACTCATCTTCGGGCAAGAACATCAGAGCTTGTTTGCTCAGAAAAGGAAGCTCAACCTTGGGAAAGATGGCGTAGAAGTGGTCGGGGTGCTCCCGAAGAAGCTCAGCCAGATGCTCTACGTAAGCCTCCCGCCTCTTGACATCTCCCCCCTCAACCAAAACCACCACTTCTTCGGTGTGGGGGAATTCTTCCAAAAAACGGCTCTGAACATCAAAAAGAGCGTCGTTGGAGCCGATAAGCGCATCACGGTCGGTGTTGAACTCGAGGAACTTCCACGCGATTCCGAGGCTGAGAAAAAAGAGCAGAATGGCCGAGCCGATGACCAGGGCAGAGTGACGCCTGCAAACCCTTGAGGTTGCCAGAAGTGCTCTGTCCATGGCTCTCTCGCTCAAAATTACTCCAACTCGTCCTCTTTGACCATACCTTTGGTGAGAGGATTGCTCTTGAGAGTCTCTTCTAACTTCTGGAGACGTTTGTTGAGCTTGTCGGAGCGAACTCTGAAATCACCAATCGCCTTTTTCAAATCGGCTCGAATGGTCGGGTCGGAGGTGAGAGAGTGAAGATCCTCGGCCAGGTAACGATACTCTTCCAGCCGTCGTGCCCAGCGGCGAGTCTGTTTGATAAGGCGCTCGGTCACTTCCGGCTTCAGCTTGGCAAGGATGGCGTCGTCAAGAAGCTTCTGATACTCCTCAGACTTGGCTTCTGCCATCTGCAAAGTGGACTCCAGCCGTTCCGCCTGGCGTTCCATTCGCTTGGACCAACCTTGGAGGTTCTCGCTGAGCTGAGGTGCCAACTCCGTCATCCTGCGGGCAACCTCTTGAGTCTTCTTATCAAACTCCATCACTTGCTGGAGGAGGATACGTTCCTGGCGATTCAGGTTTTTGTCAAACGCTTCCAACTGCTCCGGAGCCTTGCCGCTGGCGGCCAGCAACTCACGACTGTAGAAACGTAGATTGGAGGCCGTGTCTTTGGTTCGAAGCTGAAATTCCGGGGCGGTCAACTGAGCTCTTAGCTCCTCTGTCGACTCGGCAAGTGTTTTGAAGGCGGTCAGAGTCCGCTGCATCTGATCGTCTTGACCAAACGCCTCCTCAGCGAAAAAGTTATCACTGGGCCCAATCATCTCGGCGCTCGGACTCAAAGTTATATCCAGCCAACGGCGACCATTCAAGTCTACTCGGACCTGATAAGTTGACTCTTTGGGGATATGCCGGCCGCCCAGTTCCACCAGCGCCCGAACCAGGGTCGTTCCTCCGGTAATGGGAGTGAAGGAGTCTTGAATCTCTTTGGGGGCGAAATCGATGTCCACAACCCGCCCGGCCGGAACTCCGCCGATCGTCACAATGTCTCCTTTCCTCAGACCATGAACCTGAGTGAAGAGGAGAGAGACTTTATCGCTAAAGAGAGTGATGCCGGACTCGCGAAAAGAGTTGTACAGCATGCAGGCGGCCACAATGAGCACTGCGACAAATCCTATTTTGACGTCTTTATTCATGCTTGTTCTCGGCTCTTACCTTCTCCAAGGCCTGCTCAACCCTCTCTTCCAAATGAAAGTTAGAGTCGCAAGTTCCCTTCTTGTAATGAACTAGATACTCGATATTGCCGGCCGGACCCTTGAGCGGGCTGGGATGGAGCCCCACAGGACAGAACCCGGCCGCACTATAATCATGACTCAAGACCCTTAAAAGAACCTCACGGTGAACCTTCGGGTCTCTTACAACCCCGCCCTTGCCCACTTGTTCCCGTCCAGCCTCGAATTGGGGTTTGATGAGAAAAACGGCTTCGCTGTCTTGGGAGGCCAGGGGAAAAGCCGCCGGAAGAATGAGATGGAGTCCTATGAAGCTAAGATCACCGGTGAGGAAATCAAACTTTTCGGAGAAGTCTTCCGGTTTGAGGTAGCGAGCGTTCGTTTTTTCCATAACCACCACTCGTGGGTCGTTTCTCAGCTTCCAGTGAAGCTGTCCTTTACCCACGTCCACGGAGGTTACCCGCCGTGCTCCACGACTCAACATAAAGTCTGTAAAGCCGCCGGTACTGGCCCCCAGGTCCAGGCAGTTCTTCCCCTCCAAGCTCAAACCGAAGGCGTCCACGCCCCCTTCCAATTTAAGCCCCCCTCGGGAGACGTAGGGGCAAGTGGCGCCTCGGACCTCCAAACAGGCATCCGCCTTTACAAGCTGAGCCGGCTTA
>JYMV01015121.1_pt1 | contig 10372 bp, 7 predicted proteins | sample 338911 | NCBI WGS metagenome assembly JYMV01 (sample SAMN03354496, study PRJNA234377) | hydrothermal vent metagenome | biome: Deep sea; feature: Hydrothermal plumes at the Eastern Lau Spreading Center, Western Pacific Ocean; material: Seawater | place: Tonga | collected 2009 | depth 2000 m m
ATTTCCCGGAATATGCGTAGATGCCACTACGGTATCAGCATTCACTTTATCACCCACTTCTACCAACACTTCCCCTTTTAACGGAAGCTGTCTTAGTTTTTGGGAGGGCGTATTTGCCAATACTTTTAATCCGGGAGTATATGATTGAGCCATTATTTAACCTCCTCAGGATATTCATTGGTAGCGTCTGACCACTCCCACAATTTTTCTACTCGGGTGTGCATATCTGATGGAATAGAAAACGGCTGTCTGCCCCGACCATCCAATAGAATTCCCACCACACCTCCATAAATTTTAGTGTGGATGGGCTCATTTTTTCCACCACCTACATCAAGACCATTGCCCGGTTTAAACGTAGCTGAACATGGCACATATTCTGCAGGAATAAGTTTCATTTCTCCCGCCAAAATTTCACCAGTAACTTTTTCATCTGGGAGGTTAATTTCATAGGTGAGCATAACTTGTCCATCCTTGAATTTACCTACGGGTGCCACACAAGACCCTAATTGGATAAGGCAATCTTTTTCAAATACTTCTACGGCGGCTTTCTCATGTACGGTAGAGAGTACGCCTAATTGAGGCATCATAAATATTGAATCTACGGCCAAGCGGGTTATGCCCTCGGGCAAGAATGCATCAACCAACATACGTGTAGCCTGTTCACGACGCGGTGCGTGGGAGAGTACGCCGCCAGAGCCCACCAATAAATCTAACTCCATTAGATTCACTAATGTCTCTCCTGAACTGGTTTGCTCAAAGGCATCAGAAATAGTACGCTCCTGCTGAACACCTTTTAGATTTACGGCAAATTCTTTATGTTGTTCAAATGATAATCGCAATGCCTCGCGGGCAATGGCTTGTTCAATTTTTAAAGCTTCTAAAGATTGGGGAATGGTTGTGGGTCGAATCATTTTATTGGCTATACGATTAGTGAGTCCCTTTTCGTCCATTTCATAGGGTACCCACCTCGCCACATTGGGGCTGCCTGCCTCTGCCAATACATTGCAAACAGAATAACTCATGCCTAAATTTGCACTCACTGTACGATTAAACTGACCATCAAATACAGAAAATACATCGGTGGTTGCACCTCCAATATCTACCCCCACTACAGAAATATTGTCTTGTTTGGCAATTTTTTGAATAATCTCACCCACCGCACCGGGTGTAGGCATAATGGGTGCATCTGTCCAGCCCATCAACTTTTTATAGCCAGGGGCCTGCGCCATCACATGCTCCATAAAAAGGTCATGAATACGATCACGGCTGGGTTGGAGGTTTTCCTCTTCTAATGTGGGGCGGATATTATCCACCACCGTCAAGTCCGTAATTTCACCCAATCGCTCTTTGATGGCATCTTGGGCTTTATTATTACCGGCATAGATAACAGGCAATTTATAATTGATACCTAATCGAGGCTTGGGGTTTGCCGCCTCTAATACTTCTGCCAATTCAACTACATGAGACACCGTTCCCCCATCAATACCCCCAGAAAGGAGTATCATATCTGGACGTAGTTGACGAATTCGTTTTACTTTTTCATGATATAATCGACCATCATTGGATGCCAATACATCCATCACAATGGCACCAGCGCCTAATGCGGCTCGTTGCGCCGACTCACCCGTCATACTTTTAACCACGCCACCCACCATCATCTGTAGCCCACCACCCGCAGAACTGGTGGAAATATAAAGATCTACCCCATCGTCACCAGAAGCTGGAGATTGAATATCTTCACCCTTTAATATGGTACGACCTGATAATTCTTCAAGCTCCATAATGGCGTTTAGCACACCGCGAGTTACATCTTCAAAGGGGGTCTCAACGGTAGTAGGTGCTTCACCGCGATGGGTGAGGCGGTATTCACCGTCAATTTTTTGGATTAATATAGATTTGGTAGTGGTTGAGCCACAGTCAGTGGCCATGATCACATTGATGTTATCACCATTAATTTTATTGCGCATGGCCGATAATTTAGGCTGATTGGATTATTGAATGGGTAAGAATTTCAGGTGATTTTTTAGAAATTGATTACCTATTTCACTGATATCAATTTTTGATTTTGCATATAATCACCACCCACCATCTTAACAAAGTACACACCAGATGCATAATCAGTAGCATTAAAGTCTATACTTTGACAAGAAACTATAGCTAAATCTATTAAAAATAATATATTACAAGTATAAATTGTTATAGTTTATTCCTATAAATCTGGATATTTACTTCAGGCGAGGGTCAAGGGCATCTCGTAGGCCTTCACCCAAGAGATTATAGACGGTTACGGTAATAAATATTGCCGTGCCGGGGAATACGGCCATCCACCATGCGTAGGTGGCACCGCGGGCAACCGAGAGAATTGACCCCCAAGAGACAGTAGATGCAGAACCAAAACCTAAAAAACTGAGTGCAGATTCAGTAAGAATTGCAGAGGCAATACCAAATGCAGAAATAACCAATACCGGCGCAATTGCATTTGGGAGTACATGTCTAAATATAGTACGCATACTGGAGAAGCCCAAGGCTTCAGCCGCAGTAACATAATCCATATTTCTCACTTTCAAAAATTCAGCTCGGGTGAAACGTGCCACAACTGGCCAGGAGGTGAGTCCAATAATCACCATGATGAGCCAAATACCCCCACTGGGGTAAAAGGCCACTACTGTCACAATGAGAAAGAAAGTGGGAATGGTCATCATAATTTCGATAACTCGTTGCAGAAACATATCTGCAATGCCCCCAAAATATCCGGCAATGGCGCCTAAAACCACACCAATTAAAATGGCTATACCCATAGAGATGAGCCCTACTGCTAATGCTATTCGGGTACCGTGAATCATACCGCTCAACACATCTCGACCAATTTGATCCGTGCCTAACCAGTGGCCGGGTCGAGGTGAATGATATCGGGCTCTGTAATCAAGACTGGTGGGTAAATAGGGTACCAATGGCCAGACCACAGAATCATAGTCAATATTTTTCCAATCTGCATTTAACAGTTCAGACTGCCATTTTGAAAAAGCCATTTTCACATTCAATTCTTTGAATACGGGGAAGTATCGCTCTCCCTCAATTACACAGGTAAGGGGTTTGTCGTTGGCAATAAAGTCGGCCGTCAATGCCAGTGTAAAAATACTGAAAATAATATATACCGATACCACTGCCGGAGTATTCTTTTTGAATTGTTGAATGACAATATCTTTATACGATTGTCCGTGTTGACTCATGATTCTTTACTCCCAAACGTAATTCGTGGATCAACCACAGAATACAATAAATCTGCCAAGAGGATGCCAATGAGGGTAAGTACTGCAGAGATTGTAAACACAGCCATCACTACAGGGTAATCACGGGAAGTGATGGCTTCAAATGCCAATGAGCCCATCCCTGGTATTGTAAAAATAGTTTCGATAATCACAGAACCACCAATCATAGCCGGCAAAATATAGGCTAAAATAGTAACAATCGGAATCAATGAGTTTCGCAGTGCATGTTTATAAATGACTACATTTTCTGTGAGACCTTTTGCACGAGCGGTACGAATATAATCTTGACGAATAATTTCTAACATCCCCACTCGCATTTGTCGAGAGAGATATGCGAAACTTCCATAGGTGTACACCGCAATGGGTAAAATCATATGCCAAATCAAATCAGTAAATTTTCCCATCGTAGATAGGGATTCATAATTATTTGAATACAGCCCCGTATAGGGAAACAAATCAAAGAAATCTCCACCACCAAAAAAAATAATCAGCATGGTGCCAATCCAAAAATTAGGGAGAGAATAAAGAATAAATACAACAACCGTGCTAATTCTATCCCACAAGGAATGTTGATTTACTGCAGAATATATACCCAACGGAATGGCAATAAGATATGCCAAAAATGTGGAGATAAGATTTAATGTAAGCGTAATGGGAATCCGTTCTTTAATTTTATCCAATACGGGCTGATTATCTCTAAATGAGTTCCCAAAATCTAATTTGAGTACATTGGCGGTCCATATATGATATTGATTTTTACTACCGTTCCATTTAAACATAAGGCGATTAAAAAATGATTTGGGGTTATCGTCATCAAAATCTTCAACTGTAGTAATATAGAAAAGAGGTTTATCTAAATTCCATTGCTTGCGGATCAACTGAATCATTTTTTCATTTAGGTCTCTTCCTTGCCCTGTGGATAAACCCTGAGATGAACCTACTCCCGCTTTCAATTCAGCAGGGTCACCTGGTGCCAATCGTGAAATGGCAAAGGATAGCACCGTAATCACAAACAATGTGGGGAAAACTAAAAGGATTCGCCTGATGATGTAGTTGAGCATTATTTAGATATAATGATTTAAGTATTAGTAAATAAGGTTAATTATTTCGAGTATTTCTGAATAGCTGACGGCACCCACCACTCTTTTAAATCATAGCCAGGGCGAAATGGATAAATATTGATTCCTTTAAAGCGTTTGTGGTGAACCAAATGATTTTTTGAACATACTAAAAATGTGTAGGGTTGTTCTTCATGCAAAATTTCCTGAAACTCCAACATGAGCTCTTTTCGTTTTTCCGCATCAAATTCTTTACGGTTTAATTCTACAATTTTATCGGCCCTCTCATTTTTAAAGCTGACTGAATTTGAGCCTCTACCAATAGCTTGTGATGAGTGAAAAACTTGATAGGGATCGGGACTATCTACTCCAAATACCCAACCTAAAATCATGGCATCAAATTTGTGGTCACGAATATTATCTAAATAGACTGACCATTCCATGGTATGCACATCGGATGCAATGCCTACTTTTCGTAATTCTTCCACCATAATAAGGCCGATTTTCTTGCGGATTTCATTCCCTTGATTGGTCTTAAACTCAAATGAAAACGGAGTTTTCACCCCATTGATGATTTTATCTAAAACACCATCACCATCCGTATCACTCCAGCCGGCATCTGCTAATAAAACCTTCGCCTTTTCAGAATTAAATTCCCATGGCTCAATCCCTTGATGGTATTCTGGGCGTTTAAAATATACACTACCAATGGCAGGTTGAGCTTCCCCATAGTAAAGAATGTCTGCAATTTTTGCACGATTACATAAATGAGTCATGGCACGCCGAACCCTTTTATCACTAAAAATAGGATGTTCATTATTCCATCCAATATATGAGTAATTGGGATAATAGAATGATTTCTTATCATTATTTTTATTGAATTTTGAAGAATTAGTTTGATTGAAAAATAATTCAGCAGGAAGGCTACGAATCAAATCGATCTCTTGCGCTTTTAGTCCGGTAAGTGCGGCATCATGCTGTTTAACTGTTTTAAAAATAAGACGGTTAACAAGGTTAAGTGATTCTGTTTCTGCAGACTTCCAATAATTCTCACTTCGATTTAAAACAACACGATCATCTGTACGCCATTCTTTGAAAGTAAATGGCCCTGACCCCACCGGATTTCGAGATACTTCATGACTATTAAAAAATTGTGCAAATTGATATGCCGGCTCATTTTCAAATTGCTCCATTGAACTATTGCTATCGGTAAATTTAGCCAGTAACCCCTCTAACGATTCAAATGAATAAGATGCCATTATATTTTCCGGATCATAAATATGTCGTGGTAAAATGCTAATTTCAGCACCAATAAATACATCATGCTTAAAATATACTTGACTGCAGGTAAATTTAATTTTGTAAGGGTCACCATCAACCAATTCAGCCGTAGCCACATCTTTATAATAGTTTCGCATGGGAGCCGCATCCGTAAAAGGATTCTTAATAGATTTCAAACTAAAGATTACATCTTCACCCGAAAGAGGGGTACCATCAGAAAAATAGACATCTTTACGTAATGTAAATGTATATGATAACTTATCAGAAGCAATTTCAGGGTGTGAGCTTGCAATCCATGGTACGTATTCTAATGTTTGATTATCTTGAACCATCATGGCTTCAAATATATTTTGAGAGTAAATATATGTGCCGCCTGCACCTGTGGATGTATATGGATTTAATCCATCAGAATCACTGAGTTCATGTATAATAATCCAGTCACCGGTATTTTCTTTAGGGTGAATTCCGGTTGTATCTATATCCCAATTTGAGGCGGTTTCATCGCCACCTCCACATCCAGTTAAAGTAAAAATAATTATTACCGTAAAAATTGATGCAAGAAATTGTTTCATTCGTATTCCTAAATTAAATTCATAAATTGGAGGTATAAGTATGTGAGGGGTGCGGCAATGACTAATGAATCAAATCGATCCAGAATGCCACCATGTCCCTGTAAGTAATCACTGGTGTCTTTTACACCAGCCTCTCGTTTAAGGAGGGATTCGGCAAAATCACCTAATTGGCTCAATCCGCCCGCAATAAATCCAATAGCAATAACATCTATAAGGGATAACCACCCGTAGAATACACCATTATAAAATAAGATAAGCATAAATAGGATGGCCCCTGCCAAACCGGCAATGCTCCCCTCCCATGATTTTTTAGGGCTTACAGAGGGTAAAACTCTAGTTTTCCCGAATTTTGACCCCACCATAAATGCAAAGGAATCACATACCCAAACTGATACAATCATGGCCACTGTAATAATAAAACCATGTTCAGGAATAAGTCTTACCGAAATTAGTGAACCCAAAAGCAAACCCAACCAAATCATCCCAAAATTCACGGTAGCCATATTGAGAAGGGGTTTATCTTCACCTCTAAAAATTTCAATACAAATTGATAATATACCTACTCCCATCAAAACTGAAATTTTATCCACCCCACCATCACACAGGTTTGCTGAAATCAGACCCATTATTCCAATCATCAATAACCATGTTAGGGGGTTCCCCTTCTGTTGCCGGGCTAGACCCGAAAGCTCTAAAGCACCCAGTAAAATTAAGACCGTAAAGAGTCCAACAAACCAATAGCCTCCTTTCCACATAGCAAAGAGTAAAGAGGGCACGCCAATTAGATTGACCAATGTTCGAGATTTTTTATTTTCTGAGATTGCCATATAAACGGAATTTTGTGAACTGAAATTTACGTAATTCATTTAGGTTCCACAAAGAGATGAAATTAGAATAAACCCTTTTACTTTACAATGGAACATAACTAATTTACTTACGAGTTAATTACGAGTAATTTATGAATGCATATTTATCACCTAAAAAACAGCGCTTTGTTGACTTTGTGGAATCTTTCACAACTAACTATAATCGTCCACCTACATTTGTAGAAATCATGGATGGCTTAAATATCAATTCTTTAGGTACTATTAATTGGTATGTTAAAGAATTAGAGAAAGTTGGCGTACTCAAGCGAATGAATGGCTTCAATGGAAAACGCTCCCTCTCTGTTTTGGAGCGACATATGGATAATGCACTACCTCTATTGGGGCTTATCGCAGCAGGATATCCATTAGAGGTATTTGAAGACGCTGAGTCAGTAGAGGTGCCATCCTCATTTGTACATCCTGATAATTATGTGCTGAAAGTGAACGGACCATCCATGCAAGATGACGGAATTTTGGATGGTGACCTAGTCATTATTAAGAAAACCGAAACCGCAAACAATGGCGATACTGTGGTGGCGTACGTAAATGATGAAGCCACATTAAAAGAGTATCATCATACCCATAAACAAATTGAATTACATCCCAAAAATACTGAATTTGATATTATAAAGATTAGTGAGCATGATGATTTTAGAATTGGGGGAATTGTGCTTGGGGTAATTCGAAAGTATTAATTATCGAATACTGGTCGTGATTGAAAAATCAAAGCCCTTCATAGAATTAACAGTAAATCCATTCCGATAGGCCATCCCTAAATCTAGATAAACGGGACCAATTTTAAATCCTGTGCCTAAACTCAAACTTCTCCCATAGGCACCACCAAATGCAACCCCGGTCCGAAACGTGATAATGGGATAATGGGTAATTTCTGTGGCAAATGCCATTCTCCAATTTCCATATCCACCTAAATCATCAGAAAAGCCTGTACTCAAGTCTGCCATTATCACCACTCCCTCATCATATCGCTTGGAAATTCCCATTCTGAAAATTGATGGGTAATTAGTTCGCAATGGTTCAGATGACAATGAATCTAAAGTGGCTGTTGTAATTTCTGATGATGGAATAAGGTAGCCACCACCATTGGGAATAGTTACTACCAATGTATTTGTATCCATTAGATTAAATGATGTCAAATCAGAAACCTTTATAACTTTATAGCCTTGCCTAAATATCATTTCATCAATGGGCTTTGATGATAGGTTTACAGCATTCATAGAATCAATTTCTAAATGATAATAATAAAATTCATTCTGACGCAAAAAATATTCTTCGGGCACATTTTCTTGTATGGTTCCATCAATTGCAGAACGTAAAAAATGATCCTGTGTCCATTTGATCGACCCAAATAAATTGGTTATTGATGCACCAAATTGGATACCATTATTAAATTCTGTAGAGAGCATACCCACATCCACACCGAATCCATTTCCACCAATCGCCTGTTTCATCAAGAAACTACCTTGTCCTGTAAATGCAGTTGAGTCTGTGCGAAAATAAGATGAATCTACAGATTCGAATGTAGAATAAAAATAGCCTAAAATATATTTTGCAGTTACACCAAAGGTGATATCACGTTGAGGAAAGGCATATGTAAAACCCGTTTCTTGTACGGCCATAATATCTAATGGCAAATCGATGGATAAATCTCTACCAATTTCATTTCCATAGAATAGTAAATCTACAAATCCACTGGGGATTCCAATTTTAGTGTACAGTTTAGGGGTGGTAGTAAAGGCATAATTAAGAAATGAAAAATTTAACACAGGTAATGGAAGGGCAATATCTGTGGTGATTATTATACCATCTTCATCAAAAATATAACTTAAATCTTCTTTGGGAAAATAACTATCTGCGTTTGGATTCTCTAGATCAGCTCCATTCAAATCATTCATTACATTTATTGAAAGTGAATTATTTCCAATTCCCATATTGAAAGTCAATAAATTCATGCTGAATCCATTACTGTATGACAAATTAGCAGGATTCACCCCAATACATTGATATCCTCTGGCCACGGTAGTATAGGCACCATTAAGGGCTAGCATTCTGGCATCTTGACTCAATTGCGAGAAACCAAATGTGAAGAAAAAGAATATGAAAATAATTCGACTACTCATCTTCTTCTGTAGAATCTCCACCTAAAATACCTTTAGATGATAAGGTCATGGTAATAAATGATTTAAGATGTAAAAAGTTGGATGTTTGAAATGTGCGTGGTGTACCATCGGTGCTGCTAAAGGTAATCATGGGAACCATATAATGAGTATCATCTTCAGTGAGCCACCCCATTCTAGTGGTATCAATTTCCATTGAATTTAAATTTATCTTAGGATAAAGTGGATTTACAAATCCTGTATTAAAATCAACAGAATCAGGGCCTTCAAATTCAAGATTGAATAAACGTCCAATCCAAAATTGAAATGAATCTTCTGCATCAAAGAAGTCAATACGTAATGCCTTATTTCCATCACTTTCTAATACTTCATACTTTGTATAGGCAATATTAGTTATCAGAGAATCATTAAATACACTTAACAACGAATCATAGTGGGAATTGCCTTCAACCAAACTGTCCAAATATAATGGGAAGTATGTAGAGTCAGAAATGAGTAATGCCATATCTCCACCAATTGGAGAGCTGTTATTAATTTGAACACTTAGAAGTGCACTCACTAATGCAGTATCAATTTGATCTGCCGTACTTCTATCAAAAGGCTCTAGGGTAGCCATATTGGCTTCAGGCATAAAAGTTAGATCTTTATTGAAAATAAATGCAAGAGGCACAATCATTTCAAATGTTCCCCAAATCTTTGTTCCTGGAGCCAACTTTCCAACACCATTAATCCACACCCCAGCGTTCATCTCCATTTGATCGGGTCCAAAATTCATCAAATCAATAAAACTAGATAACTCTTCTTCCTCATAATTAAGCGTATCTGAGCTCATCAGATTGGTTGTATCCACACCACAATATTTATTCGTTATTTGATAATTCCGATCGATTGAAATTATGGTTCTTGCAGTGTCCCCTATTTCATACAAGCAATCACCCACAGAACTGGGGGCATTGATATTGGTGGACAATTTAACGGGGTCAATGGAAACACCTGCTTTTTGACCTGAAATTTCCAAATCAAGAACCACTGGGATCCCAATTTGATTATACAAATCTATTACCATTTGAATATCGAAAAGTTCAAACCCCTCAAAACCAGTGGGTATGCCTTCAATGGGTGTACTTTCAGCAGGCGCAAAATCTAAACTATCTGCAATAGCACTAATGTAAGCCAGCTTCAAATCAGACA
>JYMV01023969.1_pt1 | contig 10372 bp, 9 predicted proteins | sample 338911 | NCBI WGS metagenome assembly JYMV01 (sample SAMN03354496, study PRJNA234377) | hydrothermal vent metagenome | biome: Deep sea; feature: Hydrothermal plumes at the Eastern Lau Spreading Center, Western Pacific Ocean; material: Seawater | place: Tonga | collected 2009 | depth 2000 m m
CGTTAGCTACATCCTCAGGAGAGCCGAAGCGTCGCAATGGAACCATGTCTAGATAAGCTTGCTTTTGTTCTTTAGACAAATCACCAATAAAATCTGTATCGATAAACCCAGGTGAAACACAATTAACAGTTATCTTTCTCGAAGCTACTTCTTTTGAAAGTGATTTCATGAAAGCTACCTGACCAGCCTTGGACGCAGCATAATTGGACTGGCCTAAAAATCCAAACTTACCTATAGGCGATGTGATAATAATAATGCGACCATATTTTTTGCGCATCATATTCTGTACCGCAAATTTACAGATATTGAAAGTACCTGTAAGGTTAGTATCAATAACCTTACGCCAATCGCTTTCCTGCATCATACCGACTATAGAATCAATACGGATGCCCGAACAATGAACTAGAATTTGGAATTCTCCATAAGTCTCCTCGATATAACGATAAAAATCTTCTACCTGAGTATATTTAGTTACATCGAAAGAACGTAAATCAAGACACTCCGAGTACTCTTTTCTGGATTCTGCGAATTCTTTTGCTGCTTTATCATTTGACTGGTAGGTGGCCACAACTTTAGCACCAGCCTTGAGCAAGGCTTCTGACACACCTCGTCCAATACCGCGAGTTCCCCCGGTAACCACCGCTGTTTGCCCTTTGAAGTTGAATTCCATTAAGATTTAGTTTCTCGGAGGTGGGGGTATCAAATTAAACTGGCGCTGATACCATTTTTCTGGGTTCATCCCTAACTGAACGCATAAATTTGTCAACTTCATTGGCAACAATAACTCCGTAATTAGCAGCACCAAGCCAACCTGACATGATAATTCCAACTGAACCCGAATGAAAAAGCCCGTTAATTTGGGTAGGAAGTTCTCGACTGATTTTTAAGCCCTCAAATTTGGTCCCAAAGGAAGTTCCAGTTGGGGATAAGGTATACCGCTTGAACGTTTTTGGAGTCGCTGCTTCAAGATAATCAACCTTCTCACGAATATTTGGCACATATTTTTCCAACGCGTCTAAAGTAGTCTGAATAAGATTTTCTTTTTCTATCTTATATTGATCCTCACTCAAGTCGGCCCAGTCTTTAAATCGCGCGTTGGTGGAAGACACAATAGAAAAGCGATTTAGTCCTGGTCGCATTTCAGGATAATAAAACGAAAACGTCCGGCTAGTAACCTGCTTGTCGAGAATTTTTTCTGTATTATATTCGTTTGCAACAGACGTGAATAAAAGATCCCCCACATTATCTATCTTCTCACCTTTCTTAATACCTATATAAACCTGACAACTGGAATCGTTGAGACGGACTTTTTTAACTTCTTTAATGAATTCGGGGTTGAAGTTTTCGTCACCAACCAGATTGTGAATAGTATTAAGAATATTTGAATTAGAAAGAACTGATTGACATTCAATGTACTTTCCATTGATTTTTACCCCTTTGACTTTTTTTCCCTCAGTATGAATTTTTTCAACTAGGCAATGAGTACGAATATCTACCCCGTTTTTTATTAACTCTTTTTTCATTTTCTTAATTAGATCGTCGGTCCCACCTTGATAAGTAAAAACTCCCTTGTCCATGAAATTTGAGAATACAATGCCATAACTTAATGCTGGATCATCCAAAGTTGATCCATTGGCATAAGTTATTGGTTCCATAAGAAAACGCCATACATCTCTCCTCTCTGGAAAAAACTTTTCAAACAATTCCCGCGTCGTCATTTTCAATTCGTCATAAAAATTCATGTTACGAGTAGTGGCAAAAAATTCGTCTATGACTTCTTTGACAATTCCGAAGCGTTCTAACAATATATTAGTGAAGTCAGTCTTATCAAAGGTGGTAGTGAGCTGAAATTGCGGATTATCAAAGCGGATGCCTTTTAGGCGGATAACCGAATCCGCCATCTCTTGAGTCCAATATTTACGAAAAGTTTTTACCATACCGGATGGAAAACCATGAAGAGATATATCCAGAATATGACCGCCCTTGCGTTTAAACCAGGTAGCCAAGCCCCCCATGTTATAGTGATGCTCTGCAAGAAGAACGGAATGCCCCAGTTTAGCCAACAAATTTGCGGCTGTCATCCCAGCAAGACCACTTCCAATAACAACCACATCATAAGCTGATTTTGCTCCTTTTAGCCAGTTTCTCTCCATAGCAAGCAATTTTACGGGGTTTAGGTGTTTGGTGCGACTTTTTTTTGCAAAATATGTAGGTTGGCCATTGAAATACCACTCAAAGTAGCCCCAACAATACCTAAAAACCCCTGATCTGTTCCGCAAATAAATAAGTTTCGGACCGGGGTAATACCATCCTTTAACTTAATGGGTGATCCATAAACTGATCCGTTAGTATGACCTGTATATTTAAAGATCGTCTTAGGAGTGAATGTATCCGAAAATATCACAGAATCTCGAAAATCTGGAAAAAATGTGAATAAATTTTCTAGCGCTTTGGTTCGCCACTCTTTTTTTGCGTTTATATATTCTCGGCGTGGAAGAGCGTCCCATAATCTAAAATTAGCCAAGTTTGTTAGTCGGATCATTCCTTCTGATAAAGGTTTTGGATATTGGAAGTTATTAGGACAGCACAACACTCCGCTGGATATATCTATGAGACCTTTTGGCACTTCATAACGAAACCGAAAATCTGAACAAAAAAATATTATGCTCCGACAATAACCAAGATCCTTAGGTTCCCGGTCTAATGCAAAAAGAGATTCCATAAAAGATACCCGCCCTTCTGAATCATTGATAACTTGCTCCATCAAGTTAGGATCACATCGCCTCAAAGTTTCAACGCGGCCCATGGAAGAAATCAAAGCGGATGCAGTCAACTCCTCACCACCAACTAGATTCAGGGACTTAAATTCTCCCTGCCTAGAATTAATAATATCTACTTCTGCATTCATTCTTAATTCACCACCAAGACTTTTATACTTATCTACTAAAAGATTAAGAATATAGAGCATTCCTCCCACAGGCTTAGCAAAGCCTTCCATAAAAATGCTCTTGAACATAATTACAAACTGGTAAAAATCCATATCCCGTTCTGAAGCATTACCGTAATACATAAGTGGGCAAAACAACATATCAATGAGGACTGGATCAGAAATATAGCTTCCCAAAATCTCTTTGGAAGAGATCCATTCGCCTGCAGTGAGCGATAATTCATCGAAAGATTCGATCTTTCTGACAAGTCCTATGAATCCGTCTATTTCATCAGGAAATTGCTCACGGACTTCTTGCTTCAGCAAATCAAAATCGTTGGTGAAACGGAGACACTTGTCGGGAAAACGAATCTCTGAAATTTCCTGCTCATAAAGACGAAAATCGTCATGGCTAAACCGGAGTTGTTTAAGTAATTTGCCGAGCGGAGTATTCCGAGCTCCTTTTGGAGCATAATTCGTCATAGCGTGTAAACCCACATCAATGGTTCTGTTTTTTCGAGTGTAGTAAGAGTTTAATCCGCCAACTACTGTATGCTTCTCAATAATAAGAACCTTTTTATCAAACATGGCAAGACGTATGCCTGCAGCTAGGCCAGATAATCCAGAACCAATAACTATAACGTCGTACTTCATAAATTTCCCTGAATTTAAAGAAAATGTGAGAAGTTCTTCCAAAAGTAACAAGTACTGCGATAATTAACAGTAAAATCAGCACTCATACTATAACAACGTCGATAATCAACAAATGATAAAAAAGTGAGGAAGTAATTCTGATTTTAATTGGAAGGATAGAGCAGAGGTTAACTTGCCAGTTGGTGGTCTTTTAAAAGAGGCTGGAGGTATTGAATACAACTGGCCATGCTGACAAGTTCCTGGTAGTCACTTTCAGGAACTTCAATATTAAATCGCTTACGAAGTTCCATCACGATATCGAGAAAATCCATCGAATCAAGGTCCATCTGCTCACGCAGAGTAACATCATCCTTGATGGAGCTTACATCTTCATCGGGAGCAATATCTTCGAGTATATCTACTACGGCCTGCCTTACTTCTTCTCTAGTCATAATGGTCTCCTAAACGTAAGATATTATTGAATTCCCTCGAAAATATCAACTTAATTTTCATATCGTTTCACAATCAATACCGAGTTTATTCCGAACATACCAAACGAGTTGTTCATTATATAATCTACACGATCTAACTGCTTTGGTTGGCCAGAAACAATATTTTTCAGATAGCATTCGGGATCAAGCTCATCTAAGTTTAAAGTCTGGTGAACTAGGCCGTCTTCGAAAGCTGGTAAATTACCTGATAGCTCAAGTGTTCCTGCGGCACCCATAGTGTGTCCGATAAAACTTTTCGTATTATTAATCCAAACCGTCTCTTCCTCGCCAAACACATCCCGAATTGCCTTACACTCTTGAATATCACCCAACTGAGTCGCCGTTGCGTGCGCATTTAATATATTAATATCACCTGGCTTAAGACCAGCTTTTTTAAGAGCTAGACGTATACATTCTGCTTGCCTTCCAGGTTCTGGGAGGATGAAATCAAAAGCATCTGAATTGGTCGCGTACCCTACAATTTCACCATAAATTTTAGCCTCACGTTTTAGAGCATCTGAAAGACGTTCTAATACGTAGACACCTCCTCCTTCTGAACAAACAATACCGTTACGATTCTTGTCAAACGGACGACTTGCTTCAGCCGGATCTTGGTGCTCGGCGAGTGCGCCCTCACTTTTAAAGCTAGCAAAGATACCAAAGGTATGAATGCTCTCAGATACTCCTCCTGCTAGAGCCAAGTCAACCTCGCCCAATCGAAGCATCTGGAGTCCTTGAATAACCCCCATATTCCCAGCCGCACATGCAGCCCCTATAGTATAGTGCGGGCCAGTGATTTTCATATTGAGGGTTACTTCACCAGCCGGATTGTTAGCTACGGTACGCGGGTTGTGATAGTGGGACCAATACTTGGTATCATAGTCATACTTGCTGATATTGTAAATTTCATTTTCTGTTTCAACATTACCGTGCTCAGTAACACCAAGGTAAACACCTACCCTTGATCGATCGATCGATTCAAGGTCAATCCCAGAATCATTAAACGCTTCCCGACAACAGTAAATCGAAACCGATCCAACGCGGGTACCTCGACGTAATTCTTTTTTTTTCTGATACTTCAAGACATTAAAATCACAGATTCCGGCAAGCACCTCACCTACATAACGAGCCTCAAATTTCTGCACTCCAGATTTCCCCGCTAGCAAGTTCTCACGAAACTCTTTGAGATTATTTCCATTTGGAGCAGTAAGCCCGATGCCCGTGATAACAATTCGCTCTTCAGGGTGCACCTGATTATTCATGCTTAAAAGTTGTCAAAGGGATAAAAATAGTTCTATGAAGGCAGGAAAATATAGTTTTTGAATAAGAAAACATTACCACAAAAAATAGTTAAAAACACTATTTTCCTTTATCGCCTACCCATGCTCTCATGCTTTAAAATCCAGCACTCCTAACTATTATCTATTCTATTGGAATAGGTGAATGTTGGCGTCCTCATAATACACTCTTTTTTTATGCTAACATTGAAGATTCTCTTATTTCAGCTTTAGTGTAAAATAAAAAGTTCTAAATTATAGATTCAAACGTCAAAAATATTTCATGAAATCTTACGGTGTAATAATTATCGGTGGTGGGCACGCAGGATGTGAAGCCGCTCTTGCTTCTGCTCGGATGGGAGTGCATACCGCTCTTATCACCCTTGACCTCGAAAAAATAGCACTTATGCCCTGTAATCCAGCAATCGGTGGAATAGGCAAAGGGCACATTGTACGTGAAATTGATGCGCTTGGTGGGCAGATGGCACGCTGCATTGATAAAACAGGCATCCAGTTTCGCGTCCTCAACTCCTCAAAAGGTCCAGCAGTTCAAGGGTATCGCGCTCAGGCAGACAAACATCTCTATAAAAAAGAAATGCGCCGAGTCCTTGAGTGCCAAGATTACCTAACCTTGATATGCGATGAAGTAGATGAATTGTTATTTGATAACGATTCGGTCAAGGGTTTAAGAACTCGTTCCGGACTCGAGTTAAACTCTCGATCTATAGTCATCACTACAGGAACTTTTTTAAACGGGCGTATTCATCTTGGAATGAAAAATTCGCCGGCTGGGCGTGTAGGTGAAAAGCCTTCGATCAAACTTTCGCAATCATTTCTCGACCAGGGATTCGAACTCGGCCGATTAAAAACAGGCACTCCTCCACGCCTACTTAGTAAGTCTATTGATTTTTCTCAGTGTGAAATACAGCAAGGAGACTCCGATCCCAAGCCATTTTCTTTTTCTACCACTAAAATAAGTCAGCCTCAGGTACCCTGCCACATTACATATACAAATGCACGCACGGCAGAAGTTATTAACAGGAACATGCACCTTTCACCGCTCTACAGTGGAATTATTGAAGGAGTTGGGCCTCGCTATTGCCCTTCTATCGAGGATAAGGTTGTAAAGTTTCCTGACCGAGTTTCACACCATGTTTTTCTTGAACCCGAAGGACTCGATACGGACTGGATCTATCCAAATGGTATCTCCACCAGTTTAGCCGAAGAAGTGCAATGGGAATTAGTGCGCACCATTCCTGGACTTGAAAATGCTGATATCGTCGCTTCAGGTTATGCGATTGAATACGATTTTGTACCGCCAACGCAACTTTTATCGACATTAGAAACTAAGAAAGTAAAAGGGCTCTTCCACGCCTATGAGGAAGCTGCAGGCCAGGGATTGATAGCAGGAATAAATGCCGCTTTAAACTCTCTCGACCGGGCACCTTTCACTTTAAGCCGCATGGAAAGCTATATCGGAGTAATGATCGACGACCTAGTGACCAAGGGAACCCAGGAACCCTACCGTATGTTCACATCGCGTGCCGAAAACCGCTTGCTACTTAGACAAGATAACGCTGACACAAGGCTTATGGGAAAAGGCCATGAACTCGGTCTAGTTTCGAATGAAGTTTACAACTTTTGTCTTCTGAAAAAAGAATCGGTAGAAAAAGAAATTAAGCGACTCAATACAACCAAAGTTGTTCCAAATGAACAAGGAAAAGAACTGGTTTATAAGTTGGGAGTTAAGAGTTTAAAAACTCCTACCACTCTCGCTGGATTATTAAAACGCCCTGAAATAACTTACAGTCAAATTATAGAAACATTCAATGGAGCCTCTGTATCAAAACTTGTCGGAGAGCAGGTAGAGATTCAGGTTAAGTACGAAGGATTCATTCAAAGACAAAAGCAAGTTGTATCCAAACAAAAGAAACTAGAAAACTACCGAATTCCCATCGACTTTAACTATGAAGGCATATCTGGTCTATCTTGTGAGGTTGTTCAAAAGCTTGAGAATATACGTCCCACAACACTGGGACAAGCCTCCCGAATCTCAGGTATTACTCCGGCCGCGGTTTCTATAATCATGTTAATGCTTAAATAACCCTCGCCCAACTATGGTTCCCACAGACTCGACTCAATGGCTTCTAGAAGTCGACAAAAGAGACATCGCGTATATCGTTAGCATCTTTGAGGGGTATGATAACCTTGCTGTTGTACGAACAATTGATGCAGAACAAAGTATTATAGAGTTGATCATTTCTCCCGACTATCTGGAAGACACAGATCAACTGGTTCATGCTTTATCAAAAGAAGTTTATATCAAAAAAATTAAAAACCACCCCAAACCACTTAATTAATAGTCGTAGAATTTTGGCGATCTGAAACTATTTTTTAAAAGTGCATCATTGAATATATGGATACGTTCCCGAGTTTCTGACGTCCTTTTAAAAAATCAAGCTCTATAAGAAAACCAATCTCTAGCAAATTAACTTCAAAATTTTTATTTACTAAATCAATGCAAGCAGCAAGAGTCCCTCCTGTCGCAAGCACATCGTCTATAATGACAACGTTTTGACCCTTTTTAAACGCATCCTGATGAATTTCCACGCTATCTTCACCGTATTCTAGGCTGTATGTTTCCTGAAAAGTTTTGTAGGGAAGTTTACCTGGTTTTCGTACCATAACTACTCCACAGTCTAGTGCGTATGCCAACGCGGAAGCAAAGACAAAACCCCGTGCCTCTACTCCTACCACCTGATCTATCCTGTTGTCTTTATATCTAGTTTTTAATGTATCGATGACTTTTTTAAATGAAACAGGATTAGAGAGTAGCGGAGTGATATCTTTAAAAATAATGCCTTCTTTTGGGAAATCAGGGATGTCTCGAATAACAGATTTCAATGTTTCCATAGTTTGCCTCTTAAGTTTGTGAAGATTTAAATAAGATTTACTCCATTGACATTACAAAAAAGTGTGAACCTGCCAAGTAAATAGGTCAGCTGTTTATTTTTTTGGTAGATAGTTTAGAGGGTTCATTGGGTTAGAATCATTTCTCACCTCAAAGTGTAAATGCGGGCCCGTAGATCTCCCTGTACTTCCAACGGACGCTATTCTTTGGCCTTGTTTAACCATTTGATTTTTATGTACATGAATATGTGCATTATGAGCGTAAACTGTCGTTAAATTACTCTTATGCTTGATGATTAGCATGAGACCATAACCCGTGGGACCCCATCCACTAAACATTATTTTACCTCCTGCAGCAGCAACTATCGGTGTTCCCTTACGAGCACCAATATCTATTCCATCATGGTGTCGCCCACTTCGATTACCGAACCTGGATGTAAATTAAAAATCCTGTTATCGCTTTGATATTTTCATTTGGTGTTTCTTTTTTATTTAGCTTTTTGTTTCTCTTTCTTTTTTTTTTTATTAAAGCCTGTTTGTCTATACTGGTATCTACATTCAAAACCTGCCACGCTCCTGGAATCCATAATCGCGTCCCTATTTGAAGCTTACTTGGATTGTAAATACCATTGATTCGTTTTAATCGATTGATCTCAACATCATATGCACGAGCAATAAAGTAAAGTGTTTGTCCTTTTTGAACTGTATGGTAAACCCCCTCCTGATTGGATCGTAAAATATCCAATTTTTTTAAAATTTGGCATCCAGAAAGCATCGAAACCAAAAGTAAGAAAAGAGTAGTTCTAGCTAAATTATGAGGAAAGGTCATACGTAATAGACTTAAGCGCTTAATAATTTTTTAAAAATTTTAACACCCGACTCTTAAGAGTCAAGTTTCATCAATCTTGTAGTCAAGCTTTACACGCTTTAAAGCATAGGGTATAAACAGTTCATGTTTCGAATGCTCACCAACCATATAGCTTCTCTAAAAAGATATTGTTTTTGCTTCAAATTATTTCTTGGACTCACTACAGTTCTTTTTTCTTCCTCGTGTGTTCAGAGCGAACCCGCACCCGACTTATTCTCCTTACCAACAATATATAAGGTAGGAAAAAAACCGGACGAACTAAGGGCTCGCGATATGAATATGGATGGTTTTCCTGATATTCTTGTGTCTAATTCCGGCAGTGATACTTTGAGTTATTTTGAAGCAATTGGCGACGGTACCTTTAAAAAACCTTTCACTATGAACACCGGACGCGAACCTTTAGCATTTGAAGTAGGCGATTTTAATGGAGACAAAATTCTAGATATTGCTGTCAGTAATTATGGTGATGGCAATATATCTATCATTCTTGGACAAAAAGACGGCGTCTTCAAACAAAAATCAAACATAAAAGTAGGGCGCCTTCCTATTGCGGTAGCAGTTGGTGATTTTAATAACGACGAAAAACTAGATTTAGCCATTACGCTTCGGTTTGACAAATTAGTTATTTTCCTTGGCATAGGCGATGGTAGTTTTAAAATGGGTGAAGTATACAAAGCATCTGGCACACCTTCTTATATGAGCGTTGGAGACTTTGATAACGATAAGAACTTAGATATAGCAGTCGCCTTTAATGGAGTCCGAGTAAATTTCATTCGCCTGTTTCATGGAAATGGCGATGGGACTTTCAAACCCCCGGTTAAAGTGTTAGGTGGTAAACAGTCAGCTTTCATCACGCAGTATGATATCAACAATGATGGTAGAGATGATTTGATTACTTCTAGTACTATGAACGATGTAATTAAAATATTCCTTAACAATGGAGGAAATGGATTCATTTCTCTTGAAGACGCTGCTGCCGAGAAAGGTCCAGAGTACATCGTTCCAGGAGAGTTTACCGGCGACAACATTCCTGACCTTGCGGTAGCTAATCGAAGAGATGCCTCTATTTCTATTTTACAAGGTAGGGGGAATGGAACCTTTATTTTCCCTCACTTCAACTATCCTGCGGGAGCCAACGCAAGAGCCATGGTCGGGGCGGATTTTAATGACGACGGCCTAACTGATTTAGCCTTACTCATTTACGACAAGCAAATGCTGGAAATCATTTTAAGGAAAAATAGTCTTCCTGATCAAATTGATTTTTGAG
>JYMV01050312.1_pt1 | contig 10370 bp, 2 predicted proteins | sample 338911 | NCBI WGS metagenome assembly JYMV01 (sample SAMN03354496, study PRJNA234377) | hydrothermal vent metagenome | biome: Deep sea; feature: Hydrothermal plumes at the Eastern Lau Spreading Center, Western Pacific Ocean; material: Seawater | place: Tonga | collected 2009 | depth 2000 m m
TTCGGGGGAACAGGGTTAACAAGTACAATACCTCTCGGCGGACATTTTAGTAATTATGAACCACCTTTGCCAGTAGTCTGTGGCGAAAAATTTATCATTTGTTTCTCCAATTGGAGCTCGGTTTCAACGAGTGTACCCTTGGATTTTTACGGAACAGCAAGCGTGATTTGTAATCCTCCGGACATTGTGGTATCAGTAATTCCACCTAACCCAACGATTTGCCTGGGGGAATCAGTGGTGCTTACTGCATCAGGTGCAGACATTTATACATGGACGCCCGCGACAGGGTTAAGTGATACAACTGGAACGAGCGTGATTGCAAGTCCTACTGTAACAACAACGTATACTCTTAGGGGATTTGACGGATGTTTTTCTGGCGATACTACTGTTACTGTAACCGTTCAAGCTCCTAGTGCCGGATTTACATTTACAGGTGATCAGTGCTTAGCCACCAACAATATTGGCTTCACCAATACAGGGGATGCGCCCGGAAGTTGTGGTGCTGGTTGCCCAACTTATAGCTGGGACTTTGGCAATGGAACGAATAGCTCGGGAACAAATACCGCTGCTGCAAATCCGTCTATTACATATACATCTGGTGGCACCTATATTGTGACTCAAATTGTAGATGATGGCACGTGTGTGGCATCGTTCTCCTTGCCTGTTGTAATCTCGGATCCCGTCTCGATAATCGTAGGGACTGAAGAAAGTTGTAATGGAGGCTGTGATGGGGCTGTTGATTTTACCATATCAGGAGGATCAGCTCCATACACTTATACCTGGAATACCGGGCCAGTTACAGAGGATCTTATTGATGTTTGTGCCGGCTTCTATTCCATAACTACTGTCGATGTATTTGGATGCTTGGTAACGGATACCGTAACCTTACAACCAATTATTGACGTGGTAGCTGGTTTCACTGCCAGTCCGGATCAATGCTTGTTTGGCAACAGCTTTGATTTTACAAATACAGGTGATGCACCTGGAAGTTGCGGTGGCAATTGTCCTTTGTACTGGTGGGATTTCGGTGATGGTACGAATGTAACGGGTACCGATGCAGCTTCAGCGAACCCCTCCCACATTTACAGTGCATTTGGAACGTACACGGTCACACAAGTGGTGACAGATGCAGCTGGTTGTACAGATACAGCAACCACCATTATTGAAGTTTATGAGGCGCCAACGGTAAGCCTTGTTAGCGTGGATGAATCCTGTTTCAATGCCTGTGATGGAATCATTACCCTCACAACAACCGGTGGTGCCTCAATAGCAGTATATGCATGGAGTAATGGTTCGGGATCCCAAAACCTTACCGGCTTGTGTGGAGGAAATTATTCGGTAACTGTAACCGATGTCAACGGTTGTATAGATTCTACCACCATAGTGCTTAATACAGGAGTGGACATCAAGGCCGGTTTTGGGTATGATGGCGATAAATGCCTCACAGGAAATAGCTTTGATTTTGTAAACTCCGGCTCTAGTGTTGGAGTATGTGGCCCTGGCTGCCCTACTTATACATGGGATTTCGGAGATTTGAATACGCAATCGGGAACTACAGCTGGAGATGCGAGCCCAACCCATGTTTATGGAACACCTGGAACTTATACCGTTACTCAGATAGTATCGGATGGTACCTGCGCAGATACGGTAATTCGAACCATTACGGTTTTTGATGAGCCTACTACTAGTATAGTGGCTACTGCAGGATCCTGTGACAGCACATGCGATGGACTGGCCGACCTTACAGTGGTTGGGGGCACCATGTCCTATACCTACAACTGGTCTAATTTCGAAACTGCTCAGGATAACTCTGGGTTGTGTGCCGGAACAGCATTTGTTACCGTTACAGATGCAAATGGCTGCACAGTAATAGATTCGGTTGTTATTGCTACAGGCGCGGGAATAACTGCTACTTCGGTTACTGTTGATGTAAGCTGCATGGGAATGAGTGATGGAACGGCCACGGCCACCGGGGCTGGTGGTGTTACGCCCTTCACCTATTTATGGAGTAATGGCGATAGTACAGCAATGGCCGATTCACTGACCGCGGGAACCTTCTATGTGACGGTAACAGATTCGGCTGGATGCACAACAATTGATACAGTTGTTATTGCAGAACCGCTAACGGGCCTAAGCTCGGCAGTGGCATTTACCGATGTAAGCTGTTTTGGAGGAAACGACGGTACGGCGACGGCTATTGGTTCAGGAGGAACATCTCCTTATACATATTCCTGGACCAATGGGGATAACACTGCCGGTGCAGATTCGCTAATTGCGGGTATGGTTTACGTGACTATTTCAGACTCAAACGGCTGTAGTACAACCGACTCCGCACTGATTGGTGAGCCGGTAGCATTGTCAAATATTGTAGTAAAAACCGATGTGAATTGCAATGGTGGAAATGATGGAACTGCTACTGCTACGCCATCAGGCGGAACAACTCCATATACCTATTCCTGGAGCAATGGTGATGGGACCGCGATAGCAGATTCACTTTCGATGGGAACTTATACGGTAACCGTTTCAGATGCTAAAAGCTGTATCGACTCAATCAGTGTTACGATTACTGAGCCAACGGCAATGATATTAACAGGTGGAAGCATCGATGCATCCTGCGGGGCTTCTGACGGAAAGGTCTTTGTAACTGTAACAGGAGGTACCGGGGCCTATACTTACTTATGGAATGATATAGGTGCGCAAACTACAGATACTGCTTTTTCGGTTAGTGCGGCGGCTTATGTTGTTGTAGTCACTGACTCCGCCGGATGTGTTGATAGTGTTACGGCGACTGTCAGCAATGCAGGAGCGCCAACGGTGAGCATAACCTCGTTCACCAATGTCAGCTGCTTTGGTGGTAACGATGGTAGTGCGATGGTAACAGCGTCAGGCGGCCTCGCTCCTTATACCTATTTATGGGATGATTTAGCAGCTCAAACCAATGCGGCGGCAGTTGGTTTAATAGCTGGAACTTATGTGAACACAGTAACGGATAGCGGTGGGTGCATTGCCACAGTTGTTCAAGATATTTTAGAACCAACAGCACTTGCGCTTACACCTAGCTTCACGGATGCGAATTGCGGCCAGAGCGATGGAACAGCAGCGGTTGCTGTTACCGGAGGAACTGGTGCTTATACTTATGCCTGGGATGATATTGGAACCCAAACAACTGCCAACGCCGGTAGTCTGGTAACGGGGGTTTACCAAGTAGTAGTTTCTGATTCAAATGCCTGTTCGGATAGCGTGTCGGTGACCATAGCCGATATTCCTGGAGGAACAGTTACAATTACCGCATTAACCAATGCGAGCTGCAATGGTCTTTGTGATGGTACTGCAACGTCACTAATTACAGGAGGATTTACTCCGTACACTTATTCATGGAATGATTTAGGAACGCAAACTACGGCGCAGGCAACCGGACTGTGTTTTGGATTCTATACCGTCTATTCAACCGATAGCGCCGGTTGTTTGGATAGCGCCTCTGTGGCAATTGGAGAACCTACTGCACTTCTTGCGACTACAGATACAACAGACGCGAGTTGCAACGGTGTTTGTGATGGTGCACTTCAGGCAATTGCTTCAGGTGGAACAGGTGCCTTTACCTATGCCTGGGACAATTTAGATTCAACTGCTACATCAACTGGATTATGCGCGGGTCCTTATGTTGTAACTGTTACGGATGCCAATGGATGTTCGGTAATTACTGGTGGAACGATTACAGAGCCAACGGCGTTGGTTCTCACGATGGGTAGTGTAGATGCTCAGTGCAATGGTGCCAATGGAAATGCATCAGTTAATGTAACAGGTGGATATTCACCTTATACCTACTTATGGAATGATGGCGGAGCTCAAACTACGGATACAGCGATCAATTTATTGGCCGGAACCTATTTGGCAACTGTTATGGATAGCGCTGGTTGTCTGGATACCGCGTCTGTTGTAGTTGTGAATGCAGGCGTGCCAACGGCATCAATACTAACAGCTGTGAATGTGAGCTGCTTTGGCCTGGCAGACGGAAAAGCCGGGGTGGAAGCAGCAAATGGTGTTACCCCTTATACCTACCAATGGGATGATCCTGGAACCCAAACTACAGATACGGCCTATAATTTGATAGCTGGATTTTATACGGTAACCATTACAGATGCTGATGGGTGCTTTGCTGTTGACACGGTTACTATTACTGAACCGGCCGCTATGCTAGCTCCGATCACGGTTACCAACATTTCGTGTTTTGGAGTTCTGGATGGGGGGATGTGTGTTGCGGTAAGCGGCGGTACCGGCCCTTATACCTATAGCTGGTATGATGGATCTACTTCTGCATGCATGACAGGCGTTGGTGCTGTAGTAGGCGGTTGCGTAGATATTACAGATGCAATGGGATGCACTCTTCAGGTGTGTGATGATATAACTGAGCCGGCACAATTGACCATCGTTCCGAATACTGTACAGCCTACCTGTTTTGGTGATTGTGATGGAATTGCAACGGTGGTAGTTAGTGGTGGCACTACGCCATATGGTTATGCCTGGGATGACCCTGCCAATCAAGGTGGATCTTCGGCAGGTGGCTTGTGCGATGGAACGTATATAGTTGTTGTAACCGATCTGAATGGATGTACAATAGATGAAACCTTTACAGTGGTTGAACCACTCCAAATAATAGATCAAATTGTGGGTACGCCCGTTATGTGTGTAGGTGTCTGCGATGGAACATCCACTTTGAATACTACCTCAGCCTCTCCGCCATATACGTACAACTGGAGCGACCCTAATTCACAGACCAACATTACCGCTACCGGGTTGTGCCAGGGTACATTCTCAGTCACGGTTATCGGTGCAACGGGTTGTACAGAAAACACTACCATTACCATTGGTTTGAGTCCAGATGTACCGGTAGCTGATTTTGATGCAACCCCCAATCCAACGAACTTGTTTAACCCTGCAGTGACCTTTGCCAACCTCTCTTTACCTGATCCACTTATCTTGGGATCTGCCTGGGACTTTGGCGATAGCAGCAATAGTACAATGACAGATCCTATACATATATATGAAGATACAGGTACATTCTTTGTGGAGCTGGTTATTACTGATGCGAATGGATGTAAGGACTCTATCACTAAAATTATTGTAATTGAAGGATCATATATTCTATTTGTGCCTACTTCGTTTACACCTAATGGTGATGGTTACAATGATTATTTCTTCCCCAAGGGAGTGGGCATTGATAGCGAAGAATTCGAAATGTTTATATATGACCGCTGGGGAGATCAGATTTTCAAGACGGAAGACTATAATCTGCCATGGGATGGACGGGCCAATAAGGGATCTAACGTTGCTCAGGAAGATGTTTATATATGGGTAATTAAAACCAGGGACACCGGAAACAATGTTCCCCACCAATACGTTGGCCACGTTACCTTAATTCGATAGGCTGCTACTTATTTCTTACGACTTAATTATAGAGGAGCTGTTTCAGTCAGTTTTAACCTTACTAATCAATTCTGATCTTTTCTTCGGAACATCAAATAAGCCGAAGATCAGTCCACCGTCGATCCTTACCGTTGATGATTAATGGTTAGCTAACGATTACCTTGAATGCACAGTGGATTGATTCTGATAATGAGCTCTTTTCCATTATGCGCTTGTTCTTGATTGGCTTGCCTATTGTAATTATGCCTGAAATCTGCCATGTAGGTGTTTGTCCTACAATAAGTTCATCACCATGCCTACAATAAAATCGTCTTTATTCATATATGCGGTTGTAACATTACGCCGAAGTTTATTGTGTGCTCATCGAATTTAAGTACTATAAATCCTAATTAATCACTCACTAATTAACCAAACAGTTGCACTATGAAAACATACAGAAAAAAGATGTTACTATCCCTGGTTCTGGGGCTCCTCTTTAGCAGTGCCCTATGGGCGCAAGTTTTCAACGAGGATAAAACTAAACAGAATTACGAGGATGAAACTAAAAAGGAATGGATTGACAAAAACGCGGAGGAATACATCAACCAAGGTGGCCAGATTGATCTGGTTCCAGAATTCAATTCTAAAACGGATAAAGAGATATGGTTGGAAAGTAGTCAAAGTGGACCAGTTCCCGAATTCAATTCTAAAACGGATAAAGAGGAATGGTTTAAAGCTGAGGAAGCATTAGTTGAACCCAAAAGAACAGAGACAAAAGATGCGGTTTATATTTTTCCTTATGACGAGAGTTTTCCAGTGTACGTCAAGACTGGCGACAAGATGCTGGATGATCAGAATTACGCTCAAAAAAAGCAAGTTTGGATCAACAACAATCAAGCTAAATACGCTACAATGAGCAATCCATCTCCTAATGAGGTCATGACGGAAGATGAAAAGAAAGAAAGAAGGACTGTTAACCAAACAACAATTAAAAAATAAAAAGTTATGAAAGCAAAATATAACCTATCGAAAATAGCATTATTGTTCAGCTTTTTATTTTGTAGCGGACAAATTAATGCGCAGTGTCCTAATAATAATGTACAGTATGGGTCATCTTCAGCACCTACTACAGTAGGGGTAACGGTAATTCTATCCTATTGTTTGTATGGCGGGGAATATAGATATGTTTACAATATGCAGGCTGGTTCTGTGTATAGTTTTGAAACATGCGGAGACTATTCTTTTGATACCCAGCTTAGTGTATACGATGCTGTTACCGGGGCAGCTGTTGCCTATAACGATGACTATTGCGGGCTTCAATCCAAGGTACAGTTCACTTCCAATGGAAACCCTGTACGTGTGCTAATAGACAGGTGGCCTTGCGGAAACCAAAGTAGTTGTATGTGGTTAAAAGCTACTCGCGTTACAGGTGCGCCGGCTGTAAATCCCTGTAATAGCATTGCTGACTTGAAATGTGGAACTACCGGGACTTTTAGCTTAAGTGGTTCCGGTGCATGGAATCCACCATCAGGACCCTGGGGAACCCCTGGAGAAGAACAGGTGTACGAATTTACTGCTGCTTTGACCGGCTCACATTCCATTGCGGTGACCAATAGCGGTTACTATGTAGATTTGTTCATCAAAACAGGTTCTTGCAGCTCTTCCGGCTGGATATATTTAGATGATATCTTTAGCTCTGGAACGAGTACTGTGAATTTGACAGCTGGGGTAACGTATTATTTATTAATAGATGATGAGAACACCTCTGCCAGCTCAGGGACGATTTCTATTACTTGTCCTGTTATTGTACCAGATCCCTGTCTCTCTGTAACTACTCTAACTTGTGACGTGAGTTCTAGTTACTCGCTAGGAGCTGGGCTTGGTGCATGGGACCCACCATCAGGACCCTGGGGAACGCCAGGACATGAGCAGGTGTTTGCTTACACACCGCCAGCTAGCGGGTTATATTATATAGATATAACTCACAACAGCGGATATTACGTTGATGTATTCTTTAAGACAACAGCATGTAGCGACGTTGGATGGACGTACATAACAGATATATTCTCTGGTGTCGCCCTGATAGGTAATCTAACTGGAGGTGTTACTTACCTTTTCTTGATAGACGACGAGAACACAACACCGAGTACCGGGTCAATTGAAATTTCTTGTCCTTGTGTTCCACCACCTGGGGGAATTGATGGGAGTTATAATTACTCTGCACCTTTCACTATTGCTGGAACTACAATTGGAGTTTGTAACGATTGTCCTGTGAGACCTTCAAACGACGCGATTTACGAAGTGAACATTGCTGAATGTGGGAATTATACTTTCACAACATGCGGGGGAGCATCATGGGATACTTATCTCTATTTGGCAACGGGAGCGTGTAGCGGCACATTAATCGCATTGAATGATGATGCCTGTGGGCTACAATCAAGTGTAAGTGCATTCCTTACACCTGGCGCCTATTACATTCATATTGAGGGTTTTTCATGGTTCTCTCAAGGGGCATTTGTTTTAAGTGTTTCAGGAAACATTCTTACTCCTGAATTCACAACTGCTGTTGTAGATGTCGATTGTTTTGGAAGTTCAACTGGCTCAATCTCAGTAACGCCAAGTGTGGGTAGCCCACCATATATGTATAGTATAGATGGCGTGCCTCAAAGTTCAAATGTTTTTAGTGGATTAGCAGCAGGTTCGTATGACATTTCTATAGCTGATGCTAATGGTTGTTCTTCAGCAACTCAAACTGTTGTTGTAAATGAACCATCGTTGCTTACTGCTGCCTCATCAACGGGTAGCATCTTGTGCTTTGGTGGAACAACTACCGTAACCGTAATTGGTTATGGAGGTACTCCTCCTTACTCAGGTGATGGTAACTTCACGGTTACTGCCGGGGCATATTCCTACACTGTTACTGATGCAAATGGTTGTACGGCCTCAACTTCAATTACTGTGACCGAGCCGTCGTTATTAACGCTTGATTTAGAAGGTTGTGCTATAGTTTATGACGGAGTTGGTATTGAATATGCTTGTGCCACCATAATTGGTTCAGCTAATGGAGGAACGCCAGGATACGATTACGATTGGACAACTTCTGAAACTACATCTTCAATAATTGTCTGTCCTGACAGCACATCCACATATACGCTTACAACAACAGATGCCAACGGATGTACAGCATCCGCAACTTGGACTGTTTCGGTGGTTGATATTTCATGTACACCAGGCGGCGGTTCTAGTTCAGGAAGCAGTTCTGGTTCAGGAAGCGTTTGGTTTGGCTACCCAAGTAAATTGAGTGGATATCACTGTAGTTCTGGTTCAGGAAGCAGTTCAGGCAGCGGCTCAGGTAGCAAATCAGGTAGCAGTTCAGGCAGCAGTTCATGCAGCAGCGGCTCAGGCAGCGGCTCAGGTAGCAAATCAGGTGGCAGTTCAGGCAGCAGTTCTGGATCATCAGCATGCTCTAACAGCAGCAAAGGCGGTAACAAGGACAGAGTACTTATGTGTCTTGATAGTGCTAACTATTGTGTTAAAGTTAAGCACATCCAAAAAAGATTGGATTGTGGTTACAATCTTGGACCATGCAGAGCTCAGCAGACATCACCGGCTTGCAACAACATTTACCCACCCGACTCTATATCTTGTGTATGTTCGGGTAATCTGGTAAGCTTAACCGTAAGGTACATCGGTCCTTCTAACCAAGATATAAATGTCAACGCTAAGAAATGTAATGTTCCTCTTTTGAGCGTAACTGGCGCAACAACCGGTGATGTATTCGTTGTGGATGCTGCTGGCGGTGGCTTAAATTACCTCAGAAAAGAAACATACTTCGAGCTTGTAGGATCTGGTTTTGCTAAAATCAAAATCCCAACAAACTGCTGCGACGACCCGGTTGGGAAAGTATTCTTTCCATTTGAGGTTATTGGTTGGACAGATACTGATGGCAACCAGTGTAACACTTCTAACAAAAAAGGCAGTGGTCAAACCGCAGGGGATGTTAGTGATTCACCTACTACACAGGGTAATGCTCCTATTGGTAATAATACCCCAATGGCTATACTCAGCACCAATCCAAATCCTTTGGAACGATTTGCTATCTTTAGCTTCTCAATTCCTGAAACTGAATTAGCTACGTTAGAAATTATCAACCTGAAAGGTGATAACGTAGAAATATTGTACTCGGGAGGTGCCGAAGGAGGAGAAGTGCACGAAGTGTCTTACGATGCATCAGAGCTAGCCAGTGGTATTTACTTTGTTCAACTTAGTACATCAACACAATTCGTTAAGAATAAAATCATTGTTATTAAATAAGAGCAGTTAATTTATAGGGAATTAATCTGTTACGCAGTGAAACCTAGGGGTGTGTAACCATAGTTACACACCCCTTCTTATAGAAAATAATGCTAATTTGTTTAAGATTAAACATGTTGGTAATTTTATTAACTTTGTAGTCAGGACATATAAGTATATTTTGTATATTTACAATGAATGCGATAATTAGTGTTTAAGATCGAACCGATAAATATTTATGACCTGACCTATGAGGCATAAACATTCACACCTACCTAACCTAACGAGATATGAACACGCACACCCGCCTAATTAGCATCTACACCCCATTGGTGTTCTGCTTTCTTGCAGCCTTTTCTTTAGTTACAGTAAAAAGTTCTGGTGCAGGAGGGAATGTTGCTCCTTCTGCAACTTTCACAAGTAGTGGTGGTGGTTCTGGTATTTACGGATTCGACACTCAAGTTAATGACGAAATTTACCCTGTATGTTCTGCCTCCCCATTTGCTTGGGTCTCTGGAGGTGGTTATATTGACATAACTTGGTCTAGCTCTCAAACTATTGACGAACTTATAATATATCGTGCAAACAGACCTTATACAAGTTTCACTCTTCAATATTGGAATGGGAGTAGCTTTGTAAATACAGGGTACTCATACTCAGGTAGTTCGGCTTGT
>JYMV01014392.1_pt1 | contig 10368 bp, 10 predicted proteins | sample 338911 | NCBI WGS metagenome assembly JYMV01 (sample SAMN03354496, study PRJNA234377) | hydrothermal vent metagenome | biome: Deep sea; feature: Hydrothermal plumes at the Eastern Lau Spreading Center, Western Pacific Ocean; material: Seawater | place: Tonga | collected 2009 | depth 2000 m m
ATTCAGATTGCCGCTAATCAGTGGACGGAAATCATTGCCACGCTGGAAGTCAGAGCAGCTCATCGCAATTTTGACCAGAAACTCGCAGATCTGCAGATTGTTGAAGTGCTGGACTAAAGAGCGGGCATTGGGACCGGTTGAATCGGCTCTGCGGCCGCCCGATGAAGATTGTTGATGGCGTCCAGTCTAGCCTGAACGAGTACATGTTCTTTGCTGGGCGGTGAATCACGCAAGAAGACCCGGTAGTGCATAACGGCTTCAGCTGAACGTCCTTGTTCGTCGAGTAAGGACGCCAATTGAAAACGACAGCTATGCATGTCCGCTCGAAGTCTCAATGCCTGAACAAAGGCCACTCGAGCCTGTTCCAACTGATCCAGTTGAAGCCAGGCTTGCCCCAGCGCATAGAAAGCCTTGTTGTAGGTAGAGTCCAAGGTTGTTACCCGTTCATAGCTCTCGACAGCCAACTCAAAACGCTCCTCTTGGAAATGACAGTTTCCAAGGTTGTAATGCGCCTTGACGTACTTGGGCGAGTCTCGGATGGTTCGTTGATACTCCTGCACAGCCTCGGGAAGATGGCCCATCAGCGTCAGGACGTGAGCGCGCATGAAGCGAGCCTTGTAGAATCGCGGTTCCACATAAACCGCATTGGCAAAAGCTTGAGCGCTCATTTCCAGTTGGCCCAGTTCCTTGTACGTGTGCCCCATATTGAAATAGGCGCGCCCATTCAATGGCTCCAATTGCAAAGCCAACTTATACGCCTGCAGGGCACGCTCGGCGTCTCCACACTCGAAGCGGGCGTTGGCCAGCCGAAATGCTCTACTCGACTGAGTAGGATCGATGGAAACAGCACGTTCCAATACGGTGACGGCATCATCCGGAGCGTCCGCAGCCATCAGCGCATCAGAAAAACCATCGAGCGCAATCACATTATCCGGTACCAGATTCACCGCCAATCTGAACTGTCGACAGGCCTCATTAATATGATTATTTTGAAGCAAAGTCCGGCCAAGAACTATACGAATACCGCTGTACTGAGGCAGAATTCTGGTAACCGCCCGGCACATCCCAATCAGCATCTTTGTCCATAGTTGTTTCATTCGTTTCAGTCAGTATAACGCACGAGAAGAGGCAAACCAGTTCCGACGACTCTAAACAACGTAAACCCAGTGCTTTCAAAAGCGGTTGACAGTCGAATCGCGATCACTATACTCGCCAACCTCACTAAAGTCGGTAGCTCATCGGAATTAGTGAAGGAGGCAACTGCGGTGCAATACCACTATGCCGTGCGCGAAATCCCCGAAAGTGGGATCTCGATCCAGGACCAATGTCCACCTGAATGGGTGGATTTTGTCTTAGGGAAGCTGCTGAAATCTCAGCAGAAACCCGCTTTGGTGGAGTTGACGCTCCATCGAGAAGACGAAAACGTCCTGCTCGACGGTTTTGTAAAGATTGCTTACAAGTTTGTTTGCAGTCGTTGTGCTGAAGAAACCTCCGCTCAGCTTAACTCAAAGTTTTGCTGCGTCTTTGTCAAAGACGTGGGCGACGAAGAGGAAGGCGAATTGAATACGGCTGGGTTGACCAGCGAGCGCGATATTGTCAGTTACACTGGCAGTACCATTGACTTGGAACAAGCAATGGTTGAACAGATTGTTTTATCGCTTCCCGCTCATCCGCTCTGTCGTGAAACATGTAAGGGTCTTTGTGATCAATGCGGCCAAAACATGAATCTTGGCAACTGTCGTTGCCTGGAAGAACATGTTGACCCGCGTTGGGCAAAGCTCCAAGGGATTAAACTGGGGGATTGACAGATGCCTGTTCCCAAGAAACGAACATCGACTTCACGTCGTAATCGCCGACGCGCCAACCACGATAAAGTGGAGCGCCCCAATCTTTCGACCTGTTCGCGATGTGGCGCCTTCAAAATGCCACACCGTGTCTGCGGAGCTTGCGGATACTACAAAGACCGCCAAGTTATCGAGACCGAGGGTACTGAATAATTGAGGCTGGTCATCGCCAGCGATCACGGTGGGTATGAACTTAAGGAATGGCTACGCGAACAATTCGCAGAAAGTAGCCATACCATTGAGGACTTAGGCCCTTACAATTCGGATTCAGTCGACTATCCAGACTATGCTGCGCGGGTTGCCGGCAAAGTTGCGGACGGTGAGGCCGACCGAGGAATACTGGTGTGTGGTAGTGGCATTGGAATGAGTATTGCCGCCAACAAGGTAGACGGCATTCGTGCAGCTGTTGTGCAGGACGTGGCTCATGCGCTGCTGGCTGCCGAGCATAATAACGCCAACATCCTTTGTTTGGGCGCACGCTTTACAGCTCCACCACTCGCTGCCGACATTACCGACGCATGGCTCACTCAAGAGTGTTCCGGACCGCGTCATCATCGGCGTGTTCAAAAAATCATGGACTTGCAGGGACACTAGATGCGTTGCCCCTACTGCGGATTTCAAGAAGACCGGGTTGTCGATTCTCGAAATATCCGTAATGGCTCGACTATTCGCCGACGCCGTCAGTGCGAGGGCTGCACCAAGCGCTTTACCACCTATGAGAACATTGAAGACGGCGCACCGCTCATCGTGAAAAAAGATGGGCGCCGCGAGGCCTATGACCGCAAAAAATTCAAAGGCGGCGTACTCAGGGCCTGCGAAAAACGCCCCATTTCAGTCAACTTGATTGACGAGTTTCTCAATAGTGTGGAGCAGCGACTCTTTGAGGGATCAACGGTAGAGATTCCGTCCGAACTGCTGGGAGAGGCATCCGCTGAATTCCTCAAGGGCGTGGACCCCATTGCCTACATTCGCTTTGCGAGCGTCTACCGTAGCTTCAGCGAACTACATCAGTTTATCGAAGAGATCGAAGAGCTCTCCGACATTTCTTAGGAGCTTAGTTCAACTATGGCGCCGTCTCGTTCCACCGATCTCCGATTCATGGAAAAGGCTGTCGAGTTGGCAAACCGCGCCGTGGGTGACACCTCACCCAACCCACCCGTCGGATGTGTACTGGTCAAGGATGATCGGATTGTCGCTGAGGGCTGGCACAAGCGGGCGGGTGAAGCCCATGCGGAAGTTGACGCTCTCGCAAAACTTGAAACACCCTCTAAGGGATGTACGGCCTATGTAACACTGGAGCCTTGCAGCATCAGTGGTCGAACAGGACCCTGCTCTCAGGCACTTATTGACGCCGACGTGGAGCGCGTTGTGGTGGGCGTCCTGGATCCAAACCCCAAGGTCAACGGCAACGGCATTGCTGCACTTCGTAACGCCGGTATCAAGGTTGAAACGGGTGTTCTAGAATCCGAATGCCGTCAATTGATCGCTGCCTTCACAACCTGGATCACGCTGGGCCGGCCACTCGTCACTCTCAAAATTGCATCCTCCCTGGACGGGCGTATCGCCACTGAGAGCGGCCACAGCCAATGGGTCACCGGCGAATCAGCCCGAATGCGAGTACACCAGATGCGAGATCAAATGGACGCCATTCTGGTTGGAGCACAGACGGTACGTGCAGATAATCCCAGTCTGACGGCGCGACTCGGAGATGGTCCGTCGCGACATCCGGTACGCATTATTCTTTCAAATAGTTTGAACCTACCCACCCACTCCAAGATCTTTGACAAGCAGGCGCCCACTCTGGTGTTCACCACGAACAACGAGCCAACGGAACTGGAACGAGACGGGGTGGAAGTCATTCGAATCGAAGGTGGTGACAGTGGGGTCTCTATGGCTGCTATGCTCCAGATCCTCGGCAAACGACAGCTGACCTCGCTCCTGGTAGAAGGCGGACAAAATGTGGCCACAGCGTTGCTGAAACAAGAGCTGGTTGACCGAATCTGCTGTTTTGTGTCGCCCAAAGTCATTGGCGGGGACGGCATTGGCTGGGCAGGACCGCTGGCTTTTCGTACCATGGATGAAGTAATAACTCTGAGTCACTTGGAAATTTGCCAACTCGGCGACGACCTGTGTATCGAGGGTAACTGTGTTTACGGGAATAGTTGAAGGCATCGGCACCATTGCCGCCATTGAAAGCGTGGAAAAAGGCGTGCGCCTGAGTATTGACGCCCCCTTTGATTTGTCGGACTGCGGCATTGGCGACTCCATTGCTATCGATGGTTGTTGCCTCACAGCGACGGCAATCGACGGCTCTGTTTTTTACGTGGAAGCCACCGCTGAAACCCTGGCGTGCACCACCATGGGCCAACTGTCAGCAGGCTCACGAGTCAACCTGGAGCGTGCCATGTGCTGGGGCGGCCGTATCGACGGACATCTGGTGCAAGGCCATGTGGATGGCACCGGAACCATCCAGTCTATGAATTCGGTGGGCGACGCCACTGAGCTGCTGATTGCCATACCCGCAGAAATGACGGACTTTCTGGTTGAAAAAGGCTCTATTGCCGTGGATGGGATTTCGCTCACCGTCAATGGGGTAAACGAGCACGGTTTTCACGTCATGATCATTCCACACACCACTCACTCCACCACGCTCTGCGAAAAAGCGGTTGGGGCACCCGTCAATCTGGAAACCGACATTATTGGAAAATATGTAGTCAAGTTGAACCGGCGCACAAGCGACGGCTCTCACTCGTAAAGGAAGCGTTCTGTCATGATTCAAAAACTCTCAATTATTCTCTCAATCCTCGTACTGACCGTAGCCTGTGGCGGCGGAGACAATGATCGCGGCAATGGCGATAGCGGTAGTGGAACCACCGGCGGCGGTGAGCTCACGCCCAGCAGCCTACCGGCCAACAGCATTACCAAGATGGATAATATTGACGAAGGCGAATGGAACAAAGTGGTGCCCCAGCATCAGGACCTCGGCATGTTCAAGACTCAATTTGCCGCGGCAGGTTTCAAGATCTATCACTCCGGCGGCGTCCTGGAAGACAACGAAAACAATATACTGCACTGGGGCAGCTACACTAACGAAGACGGCATAAATCGGCGTTTCATGGCTCTGAATTGTGGCGGCAGCGGCGCCTGTAACGCGGCCAAGATCGTCTTCAAAGGTGGCGACGCCATCTTCAGGAATGGAGCGGACGAGACCATTGATCCCATTCTCACCATTCGCCCACCCATGATGAAGGACCTTGAGGGTAAGGACCATGACGGCAAGAGCACTGTCTCCATGGCGCTCAATGTGGACTCCGACATCAACGTTGAATTGGGCCGGCGACGCATGATTGTTGCCAATACCTTTGGCACTGCTTACGGCGTAGACCTGAGCCAACTCCAAAGCATGGCCAAAGCAACCGGCGCATTTACAGAAATCAATATGCACAACTACGTGAATAGCGCTGTCATTGAAGACGCATTGCAAGCCAGCACACCTTTTGACGCCCTGATTTGGGTGGGAGCATCCGTCCGCGAAAAGATGTCGGGAAAGGCCTACAAAACAATAGGAATGACCGTCAATGACGGTGTCTATGGTGATCGCACCATCAAATCCGCCACCGTCAAAGAGCTCCTTAAAGAGGCTCCTCTGGGTGGGCCGGGCCTGGTCATACTTGTGGCCGGTGAAAGCCGAGGTGACGGAAGCAGCGAGCAAGACGCCAACCTGAGTCTGTTCAAGGAATTTGCGTCCAGCCAAACTCGCATTGTTGTGGGCTTCCAGGGCCGGGGTGAGGCCAACGATCTACTGGACGCAGCAAGCCGGTTTACGGCTGATTTCATGAACGGCATGACCTTAGCCGCCGCCCGCGATACCGCCAACGCGCTCCTTGAAGGACGAGCTTCTTCAGCCGTGTTGGTCACCAACCGAAGCTCTCAGGCGGAAGAAATCACATTCAAGGGTTCGTTGGACACGCTGTGGAACGGCCAGGACCCCAAACAAGTCATCACCACCATCAATTTCAACATTGCCAACCTGTGCTTCCCAACTGACGGTGGCCCTGCGTACTCTGAAAAAGAAGGGCAGGCTTCGTTTTTTGTGAAGGTGGACTTTGAGGGTCCCTTCTTCAGCGGGTCGCGAACGAGTGCAGACATCAACCTGGACGTCAAAATTGACGGCGTCATGCTGGGTAACCAACCCGGAGACTATGTCTACCTGCGCTTTTCCGGAAACCTGAAGCCGTCTGTGAGTGATATTTCGGTTATTGGTGCTGGAATCATCCTGGACAAATTCGATGAGGATAATCCCACGCGGATCTTCTTCAACGGTGACGCCGATGCGTCTGATTACATCAACGACAAGGGCGAAACCTGCAAGCTCAAGACTCCCAAATTATCTGGAGCAACCAGCCAACCAAGCTGGATGCAATTTCCGAAACCCGATGAAGGCAATAGCACCAGCTCCACGGGCAGTGGTGGGTCCGGTGGTGACGGAGAGTCAGGCGGCGGAACAACGTCAGAATCAACCGGCGGCGTAAACTGTACCGATATATGTGAAGCCGGAATCAAGTGCATGGAATCAGGTGCGATAACAGTCAGCGCATGTGTGACCAAGTGCCAGAATGATGGAGATGCTGAGCAACAAACGGCCCAGGCATGTCTTGACGAGCATGGTGACAACTGCGCCACGCTTATGCCGTGTATGATAGCTGCCAGCCAATAGTCGCCGGCAGTGAAACAGCGGGTGGTTCAACGGGCCACCTACTGCCCTCCGGCGAGTAAGCGTTGACCTCAAAGACAAAAAAGGTAGGATAACGCCGCTTCGGGACAGTCCCGGGAGGGTACTTTGGCAACGGAATACGAGGGCAAATTCAAGGCGGACGATATGCGCTTCTGCATTGTGGTTGCTCAATTCAACCGTTTTATCACCGATCCTCTACTCAAAAGCGCACTCTCCACCATTGAAGAAAACGGCGGAAATACCGACAACGTCGACGTTGTTTGGGTTCCGGGTGCCTTTGAGATTCCGCTCGCATGTAAGCAAGTGATTGGGCCCAAACCCTATCGCTACGACGCAATTATTGCGCTCGGAGCCGTCATTCGGGGCGGCACACCGCATTTCGACTATGTATGCGACGCCGTGACTCGAGGAATTACCGACACAATGCTACAGAGCGGCATGCCCATTGCGTTCGGTATTTTGACCACTGACACCGTAGACCAGGCTGTTGATCGCACCAACAATAAGGTGGGAGACAAAGGCAGAGAAGCCACCGTTGCAGCCATCCAAATGATCGACCTATTAAGGCAGGTAAAAGGCTAATGGGAAACCGACGCAAAGCGCGGGAATGCGCACTCCAACTTCTCTACGACCTTGAGTTCAGCGGCATCAATGGTGACGCGGACACCTCGCTCGCCATCAACGACTATTGGGCGGCCTTTCCCGACCTGGGTGCAGCCAGCGACGATATTCACGAGTTTGCCGAAATGCTGGTGCGTGGAGTCCGAAATCAAATTTCAGAAATCGACGCGGTCATTCAAGCCGCTTCCACCAATTGGAAGTTGGAGCGAATGGCACTGGTAGACAGAAATATTCTACGTTTGGCTACCTTTGAGCTAAAGCACCTGGAAGATATCCCTCCCAAGGTCAGCCTCAACGAAGCCATCGAGATTGCCAAACGATATGGGTCTGAAGACTCGGGTTCGTTCATCAACGGTATCTTGGACAAGATTTCGTCAAGCTCATGAACTTTCGCTGTATTCATCCCACGCTGGAGAAAATTGACGAAGTTCGTTACGACGCACTGATTCTGACCACCTTTGCCGACGAGCGCCCCTTGCAAGGGATGCCCGGCCTGGTCGATTGGCGCCTGAACGGATACTTGTCTCGGCTCATCCTAAACGGCCAACTCACCGGGGAATGGGGCGAGCAGGTTTTGGTCCCTCAAAACGGGCGATTGCCGTTCAACAAGCTCATTATCTTTGGCCTGGGCGAGCGAGGTAAATATGGAAGCACCCGGTTCAAAGAGATAACCAACCGCATTCTGCGTACGCTGACGCGGATGCAATGTTGGTCATTTGCCACGGTTCTACCGGGGAGTCAGACTCTCAAACTCGTCCCACGGCAACTGGTCGACCTGTGGTTGGGAGAACTGCAAAAGGTATTTATCAGCCAGCGCTATCACAACCTGGACTACGATATCGCGTTTTTGTCGCCCAGCGACACACAGGACGAGATTGGTGACCAACTCCAATCATTCACGCGTCAACTCACACCCCGGCGCTAAGAACAACAAGCTCAGTATTCGTTCCAATCCAAAACCCTAGTTGCTGGGAATGCAATCAAAACTCAAGGACCAAAAGGTATTGCGGGGTTTGTTCAAGAAGCTCTGCCCACCAAACACATAGGCCTTGCCTCCCTTGGGGAGATACACGCCCGCCGTGCCCCAAAAGCTGTTTGGCGCTGTGCTGACAGGAAACACAGATGCACTGTGAGTGGCCAGGTTGATCCAGGACATTCCCACTGAAGGCTTGGTCCCGGTACCTGCCAGGAGCCTGGCCCCGTGGGGCTCAAGAAAGATCTGTGTCGATATTGTGAGGTCTGGATTCGCCAGAGCGACCTGAGTCCAGGTCTTGGTGGCGAGATTGAGCGTGAATATCTCGAGACCAAGCCGACTCGCCAGAATGAGTTGATTCCCCTCTGCATGATGAACAAGAGCAGGTGAGGTCGTTACATTTGATTCATTCAGAAGCTGCGTATCAATCACCCCAGCCACGGTCTCAAACTCTTCTAACTGGCTGTCATCACTCACGACCCACAGCTTGATGGATTTGACACCCTGAACCTGCCCACCAAACAAGAACAGTCGGTCATCAAGCATATCCCACGCGGCTCCGTGTTCGTGCAGAAGCGGCAGTTTTTGAGATGACGTTGTCTTGATCTCATTCCAAGCCCCGTCCTGGTAAATCCATAGCCCTGCTGAAGCGAGCGCGGAACCCATCGCCTGGCCACCGTGAACCATGAGACGCCCGCCTTTCGCATCGTAAGCAACCGCCGCTTTTCTCTGCAACGGTCCGTCATTGCCCAGATAACTCCATCCTCCCCCCTTGGAAGAATTGAACTGCCAACGGTCATTGAAATAGCTTTCTCCGTCCCCGTCGGGGGCCCATCCACCGTAAAGAAGCAAGCTACTTCCATCGCTCATTACATCCATAAACGCGTCCAGACGAGGAGACGGATACGCAGCGCTCTCCAATTCGGTCCAGGTCTGAGTATCCGAAGCAAACAACCAGGCATCTTGATGAATAGTCTCACCATCACTGCCACCCAGCAGTAAGAGACCGTCGGAACGTGGTATCAAAGCAGCCAGACGACGGGGCGATGGGCCGTCCAGTAAATCCACCTGCGACCATTCCAATTTCTGAATATCAAAACGCCACAGCGGGCCCAGAGTGGCGCCATCACTGCCCACCCCACCAAAGAGATAGACCTTCCCGTCCATGAGAGCCATTCGATGGTCGCGACGCGGCGGTGGACCGGCGCCAAAAACTGGTATCCAACCCAATTCGGCCAGATCGAGCACCCAGGTCTGCGCACTCAAAGTGCCGTCGGGTAGTTGCCCGCCAAACACGACAATATGCCCCTGAGACGAGTCGTCGTTTGCAGGAACATAAGTCGCAGCCAAACCGGCGCGCCAACCAGGCCCATCGGGCAATCCTGATATCCACTTTGGATTGTCCGGGTCTGCAAATGAAAGCGCCGTCACTGCCTTGCCACCACCCGTATTTGTTCCGCCGACAATCCACATCCACTGCGTTTCTGGAACCATGACAGCGGCATGATCGACATAGCCGGGAAGCTCACCCGTGGGCGCAAGCTTTAACCAGTTCCAGTCCGTGTCCAACTGCCAGACTTCATCACTTGCACTGCCCCCGGCAGTCAATCCTCCAAAAAGAAGCAAACGCTTACCCACAAAGTCGGTGACCAGTGTGGCACCCGTGCGAATGCCGGGACCACTCGTATTGAGCTCATCCCAAGTTCCGTTACCCAGATAGCGCCATGTGTCACCATGGGCGTGCGGTGTGGGTTGATCGACATAATCAGGGCCTGTCGACCGGCCGCCGTAAAGCACCACAGAGTCCGACTGAGAAACCGGGTTGGCCGCAGCAATCATTTCGTATCGAAGCGGCGGTGTTCCAGAAGCCAATTTTGTCCATCCTGAACCGGGTTGTTTGGCAACAAACTCATTTATTAAATTATTGTAGTTGTTGTCTTTCTTGTCGCACGAGCTCTCCTGACCCGGCTGATAGTCAGGAATTTCGCTGAAGTCACACAGAGTCACACCCTTGAGACACTCGCCCGGAATTCCCGCCCCCCCAGAACACACGCCGGGCGCCCAGCAGGACCAGGGTTCGGTAACCACATTGTTGTCCACAAAGCCGTCACAATCGTCATCGAGACCGTTGCACAATTCGGGTGACACCTGACTCTTTGGCCCGTCGGGGTTGGTTGAACAAACAGCCCGGTTCA
>JYMV01026296.1_pt1 | contig 10367 bp, 12 predicted proteins | sample 338911 | NCBI WGS metagenome assembly JYMV01 (sample SAMN03354496, study PRJNA234377) | hydrothermal vent metagenome | biome: Deep sea; feature: Hydrothermal plumes at the Eastern Lau Spreading Center, Western Pacific Ocean; material: Seawater | place: Tonga | collected 2009 | depth 2000 m m
CTTCAATTACAAACTGTAATGCTTCAGTAGTACCTTCAGTTAAACCACCGGCAGCCATTTCTTTACCTATTACTTTAAATACTTGACCTGCCCCGTTTTTACGTAAAGATTTGTATAAAGCTTTAGTGCCTTGATTACCTAAACCCATTTTCTTAAGAACTTTTAATGGGTAGAACATTTCTAATGCAGCAGCGGCTGAACCACCAGCTAAAGACATAGTAATAGCTCTAGCGTCTCTATGGCCAGCTATTGCCACATCACCATAAATACCACCAGTTTCCATTACGTTAGCAGCTAAATAACCACCTACTGCTGCTGATCTATTCTTAATTTTTTGTAATTGTTTCTTACCTATTTGTTTGTTAACGTATCGCTTACCCATGTACTGAGCACCTTTACCAGCACCATACCTTAAACTACCATAACCAACAGCTGCAGCACCTCCAGTAAAGTATGCAGCTAGGGCAACACCACCTATCTCAATGATAGACGGCATAGCTTCACCTAATAAAGCCATTACTTTTTGTAATGCTTGTGGGCTAAACCAATCTATTTCTTCAATAGGGGGTAAGTGTGCACCATTACGCTGAGCCTCATCAATGTTAGCTAAATAGTGCTCTAACATTTTAGTTGCAAACTCTGTATTTCCTGTAGCATCTGCAATCAATGCAGCAAAACCATAACCAGTAGCTTGTAAGTTATCTACACCTGCACTAAAACTATCTTGAAATATGTCCCAATAAGCGTCACTTTTAGTAGCATATAGGGCAGCCATCCTATTTTCACCAGCTGTTAAAAATTGACCATCTTCAGTATTTTGACCATATTGAATACTTTGAGACCTAGCTTTAGCTGCTATACCTGCTTCTTTTTCTGACTTATGTACACTGGTAGGTTCTATATCACCTCTAGCAAGCATTACAGCAACTTCATCATCTGAGTATTGCTTACCATCCCAGATGGTAGGAACATTTACCCACTTACCATCTACTTGTAGTGTTGTAGATTTCTCAGAAACAATTTCACCGTTTAGATAAAATGCAGGTCTACCAAACTGTGTATTACCAACAACCTGTCCTTCATTAGGCATCTTGAAGTTAGAGTAATTACTTCCATTCTCAGCTTCATATTTAGCACGGATTTCATTTTGTTCTGGAGTAGTATCAAACCACCTAGTATTAAACTCAGGTGTATTCATGGCGTTGTATATATCAACACCAGTGAATGGATTTGTTACAGTGGCTTTAGTACGTTTATCTGTTGACCATCTTAATGATGTAGGGTCATATATAGCATCTGCAACAATACCATTATTAATGTCTTGACCTTCAGAAGCAACACTATCAAACAGTTCTTCTGAACGTTTACCCATAGCAAAGATAACAGCATCAGTTATCCTATCTTCAGGCACATTCCATAGTTTAGCGTAATGTGCACGTTGACTATCTCTACCTTTACTTTCTGCTTTATAGAATGATGTCTCCGGTGCGTCAATTCCTAGAGCACGCAATCCAGCTTCTTTATCACCTAAAGTAAAATAACCAGAATCTGCGTCAGTGCCTTTAGTATCTAACCCTTTAAAAGTTACACGATTAATTCCAGAGTTTAGAAAACTCGATTCACCTTGCTCAATTCGAGTAGGTACAGAATCTAGATAATTGTTACGGATAACTTCATCTAATATTGATGAAGACGACCCTGATATATCAGATATTTTTTCTCTTTTACGTGAACTCGTTGAAGCTAGATTTTGAATCTTACCCGCTACAACACTACTAAAAATTTCAGAAGATGAAGCCATAGTGGGAGATCCTTATTTAGTTTTTTTCTTTTCTTTTTCTGCCTGAATAAAAGCATCTGTTTGGAAACCGCCCATTTTAGCAATAGCAGCTAATTGTGCATCTGATAAGTCTTCTACATCTGTACCAAAAGCTAAACTTACAAATTCATCTGCCCACGATTTATCAAAATCAAAATCTTTACCCATAATCTTGTTAAAACGCACAATTTCATCAGGGGTCATATTATTTGTTCTATAATATTCACCTAACCTACCAGTAACTTCTTCTCTAGGAGAATCTGATAAACCAAGCCAACGTAATATAGGCATACCAAAGTTTATATCTTCATCTTTATTATTCTTTTTAAATAAGGTAGCATCAAAATCTGCAGCAGTATAACTATTTTTGTCTGCTGATTTATTTTTCCCTTTATTCTCTGCATAAATTTGAAACATTTTATCTCTTTGCTTAATTTCCTGTTGTTTCACCCAACTAGGGTCAGCTACAATATTAGCTTCTTTATACGCGTCAGCTACTAGACTTTTATCTGCAAAACTATTTGGATCCATTGATTGCATAATAGCATCTCTATCTGCTTCATTACCTGCCATTGCTAAAGCAGCAACTAAATCATTAGTTTCTAGTGTTGATCTATTATCTGCATATTGTGTAAAGGCATCGCCAATACCACCAATACCAGCACCTATTTGTTGCCCTGATTTACTAATAGAATCTAATATTCCTGCTGAACTAACTGGTGCTATATTCTTCCAAGTGACTGCGCCCATACTATCTCCTTAAGGTTTAACCTATGTTATTGTATCTAGGTACTAAGTCACCTAAATCTGTTCTACCTTGTGCTGTTTTCCAAGCATTTTGATTAGCAATCTGATTATTAGTTGTAATTGCTTGAGATGCGTAGTTTTTATTCCACTGATCTTTAAGTTGTGCTAATTCTTGTTTACCTAATTTAACATTCTGCAATCCTGCCCATGCTTGACCTAATGAACCTAAACCTGACATAACAGAACCTGCAGTTTTAAATGTAGGGAGGTTAAAACCAATCTCTGGACTACTAATCTGTTCTGTCCAACTAAACTCTGGATCGTTTGGATTCCACATTGTAGAATCTAAGTCATTACCACCAAAACTACCGAAACCCCAATCCTTCTTTTTCTTATTTGTATTACCTGAAGTTATAGCGTCCCAATCTGTATTTTGAGAAGGTCCCCATGCTGTTGCCATAATAATTCTCCTAATATATTAGTATTTAATATGTGTAACCCTATCATACATCAAAGTATATATAGTATGTTATCTTTTTACTTTAAGCAACACCAAATTGAGATATCTTAAACACATTGTTAATTTTTTGCTCATAATCAAAATCTGCAAAACCAATTTGGTTAAAGCTTGTAACACTCATTGCTATGTATCTACTACAATCCATTGGATTTATAGTACCTCTTACAGATTCATTAATCCAAGGAATATATTCACCGTTAGCATCTAATCGTAAATCCTTACGTATCTCAGAAATATCATCTATACCAGCATTGTATTTAGCTAACCCTTCAGTATGCTCACGTTCAATTGCACCAAGATCTTGATCAACTATAACTAATATTACGGTACTTAATATATCAGCAAATCCAGCAAATAGTTTTGCAAAGTCAAGAAAAGTAAGGGCATCAAAGTCCATGCCTGTACCCATTCCATACTTCCATCCTAAGAATACACCTACAACAAATGCTAACTCTGGGCTTATCTCACTAGCTATATAGACAATAACTTCTTTAATAAGCATTTGAGTTATCATTTCTTCAATAGCCATTGCTAAATCAAATGTAGCTGGATCAAATGTGACAATAGCAATGATAAGTAATACAACTGCAATAATCTTTAATAGCTTTACCCAAAATGGGACTTCAATAACTTCATAGTGTGCAACATATAGTGATATATGTGCACTGGCCATAAATAAACTAGATACATGACTATTAGGTGAAAAAGGTACCATCAAATCATTTTGATTTGCGATATTAAACTTAACCATTTTAAATTTAGTTGTTGCAGCGTCTACTACACGCAACATACTGATAGGTGCTTGAACGGTATAAGCATTTATACCATTAGTAACACATTGATAAAAGATGAAACTTTGTCCTTGTGTAGTTACTTCTTCAGCTCTATTAACTAATTTAAGACCTCCAGCTCCTGCATAGTGAACATTAAATGTAGCTCTACAACCGTGATTAACCCAAATACCACTATCACCAGATGTGATACCAAAACTATAACCTAAAGTACAAGCACTGCTTGAACGCCTAACTTTTACAGAGACACTATCAATATTATCTGATGGTGCAAAAGTTTCATAATAAGCATAACCCCAGCTATCTGCATCATGTTCTTCAATTGAAGTTGCACTATCTTTTTGATATACATTATCAGGTTTCAATACACCACTACTATTAGTAGTTCCATCAGCATTTAATAATGAAGCAGTATATGTAATACGTTGAGTTGGCTGTAACCAATCAGCTGCTTCAGTAGTGTAACCACTCTCTTGTGTGAGTGTTCCCGCTAAAAACGCACTAACCTGAGTTGTATTACTTGCTTTATAGCCTACGTTATATCCAGGGTTTCCTGAAGATACATAATAGGTACTGATTAAATCATTATTACCTGGTGCACCTGAAGTAAGCATTTATAAGACTGCTAGAATCAGCATCAATTTCTGCTAAAGTGTTGTGTTGGAATTTAATATAGGCAAATTTAAATACAGATTTATAATCACTAGCAGTGACAATAACACTATTGTAGGGCTTTTCATCAGCACTTGGTGTAGCATTATAGATACCTTCTGTTGTACCTTGGTTAGCATAAAGAACTGACATAAATCTATATAAGTAATTTATACCTATCTGTGATGTATCCCATATCCTTACACCAAAGTTTAAAAATACGTGATCTACTTTATTATTGTAATCTGTAATACCTGCATCTGCTACATCTTCCATAACAGCATCAATCATTTCACCTGCTTTAAATCCTAGTATCTTTACTGTGTCAGCAATTTTGGTAGCTTTAGTAGATGCAGTTGCATCAAAATTTACATTATTAGTACGTAAAGGTACTGCAGGTAATAAACGTAAATCAGTACTACCAGCATCACCAAAATCTAGAGTTGGATCATCTAAATCTGGATAAGTGCCATCTCCAACTTCATATACAAATAGTATTGTGGAAAGCGGCACACTGTCTTTATGATAGTTAACAATGTAATGTAAATCAGTAGGTTTAGTTGGGACTTTATATGATGGTACTACAGTACTTGTAGTAGATGAAAACTGTAAAGTATAGTCATCTGTTGATGAGTTATACGTAGAAGCATATACGTCAACGTTGTATGTACTACCACTATACACAATAGTGTTTGCTGTTACATTATAGCTTTTGTTTTCTTGTAACCAGTACTTGATCCATGTAGGTACAAACAATGTACCTAGGGATGCATATTCAATAGTACAGGGTGTACCTTGTATTGTATTTAGCTCACTAGTAATCTCTGTATAGTCGATATACATAATATTAGCTTGTACTGTAGGAAAGTCTTCAAAATACTTGTTATCATCTATGTGATTAACAAATTGACGAATATTCTTTTTTCCACTTTGAAATACTTCAGAGAATAGTATATTAGAGGCTATATCTTCATTTCTTATAACAGAGTTTTTAACTACTTCTGCAAGAGATGTTCTATCTGGATCTTCAAATAAAGCTTGGTTATGTACCTCAAACTGTTCAATAGTTTGACTATCATCCCAACCTAATAAACCTGCTACTACATCTACAATCGCTTCAACAATATCAACTATAATGTCGACAATTGTTTCTACAATATCAACAATTGCATCGATTACATCGGAGATGATATCTAAAATGGAACCTAAAATTCCGCCCATATCCTATCTCCTGTAAATGCTAAATCGGGGTTTTACTACCCTATGTTGGTTCTGCGTTAGTAATTTGAGTATTTAGATTACCTGTACCAGTTGCGTTAAGTGCAGTAATATTAGTTGAAGCTACACCAGCTGTACTAATATTAATACTCCAAGCATCCATTAATGTTTTAAGGTATTTTTGATCAGCATTCCATTGGAAACCTTTCGCTTGTTCACCAAATAGAGTAGCTTGTTTACCTGATAAACTGTTAGCGTTAGGTGCCACTTTAGTAGTTTGCTGTGTTTGAGCGTACTCAGTAATCTCTTTTTGATTAATAAGAGATATCTCTGCATTTCCTTTAGCTGCACCTACTACAAACGATGCAGAGGTTTGTATAGCACTCTGCATAGCTCCTAGATATACCGTAGCATAATCAGCACCTGTTATCCTACCTAGATTGTATTGTGCATCTAGGTGTACGTTTACAGATTCCATTAAGTCATCGAATACTCCAGTACCTGTAACTGTGTATTTACCATCTGTGCTGGTTGTTAATGCACTAGCTTTAGTTAAATCTGTAGTAACGATTGCCATTATATTATCCTACTGAACTTGTTGATTTTTGTCTTACAGCTATTTTATCAATCTCACCTTGAGTTAATGCAGGTAATACCTCTACATTATAAGACTTAATCTTAATAGCCTCCATAGTCTCTTGTCCATTACGTGTAACTTTTTTAAAGATTTGACATTCAGCTGCAATAATATTTTTATACATCATATTCGTAATGTGCCAACCTTCTTCATTATTAAATGGTACATATTTTTTAGCTATTCTCTCATCGATAAGTTTACTACCAAATGAGAATATTTCACCTGATGTTTCAAGTTTCAGTGGGTCATTAGGTCTAACAATTACACGAATAAGTTTTTCTGCATCATTTTTACGTAAACCTTGTAGTTCTACGCCATTAAATGAAAAGTCATCTAACATATCTTCTGTTATTACAACACCATTTGCACTATCTGATGTTTCTGCTACTGTTGTTTCCATAGTATTATCCTCATTACTGTTATTAATATTATTTAGTGCTTCCACTAATTTTTCTCTTTTAGAATTAAAATGCATCTTTATACCGTTTTCGGCTAGCTTATCGCTTATCTCTTTTGATGTCATAGTTTCAATATTCATAGGTTCCTCCCGGGAATTATGTATTAATTAAGATAGCCCGCACCGCACTTACGTGCTAACGGGCTATCAAAGTTAGAAAGCTCTAATTACGCTTTCTTAGTCCAGATGAGACCAATACGTTCAGCGCGTAACGCCATGAACCCATAGTACCATTTGATAGAGTAGAACCCTTTCTCACCATACGGATCGTTAAGGTCTGCAATATCTTTACCTGGCTTCTTGTGAGTAGTAGTGAACTTCACAGTCTTACCATCAGTTTGGAAACCAATAGTAGTAAATGAGCCATCACCTACAACAAGCATAGTCACTAGCACCAGCACCTACATCAGATAACATCTCTGGAACAACAACGATACGGAACTGATCAACAGAACCAATCTCACCGTTAAGTACATTAGCAGCATCAGCATACTTCTCTACAGAAGTAAAACCTGAACCTACAGCTGAAGACGAATCAATACCTTTCATCTTACGAACTAATGGAATTAAGTCCGGGCCAATGTACATTACACGTCCACCATTAACAGTCTTAGTATCTGTCATACGAGAACCTGAAATAATCTTAGTTTGCTTAGGACACTTAGCATTGTCTAGAGCAATAGATAAAGTCATTAGATCATCGTAATCAGCTACAACTGCAGTAGTTAACTTAGTAGTCGCAGTACCAGTATACTGAATAGTACCAGCATTGTTAAGTAAGTCTACTTGTAAAGCAGCTTCAGTTAACTCAGTTGCACCTACAACCATTTCTTCAGTGATGTGTGACATCAATTCTGAGTCTGAATCAAAGTCTAGAGACTCTTGAGTATACTCAGTGAAAAAACCTTGCTTAGTAATAGAACCAGTAATTTGCGTACGAGTCATACCAACACGGTTTACACGTCCACCATTCTCAGTCAAAGCAGGAAGTTTAGATGCAATAATACCGATATCTTTAGCAGAACCATAAAGATTACCAGAGTTAGCTAAAGCAACAACTGCACCAGTAGCTGCTAGAGCATAAGCTGAAGTAGTAAAGTAACCTTGTTTACCTGAAACTGGGGCTACCCAACCAGTGCCTGATCCAACTACTACTGTTCCATCTCTCTTCCAAGAAGACCATGCAGTAGCTACACCACCAGAAGATAATTGTACAATTTCTAAACCACCTGCTGTTGTCGCATCTAAACCTTGGTCATTTACGTTTAAATCATCTAGTAAAGGCTGATAAACGTCTTGTTTAATAGTCTTACCATGATGTTTAGGCATCGCACGTACATCAGCCAGTGGCATGAAGTATTGTTGATCCCTTGATTGAATTAACGCTTTTTTATAATAAAAATCAGTGCGCGCCTGTGCACCGATAGTTGAGTTAGTACCGTCACCGTATACTTGAGCCATTATATTCTCCTATAAAGCTTTATTAAATTTAACCACTAGCTGCAATCTTCATAAATTCTTCGTCAGTCATCTTAAGATAGTCTGGCTCAGCTGAAGTTTTCTTACTAGTAGTCTTCTTTGTTTTTGTTTAAGCTTTGCATTATCTACTCCATTTGCTTTAGTCTGCGGTACAGATGCATTATGAGGCTGTTGCATATCGTGTCCCTCATTAACTATATTGCCCTGATGTTGAAGGTATTCAGCTACTTGTCTATAAGCTACTACATCAGGTACTTTTAACCTACCTAATGCTCGCTCAGAGTCCATAATAGACTGAATCCTATCGTATACCCCGTTATACACGTGGTCATTAAGAATTGTTATAATTTCAGGACTATCAGATATAAGTTTTTTACTTTCGTTATCCCATTCTTTAGATAAAACATTTAATGTTTTGTCAAAAGATGGACTATCTTTAATATCATCTAATGCCTGGTTTATACCAAACTCTTTATCAGTAACAGAATAGTTAGTAGGCTTATAGTCAACTTCCTCATCCGTATCTATATCTAAAGGATCAATGCCACTGTCTTTTATCAACTTAGCAATTGCTTGTGGGTTTTTCTTTGATAGATCAATTAGGTTATTTAACTTACTTGTGTCAAGTAACCCTTCTTTTTCTAACATACTAACTATCTTAAGATTAGGTTTGATAGACTTCATCTTAGCTGAGTAATCAGCGCCCATTTGCATTAGTTTAATAGCATCATCAATATTATTGACCTGCATCATTCTTTTGCTAGCTTTAAAAGGTGTCATAATCCTTCTATATGCACCTTCAAAATCTACTCCGACAGTTTCTTGAGTATCCTCATTCGTTTCAGTCGTTTCGGTATCTGTGGTTACATCTGTATCCTGAGACTCTGGATCTGTATTATCATTTGGCGTTTCATCCTTCTCTTGAGTATCCTCAAAAGGGTCGGTTACTTCGTCACCTGAATCATCTTCTTCAGTTTCATCGGTGTTACTTTCGGATGCTTCAATTTCTTGATTAATTCACCATCAGAAGTTTGCTCTTCATTAGGTTCATCAATCTCGTTAGTTTCTTGAGCGTCTAGTTCTTCATCTAGTTCCATCTCAAGCATACTTAAATCTTGTTTTAGGAATTCCTCATCTGTCATCCCTAGTGCATTTTCTAGTGCCATTATGCTAAACCCTCCTGAAGAATACTAGTTTTAGCATCTTCATCCTCAGCAAGTGATTGCTCAGCTTGAGCACCTCTAGCTACTACGCTATCAAAAAACTTAGCTAATGATCCAACACCATAAATCATCTTATCGATTAATTTCTGTTGTTCATCATTTAAACTAGAGCTTTTAGCCATAACTAGTCTCGCAGCTTCTTCCTTAAAGTAATATTCTGTTATTACCTTTTTAAAGTCCCTGTTTCTACTCAACTTTTCAAAACTATTTTTAATGTCTACAAAATGTTTTGCTTCTACCATATTGGCTTCTAAATTTTCTAACTGTTCTTCATTGTTCATCGTGTGTCCTCAAAATGAGATAAAAACGCAGTAAAGTTACTTTTTTCGTGATTATATCACGTTTTTTTAACATTACCCTCCATTTAACATAGGATCGTTAATAATTGCATCTGCAAACTTATCATCCATCTTATGATCTTTGTCAACCTTCTTCATATTTTCCTCATGCTGCCGTCCTACGCCAGACTCTTGTTCAACGAAGTTAAGGTCTTCCATATCAGACTTACTATTTAAGTTTCTTGACTTAGATAGTTCTGTCTGAGTTTTTGCTTTCTTAAATTCAACATCAATCGTATTCTCCATTGCTTTAGCACTTTCATTAGCAATCTTAGCTTTAAGTAATTCCATTTCAAGCTGTTGCATTTGCTGAGCCATAGGATTAGGCTGTGGTTGGTATTCTTTAATTCGTTTAGATAACTCAGGCATCTTACGTAATCTAGCAATGTCGGATAGAATCATCTGTGACATAGCAGGATCCATATTGTTACCCATAGTCTGTAGCATGAATGATAGCTCTTGAGCTTTCTCATTATCAGCTTCAGCA
>JYMV01016163.1_pt1 | contig 10366 bp, 10 predicted proteins | sample 338911 | NCBI WGS metagenome assembly JYMV01 (sample SAMN03354496, study PRJNA234377) | hydrothermal vent metagenome | biome: Deep sea; feature: Hydrothermal plumes at the Eastern Lau Spreading Center, Western Pacific Ocean; material: Seawater | place: Tonga | collected 2009 | depth 2000 m m
CAACTTTGCTCCTCATAGATTTAATAAAGGTGTACATCTGCCACTTTTCTATCGCGAACATAATTAATGAAAGTGATGTTTTGCCGAATATATTCTTCATCGCAAAAGTCACAGTCAATAAATACTTTTGGTGCATCTTTACGCAAAAAATCACTTTCTTGACTATAAGAGATTGAGGCCAGGAAAATCAAGGCTATTATCAGTATTTTTTGCATTACTTTCATATGGTTGGTAAATTTTTAATGCTATAAAGTAACAATTTATTTGATAGGCGTCTTTATAGTATTATGCTCTTTTGAAGCATAAATGTATTCTAATAGAAAGAATCAGGATTATGTTTTTAGACAAATCCTATGATTAATTAGTTAAACATTGTTTTGTTATTATTAACAATTGTCTGGAAATTATTTTTATACAGGAAAATAGATTGTACCCCTTTATTAAATCTATGAGGAGCAAAGTTGGTTAAGAGCGAAGAAGTTAAATGTCCTGCCGGAATAACGGATTGTGCCAAGACCATTTTCGAATAAGATAAATGCGGGTAGTGAAGGTCCGCTTAAGGGAAGAATATCTTCCGGATTATGAATAGAATAATTAAAATTGGTGTTTGATTCTTCAAAAAAGTAAGCGACTCCTTCTTCGGAACCAAGAAAATATACTTGTACTGCAGGAAAGGTGTCAGATTTTTTCTGTGCAATTGATATTTTTTTTGCTGCTTTTATACAATGGGGGCAGCTCGTGCTGAAAAAAGCTATCAGGATCCTCTCCTCCTTATTTAAGTCAGAATTTAATTCTAGTTGAGCTAAAGAAACCTTGGGTTCAATGGGGATAGACTGATCCGAAAAATCTTCCGGAAATACTGGATTTAAAATAAACGGTAAAGACAAGCAGATAATGCACAAAAGGTATTTCGCCCAACCAAATTTCAAATCGGCATCAATCTTTCTTTTGATCAGTATGATGCACCCCAAAAAAATTAGGAGGAGGATAAGGAAACTTAGAATATTGCCAGAACCAAATATTGATGAATAGGATTCTGCCATTACTGCATCTGGATGCACTGCACCCCAGATCAGATCAAATGCAGAGATACAAAGCAATCCTAGAAATATTTTAGAAAAAATATTTTTTGGGTTGATGTTAAGCAGGAAGGAGACTCCGATGAAAAATTTAAGAGCGACAAGAAAGCGTGCCAAAATTGGGGCTGTTATCCAATTAGCCAGGTGCTGCTCTACCAGTCGGTATTCAGTCCATTCAATGGGATATAGGTTACTACAGGCCCAAATGAGCAAGGCTATACCTAGAATAAATTGGATTAGGTAATTAAGATTTGGACTAGGTACGTTCACTTAACAATAGGGTAAAAAAAAAGCTGCCCTATTTGGGCAGCTTTTCTAATAATTGTTGCTACTTACTTAATAGCACAACTTCCACCAACAGCTGATAATTCAGTATTAGCTTCCGCACATTTATCTTCTGCATCTTTCTTTGATGATTTTTCAAATACTGTGTCAGTGGTAGATCCAAGCCATTCACATGTACATGTGTAATCTTTTTTACAAGAGGTAGCACTGAACAGGAATAGAACACCGGCAAATAATAATACTTTTTTCATGATACTATAGATTAAGTTAATTGTGATTGATTTAAAGCGAATTTAATATGTTGCCTAGACATAATTTATTAAAAACAGATAAATTTATTAACAAGCATAAGTTTATAATTGTCATATATGGTTGATCAAGTAGTATTTTATCTATTGCCTATAATCTGGAAGCATAAATGATGCTTATTCCATTCTGGAAAATACATACCTAGTTTTAGGTATTTTACCTGTTTTATTTGAACATTATGATATAAAAGCGTTATTTGCACTACTATTTAGAATGATTCTAAATAGTAAAGGGTTATTTGGCGCATGAAACTTTCAGAATTAAAAAAGACAGAGAAAGGGATCATTACAAAGGTAAGGGGTAGAGGGGCATTCAGGAAGAGGATCACGGAAATGGGCTTTGTTAAAAACAAGGAAGTTACTGTTGTAAAAGGTGCCCCTTTAAAAGATCCAGTGGAATATCAGATCATGGATTATGAAGTTTCCTTGAGAAATAGTGAAGCGGACCTGATAGATATAATAATCAAAGAAGAAGCTGAGAAAATTACAACTTCTTCCTTTGAAGGAGTGTTAACAGAAAACATACTTAAAGTATCTGCTAAAGAAAAAGGCAGAACAATCAATGTTGCCTTGATAGGTAATCCAAATTCAGGAAAAACAACTTTCTTTAACCATGCGTCAAAATCAAAAGAGCATGTAGGTAACTACGGTGGTGTTACAATTGATACAAAAACAGCGAAATTTAAGCAAGAAGGATATGATTTTAATCTTACTGATCTGCCAGGGACCTATTCATTGACTGCCCATAGTCCTGAAGAGCTCTTTGTAAGAAATCACATCATTGATAATGTTCCTGATGTAGTAATTAACATTGTCGATGCTTCAAATTTAGAGCGAAACCTATATTTGACTACACAGCTAATTGACATGGACATCAAGGTTGTAATTGCCTTGAATATGCATGATGAATTAACATCTAAGGGAGATAAATTAGATTATGAGGCACTAGGTAAAATGATTGGGATTCCAATCATTCCTACTATCAGTACCAAGGCAATAGGAATTAGTGATCTTTTCCAGAAGGTTATTGATGTTTTTGAAGATAAGGACCCACCAGGCCAGCATATTCATATTAATTACGGCTCCGCCATTGAACAGGCTGTAAATACCATTCAGAAAAAAATCAATATAGAGGAAAATGTCTCGCTAACAGATAAGTGGTCATCCAGGTTTATTGCCTTAAAGCTTCTTGAAAAGGATAAGAAGATGAATAAAATACTGGAACAATGTCTTAATTTCCACGAGATTGAAAAGACTGCTGGCCAGGAAATTGAAAAATTGGAAATCCAGCATGAAGAAGACAGCGAAACATTAATAACTGATGGTAAGTATGGATTTATATCAGGAGCTTTACAAGAAACTTATAAACTTGGGCCTGTAGCAAGAAAGAAGAAGTCTGAAGTTATTGACAATTTTATAACACATAAGTTATGGGGTTTCCCTGTGTTTGTTTTCTTTATGTGGCTGATGTTCCAAAGCACATTCACGCTTGGAGCCTATCCAATGGATTGGATTGATTCAATGGTAGGGGCTATTGCAAGCCTTGTAAATAATCTTATGCCTGATGGCATGCTGAAGGATTTGTTGGTTGACGGTGTAATTGCTGGTGTAGGGGGGGTAATTATCTTTCTCCCAAATATTTTGATACTTTTTTTCTTTATCTCTTTAATGGAAGATACTGGCTATATTTCAAGAGCTGCATTTATTATGGATAAATTAATGCAACAAATTGGCTTGAATGGGAAATCATTTATCCCCTTAGTCATGGGATTTGGCTGTAATGTTCCCGCTATTATGTCAACAAGAATACTTGAAAGTAAGAATAACAGGTTATTAACCATGCTGATCAATCCCTTTATGTCTTGTAGTGCACGCTTGCCTGTATATATACTAATTATTGGTGCTTTCTTTCCAAACTATCCGGGAACAGCATTATTTTCAATTTATTTTATTGGGATTCTGCTGGCCATAATCATTGCTTTGTTCTTTAAGAAAACGCTATTGAAACTTGAGGATGTCCCCTTTGTTATGGAGCTTCCACCCTATAGAATGCCTACTTTAAAATCTACTCTGATCCATATGTGGGGGAAAGGCTCACAATATCTAAAAAAGATGGGTGGGGTTATATTGATCGCTTCAATTCTTATTTGGGCTGCAGGTTATTTCCCACGAGACTTTGACATTTCTAAAGATTATGATGTATTAATAGCTCAAACTGAAGCATCATACAACTTAAAACATGGAAGTGTTGCTGTCACAGAACGAGAAGCGCTAATTGCTGAAAAAGATGCAGCGATTGCTCAGATAGCGTTTAATAAAGAAGCAGAAAGATTTGAACGCTCTTTTATTGGGAGATTAGGCCATTTTATTGAACCTGTTCTTAGACCCTTGGGTTTTGATTGGAAGATGGGCGTTAGCCTAATAACTGGTATGGCAGCTAAAGAGATAGTCGTAAGTACTATGGGTGTATTATATCAGGCTAATGCTGCCTCTGACAATTCTTCAGAAACCCTTGTAGACAAATTGAGATCTCATACATTTAAATATGGCGAAAGGAAAGGAGAAAAAGTATTTACACCTTTAGTTGCCTTTGGTTTCATGATGTTTATCCTTATTTATTTCCCATGTATTGCAGTAATAGCAGCAATCAAAAAGGAGACAGGAGGGTGGAAATGGGCTGTATTTACCATGGTGTATACAACAGGATTGGCATATGTAGTTTCATTATTAGTTTATCAGATTGGCAGCTTAATTATTTAGATTAAAAGATGATTCAGGAAATTATAACATATGGAATTCTTATTACTACTGTACTCTATGTTATATATAAGATGAGCAAGACGTTTTTAAAAAAACAAAAAAGCAAGAAACTTTCTCCTTCATGCTCAGGGTGTCATTTTAACGAAGATTGTGCTCATATTGAGTACTTGGACACAAAACCGATTTCTGCAAATGAGGAGCATTGTAATGCAGGTTGAGAACCTAATTCAACTTTGCCATTAAACTTATCAAAACAAAGAAAAATTATTAAATGACTTAATGATTTTATGGGGAGTTATATTGGATCTTTCAACAAAATCCTGATTGTATTTTCCTGTTTGCACTAGGATTCCTTTAATACCTACCTTTTGGGCACCCTCCACATCATTTTCAATATCATCTCCTATCATTACCACCTCTTCTGCAGGCAGATCTAAACTTTGCAATGCAGCATCGAAAAACGGACCGCTTGGTTTTCCTGTCACGAGCGCTTCTTTACCCGTTGCATATTCCAATCCTGCCACGAACAAGCCAATGTCTAATTGGAGCTTCCCTTCTTTTTTCCAGTATTTCCCTTTATGTAAGGCAATGATTGTTGCCCCTTCCATTACCTGGGTAAAAAGGGTATTCAACAACGCGTAGTCCCAGGTATCTCCAATGTCACCTATTATAATGGCCTCCGGTGTGTGGACATCTTGCTCAAATTCTGAAAAATCAGATAATATACGCTTATCCACTATGGGATGGATACGGTGCAGGCCTAACTGCTTCAAGGCAGAGACTGCGGCTAATGGTGCATTAATGATATCCTTCTCTTCTACTAAAAATCCATGACTGGTCAACTGGAGATGAATTGCAGAAACCGTTTGGGTTGTCGTATTGGTCAATAGCCTTATTTTGCAATGTTCTTTTAATGTGTTTAATTTGTTAATGCTTCCGTGAATTGGAGAGCCATCCTGAAGGAGAACTCCGTCAATGTCTATCAATATTCCTTTAGGGCGATTCATGGTAAAAAGGTATTATGGTATAAAGATCATAAAAAATATTTTATTGGGAAAAGTAGGGTAAAGGAACTTATGCACGGTGTAGAGGTGTAAATCAATTATTATTAATCTATAAAAAAACAAAAATGAAAAAAGTAGTTTTAAGTGCAGCGGTACTAGCTGTAGTAGGATTCACCTCTTGCGAAAAGGGGACCACAAGCCCTGGTAACGTATGTGGGTTTACCCAGGAAGTAGCCAATGAGGATGCCAGTCTGCGATTAGCAAATTCCGGCTATACCACTGATGTAACAAGGCAATTGGTAAGTTCTGATGAGGGCCATTATACAGAAGGAACCATTGAATATCGTATTGATGGCAAGGTAGAGGCTGTAGTGGATTTTGGGGATGGAACCCAGGATTTTGTAGCTACCAAAACTGAGGATGGTCAAACATCAAGCATTGACCTGAAGCAAAGCAAAAAGTCTTCTAAATACAAGAAGATCATTGTGAAACCTTTGGTGAAAACCGTAGACTGTGATTACATTGTGGAAGGCATCATCAAGTACTTTGAAGGAAAAAAGTGGGTAGCCACCATTGATTATGGAGACGGCACCTGTGATGAGTGGGCAACAAAGAAAACAGCTGATGACTTTACTAAGTTCAGCTTGGCTAAGAAAAAGTAATTGCTTAAAATATGCGAAGGTTCTTAACTTAGCGTTTCAGAACCTTCGCATTTTAAATGCCAGCAGAATTTGACCCAGGAAGAATTTAAATACTGCTTTGATCAGTACTTTGATCCCATAAGAAACTACTTGTATTACAGGTCAGGTGACAGTGAACTGGCTACCGATATTGCCCAGGAAGTATTTTTGAAAGTTTGGGAAAAGAAATTTGAATTTGAAGAGAACAAGACAAAAGGGTTGCTGTATAAAATTGCCGGAGACATGCTCATAAGCCAGATACGAAAAAACAAAGTTGCCGATAGTTACAGGCAAACAATAGAGTTTAACTATAAAGAAGATAGCCCTGAAGAAACATTACAATACAAGGAATTGAAAGACAATTATGAAAAAGCACTCGCAGGTCTGCCTGAAAAACAAAGAATAGTATTTCTTATGAGCCGAATGGAAGAGCTAACCTATAAAGAAATCGCAGAGCGGTTGGACCTGAGTGTGAAAGCGGTAGAAAAAAGGATGAGCATAGCTTTAGGGGAGCTTAGAAAAATAATACCAGCACGATGAGATCTAATGGAAACCATATTAACCGGGAAGAAGAGAGCCTCTTTCAGAAATTAGAGGTTCCCTATAATGAGAGCAAAGAGCAAATTTGGGATAAACTATCTGAAAAGATTAATGCACCTGCTGCTCCTGTAAAAGAAACAAAGATCATTCCTATGCACTGGTTTAAAATGGCAGCAGCCGCCGCTGCAGTACTTCTATTCGGGGTGTCACTTTTTTTTGGATTGTACACCCATACCATCCATTGTCCCAGGGGAGAACACCTTGCTTATACCTTACCTGATGGCTCTACCATAGAGATGAATGCAGCATCTAAGCTCTCCTATCATCCCTTCTGGTGGTCGATAAAAAGAACGGTTAGCCTGGAAGGGGAAGCATTTTTCTCAGTTAAAAAAGGCAGTACATTTACCGTGGTATCCGAAAAAGGCACTACCCAAGTACTAGGTACCAGCTTCAACATATCTACAAGAAACAATCAATACGAGGTGTTTTGTGCTACCGGCAAAGTAAGAGTGGCCGCAAATAATACTTCAGAAGAAATTATTTTATCCCCTAATATGTTTGCGCGGATCAATGGCAAACTGGAAGTGGTGAACGCTATAAGCGCAGAGCACGTGTTGGCATGGAAAGAAAATAAGTTCCATTTTACTGCCCGTACTTTGCAGGAAGTTTTTAATGAAATTGAAAGGCAATACGATATTACCGTTCAACTGGATGTGGATAAGGCCACAGAACTCACCTACACAGGACATTTTAAAAGATCCAAAACGCCAGAAGAGGTGTTAAATTTGATTTGTCACCCTTTTGGATTTACTTTTGTGAAACAAGAAAATGATAATTACAAGGTTTCTCAAAACTAAATACTCTGAATACTTATATCCGGCATGTATTTATAATACTCTTTCTCGTTTGCGCCTCTGAAGCAAAGGCTCAGGAGCTCAAGGCGGAATTTACGAACAAGCCTCTGAATAAGATATTGCTGGATCTCAAGAGCAGTCATAATATACAGTTTTCTTTTAACGATAAGCTATTGGGGAAATGCCTGGTCACCGATACCAACTCCTATACCACTGTAGAGCATGCTATAGCCAGCTGGATCAAAAACTGCAGCTTGTCTTACAGGATTGAAAAGGAAGTCTTTATTGTCTACAAGGAGAAGACAAGAAGAAAGGCCGGCAAAACAAATACTTTTAATTTTAAGGTTCAGATATTAGGCAAGGACAATAAGGAGCCGCTTCCCTTTTCATCCGTTCAGATAAATGCCAGTGGTTTAATAACTGATGTGAACGGAAACTTTTCCTTTAAGGCTAAGGATAGTTTGCTGGAAATTGGCATTTCTCACCTGGGTTATTATTCCCTGGACACGATTGTTGCACCTCACTCCTGCACATCTATAGAGCTGATTCCTAAGGTTATTGGCTTACAGGAGGTGACCATACAGTCCGGCCCAAAAGATAGTATTTCTTATATTCCGGCTCAAGCAGGATTCCAAAAGATCAATCACAAAAGTGTTTCATTCCTTCCGGGAAACAATAACAATACCCTTTTCAATGTGCTGCGGTTACAGCCTGGGGTCCTTGCTGCCGGTGAGCAAACCAATGATTTTATTATTTGGGGCTCCTACAAGGGAGAGACTCAGATTTTGCTGGATGGCATAACGCTCTTTAATACCAGTAGCTTTAACGAGCATATAGGAGCGGTAAACCCACTGATCATCAAGGATATTGAGATCCATAAGGGAGGGTACAATGTTCATTTAGGGGATAGGGTAGGAGGCTTGGTTAATATTACGAGCAAATCAGGATATCAAAGTGGCTTCCATGCCCTCTTTAACATCAATAACCAAACTGCCAGCGGGATGTTCAGCTTCCCTGTATCTGGCCGTTCTTCGCTCCAGGCTGCTTTCAGAAAGACCTACTATAACAAGCTGGGTGTACAACAAAAGGAGCCTAAAGAAGATTATAACACTAATTTCAATTTTGGGGATATCAATTGCAAGTATTCAGGGTATACCAAAAATGGAGATACTTATTACCTCAGTATAATAGGGAGCGATGATACATTTACGGAGAAGCTAAATAAGGATGAGAAAAACATAACATATCTGGCAGATACATGGCAGGAGAGAACACAGCTAGGCGGATCGTTCTTTTATGGCAAAAAATGGGAGAATGGTGGCCTGACCAATACTACCCTGGCTTACTCTTCCTTGGAATCCTCCTTTTTTAACTATTCCGAATTCGACAATTCCCAAAAATCAATCGATTCCAGTAGTTATAATTCAACTACCAATGGCATATCAGAATTATCCTTGAAATGGGAACATTGCCTGCCAACCAATAAAACGCATGGAGTCAGAATAGGTGGGGGAATCATTCAAAACACTTCTACATTTTCTCAAGACTCTACCAAACAAACCTTGAAATATACAGCTGCTGACATTACCAGGTTAAATGCCTACATGATCGATAAGATCAGCCTCTCAAAATTTATTTCTTTGGAACCCGGTATCCGGATAGATCTTCCTGTAAATGAAGGTAACCCTTATATCCAGCCTCGGATAGGCATACATTTCACGGCCACGTCCAAATTGAAATTTAACCTGCGTTATGGTATCTATCATCAGTTTGTTACAGAAAATACCATAGTCGACAATTTCAACAACTACCTCTACTATTGGGGTATAACAGACAATAAGTATCTGCCTGTTTTAAAAGGCACCCATTATGTTGCCGGAATGCTGTACGATAATAAATTTTTTGACCTCCGTTTAGAGGGCTTTTATAAGAAAACCGATGGTTTGCATAGGTATTATCAGCCTGAAAAGTTGGAAACCATCGCAGGCAGTATTGGAAGATCCAGGTCCTATGGTGTAGACTGCTATTTAAATAAAGAGATCAAAAAGCATGATTTTTCGATTGCCTATACATGGAGCCGAACCGAAGAACATTTCGATCATTTTACAAATGAAGAGTACCAGAGGGCTGCTCACGACCAGAGGCATGAGCTCAAGGGGGCAGGGCTCTTTAATTTTAATCCGTTTTTCTTTTCCCTTAATTACACTTATGGTTCGGGAGTATCCAATGTCAGTGATCTTAATTCAAACCTGAACCTTCCTGTGTACAGCCGCTTGGATATTGCTTTGTTGTATAAGTTCAGATCTAAGAAGATAAAATCAGAAGCGGGGATCTCCATATTGAACTTATTGAATCACGAGAATGTCAGGTACAATAATTTTTCAAGTTTTCCTGATAGTGAATCCGCGTATTCACCTGCCACACCTTTCACACCATTATTGTTTTTGAATATTGGGATCTGACAAATTCTGCTGTATTTACAGCCTGCCAGGTCCCAATAAAACGTAAGCTATCTTGCCAGTAATTGGGATGTTTTAAGGAGCTTGATAAATTCATGCCTGTATCCGTCTTCATCGTCTCCCTTTGCGGATTTTGCTAAACTCAGGGCATGTTCATAGCTGGCGTTTGCTTTGTGCTCCGAGTCTCTGAGCAACATGCCAAATTCAGCAACTGAAGCGGCGAAGCTGAAGTTATCCGACATACTTCCTCTTCTAAATTCTTTGTCTTTGACCGTTCTAACGATCTTGGTGCTTACCTCTTCATCCGGCTTTTTGTATCTGAGCTTTACCGTCATCAGGTTACCACTGGTTAGAATGTTTGTCTGCTGGTATGTTAATGGATCTACATTTGATACCT
>JYMV01034841.1_pt1 | contig 10365 bp, 8 predicted proteins | sample 338911 | NCBI WGS metagenome assembly JYMV01 (sample SAMN03354496, study PRJNA234377) | hydrothermal vent metagenome | biome: Deep sea; feature: Hydrothermal plumes at the Eastern Lau Spreading Center, Western Pacific Ocean; material: Seawater | place: Tonga | collected 2009 | depth 2000 m m
GGTCGATTCAAGATTGGCTGAGGGTCTGGTTGTCCGCAACGAACATGGAATCATTTACAAGATAAAACCCCGGATTGAAGTGGACGCGGTCGTCCTAGGATTCGGAGAAAGGAAAAGCGCATATCCCGATCTTGGGGAGATTGTCATCGCTTTGAAACGAGAGGACGGGTCCTTCCAGATCTTAGGCGCTGTTAGCACAGGTTTCAGTGATGACGAACGTATGGAATGGTATGAGCGCCTGTCAAAAATGGAGGTTGAATCCTATTACAGGTACCGTAGCAGTGAAGGCATGCTTATCAGGTTCGTAAGGCCAGAGATAGTGGTCCAAATAAGATGCAGCGATCTGCTAGCCCTGGATTCAAGGGAGCGAAGCATAATGAAAATGGTTTTGGAGTATGGTGACGATGGTTACGAAGCGAAAGGCCAGATGCCAAATGTAAGTCTGATACATCCTGTTTTCCAGAAGGAGAGGGAAGACAAGAAGGTCAACACTGGAGATGTTGGTCTTGAACAGGTTTATTCCATTGTTCCATTCGAGTCTCGTAACGATGAGGCCAAGGAAATAAAATTGAACAGTTCCAAGACAATAGATAGAGAAGTTTATGTCAAGGTAGCCAAGGAACAGCGCTCGATTAGGAAATTTGTTGCTATTGAGACAAATAAGAATGAGCAGGATTCACGTTATGCACCCTTTGTGTTGTACACGACAGACTTTTCTCCTACGCGAGCCGCACCTATGAACACTAATGTTCAGGTAGCACCTGACAAGAAAACACTGGATGATTTGATTACAGCCTGGAAGGACAAGAATGTTAAAGCAGGTTGGAATCTGGTATAATGCCCGGTCGAGGAGAACGTAGTTGTATCGGCAAGGCCCGCGTCGTTCGAGAGGCGTTAGAGGAGGTAGGAGATATGTCTCCTGAGATTGGGAAAATAATGGGCGATCCAACTCAGTGCCATAGGTTGATATCTAGAATGTGTGACAATTGGAATACCAAGGATGCAGATGAGTTCTATGATAAATTAGAGAAGATTGATAACGAAGATTTGCAGTACGATGTTAAGAAGGCCCAGCAGGACTTGCTTGCGAGGTCGATGGGACACAAGCCATTCTGATAGTCTAAAAATAATGATATCTGATGAGAATTCCGAGAATATACGGATTAGGGCCGTAATTAAACTAGGAAACGACAGATCCAGAAAGGCCAAGAACATGTTGATTAACACGTTAAGCACTCTAAATTCGTTTGTGAGGGATGCAGCGGTTCAGTCTTTGGTGAGAATAGACGATGTTGATTTTCTCTGCAACAATATTGCCCACGAACATCGCTATGTAAGAAGAGGGATAGTTCAGGCCTTGGGTGAACTGGGCGGCACCAAAGCCTGTAAAACTCTGGTCAAGGCCCTGAAAGATCAGGAATGGGGAGTAAGGATGTATGCAGCTGAGTCATTGGGCAAGGTCGGTGACAAGAACCACCTTGTGGCAATTCAAGACCTTGTTGGCGACGAACACATATGGGCCTCCCAGGTCGCTGAGAGCTCTCTCAAGAAGCTAAGTGATAATTCTTCTGGAAAGAGTTACCACTAGTAATGACATCAAAAAAACACCAAACAGTGCTTCTGTAACAGCGAGCATTTTTGTTAGAGGGTCTACCGGAACAATATCTCCATACCCCAGCGTCGTGAACGTTACGACAGAATAGTACAGATAATCTGTTGTGGATATGTCCTTGCCTTCTACGTTTTCAAGTCCTTCAGGCATACTTGCAAAGATAGCACTGAAAATCAATATGGCAGAGATGGTAGTCACAAACACACGCAGCGGACTTTCTCCATAACCACTTATTATTTCGTAGAAATATAGCAGGGCCCAGATTCCGTAATTTTTTTCTTGGGCCATCATTTTCCTTGACATTTTTGATTCACGGATGGAAAAGTAACTAGCGCGATTGTGAGCCCCGTTGTTTCTAAAGGTATTCTTCAAATTTCTGTAAACATCCTGGGCTCTCTTAAAATCACCTTCAATTTCATAACTTACGATGTTGTCGATTCTAGCATATTCTACATCGCTACCTGTAATTACGATTCTAAATAGACTGGATCCTCTTAGATCAGTGTCTGTTAATCCACAGTTCCTCATATCCGTTCCTTCCAGATTTATGTCTTTAATCTGGGCTCTATCCAATGCAGACCCATCCATATTCACATCAATCATCGTTGTGTCTTTGATTACTGCATCTGTAAATCTACTGCTTTTAAAACTGGCATAGTCGAGGACAGAATTACATATATTTCCAGATATGATTATGCCCTCATTGACATTTGCTTGATTGAGCTTGCAATCATCCATTTTCATTTTGGTCATGTTGCAATTTTGCATATTGGCCTGTTCGAAGTTACAATTATTGATTCTACTCCCAACCAGAATTGCACCCCCCATGCTACACCTTTTTAGATTACATGAAACCCATTGAGTATCCCGGGCCCTTATACGAGAAAGATTTGCTCTCAGAAAATCACAATCTTCAATTTTGCATTTTTCCAGATTTGCTTCATTCAGCAAACAGTTTTCAAATATATTTGCTGTCAATCTGCTTTCAGAGAGTTTTACCTTTGAGAAATCAGAGCCTTTGAAATCACATCCATCCAAAATGGAATTATCCATGTCACTCGAAACAAATATCGTATTTTCAAAGTTACAGTTTTTTAGGCTGATTTTTTCCATCGAGCATCGTTCAAATTCACAATCGCTGGCACTGGCATTCTGAATGACACAATTATCGAGATTAACACCTATAAAATCAGCGCCGTCCATAGTCGCTGGGTTGTTATCAGTTGAGAGTACTGTACCCTCTAGGTTCCAACCTTTTAATTCTATTCCTGTCCAGTTTAGTCCCTTTAAATCTTCCTTTGATAAATCTTTGTCGTCTTTATGCTTCTTAATCAGTTGAGATACTCGCGTGTCCACTATGCACCACTATCAGATTTCCATTTTTCTTTTGCAAGTTCCCGCATATCGCTAATTTCATCCATTTCATCTACGAATTTCACACCTAAGAGGGCTTCAACTGCATCTTCCATTGAAATCAATCCTTCAGTTGCTCCAAATTCGTTTACAACGATAAACATCATATCTTTTCTTGAAGTAAATTCATCAAAGGCATCATCTAGATTGGTTTTACTGTCAACTTTGTGTACGGGCCTTATTATATCGCTAATCTTGCCCTTCTTTCCATCGGCCGCATTTCTTAACACTTCTCTTCTAAGGACATATCCTTTGATGTCGTTCAGATCCTTGCCTTTAACTGGTATTCTGGAAAAACGAATGGTTTTGTGTTTTTCCACGATTTTGGCGATAGATTCATCACTTTGAAAAGTGAACATGACGGTAACAGGAGTCATAACATCCTTGACAGCGATGTCTTTCAATCTAAGAGCATTTTTAACGATCCTAGATTCATCGGATTCGACAATCCCCTCTCTTTCAGCCACTTCAGCCATAGCTATAAGTTCTGATCTGGAAAAGGATATTTTGTGGCCGGATGGGGCAACAAGCCTTGAGAAAATTTCCAGTACGAGCACTAAAGGATATGTGAAAAAGATTAACCACTTTATGATTACTGCAGACGTGGGCGCTAGCGATTTCCAGTAAGTGGCACCCAATGTCTTCGGTATTATCTCAGACAATACGAGAATTAATAAGGTCAGGATAACTGATGCAATCCCGAGATACGCACTTCCGAATACCCCTGCTACTTCGGCACCAACACCTGCGGCGCCAGCCGTATGGGCTACGGTGTTCACAGACAAGATTGCAGCTAAAGACCGGTCAACATCCGTTTTCAATGTTCTTAACAATTCACCTCCTCTGGTTTTTTCAGTGATCATGACCTGAATATGACCGTCAGTTACAGAAAGAATCACAGCTTCAAGGGTGGAGCATAGAAATGAAAAGAAGAGTGCCAGAAACAAGAATCCAGCTAAAGGAATCAAATCACTGGGTTCGGAGTAGGTACCCTCGCTCTCGACACCCCCGCCCATGCTCGATGCAGAAGCACATGGTATGATTGCAAGCAGTACTAGGAAAGTAAATATTCTGGCATTCAACATATGATAGCCATCCTACAAACGAATTAAAAAACTTTCTAGGTTGAGGCAAGTGTTATTTGTAGAGCCACAATGTACAAATTATGATTAGTGGTGAGCAGACATTTGGCATAGTAGCCAATGCTGAAAAAGTGAAAGGGTTTGCGAAAACAATGATTAGGTCCAATCGGAAGATGGAAAAATGGAATGCCGAGAATTCAGAAACAATATCCAAAGGCCTTTTGAGTAATCGGAAAAAAGTTCCTATCTGTATCTGGGGCCCCCACGGCATAGGTAAAACGGAAATGCTGAAGTCTGTAGCAAATGAACTCACTATTGAGGATGAAAGGGAAGACGATGAAAAATGGTTATTCACAAGTATAGCACCTGCGCAGTTCGAGGAAATGGGGGATCTTCTGGGCATGCCATCTATAGACCCGGGTAAGCTTGATGACCCTAGCGATGACAAAACGATTCTGGTTCCTCCAGAATGGACTCCTCACAAGGTCGAGCAAAAGCGTTTTGAGGATACGGGAAAACATGGTCCCGGTATCTTTCTGATAGATGATGCAAATCGTGCAGATATCCGTATTATTAGTGGTTTAATGCAGTTATTGCAAGATTATGAATTGGCCTCTTGGCCAATGCCTGAGGGTTGGCACATAGTATTGACTGCCAATCCACCTGGTGGGGAATATATCGTAAAGGAAATGGATGATGCTATGATGACTCGAATGATGCATATTGAAATGCGTTATGATGAGAAGGTCTGGGCCCGTTGGGCAGAGTCCCAGCATATTGATCCCAGAGGTATAAGTTTTGTTTTGGGTTACCCCGAATTAATGTCTGGTAAGAGGACCACCCCTAGAACCTTGGTTCAATTTTTCAATGCTATAGAAGGTATTGATGACCTGAAAAATAGGGAAAACGTAGATCTAGTTACTACAATAGGGCGTTCGTGCCTTGACCCTGAGACCGTGGCCGAATTCCTTCAATTTGTTAGAAATTCATGGTCTAAAATTGTACAACCCAATGAGATATTGGACGCCAAGAGTTTCAAAGACATTGAAAAACGTATGACTTCTCTAGTGGCTCCCAGTGGTGGTAAGAGTGTAAAAAGAGTAGACATTGCCAACATCATAACTCAACGTCTGATAAATAAATTGTATGTAATGGAGGATGTTTTTGTCAAGAAACAAAGGGACAACGTGGTTCAATATTTGAAACTGGATGCGATCCCCTTGGATTTGAGGGTTGCTGCGGGTAAAGATCTTTATAATTTTGCCATAGCCAAATCCAAGGATAAGGAAGCCAGTGCAGTAGTCAAGAAAAACCGTAAAATGATAACTACTATCTTCGAGGATCCGGCCCTGGCTAAAGACATATTGGGTAAGATGAGTTGAGCACATCGTACGATTCTGCTAAACTTCAGGATCAGATTTCCTCAACCTGTATAGATTTGATAATGGAGGACGCCTTCTTTGGACATTTCTTGCTCAGTATAAACCGAGAAATATCTGAAGATGGGCCTACATTGTGGGTTCGCCCATCAAGTGATGACAAGGTTTTGATGGGAATTAATCCTAATTTTTGGACCACTGAGCTGAAGAAAAAGGATTTTAGGATGGGATGTATAAAACACGAAGTCCTGCATGTCGTATTCAAGCATTTGACCAGGGCGCAAGAGCGGTCTGGAGGCAGGCGCCAGTACCCTAACGCTAAATTATTCAACATTGCAGCGGATTTAGTTGTAAATCAATACGTTGAATCCAGTTGGTTGATTGATGGAGCTGTCAAGCTTCAATCGTTTCCAGACTTGAATCTGAGGAAGGAGATGGATGTGAGTTACTATTATAACAAGTTGGACGATTTTTACAAGGACCAAATGGGCAATTTGCCTCAAGAGGCTCAATCATCTTCAGATCTCGGTGAATCTGGTGATGGTACAGGGAAGTGCCCCAGTTGTGGTAAGGAGATAGGTGAATCGGATGATGAATCTGGTGACGAATCTGGAGGAGGATCTGGTGATTCGGAAGACGGGGAATCGGGTGATGGAGGTTCAGGTGAGGGCGGTACACAACCAATACAGTGCCCTCATTGTGGAGAGGATCTTAGTGAAGAAGGAGAAGGCAAAGGTGAGGGAGAAGGTGAGGGAGAAGGTGAAGGATCCGGCTCAGGTTCTTCAGAATCTTGGACTAACCTTCAAAGTCAATTTTCACAAGGCCCTGGTGCAAGAGGTGGATACCATGGTTTCTGGGGGGAATTGGATCAAAGTACAGAATCTCAACGAGAGGTTCTTGAGGAATGGGTGGATCGACAAATAGTTAACGCCGTAAACAGACTTGATTCAACGAATACGTGGGGTGATCTTCCTGGTAGTTTGATGGACTATCTCAAGGAATTCATGAAGACCAGAAAACCGAAGGTTGACTGGCGTAGGAATCTTCGCCTTTTCACGGAAAACAGTCAAAATACATACATATCAAACACGCTCAAACGGCCAAGTCGTAGATACAAAAAGATAGCACATTGGCCCGATGGCAATCCAATGTACAAAAATAAGGATGGGGTTCTTGAGAAGGACGCCAATGGTAATTACATTCCGCTCTGGGAATCCAAATATCCGGGCCTTAAAGTCAGACAGCGCTCTAGTTTACTTATTGCAGTAGATACTTCCGGGTCGCTCAGAACAGACGAGGATCTTCCGATATTCTTCAACGAAATTTATCATCTGCAAAAAAAGCAGGTAGAGATTCTTGTGGTAGAGGTTGACGAATGGATTCAGAGAATATACCCCTTCCCCATTCCCAAGGGCGAACTTGAGGTCAAAGGCAGGGGTGGTACGGATTTCAATGAACTAATAAAATATGCTAATGGTGAGGAGATAGATCGTAGTGGCACGACTAAATCCTACCAAAGGGGTCACACATATAGTAAAGCGGCAGGGATAGTGGTATGGGAAAAGGGCGAGTGGGTAACCAAGGATTCCATTAAATTAAATAGACAAATTGATGGAATAATATACTTTACTGATGGTCAAGCAGCCACTCCATTTGAGCAATCTAAATTACCGATTCTGTGGGTTCTGGCAGGCAGCGATGTCCTGGATGTCAATAGTAAAAGCTATGAAGATCTTCCAGGCCAGAAAGTAAAGATCGAATCTTAGCGTTTATTTTAATCATCACTCCTAATGGGCAATCGTGGTAGTCTATTCACATAGTCGAATCAATACGTATGAAAATTGTCCATACCAGTACAAAATGCGTTACATCGACAAGGCTGTTCCACTTCTTGGAAGGTCTATTGAATCGTACATGGGGAATGTTGTCCATGAAACCTTGGAATGGCTTTATGACACTTCGATTAACCACGATCTTGCCACCAAACAGGAGGTCATTGATTATTACAATAGACGATGGGTTTCCAGGTGGAAGGATGATATACGCGTAATTAAGAATGGTTTTGATTCTGAGCATTACAAGGACGAGGGTCGCGATTGTGTTGAGAAGTACTACGATAGATACACACCCTTCAATCAGTCTGTTGTAATCGGTCTTGAGAAGAGAATATACATGGATCTTCCAGGAGGCAAGAAGATTATGGGCATAATAGATAGGCTTGATAAAAAGAGCAAAACGCATCTCGAAGTTCACGACTATAAAACTAGTGGCAGACTAATAGAGCAGTCTCAAGCTGATGTAGATCGGCAACTTTCACTTTATGCCCTTGGAATTCACCAGAACTTTCCCGAGGTGGAAACGGTTGATTTGATTTGGCATTTTGTCAAATTTGATGAGGAGATCAGATCCCAAAGAGACAAATCTCGTTTAGAAAAGTTGGCCATCGAAACAAGTTCCAAGATAGATATGATTGAATCGGCAGTGAAGAGAGATGACCTCCCCCCCTCTAGGAGTGTGCTTTGTGATTGGTGTGAATACAAGAAGCAGTGCCCTGAATTCAGCAAAATAATTGATAATACCGAAATTATGGATGTCGTTGACAAGTATGCTTCTCTGAGTCAGAATGAGGACATACCTAAAGCCGACAAGAGCGTAATTCTGAGAACCATAGGAGATAAAATCAAGTTGTTTTCTCAACAAACGGGTCACAGAACGGTGAAGGGTATGACTCACAAGGCAATAGTCGAAGACGTGTTTCAAAGAATTCCTCCCAGTGAGGAAGATCTAAGGTGGTACGGGCTTAAGGAGGCGTTGAAGAATATGGATTTGGTAACGGAGGATCTTGAAGGATTATTTAGCCACCCAGAACTGAGTGATGAGCAGAAGAACAGTCTTAAGGAGTATTTTGATATTGAAAGAAGTACAAAGGTGGTAATCGAAGAATTATGAGGGCCGTACAATTTTATTTTATATTAGGATTTTGGCACAACAGGAGCTATCCTTGAATCGCTTCTTCCCGATTATCGAACGCCTATCACCAAATCTTTTAGATACACTTGACCCCCGTCAGAATAAACTTAATTTTATGCTAATTTTTCTTCCTTTGGCAGTTTTCTTTGAATATGAGCACAATTATGGACTAGCATTCATAACATCCATGTTGGCAATAATGCCTCTAGCTTATTTGATGGGTAAGGCAACTGAAGAGATTGCTCTACGCACCAGTCAATCGCTTGGTGGTTTATTGAACGCCACCTTTGGTAATGCCGTTGAGATGATTATCGCTGGAATTGCAATATATACAGCTTACCAGAACCCAGAAGTTGCTGGAGCTATGATCCAAGTTGTTCAAGCTTCTCTAATTGGTTCTATCCTTGGAAATTTATTGCTCGTTATGGGATTATCTTTTGTGTGGGGCGGAATTCATTACACGACCCAGAATTTTTCTCCAAAAGCTTCACAGGTCAATGGTTCACTTTTACTTCTGGCGTTGGTCAGTATGGTCATACCAGAAGTTTACAGCAGCAGCACTACAGGGACCAATATCGAAGCCTTGTCACATTATACGGCACTTCTGCTGCTGATGGTTTATGGTTTGCAACTGTTTTTTCAGTTTAGAACACATTCTGAGATATATGCAGCAACGAGTTTCGATGATGAGATAGTTGAAATGTCTTATCGAGGTGCAGTCACACTTTTGGTTGGTTCGACAATATTGGTTTCAGTAATGGCGCATATCCTAGTAGGTTCGATATCCTATGCCGCTGAGGAATACCATCTTCCAACTGTGTTCATCGGCGTTATTCTGGTACCTCTCTTCGGTAACGCAGCTGAGCACTTTACAGCTGTAACTGTAGCTGGCAAGAACAAAATGGATTTATCCGTAGGCATTGCAATAGGTTCCAGTATCCAAATCGCTCTTTTTGTCACACCTCTTATGGTTCTGATAGGCTGGGCCTTGGGTGTTCCTATGACTCTACAATTTGGTTCATTTGAAACGCTCGTTACTTTCTTAGCAGTTCTGGTGGCAAATTTCATAATCCAGGATGGCGAATCAAATTGGCTGGAAGGATCAATGTTGTTGATTACATATGGAATAATAGCGCTCGCCTTCCTTTTCCAATAGCATGGGTGAACACACTAATCGATTAGTCGAATCTACGAGTCCCTACTTGCTTCAACACGCTCATAATCCAGTAGATTGGTATCCCTGGTCAAAAGAGGCACTGGATCTGGCCAAGGAAAAGCAGATTCCGATTCTACTTAGTATAGGTTATTCAGCTTGCCACTGGTGTCACGTAATGGAGAAGGAATCGTTCGAAAATGAACAAACCGCCGAGATTATGAATTCTAGTTTTGTGAATATCAAGGTCGATAGGGAAGAGAGGCCAGACATAGATGAGACCTATATGGCCGCTACCCAGGCCATGAACCGGGGCCAAGGAGGTTGGCCGATGACGGTGTTTCTTACTCCTGATTTGAAACCATTTTTCACAGGGACCTATTTTCCCCCTCAGGATGCATACGGCCGGCCCGGATTTCCTACAATTCTTCAGAGGATTGCTGAATTATGGGAGACCAAGAGGGCTGATTTGCTGTCACAGGCCGATTCTATTGTCAACCATTTGAATACAAGTGTCAGCCAATCATCCTCAATAGATGGTACAGTTAACCAGAGAGCAATCGAATCCTGGAAATCCAGTCACGATAAGATCTGGGGCGGTTTTGGTCCGGCCCCTAAATTCCCCAATTCGGGCGCTATTCTGCATTTGTTGTATGATTATGTCATCAACGGTAATGAGGAATCTCTGGAACCAGCCGTGAAAACATTGGATGCCATGTATGAGGGAGGAATATACGATCACATCGGAGGCGGTTT
>JYMV01035513.1_pt1 | contig 10365 bp, 14 predicted proteins | sample 338911 | NCBI WGS metagenome assembly JYMV01 (sample SAMN03354496, study PRJNA234377) | hydrothermal vent metagenome | biome: Deep sea; feature: Hydrothermal plumes at the Eastern Lau Spreading Center, Western Pacific Ocean; material: Seawater | place: Tonga | collected 2009 | depth 2000 m m
GTACCTTCCAAGTCAATAATGACAAAGGAAGCCCGCTCGCTGGCCTCGTCTATGGCATCAAGTATGTTTTGCTCGTTTATGTCGCCGACAACCTCCAGCCCTTCTGGGCTACCTTGGATGCCCTGCCACGCTGTGATTGCTTGGTTAGGGTCTGCGTCTAGTACAACAACGCTTTGGCCATTCACAGCCAATTCAGTGGCGAGTACAAGCGCGCTGGTGGTTTTTCCTGCCCCGCCCTTTGGGCTGGCAAACGAAATTACAGGCATAAAAAATCCCTTCTATGAGGTTCAATGGCTGTATTAAACAAGAGGGATACAGGATAAGCAATATTTAATAGCTATTATCTAGCGTATTTTATCAATGGATAGTTACTATTTAGTAACTATTTTTTACTATTAAAAAATAGCAAGTAATATTGAGATACTGTAAATAGTGTTAGTTAGACAGGGTGGGCACTAGATATAGCGGTTTTGCTTGACTTTTCAGCTAATTTATGCTAAACTCACACCACTGAGGATACGCGGTTGGCAAGCCGTTGCTTGCTACTTAAAAAACCTTTCACCAAGAATTCGCCACGGCTTGCCAACCGCGTATCCTCAGTGCTAGACAAACGCCTTTTAAGGAAACTTAAAAGGCGTTTCCCTCCTGCAAAAATTCTTCGCACAAAAATCGCTAAAACCCGCAATTGGTCAGTCAAATTATGGTTGCGCATAAGGGAAAATCCTCCAAAAATATGGGATATATGGCGCTTATTAAACGCCGTGAAAGACGTCCTAGAATGGCTGGAAATCTTAGGTCTATTATAACACAATTTAGCTCTAAAGTGCTGTTTTAAAAGGAAATCATGCGCTTTATTTGGCTATGATGAAAGGGCTTCCCTTTGCTGTTTAAGTGACCAGATTTAGCCAGTTCTTTGGCTATTTGGACAAGGGCAGGGCGCTTGCCTCCTCGTGGTTTTCTGTTCAGTTTTCGTGCCAATGCTGTGGCCTCTGGGTATGTTTCCAGAATGCTTTTGCGCCCCTCACATTTGCCTTGGGCGGCTTTCTTGCGTTCTCTGGCCACTCGCAGTTTGGCTACGGTGTTGGCTTTATCAAATTGCGATACCGCCCCCAACACCTGCCGAATAAGCTGTGCTGTGGGGGTGTCATCAAGGAAGCTATCGGGGCTATCTGTTGCAATCAATTGCACGCCCATTTCTTTAAGCAGGTTGTGCCCTGTTTCCTGCACGATTAAATCACGGGCAAAACGGCTGGCCGTTTCCACAATGATGGCCTTTATATCGGGGTTGCCCCGTATCGTGGCCAACATCAGCCGAAAGCCCTCGCGGGTGTCTATGGGGTCTGAACCTGATACGGCGACATCATAGAAGGGGGGCAACACCAGCGAAATTTTAGCGCGCTTGGCGTGGCTCTTGATGGCCTCCAGTTGCCGTTTGGCACTGTCTTTATCTTCGCCCACGTTGGTTAGGCTGGATGTTCTCAAATAGGCCACGGCCTGCATGAAATATAATCCTTTAAATATCTAATATTTAGAGGATTATGCCACATACTCTGCGTTTTTTCTCAAGAAAAAGCGCAATGTTGGTAGTAATTTACTCTATTTTAAATCGCTAAACTGCTCACACCCATCAAGAAATAACAAGTCTGTTCATTTTTAGAAAGTGAGTTAATATCTTTTAAGTAAAATTTTTGGAGATACCAATGAATAACTGGATTTTTCTATTTATTGCTGTGTTGGGAGAGGTGGTTGCCACAACTAGCCTAAAATTAAGCGAAGGTTTCACGCAAGTGGTGCCATCTATCATAGTGGTGATTGGTTATGCAGTAGCTTTCTATGCCTTGTCACTAACTTTAAAAGCAATTCCACTTGGAATTGCGTACGCCGTTTGGTCAGGGCTGGGCATTGTCCTTGTATCGATAATTGGCTGGTTCGTTTTTGCACAAAAACTAGATGCATGGGCAATTATTGGGATGAGCCTGATTGTATGTGGCGTTGTTGTTCTTAACGTCCTTTCTAAATCAGCAGCGCACTAGCCAACCCAAAATCAACTCTAATTAGACTATAGCCCTCTACCAAGCTGTGCATTTAATGCCAGCAAGGTAGGGGTTTTTTTTGTGTCTTCAGGCACAAAAAATCCACGCCATGGGCGTGGCCGAAGCCCAAACAAAAAGCCTAGCCTTTTTGTCCATGGGCGAGGGGGTTTAGCTTGGAATTTGCGCAGAATTCCAAGCGTGCCTGTCATTGGTCGCGGCCAATGACAGGCACAGGCAAAACCACGTCAGGAAAGCAATTAAGGCACAAAACCATAAATGATTGTGGAATGACGCTCGAGCATTCCACGCCGAAACATCTAGCCAATAATGGCACAACCCGCAACGGGTCAATCACTTTTACACAATACAAGGAGAAGAAGCGAAAAAGCGGCTTTTTATGAGAAAGCCCCGCGATAGTTGAACAGGCCAACAGGTACGGACTACGCGCCCCGAAGCAAGGAAGATATGACAAAGCGAAGGAAGCACCGCAAACGACAAGGCGGGCAACCCGCTGGAACATAACGGCCATCTTTGGCAATAGCAGGGCAGGGCACTGCCTAAATATTGCCACTGTGAACCCCTAGAGGTTCAACCATGCAAGATGCGTTCTGCTGGTAGGCTTTAACACTAAGCAAAGGAATGTAAAAAAATGGCGAGTTTAACAAGCCAAATAAAGGGAATGTGTGCGCACTCACAGTTTGGGGCATATGGCACACAAGCTGTGCGCGTGCGTTCCCTTTGCCTGATAGCCGACCAATTAAAAGAACTCGGTTTCAGGCTAAAACACATCAAGAATTTAAAGCCCAAGCATGTAACGGCGTTGGTTGATACATGGCAAGCCAGCGGGCTTGCTTCTGGCACGCTCAAAAACCGAATGAGCCACCTCCGATACTGGGCGGAGAACGTGGGCAAGGCCAGCATCATAAAAAGCAATGAAGACTACGGCCTAGAAAATCGCACCCTATACAATGGCGACAAAGCCCAAAGGCTGGACATGGAGAAGCTGGCCACCATTCAAAGCGAAAATATAAAGCTTTCCCTGCGGTTGCAGTCTGCTTTTGGTTTAAGGCGTGAAGAAGCCTTAAAATTCCAGCCACGGCGCGCCGACAAGGGCGAATATATCGCCCTCGCGCCTAGCTGGTGCAAAGGGGGCAGGGCGCGAGAAATCCCCATCACAACAGAACGCCAGCGCAAGTTATTGGAAGAAGCCCACGCCCTAGCGGGGGCGGGAAGCCTGATACCTGACAACAAAAGCTATAAAGAACACCTGCAAACCTACAAACACCAAACCCTTAAAGCTGGCCTGAAAAACAACCACGGCTTACGGCATAACTATGCCCAGTGGCGCTATAAAGTGCTAACAGGCCAAGAACCCCCAGCAATCAGCGGGCGGGAATTTGCCAGCATGAGCAATGCAGAGAAAGCCCGCGACACCGAAGCCCGCCAGATTATCAGCCGTGAATTGGGCCACGAACGCCTAGAGGTCACAAATGTATATTTGGGGGGCAGGAGATGAACAACAACGCCAAAAAGCAAAGCATGGAGAAGGTGAGGGCAGGCCATGCCCGCAACCTAGAAAAGCGCGTGCGGGCACTGCGCGAAGACATGGCGCGAGAAATTTGGAAATTTGACGCCCTTATCAAGCAGGCCGAAGCATTGGCCAGCCGTGGTTATGGTGGTTTTACTGTGACACAGGCCGAAGCCATTAACCTGCACACAACGGACTATTTCACCAACGCCAAAGACGGGCTGGAACAGCGCTTAAAAGATGCGGGTTTTAACGTGGATTTTAAAAAGCGATTGGTTGAGCCTGAAAGCTTGGAGCAGGGGAAAAAGCCAGAGCGAAAAACCAACAACCCAACGGGGCAGGGGGTTGTTTTGCGTGAGCTGGTTATCAGTTGGGAAACTTAAAAGGCTTGCATTTAATGAGAATGGTTCTTATTTGTTAATGGAAACAATGAAACATTCTTACTTTACCAAAGGTGCCTTTTATGAAAATCTTATCCCTTTTGCGCGCAATCTTTCAGCCAACAACGCCCGAAGCTGAACCAATTACTTTGGAACAAATTCGGGAAGTTAGAAAAGAGCTGGAGAACAGGGACGCCCTCAACGCACAAGCCAAAAAACAGGCGTGCGCAATCATGCAAGGCCATGCCTCGCAATAAGAGAGCGGAAAGCGAATAAACACAAGCTAAAAGAACTCATAACGTACTGTTTTATAAATGGAATTAAAAGCCCCCAGTAAGGGGGCTTTTAAGGGTGCATATAAGGGGAAAAAATGAGCGTGGCCGATTACAAAAAAATAGCACTGGATGCAGTGGGAACAGTAGCCTATAAACTAGCAGAAGCCAGCAACCAAAACCCCATTAAAACTGCCGATAACACCTTCATACAATTAGGTGTGTTTAGCACCTCACGGTCACAAAGCGCCATGAGGGCTATTATTCAAAGCCGGCGAAAACATACCCAAGAAGTAAGAGAAAGCCACCTTACTAAACATGCGCAAAATGATGGTGTAAAAGTTGAGCAATTTAGATTGCTCAAACAATACTGCGACACATTTATACCCCCATCATATAGCGAATATTTAGAAGCTTTGAAGGGAAGAAACCGCATTGCCCAACAATTAAAAGAATTAAACACGTTATATACTCAAGCCAATCATGATAGCGTGGCACGCTGGCGACATATAGAAGACAATTTGCCACTTCCGCAGTTAGTGCGAATGGTGAAGAATTACAACCCTGATATATTTACACCAAACCTTGAGGGCTGGGGCAACCTGCTTATCAGTTTTAATAACGAATTCATAAAAGCAACTTGCCGTGACCAATTCTATTATTTTAAAGAGACCGACAGAGCAAAGCACACCTACATAACGGGGGGAAGTGGGGCAGGTAAATCAGAGCTGTTAAAGCAGTTAATATGGTCTTATTTATCTGTAATGGATTATGCTTCGCTTGTGGTCATAGACCCGCACGGGGATATGAGCCGACAAATAGCCCGTTGGCGTTACTTCTGGCATAACCCTAATAAGCTGGTTTATATAGACCCCAATTTAAGCCAGAACCACACCCCCGCTTTTAATCCGTTAGACCTGCCCGAAGGGGTTAACGCCGATGTGTACGCACAACAATTGGTTTCCGCTTTTGAGCACCTTTTAGAAGGTGACGGCGGGCATTCTCTCACCGTGAACATGCGCGCCTTGCTTCTGCCGTGCCTTAAAGTTTTGCTGAAAATGGAAGGGGCAACCCTGCTAGATTTGCAACGCTTCATGGCCACAGGAAGCGGGAACACCAGAGCGGAAAAATACATCAACTTGGGGTGTCAGGATAGCAACGTTTTAACGGCCGACTTCTTCCAGCACGAATTCACATCTAATAAATTTGACTCTACCAAGCAGAGCATAGCCACAAAAATTACCAGCCTGATAAACACCGAAGCAGAGCAAAGGCTATTCCTGAACCCGTCCACCTTTGACTTGCTGGACATCATAGAAAAACGGCAGGTTTTGTTATTGCGCTTTAGCAAGGGTGAAATCGGCGAAAGTTCCTCTAAGGCGCTGGGGCGGTTTATCGTGGCAGCGCTGCAAAGTATCGCCATGCGCCGTGCAAGCGAAGAAGAGGCTGACAGAGTGCCTGTACATCTGTTCCTTGATGAATGCCAGAACTTCATTTCAAAAGACGTTGAAAGCATCCTGCAGGAAGCCAGAAAGTATAAATTGCACCTGACCATGGCACAGCAAATTTACGGCATGGGCATGTCTGCCGACATGAAAAAAATTGTCATGGGTAACAGTCATATCAAAATAGCGGGATTGAATGGCGACCACTCCACACAATCAGCAATGGGCGCATCAATGCGCGCCACCCCTGATTTATTTGAAAACCTAAAAACAGGCCGTTTTCTGGTACAGGTTGGCGAGCATGACCCGCTAGAAGTGGGTGTGCTGGATTTTATGATTGATGACCCTTCCCTTGACCCAGAACACCACGCGAATATGTATCAATCAAAAGTTGAATTTACGGTGCTTTGTAATAAACAATTATCTCTATATTACCGCCCAATAAATGACCCAGCGGAAGAAACCCAGAGCAGTGAAACACCTGCAAATGATAAAGACACTCTAGTTTAAATGAGGCGTATAACCCCCACAGGCTTAAAGGTTCTTAAAGCGCTGGCAGTCTATCGTTTTTTAACGGTTGTGCAGTTTCAGCGCTTGGGCGTGTCATCAGATGCAACCCACATCCGCGACACCTTGCGCCCTTTGTCCAGGGGGCGAGCTTCGCCCCTGGGCGCAATTGACCTGGGGGTGCTTCCTACCATGGGGCGATTGCCTAAAGTTTACTATTTGACCTCTCACGGGGCGGAAATCCTGCAAGAATTGGAGGGCTGGGAACTCTCAAAAATTCAATTTGCACGGAGCAAAGCTATTTCACAAAAAGACTTTTTGCACCGTCTTGGCTGTGTGGATTTCCACATTAAAGCCCGTGAATTCGCGCGGCATAACAAGCAGAAAATGAACTTCTTCCACTCCTATTTTGATTATGCGGGCAAAGGGGTAGGAATGAAGGCAAAAACCACCCTTTACATTGGCAAAGAGCGTGCAACCCCTGACGGGGTTTTTCAGCTATCAAGCGGTGATGCTTCCCGCCTTTTTGTCTTTGAATTCTCGCGGGGTATGGACACAAAGCGCGTATTGGCTCAAATGGCCTTGCTGTGTGTTGGAATTGAAACTCACCGTTTCCAAGATGTGTATAAGTACCCTTTCAAACCTCGCATTGTATGGGTATTTGATACGCCCAACGGCTTAGAAGCGATTAAACGCCGTGCCAGCAACATTGGTGCGATAGAACGGCAAGCAGATGCGGTATTTTTGAAAACCGTGGACAGTCTGGCCAGTGATTTTTTGGGGGGCTGGCAATCCATCACAGGGGAAGAAAAAGCACTGTTCCCCCTACTCTGAAAAATCGGCGTTCATATCTCGTTTAATGGCTTCTTTTTTGGCGTCAATTGGTGCGTTGCTTGAGCCTGAACCGCCGTTAAACAAGCTGATAATGGCCACAACGCCAAGAATACAAAAAAGTGCAATTCCCATTATTTCCATGTTGAGATAATCCTCCTGTAATCATATAAGCCCCTCAAAGGCCGTATAAGCGTCTTTATTTGCAAAATGGTAGCTTTGGTCAAGAAATTGGTTAAAATCGCTAAGAGCTTCTTAAAACCGCCTTAACAACCATTCCTAGACCCTATTTAACAGTCACACCCTACCAAACAGGCTTTGCAATGCCTGAAAAGGTATTGCCTCCCCCTGTTCGGCTATTAAATATTTTTTCTGGCGCCTTGCCTGTGGATTTTGCAAGCAACTGGCCAACCCTTCGGGCTGTGTGGACAAACAAGAACGGCTAAGCCTGTTCCCTGTCTTGCCCACTACTTGGCCATAACTCCACAAGGTCACGGCCTCCCCTACTACCAATTTCTTTTCATCAATTAAATATTAATAACTTTTGTTGCTCTGTGAGCTTCCACTTGTGGGTAAAGGTTCAAAGTGTGGGTAAGACCAGTGGTAAAGCTTTAGCTTTTCCATCTGGTTTATCCATCACGTCCCGAAGGGTTGAACCGTCCCGAAGGGTTATCCACATTTGGAAGCGGTCAACATATATGTATTTATTATAAAGGTATATGTTTTACCTATATGAAGGGGGTACCATTTCATCCCCCCAGAGGGGTACCATTTCATCTGGGATAACTTTTTGAATACTTAGGGGGGGTACCATTTCATCCCCTTATCAAAACATTGAAAAATAAAGAATCGTTGGCCTAGGGGGGTACCATTTCATCCCCCTTTGCATAGGGGGGTACCATTTCATCTGGGATAACTTTCACAATCCACAGGGTTATAACCAGCTATTTTTGGGAGGAACCAAGAACTGTAATGCCTTATCAGATGGGTAAACTTCTACCCCTCCATTGACCTGCTCTATCGGCAATTGGTTGCCATAGATAGCATTGATTTTCTTCAGCGTGTCTCGCGCTTTCTTTTTAAAGTTTTTGGGGTCAGCGTATTCAGAGCCAAATTGCTTGGCTAATGCTCGCCATGGAATAAACTGCACTTTGTCTTGGTACAGAGACGCATAAATACGGGTAAGCAACCATGAATACAAATCCAAAGCCAATGCAGAGTTTTTAAGCGTCTTCAGCAAGCGTAAATCATGGGGTACGGGTGCCCCCATGAATATGTCGTAAAGCTCTTGGCTCACTACGATTTTAGAGGTAAACAGCCCTTTCTGGTCTGGCTCTTTATGTTGCCACCAAATAGTGGATGAAGTGGCCACAGGCACATTAACGCGACTGGTCTTGTTGTCATCGTCATAACGGAAAGTAATCACAGAACCTAGAAGCCTGTCCAACTGGTCTTTGGTTCTAAAAGCATCGCTACGCTTTCCCCTGCCGTTGGCTGGGTTTAACCCTAAATCTTCAAGAAAGCCATTTAAAGAGCTTCCCAGTTCAATTTCACGGCTTTTTTTTCTCACCACTTCGGTGTTGAGCCAGTACAGAAACAAGCGGGGAATTGTGCCGTATGGATAACGCGCCACCAGCTCCCCTGTTTTGGGGTCTTCCTTGTGGTCTGGCCGAATAGAAAGCGTAATGTTCCCATTTTTGCGTTGCCACGCGGCAGGGTTGCCCCTTGGGTTACTATGGGGCAGTGTCACTTGAATAAATTCTTTGGCTAAGAAGGTTACATCTTTAAGCTGGGGGTTCGGGTTCTCCCACACCTCTAAAGCAGTTGCTATATTCTTGCTGTTTACCTTATTTGCCTTCTTGGTTGTTTCGCTTGGCATTGGTCTGCTTTCTGTTGTTTGTTATAGCTTGAGTGTGGCAGGGTCTTTAGCGCTGTGACGGATGCGCAAAATGTGTACGTCTTCGCCTATCACTTCATAGAAAATGTTGTACCGCTCAAAGGGAAATAAATACACGTCCGATATGGGCAAAGCATTCAGCGTGCCTATTGCTGGATTTTCGGAAAGCGTTTCCAAAACCAGCATGATTTTATCTAGGTATGTGGATGCCATCACTGGGTTGTCTTGGGCAATATAAAGCCAGATGTTGTTTATATCTTCCTGCGCATCATCCTTGAGAAGTAAAGCCATTATTTAAGCTTGCCTTCCGCTTTCAGTTTGGCCATGCCTTTTTCTTTAATTTGGTTTAAATCTTCCCTAGTGAACAGCTTGCCTTTTTGCTTTCTGGCTTTTAACAGCGCGCTTTTAAGTTCGCGCATTTTCATCTCTTCAATGGCCTGCGCTTCCTCATAGGAATACAGCACGGCAACGGGCTTGCCATTCTTGCTTATAGTCACATGCTCGGTGCGCACTGTGTCCATAACCTCACTGAAATTTCTAACCGCCTGCGCGGAAGTGACATTTTTCATGTTTCAACCTTTCAAATACACAAAATACATAAAGTACATACTATTTATGCGCTCTTATAAAAATTATTGCAAGGGAAAAATGACACTGCCTATTTGATACCCTGCTCATTGGCTAATAGCTGAATGGCCTTCTCAAGCAAAGCCCCTTTGCGCGTGTCTGGGTTGCGCTCCGCGATACGTTCAAATAATTCAATAGCTTCAACCGCAACGCTATGATTTAACTGCATGCGCTGAACCCGTGGGCGCTTTGCACGTTTTACCTTTGGGGCTGTCACTGGTTGTGTATGTCGGAAGCCTGCCCCCTGCCCTACTTCGGCCAATTCTTCTTTACTAGGTCGTGTTTTGGGCGGTATGACCATGCCTTCTAATGCACTGCCAAGGCCTGTGCCTGCGCGTTTGCTGTCTTCCATTATCTGCCCTCCTTCAATGTTTCAATAACTTCGGTTGCGAATGCATCCGCATTCGCAATGGCTTTTTGTAGCCCGCCCACGTCTTTCGGGCTTAACCCTTCCAGCGTTCCGCCAAATGAGTGCAAAGCCTTGAAGGCGTCACGTTCTATCATTTCAACGGTGAAGCGAGGAATGCTCGCCCCCTGTATTTCCTCTTCTATGTATTTCATGGTGCGGGAACGTATCGCGGGGCTGGTTCGGGTCAACAGCAGTTTAAAAGGAATGGAAAGCCTGAAAGCTTTCTCTTGTTGCTTAACTAGGGCAATGGCTTTGCCTGCTTCTCTAATATCAAGCTGTGAACACTGCGTGGGTATGATTACGAGGTCTGAACGGCCTATGGCGTAGCTAACACACATATTTGCCGTACCTTCCAAGTCAATAATGACAAAGGAAGCCCGCTCGCTGGCCTCGTCTATGGCATCAAGTATGTTTTGCTCGTTTATGTCGCCGACAA
>JYMV01040612.1_pt1 | contig 10364 bp, 9 predicted proteins | sample 338911 | NCBI WGS metagenome assembly JYMV01 (sample SAMN03354496, study PRJNA234377) | hydrothermal vent metagenome | biome: Deep sea; feature: Hydrothermal plumes at the Eastern Lau Spreading Center, Western Pacific Ocean; material: Seawater | place: Tonga | collected 2009 | depth 2000 m m
TATAATTTTCAACCTTGTTGCTCATGATAATTGTCTTATCAATTTCTAAATATGATCAATGACTTGTCCTTTCTTCTATACTTCTTATTTGTCCAAACCATAAACTAAAACAAAAGTCATTGATCATATTTAGAAATTGATAAGACAATTATCATGAGCAACAAGGTTGAAAATTACAAAATAAAATCTTACCCATGAGGTTATTTGAGAACTGTTGAATTTAAACTTGTGTTGATTTAATACATAACAGATACCAGAATATTTTGCTTTACATAAGATAGTATTTACAATAAGATTAATAAAAACTATTAAAATTTAAAAAAAAAATATATCAAATTTAGTGCGCATGATGCGTTTCTGGAATAACCTTCATCACGTACGCTCAAAATCGAAAGATTGGAAAACAAAATAATTTAATTTTGAGAGAAATAAAACCACAGGGCTTAAACAGGATAGCCAAAATCAGCTAAGGTCACCTTTGCATGAGGGAGGGGAACCTCAGATTTGCTAATGATTACATCATTTGGGAACTGTAAATTTCATAAATAATATATCTAATAAATCAGGATTTTAGCTAGTTCTAATTACTGTAACATTTGGTATGTACATAGATTACATCATACGAAGTAGAATTTAATATTTTTAATTTTATGCAAAGCGTTTACTCTTACTAATCTTCCAATAGTGTTTTATTTTATTATTTATTTTAACCGTAGCCGATATAGTTGACACACAATATTAAATATACAATTATAATATACAAATAAATGAATTTATATAGAAGAAAGTAGGGAATTAGACAATAACATAAAAAGTAGAAGTAAAATAATGTTAAAAGAAGACATAATAAACAGGTGGGAAATAACACAAGAAAATATATACATATAAAGCTTTAAAAGTGAGTAAATATGACTCGAACACGAGAGACAAAAGTTAGAACGATTAATTTCAATATGATGTTAATGTTCATTGTTAAGTTTAATTGGCAAGTATTTCTCTCATGAATTGTTAAAACTAATTTAGAACTTAGGCTTCCGTATATTATTGTCACGTTTTTTTTCTTTTTTTTTCTATGTAGTGTTTTGTAGAACGTTGTTTGTCCATTTGTTCTTTTTCTTATGGCCATTGTATTGTCTGTCTGTCTTCTATTTATAGCTTCTGATTACTACTTTTGCATCTCAAGTCACAAACAAATTCTATATCGTGTTATCATTTCTTATATAGCACATAAATTAATGATATTTAAAAAAAAAAAAAAATAGGTGGTTAACCGCTTTTACCACTGAATGATAACACTAACCAAATTAGAAGTTGTCCTAGAGGCTAAGTTATCAAGAAGGATGGATTGGGATCCCATTTTCTGGTTTAATCCCGACGCATGGTTGTGTCTATCTCAAGCCAGGACCTGGATTTCCAACGACATATGTCGTGCTCATTTTTTTCCTTCTTTTTGCTGTGTGTTCAGTGAGTTAGGTGATAAGTGATTGTTTGTTTTGTTGATTTTGGTGGAATACATCACCGTTTACACTTTCTTTTCATAATACAAGCAATTTTGTTGGTGTAAATTTCAAAAGAAAATTGATATTTATTATAATTTACAAGTTAGCATTATGCTTAATACATCATCATTACATGTCACATGATCTACGTTGTGTACTTTTCTTAGTCAACCCACACATCATATTTGAAACAACTGTCAGAACAAAATATCACAAATCATATTGATTATATATCTTTAAGCGTTGACAAGACACATTTCGTAGTATTTCTCTGACACCGGTCACCTTTCACTACATGTTTCATTAGACATAAATTATATTGAGTCTAAAGTAATATATAAGAGTTAGGTATTATTAATATCTTGGTAATTAATAAAACTTGAAAGATTAAGAGTAGTGTAAAAGATAACACTGGCCACTCATCACACACTTTCTTTACCACGCATGTTTACACGTGTGGTGGTAGTACACATATGTTTCATCTGAATCACCGTACAAACAATAGGGTCAAAGGTGGGTGCTTAACATCACTTTCAAAAATAAATCGTATCTATTGTGGCCTTCAGTTTAATGTGTGGAGGGTTCTGAAGTACCTTTTGAACATCACCACAAGCTTAAAAAAGAATCAATAACACATGTTGACACATAAAGTTATATAGAGTACAGATTTGAAGCTATATAATCATACATTAACATGCTATACAAGTCTAAGCTTAAGAAAAGAGTTACTACAATTAAAAAGATGAACACACAAAAAATATACATGATAACAAGTCATTTTCCTGGGGGTAAAAAGTCACTTAAATTATGAAGGTAAACACAAGAAATATTACATGATGACAAGTGGCTTTCCTGGGGTACAAGTGCAATGTTTAAAAAAAACATGTCTCCCCTTAAGTGGAACATCTACTGATATATTACAACATTTAGAGTTCACAATCATCAGTGTTTACTAATACATTGCATATCTAATGTTTATTGATGTTACTATATATATCGTGTACGTGTTCGTATAGTAGTTGTATTTTAATCTGCATAAGAAACAAATGACTGTCAATATTGAATTTGATAGTTCGATTACTATTTATGGTGAGGTGTACTCGATAGAACTATCTTTGATAAAATTACTGAGTGTCGGTGGTTTTAGCCGGGTACTTGTACTCTGATTTACTCTATTAATGAATCTAAACATCATGATATAAATAAATATTGTTGATAAGTACGCTAAACTCTCACAACAATCCATGTACTGTATACTGATATAAATGTAGCATTTACTGATATTACTACGAGCTGTTTACTGAAGTTCATGTGTTTTTACTGAAATTCCTATATGTTGTTTCCTGAAGTCTATGCAGTGTTTACTACAATTAGTACATGTTGTTTACTGACATAGAAGTTGTGGCTACTTAAAATTGACAACTGTTACGTGCCTTAATAAAAACAAAATTGACAGTAAAAATACCCATCCGTCTACAGCACATAGTGAAATATTCAAGAAACAACAAAAACATTCTTATGGTATGTGTGATTACATGTATTATATTTTGTGTAAATTTGCATGGAAATCCTGCATTTTCATTGCTTTTACAAGAAGATGACGCATTAGCCCACGAGAGAGTGACAGAACCATGAAAGGTCATCCGCTCCGGAGGGTGACGTACTAAAATGTCACCTACTTGGTGATAATAGAAATACAGGATTTCCATACAAATTTACATAAAATATAATAGTACAGATATAGAAATATGGGATAAAGTGTTTAATGATATCATTATATGCTGCTTACTGATATAGCCGTGAAAAGTACTGAAATCAATACATCTAATATCAAAAGTGGTAATCAGAAGCAGTAAATAGATGAACGACAGACAACACAATGGCCAAATGAAAAAGGACAACAAGACAAGCAATGATCTACAACACACTACACATAAAGTTAAAGATTTTGCAACTCGAACCTCACTAAAGATTGTTGCTATGGAAGAGTAAGCAGTTCTTTCTCCACTAGTGGCTCCCATCGTATTACTCTAGTAACATACCCGGTGTTAAGTCATGAAGGAGGAAAGGACAGGATTGTGACACCCGTGGTCATTTGTGATACAGAAGAGCTTGAAGATATCAAAGGGGAAATCAGAATCCTTATATCGAAGAAAGACAGACAGCACCATGGCCAAAAGAAAACGAACAAAAGGACAAACAACAATCTACACAACATACACATAAAGCTAAAGTTCGTGTAACACGAACCCCACTAAAAGCCGGGGGTGAACTCCGGTGCTCCAATAATGGCACCCATCGATACTCAACTGGCATTACTACATAAAGTATTTATTCACAAAGCTACACCATTTGTTTACTGCAGGAGAAAGATTAGATCCTCCCGTGTTGTCAATATGATTACAGTCTAACCTGTATTAAGAGATCACCATTGGGATAAATAACAAGTGGCCTTATAAGACAGGTGAACTCTTAAAAGAGGTTCAATTCACATAGCATTTTCTATGACAGGGCAAGAAAATTTTCCGTTTAATACAGGTGACCTTATGGACAGGCTTGGCTGTATATGTAAAGAAAACAAATAAATACATAATAAAATTTATTGTGTTTGTATTATGTATTACCTTTGATGGGGTATGGTTGTCTAGTGGTTGAGCTATAGTAAATACTATCTACTGAGGTACAGGTTGGATGTAACCAATTCATTCCGAAGTGTGCTCCACTTGGACCTTCAGTGTCAGTGAGTAGTTATCAGGTATTATCGATGCATGGTGGTATTTCCATGGATATCGTCATTGATCCATATGTAAATCCCCCTAGGTCGGCACAATAGAACTGAAAAATATTTCCGAAATTGAAACAAGGCAAGAGTTTTATCATCACCACAATATATTTACTTGCCATGTTCTTTGTTGTTTTCTTCTAATAAATTTAAAAATTAGACAAAAACCAGAAACAGAACATACAATTAAAGAAAATTCAAAACGGACTATATTTTCAAGATCAACTTTTACAAAACATAGCAGGAACAAACAAAAAACAAACTCGCCAGATGTTACAATAAAACTCAGTAATTGCACATGCAAATCTAAATGCAATTGCCATGCGATCGCGGTCACGAATGCTCCTAATAAATTAAGAGTAGTATTCCATAGTATAGCAACACTGACAAACATACATTCAATACCTAAGTAAAAAAAATAAAGACGTGAACAATATGAAAAGGTGTAAATTAAAAAGGGCTAGCATGGGTTCACTACCAGGTCCAGTCGTGTATTTTCGAGATATGCATAGCGTTCTCTGTTTATATCATATTGGACACCACGTTGAGGAAAGAAGTTCATGTACATTCAATGTAAACAGAATCGCTTTAAATAAATGGTCGACCTTTTTGTTGCTAATATTATGGAACTGGAAGATGAAAACTTATCATACTAGAAAAAATGGGGGGAGTATGGTGTTTAACGCCACTTTCAATGATATTTCAGTCATATCGTGGCGAGGAAAAAAATTGGAGGCTAAGTGTAAAAATAAAATGATAAAAAAAATGCCACATTGCAAAAACAGTTTAAAAATCTAATAGAAAAAAATAAAGCGGTGAAATCGATTACCCTAGCATACCATTTCAGTCAAAGCAAAACAAAACAAAGCAAAACAAAACATCTCCGTTGATTCGATGTTATTCTTTACATTTCACTAATATTGGAGATATAAATAGACACGGAACAAAACCCACAACTGTGACTACCATTTCTACTAATAGCTCGTTCACTGTGTTAAAATATATATTATTTTAGACTCTCCAATAAGGGACACGTGCAGGCTTGATATTTTGTCTTCCTATAAAGTGACCACAAGTACTAACATGGTCAGTTGTACAATTTGTTTAATTAATATTTATCTCCTTTTTCCAATCATTGTTATCTTCATAACACATAAAGCAAAACGAAGAACATTATGGAAAATGACTTAACAACACTAGTCGGTTTAACCGCAAAGTACAGGTTCGGCAAATCATTAGGGAAAGAGAGTGATAATTACGGAAGAAAAAAACTTCCTGCAACAATTAATGTTGTTCTATTTCTTATATTATTCTTCATTGGTTTCTTATTATATAAAATAGATAAATGTCTGCAAAATAATCTTTAAGGTATCTTTATTAACTGTTAATGAAGTAACAGAAATATGTCACAGATGCCTTTCAAGTGTAAGGATTATATTTTTATATTCTTTTTGTTCTCTGAAATGCGTTAGATGTATCCATTGATTTACTTTGATTCCAGCTCAAGCACGTGACCGCTAATTGTGCTTTAGGTTTCCACCAAAGGGTAACAAGAAAACCTAAATAGAAGAAGGATGGACAATGCAAAGAAAAAGAAAAAAAGATGAGCAATAATCGACAAAATACAACACAGAAAACTAAAGATTGAGTAACACTTGAAATCACATGAATAAGGATAATAACAAAATTACCGAACTCCGAGCAATCTTACAAAGGGAAAGTCAAAACTCATAAATATATAAACAGACAAAATCAGTCAACAACCGGAAAATAATTTTGCATTGTCTATCCTTCTTCTATTTAGGTTTTCTTGTTACCCTTTGGTAGCTTCAAACTTGTCTGACATCACAAAAGCTAAAACAGCGTTCATTACAAATAACACATTCAAACTTTCAAATAGATTTAACGCTTAACTAAATGTAACCAACTTTGGTGTAAATAAACGGGACAATCACGAATGGACAACCCAAAGACAATGGCAGCATGGGGCACACAAAACACAGGACGAGGAAACACAGAACAAAAAACACAATACAATACAGAAAACTAAAAAGATGATACCATTGAAATCCAGTTATTTAACCATTTCCATAGCGACTTACTTTTTCAATTAAGATGAAATTTCCATAGAAAAAAGACAAGACAGAAGATATCAACAAGTGGTAAGAAATCGCAAATAAATTAAAAAAAAAGACAAATGAATACACACAAGATCAATCATTAGGAGTAAACGTCAGTGCTCCAGAATGGTAAGCAGTTCCTGTTCCACACGTGACAGTCATCGTGTTACTCAGAGTAATAGCAATGTTCAGTAGATAAATACCAAATCTGACTATGTATGATTTTACGAGATTAAAAAGAAAACAGATATTCATTTTTATTAAATAGAAGACGATAGGATACCATAATTTTCAATATAATGAATCACATTTGAAATATCCTCTTGCGGTGTGTCTAATAAGAACTGCTTACCCATCGCGAGCATCTGAGTTCACCCCCAATTTCATGGTGAGGTGCATCTTGCTCATCTTTTTAGGTTTTTTTTGTGTTGTCCTATTATGTGTCTTTACGTTCTGAGTTCCGTGTTGTGATGTCCGTTACGATTTCCACATAAAAAGATGTTCGGTTCGTCTTTACCTCCAGTTGTTTGCAGAAGGGCTCATGTCTTATTTACGTTATTTGTGTTTGTTTGCGAATAGTGGTGTCCAACACACATTGTGTTGTGTTTTTGTTGTGTTTGTTTTCGTCTTTGTGTCTTGTGTTCCCTATGTTGTCAGTTTTTCTATATTGGTCAAACACGATGTCTGGTTCGTCTTTAACGCCAGTTGTTTGTGGGAGGGCCAATGTCTTATTTACGTTATTTGTATTTGCTTGTGCATAGTGGTATCCAACACACATTGTGTTCTGTTTTTGTTTTGTTTGTCTTCGTCTTGTGTCTTGTGTGCCCTATTGCTCAGTTTCTCTGGATTGTCAATTTTTAATTGACCCTTCTGTGTTCTCTGACGTTTATTTCAGCGTTTTCACAATACCAATTGTTCTCGTCGTGACGATATTAACACCCACAAACACCAGCAATTAAAACACGTGTTTCCAAAATGGCTTACATCTCATTTCCTTATTTATGTGTTCGTGTAAGTCATTGCGGACTATTTAAAGAAATAACATACCCATATTTTTCGGGCCATTACTCATAAAACTTTTTAAAAAAAATGTGGGTATTAATGAAATATATTGATTTGATGAATTGTGCACTGATCCAATTGGGTAAGTTAAATTGATTGTACATATATTGTTGTTTAAATCAAACGAAATGATAAGTGATAATAATTAAAATCTTAATTTGTTCAACAAAATCAAATTGCAGTGAAACAATAAATACCATGAAAACAAACAACGCATAAGAAATATTAAACAAAATTTATTCATTTTCAAACCGTACGTAATTTTGCATGTTTTGTGTTGCTGCTAGAAAGCGGTCCTCTCGTTTGCTGACAGTGTCCTTAAATTGACGTACTCTGTGACATGTAAAGGGTGTTTTTGGTTGTTAAATACTGCCAAAAACATTTACAATGGAAATTCATTACCTCCACCAAAACTTATTTATCTCATTTTTAGACGGAACATTAATTATAATTATTTTCCTGTTGTTAATATGATGGGTTTATGTTTATTTCTTTTCACTTCCAGTCATGCATTTACAAATATAAATGTTGCATGTCATAAATTACTGAATTACTGACAACTATTTTGTCTTTAAAATTATTTTTAAATTTTAATTCTGTGATTTACTACACATGAGGGATGCATAAATTTGGTTGCATTCATGTGATCCAAATGCATGCACAATAAATAGTTTTATATAGCATTTTTTTAATTCCTTCAGTAATGCTTGATTCAAAACTCCAAAATTCCCAACAGCCAAACTCAATCGAGACTATCTATGCATAAACTTTCTTTTACAATAATATCTTAAATTTAATATCTGTTTTCTTTAAATACCAATAATGTTCATGTAGCATCGAACTGTTGTCTGTTGGTTTGTAATACCTTGGGAACTTGTAGTCACAATGGCAAAATATTTCTTTTTATCTTTAAGAGGTGATTTTAAGAGAACAGAATAAAGACAAACAAATAAAACAAAATATAATCATTTAGTAAGTTAAAACACATAAATGTATAAAGCATGTACGATAATTTGGCATCCCACTTAATACTTATATCTTAACGCCCTGCCTTGTCGGCACAAAACTCAATTATGAGTTCTGTACTCTATCACATGAAAACATAAATACTAAGTCGTATTATATATTTAGTCTAACCCCGCCACTTTTTAGTGAGGTGTCTGTACCAGGCAAGGAAAGTGAGTGGTCATGTATTTGTGTGTTAGGGGTATCATTTTTCCTCTTTCTACAATATTTTCCATTTGGTTTGGGAAATGACCCGCCAGTGTGGTATTTGTTTGTTTTTAATTTCATTGTTAGAAAGGTATAAACTAACGGAGATGGGCCAGTCGTATTCAATGAGAATAATATCACAGAGCTATATAATAAATATATATGGCAAATAAAAAGAGCTAATATACGTTTTCATTATTTTACAAAAATACACAATATTCTTACATATATAATTGTATATTATCCAGCAAGACAATGAACGTAAAAAAATTATTGAAGCAGTTGGTCTCATTCCTGACTTTATTTTCACATTGTTATTGTTCAATTTAGAAAATACATATGCTTTATTTCTTGTCGATTTTATATATTTGATTGATTTTTTTTGTCTAATTATATTTTGGTTTTTTTGTTGTTGTTTTCTTACCTTGTTTATATATGTCATCAACATTCGTATTATTTTAACAAAAGGGGTGAAAGAAGCGTTTGAAGACACGAAAAGGGCAATCAGAATCCGTAAATCGAAGAAAGAGACAACACAATGGCCAAATAATAGTATGGCGCGACTTAGCCGATAAACTACAAATGTATATCTAAATCACCGTCTTTATTTGTCCGAACATTTCTTCTTTTTTGTTCTTTTTTCTCTTTTGTTATTTTTCTTTGTTTGTTTGCTTTTGTCGTAATTTTTTCAATCTATTCATACTTTTACTGAGAAATCTTTCAGACTTGAGTATTCTCTCTTGGTTTTATTAAATTGTAAAATGGATCGATTTTTTACATTTCTAGTAAATCAAATATATGCATATCTTGATTTGGTATATTACTCGTGATTGGATTATACGCACATGTAAGACAGTCTATTCTATAAAACATATATACATATATATTTATTCATATTAATTTCCAAATGTTTTTTTTTAGTATTTATTGTATTTAAGGTTCCAGCGGATATTTCTGAATAAAATATTTGATTTTAATTTTGTTTTCTGATTAAATTAATTTCAAATAAAGATTACAACATTTTCGTTGTCACTCCTAAATTTCAGCTGAATGCAGACATGGTTCTAATTTCAGCACAATTGTGAATGAGTATTTCATTGTTTGTGTTTTTTTTTTATATTTGTTTATTTATTTATCTATTTTTTTATATTTATTTTTAATATTTTTGTGTGTGATTTATGTTCAATGCATCTCCTGTAGTGTTTGTTCTTTTGTCCTTTTTCTCTTGACCATTGTAGTGTCTGTCATCCGATTTACGGCTTCTGATTACCCGTTTGGTATTTCAAACCTTTTCTTAAACAACATTAGTTTTATTATAGAATGATAATACCATTATATATAATAGTAGATACATGAAAAACAAAAAATACCAAACTGTCGGAACAATTCTAAAATCAAATATCAAAATTATAGAAAGAGACATAATCGATACACCTAACACACAAATACTTGTAGATGAGTAAACTGTTTTATTACATAAGGCTCTATATTACTGTTTTTCTATTGGCCAGAAGCAATACACGTGACATTCCATTTTCTAACATATTGATGAGCAAAAAGCAATTTCTGTGCAATAAATAATCATATTGCACTCTCGTGCAAAATCAATGAATAAAATTACGTGGCACGAGAACGCAATATGTTTTTTTGTTGCACAGAAATTGCTTTTTGCTAATCAATATGTTAGAA
>JYMV01024702.1_pt1 | contig 10362 bp, 10 predicted proteins | sample 338911 | NCBI WGS metagenome assembly JYMV01 (sample SAMN03354496, study PRJNA234377) | hydrothermal vent metagenome | biome: Deep sea; feature: Hydrothermal plumes at the Eastern Lau Spreading Center, Western Pacific Ocean; material: Seawater | place: Tonga | collected 2009 | depth 2000 m m
CTATTTTTTCCCTTGAAAAAACTTTACCAGAAGATCGAATCATTTTTTCTAATATTAATTTTTCAGTGTTATTGATTTTATATTTTTTGCCGTCTCTATTAATGATGAGTTTATTTAAGTCAAGACTTGAATTTCCAATTGATATTTTGTCTATTTTATTTTTTTGTAAGGTTTTATTTAAAATATTTCTTATTCTCAAAAGTAGCTCTTTTGGTTCAAAGGGTTTGCTTAGGTAATCGTCCGCACCAAATTCTAATCCTGTCACTCTTTCACTAGTTTCTCCTTTTGCTGTCAAAAGAATAATTGGTAGTTCAATTTCTTTTTTTATTTCAGAAGTTAACTCTAGACCACTCTTTTTAGGCATCATTATGTCTAATACTATAAGATCAAATTTGATTATTTCTATTTTATTTTTTGCATCAAAAGCATCTTTTGCTGTAGTAACTAAATATTTATTTTCTAAAAGATATTGTTTAACTAATTCTCTAATTCTATCGTCATCGTCAACTACTAAAATATGTGCTAGGTATTTATCCATTAATAATTTTTTCTAAAACTTCTTTAAATTTTATAACAGCTTCTGAATTTGAGTTTTTTAAGGCACGATAAATTCTTTTTTTTTGTTCAAAAAAAATTTCATTTGAAAGTTTTTTTCCACTTTTGTTCAATAAAATATGTCTGTGTCTTGAGTCAACTTCACCTTTTTTCATAATTATTTTTTTGTTTTTATTTAAATCTTTTAAAACTCGATTTAAACTTTGTTTGGTAATTTTTAATTTTCTTAGCAAACCAGAAACAGTTATTCCCTCATACCTTTCGATCAAGTGAATAACTTTTTGATGAGCAATTCCAAAAGAGTGTTTTTCCAAAATTTTTTTTGAATCTGCAAAAGTTTCTCTATAAGCATAAAACAACTGTTCAATTAAATCTTTAATTTGTTCATCTTTTAAATATAAAAGTTCTTTCATTTTATTGGTAAGCTATATTGACATAATATATTAAGATCGATAGTTTTTTGAAGAAAATTATTCGATAAAAGATCTGGAAAGATATGGTTTAATGGAGAAAAGGTTGAATGGACCAATGCCAAGGTTCATGTTTTGAATCACGGACTGCATTATGCTAGTTGTGTTTTCGAGGGTGAAAGAGTTTATGATGGTGAAATTTTTAAACTTGAAGAACATACAGATCGATTGTTTTATTCAGCTAGCAGAATGGGAATTAAAATTCCCCATAGCCAAAAAGAGATTAACCAAGCTTGTAAGGAAATGGTACTAGCGCAAAAAGTGAAAAACGGATATGTGAGACCGATTGCATGGAGAGGAAGTGAAATGATGGCTATTTCTGCCCAAAAAAATAAAATTCATGTCGTCATTGCGACTTGGGAGTGGGGATCATACTTCGATTCAGAACTTAAATTAAAAGGTATAAAATTAAATATATCTTCCTGGAGAAGACCAAATCCCAATTCCGTACCTTGGGATACCAAATCTTCAGGTTTATACATGATATGTACACTTTCTAAGCACAAGGCTGAAAGCGAAGGTTTTACAGATTCCCTTATGTTAGATCATGAAGATAATGTTGCAGAAGCGACCGGTGCAAATATTTTTTTTAAAAATGATAAGAATGAAATTCATACTCCGATACCAGATTCTTTTTTAGATGGAATAACAAGAAGATGTGTAATTGATATTGCGAAATCAAAAGGTATAAAAATTGTAGAAAGAAAAATAAAGCCAGAAGAAATGTCCAATTTCGTTGGATGCTTTCTTACAGGAACAGCAGCAGAGGTTACACCTGTATCACAAATTGACAAATATAAATTTTCTGTTTGTGATGTTATTAAAGATCTTTCTAAAAGTTATCAGGCTTTAGTTCAAAAGAAAACCGCAGCTTAGTTTTTTTCATCTTCGGATATGACATGATCAATGCCTTTTCGAACATAATCATAACCAGTGTATAAAGTTAAAAATGCAGATAACCATAGAAGAACTATTCCTACAGTCTGCGCATTATAATCTTCGAAATTTATAATAGCGTTGCCAGTTTCACCGGTAAGTAAAATTGCAATTGAAAACATCTGTATAAAGGTTTTGACTTTTGCAAGGCCGCTTACTTGTATATGAACCTGTACTTTTCCTAAAAATTCTCTTAAACCTGAAATCAAAATTTCTCTGGTCAGAATAATAATAGCAGCGATTACCTCATAGCTTTGAATAGTCTCATTCATAACAAGTAAAATTAATGCTGCGGATATAATTATCTTATCTGCAATTGGATCTAATAATTCTCCTAATTTTGACTCTTCTTTATATAATCTTGCTAACAATCCATCTAAGAAATCAGTGAAGCTTGCCAATATAAATAATAAGAAAGGAATTATTTCACCGTAAAAACCAGGAAGAAAAAAGGAGATTACAAAAAATGGTACAATGATAATACGACCAATTGTTAGAATATTTGGTATTTTAATTTTCATAATTCTAGTCGTGAAAAAAATTATGTATTTTTTTTGCAACAGACTGTTCTATTCCATCAACCGATCTTAATTCATCTAGACCCGCAACTTCCACGGCTCTTGCAGAGCCAAAATGATTTAATAAAGCTTTTTTTCTTATTTTTCCGATTCCACCAATTTGATCAAGTAAAGATTTTTTCATTCCTTTTATTCTTTTATCTCTGTGAGCACTTATGGCAAATCTATGAGCCTCATCTCGCAATCTTTGTAAAAAAAATAAGATTGGATCATTTCTATTAAATTTAAAAGCTTTGTTTTCAAAAAAAAACGTTTCATTTCCACTATTTCTAAATTTTCCCTTTGCTATAGCAATGATAGGAATATCATATAATCCAAGTTCATTGATTGCTTTTCTTGCAACTGAATAATGTCCTTTACCTCCATCAATTAAAATAAGATCAGGCAGTGATAAGGTATTTTTAATGTCTTTTACAGCTTTAGAAAATCTTCTAAATAATACTTCTTTCAACATTCCGTAATCGTCATTTTTTATATTTTGTGATTTAATATTAAATTTTCGGTATCTTTTTTTTATAAACCCCTCATTACCAAAAGTAATTAAGGCTCCAACACTGTTACTTCCCTGAATATGACTATTATCATAGACTTCAATCAAGCTTATGTTTGATTTTAAAGAAAACTTATTAGAGAGTTCTTCAAATAAATTTCTATTGCTTTCAGTTTCATAAACTTTTCTTGTTAGCGCTTCTTTGGCATTTTTTTCTGCCATAGTTGAAACTTTAAGTTCATTTCCTTTTTTTGCTATTTTGATTGATACAGGTTTATTTTCTTTAATTTCTAAAGTTTTCTCAATTAATTTTTGATCATTAATTTCTTTATTAATAACTATCAATTTTGGTGCGTTCTTATTTTCATAAAATTGCATTATAAATGAAGAAAGTATTTTAGATAAATCTTCATCGGGGTCATGTTTTGGAAAAAATGATTGATTGCCCCAATTTTGTTTTGATCTAAAAAAAAATACCTGAACGCAACTTTTGCCCGATTCTTTATATACCGCAATTACATCTGCCTCTGATAAATTGGTTGCATTTATATTTTGAGAGGATTGAATTTGAGTTAAAGCTTTAATTCTATCTCTTAAGACAGCGGCTTTTTCATAATCCAATTCTTTGCTAGCTTTTTCCATTTGTTTTGACAAATCTTTCTGTATATTTCGAGTTTTTCCTGAAATAAATTCAATACTATTATCTACTAATCTTTTATAAGAATTAGGATCTACGTATCCTACGCAAGGAGCAGAACACCTTTTTATTTGATATAATATACAAGGTCTTTGTCTGTTTTTAAAAGTACTGTCATCACAAACTCTTAGTAAAAAAATTTTTTGAAGTGTTTTGATGGTCCAGTTTGCCGAACCTGCTGAAGCAAAGGGGCCAAAGTAATATCCATCTCTAGTTTTTTTTCCCCTATGTTTTGTTAATTGAGGCCACCTTTCATTTTTACTTATAAAAATATAGGGAAAAGATTTATCGTCTCTAAGCAAAATATTAAATTTTGGTTTGTGTTTTTTAATTAAGTTTGCTTCTAATAATAGTGCTTCACTTTCATTAGAAGTTGTTGTGACCTCAATATTTTTCGTTTGAGACAACATTCTTTCAGTTCTTATTGGAAGATTTTTTTTAGAGATATAATTTTTCAATCTGTTAGGTAAATTTTTAGCCTTACCAACATATAAAATCTCATCTTTTTCATTCAACATTCTATAGACACCAGGATTCTTGGAAATTAGAGGAATTTTTTTTCTTATTAAATCTTGTCCTTTATTGAAACTAAACATGAATACGTTTTTTTGTTATTTCAATCCCCACTGAAGCAGTTTCTTTAATAGCATCTAGTTTTTCAATTTTTAATCTAATTTTATTAATTCTTTCATCTTTAAATAATTCATCAAAAACATCTTCCGCAAGACTTTCAAGGAAATTATAATGTTTACTTTTAGTCAAATTTTTAATTATTTTTGTAATTTTTTCGTAATTGACTATCGATTTTATATCCTTGTCATTTTGGGGTTTTTGATTTGTATAGTTAAGTTCAATGTTAAATTTAACGTTTTGTTTTTTAACTTTTTCAATATTATAAAATCCAATAATAATATTTAATAACAGATCTTTAATAATTATTTTTTTTTTATAAGTAAAATTTGCCTTTTCTTTTTTATTAAAAGTTATTAATTTAAATTTCTTTTTATTCATTCTTTACTTCCAATAATATCAGGTGTTTTCCAGTTTAAATTTTGTCCACTATCTATAGCAATTACTTGTCCTGTAATCGACTTATTTGTAATTAAAAATTTTATTGCAGAGGATATTTCTTTCGTATCCACACTTTTCTTTAATAGAGTAGAAAGATATTGTTTTTTAAAGTGTTTTGCCGATTGCCTTTTATTTTTTACTGTAGGTCCGGGTGCAATACCATTAACTCTTATATTTGGAGCCAAACTCATCGCTGAGGTTTTTGTTAAAGTATAAAGCCCGGTCTTACTTAAGGTATAAGACAAAAAATATGGAGTTAGTTTAAAAACCCTTTGATCAACTATATTTATTATATTAGCCTTAATATTTTTTGATACTATTTTAGCAAATTGTTTAATTAAAATAGCTGGAGCTTTTAAATTAATATTTATGTGTTTATCCCATCCTTTAATAGAAAAATTTTTTATATTATCGTTTTCAAATAAAGAAGCATTATTGATTAAACAATTGACACCCTTCATCTTTACATTTGCAAACTTAATTATTTTGTTTAGTTCAGAAATTTTATTTAAATCAGCTTTAATTAAAAAAACTTTTGAACCTTTTTTTTCTAAAATTTTCTTTAATTTTTCTGCTTTCTCCTTTGATTTGTTATAATGGATTGTTATTTGATTTTTATGACTAGCTAGATTTTCAGCTATTGCTGCTCCAATTCTTGTTGCTCCTCCAGTAATGATTATTTTTTGGGTTTCCATTTTTTAATTCCTTTTTTTGCTCTGGTTCCAGGCATACCCATTGTAGATCTACCTTCAGGATATAGTTTGTTTTTTATGCTATATTGTTTAACTTTTGGATTTAAGTTTATTTCTAATTCTGTGGTTTCTAATTTCCTGATTTCGTTCCTAATTTTTGCAGCTTCTTCGAATTCTAAATTTGCTGCAGCCTCTTTCATTTTGGCATTTAAAACTTTTAAATGTTTTTTTAAATTTCCACCAATATTTATATTATGTCCTATTTTGACATAATCTTTTTCATAAACTGACTGCAAAATATCATTAATATCTTTTTTAATAGAGGTAGCATTAATATTATTTTTTTTATTATATTCTAGTTGTTTATTTCTTCTTCTATCCGTTTCTGTAATTGCTTTTTCAATACTTTTTGTTTTATTATCTGCATAAAGAATTACTTTTCCTTCTAAGTTTCTTGAAGCTCTCCCAATTGTTTGTATTAACGAGGTTCCAGATCTTAAGAAACCTTCTTTGTCAGCATCTAAAATTCCTACAAGTGCACATTCGGGTATATCGAGACCTTCTCTTAAAAGATTAATTCCAACCAATACATCAAAAACTCCCATTCTCAAATCTCTCATTATTTCAATTCTTTCAAGTGTATCGATATCAGAATGAAGGTATCTAACTTTAATACCATTTTCGTGAAGGTATTCTGTTAAATCTTCTGCCATTCTTTTAGTTAAAGTAGTTACAAGGACTCTGAAATTTTTTTCAATAACTTTTCTACATTCATACATTAGATCATCAACTTGATTTTTAGCAGGTCGAATTTCAACTTCCGGATCAATTAATCCAGTTGGTCTAATAACCTGGTCTATAAATTTACCAGAAGTTTGTTTTAATTCCCATGGCCCCGGAGTTGCTGATACATAAACAGTTTGTGTTCTCATTCCATCCCATTCTTCAAATTTTAAAGGTCTATTATCCATACAAGAAGGTAGTCTAAAACCATATTCTGCTAAAGTTTTTTTTCGAGAATGATCACCTTTGTACATTCCATTTAATTGAGGAACTGTTACATGGCTTTCGTCAACAAATACTAGGGTGTTATCAGGAAAATATTCAAACAAGGTTGGAGGAGGCTCTCCTTCTTTTCTACCAGACAAATATCTAGAGTAGTTTTCTATTCCTGCACAAGTACCAGTAGCCTCAATCATTTCAAGATCAAATTTAGTTCTTTCTTGTAACCTTTGAGCTTCCAATAATTTGTTTTCTTTTTTATGTTTAATTAATACCTGCTCTAATTCTTTTTTTATTTCAACAATCGCCTGTTCGATAGTAGGTTTTGGAGTAATATAATGACTATTTGCATAAAGTTTAACTAGATTAAACTCATTAGTTTTATCACCAGTTAATGGATCAAATTCTTCAATTTTTTCTAGCTTATCTCCAAATAAAGTTATTCGCCACGCTCTATCTTCTAAATGAGATGGAAAAATTTCAAGATTTTCTCCTCTCACTCTAAAAGTGCCTCTGTAAAAGTTTTGATCATTTCTCTTGTACTGTAAATTGACAAAAGTTTTTATAACTTCTTCTCTATTGTGGTTGTGATTTTTTTTTAAAGTAAGAGTCATTTTGCTATAGGCTTCAACAGAACCTAATCCGTATATACATGAAACACTTGCAACAATGATAACATCATCTCTCTCCAATAAAGATCGTGTAGCCGAGTGTCTCATTCGATCAATTTGTTCATTAATAGAAGCCTCTTTTTCTATATATGTATTTGATCTAGGAACGTATGCTTCGGGGGTATAGTAATCATAGTATGAAACAAAATATTCAACGGCATTATGTGGAAAAAAACTTTTCATCTCACCATATAACTGAGCTGCTAAAGTTTTATTTGGAGCCAAAATTAAAGCAGGTCTATTTGTTTCTTCTATAACTTTAGCCATCGTAAATGTTTTTCCAGATCCTGTAACACCCAGAAGCACTTGGTCGTTTTTTCCTTTTTTTGCATTAATGACTATTTGTTTAATAGCTTTTGGTTGATCTCCGGCTGGTTTGAAATTGCTTTCAATTTTAAATTTTTTACCACCTTCAAGTTTGCTAAATATTGGTGGTTTTTTACTTTGAATGTCTGTAATTTTATTTTGATAAGTATTCTGCATTCTATGTTAATAATAAATATTAATCTAAATTATATAATTCAATGAGTATAGTTTCCAATAGCTTAAAAAGAATAAAACCTTCTCCAACCCTAGCGGTTTCTCAAAAAGCAAGAGAATTAAAAGCTGCAGGTAAAGATGTAATAGGCTTAGGAGCAGGTGAGCCAGATTTTGATACTCCTGAAAATATTAAACGGGCTGCTATTGATGCGATTAATCTGGGTGAAACTAAATATACAGCAGTAGATGGAACACCTAAATTAAAAACAGCAATTGTAGAAAAATTTAAGAGAGAAAATAAACTAAACTATGAATTAAACCAGATTTCAGTAGGAACAGGTGGCAAACAAATTATTTATAATGCGATGATGGCAACGGTTAATGCGGGTGATGAAATTATTATTCCAGCTCCTTATTGGGTTTCGTACCCCGACATTGTTTTACTAGCTGGAGGAAATCCAATCATTGTTAAATGTTCAGAAAATGAAAATTTTAAAATTACACCAGAAAAATTAAAAAATTCTATTACAAATAAAACTAAATGGTTAATTCTTAACTCACCTTCTAACCCAACGGGTTCTTGCTATTCAGAAAATGAAATAAAATCTTTAGCAAAAGTTTTAATAGAAAATAAACAAGTTCATATTTTAAGTGTTACGGTAAATTTAAATTTTTCACGATATCCCAAGTAAATGAACTTAAAGATAGAACACTAACTATGAATGGAGTGAGCAAATCTTATGCAATGACAGGCTGGAGAATAGGTTATGGAGCTGGACCTTTAGAAATTATTAAGGCTATGGCTAAGATACAATCTCAATCTACCACTAATCCATCATCAATAAGTCAGGCTGCAGCGATTGAAGCATTAAATGGTCCACAGGATTTTATTGTAGAAAGATCAGAATCATTTCAATCGAGAAGAGATTTTGTTGTTAAAAGTTTAAATGAAATCAAAGGGTTGACCTGCTTAAATCCTGAAGGAGCATTTTATGTTTTTCCCAATTGTTTAAAATGTTTAAACAAAAAAGATAAAAAGGGAAAGTTATTAAAAAATGACTCTGATTTTGTGGAGTCCTTATTAGAAAATAATAGTGTAGCAGTTGTACAAGGATCAGCATTTGGATTAGAAGGATATTTTAGAATATCTTATGCCACTTCTATGCAAAATTTAGAAAATGCACTAAAAAGAATATCAGAATTTTGTAATAGTCTTAGCTAAATTTTTCTGACAAAAACTTTTCAGCTTCTAAAGCTGACATACAACCCATTCCTGCTGCAGTAACGGCTTGTCTAAATATTTTATCTTTAACATCACCAGCCGCATATACACCTGGAATCTTTGTAGCAGTTGAGTCAGGCTTAGTGATTATGTATCCATCTTTGTCCATGTCTAACTGCCCTTTAAAAAGTGAAGTAGCTGGATCATGCCCAATTGCAATAAACAATCCATCAATTATTAAATCAGATACAGAATTTGTTTTTAAATTTTTAATTTTAATTCCAGTAACATTTTTTGGGTCCTTTTGTCCCATCACGTCCTCTACTACACTATCCCAAATGATTTCAATTTTTTTATTATTCATTAATTTGGTTTGAAGCAGTTTTTCGGCTCTTAATTTGTCACGTCTATGAATTAATTTTACCTTGGATGCAAATTTTGTTAAAAAAATTGCTTCTTCTACTGCAGAATTTCCACCACCTACAACTGCAACTTCTTTTTGCTTGAAAAAAAAACCGTCGCATGTTGCGCAAGCAGAGACGCCAAAACCTTTATACTCTTCTTCAGATTTTAGATTTAGCCATCTAGCTTGAGCGCCAGTTGAAATTATAAGAGCATCTGCTGTATAAATCTTTCCGCTATCTCCAATTACTTTAAAAGGGTTTTTTGACAGATCTACACTTTTTATATGGTCTTCTATAAGCTCAGTACCGACCGCTTTTGCTTGCTCTTTCATTTGATCCATCAACCAAGGTCCTTGAATAACTTCAGCATACCCAGGATAATTCTCAACGTCCGTTGTAATTGTCATTTGTCCCCCGGGTTGAATACCATGAACTAAAACTGGCTTAAGCATGGCTCTTGCAGCATAAACTGCAGCAGTGTATCCAGCAGGTCCGGATCCTAAAATTAATACTTTTGCATGTTTTGTTGAATTCTGATTCATATTTAAAATATATTTAGGTACTTTTAAAAAAATTATAAGGTCTCGATCTTAATCAGCTTTGATCAAAAGCATCGTGATGTTGCTGATTAACCCTTACGAAAGTTGTGCATTTGCTGAGTTGTTTTAGCGATGGAGCACCTACATAAGCGCAACTACTTCTAAGTCCACCCAAAATATTTAATATTGTATCTTTAATTTTACCTCGATATTTTAATTTAACATTTTTTCCCTCACTACTTCTATAATCTGCAAGACCACCATAGTGTTTTTTATTTGCTGTATTTGAGCTTGATCCATAGAATTCAATAAATTTTGTTCCATTTTTTTTTATGATTTTTCCTTTACCTTCGTCATGGCCAGCAAACATTCCTCCCAACATAACAAAATCAGCTCCTCCACCAAAAGCTTTTGCTACATCGCCGGGACAAGTACATCCGCCATCAGCAATAATATGAGCACCAAGTCCATGCGCAGCATCTGCGCATTCAATAACTGCACTCAGCTGAGGATAGCCAACACCTGTTTGAATACGAGTAGTACATACACTGCCAG
>JYMV01010148.1_pt1 | contig 10361 bp, 10 predicted proteins | sample 338911 | NCBI WGS metagenome assembly JYMV01 (sample SAMN03354496, study PRJNA234377) | hydrothermal vent metagenome | biome: Deep sea; feature: Hydrothermal plumes at the Eastern Lau Spreading Center, Western Pacific Ocean; material: Seawater | place: Tonga | collected 2009 | depth 2000 m m
AGGTCAGGATGAGAATCCCATAGTCGGTCTGGCGGGTGATCTTGAAGATGGCTTCCTGCTTCCCCGATGGCTCTACAGCACCGTTTCTGACCTCAAACCCAGGTTCTGGTAATCCGTACCAAAATAGTACTGTTTCGATTGTCGCGCTTCTGACCGCTGCCGTCAAGCGATCTGGCTACCTCATCGGCTCTGGTGGAAGCGATGAGTGCGGGGCCCTACACTTTCCCTGTCAGGGTGACTCAGTGGTCCAGTGCAGGTAGGAGCAGACTTGTCCGAATCCTCCCCCGATCCGGCAAAACACGAATCGGTGAACTCCCCTGATCCGGGCTTTGCTTCCGACCTGTACCAGTTGGCGAAACCAAGATTGTCGCTGCTGGTCGTGATCACAGCGGCGCTGGGTGTCGCTGCAGCATGGCCCTTCATCAGTAATCCTTCTCGGCCGCTCACCACCCCGGAGATGCTCGATCGATTGCTGCAGATGGCAGGACTCGCCGGAGGCACGGCACTGCTCGCCGCATCCGCCAATGCACTCAATCAGTATTTCGAGCGACAGTCGGATCAGTTGATGAAAAGGACGGCCAACCGCGCCACGGCAACCGGCCGAATCGGCGGTAAGGTGATCTTTGTCTACAGCGTACTGACCGGCTTCTGCGGTACTGCACTGCTGTACATCGCGGGAAACCAACTGGCGAGCCTTCTGGGGATCCTGAGTCTGATGCTCTACATCCTCATCTACACCCCCCTCAAGAAGATGTCGACGATCAACACCCTGGTAGGTGCGATCCCAGGCGCTCTCCCACCTCTCATCGGATGGTGCGGCACCGGGGCTGACATCATGCACCCCGTGGGTCTGTCTCTCTTTTTCATCCTGTTTGCCTGGCAAATCCCCCACTTCCTTGCCATCGCCTGGATGTATCGAGAGGAATACGAGAGAGCTGGATTTCGGATGCTGCCCGTCGTCGACCCTGACGGACATCGGACCGCCAGAGCAGCCGTGATGTGGTCACTGCTTCTGTGCGCAGCGAGTCTCATTCCTGCGATCTCTGGTGCTTCCGGTGGGATCTACCTCACGGTCGCCATCGGGCTCGGAGGCTTCATGACACTGCGAGCCCTTGGCCTGGCCAAAAATCGGGACCGCGCTGCTGCTCGTCGACTCTTCCTCGCCAGCCTCATCTACTTGCCTCTGGTGCTCGGTGCGCTGGTCGCCAATCCGAGTTCAGGCGGAAGATGAGCGATCCAGCAGGCCCAGGAGCCCGGTTGAACCTGATGCCTCCGATGTGGATGATCGGCTTGCTCGCATTGATGTGCGGCGCAGTCATCGCCTGGCGGGTGCCCGCACTGCTGAAAGCCATCGAGGAACGACGTTTGCTGGGACCCGATGCCATGACCACAAATGGATTCACGCTCACTGATGAGTTGATGGCTGACCCGACCCTGATTCGCTGGGGTGCCCCGGAAGAAGTGATCCCCATCGATGTCCCCCGCATCTGGGATGTCGAGATGGTGGATGAACTGGGGTCGAGTCCGAGAACCCGATTTCTCGTCTCCGACAGCGAGGTGGTGGGTGTTGTCATCGATGGAAAAGCCCGAGCTTATCCACTGCGGATTCTCCAGTGGCATGAAGTCGTCAATGATGTGCTGAATGATGTCGCAATAGCAGTCATCTACCATCCTCTCTCCGAGACCTGGACAGTATTTCACCGCCCCACCTCGGCGGATGGGGATCCCCTGGTATTTGGATCGAGTGGTCTGGTGGTCGACTGTTGCCTGCTGATTCATGAACGCCTTGGCCCTGGAAAGCGCTCTAGCGAGAGCCTCTGGAGCCCAACAGATGGTGAGGCCATCTCGGGGATCCGCGCCGGTGAACATCTTTCACTCGTGCCGTTTCGATTGACCCGCTGGAAAAACTGGAGCGACCAGCATCCCGATACGGACGTGCTGGGGATGGCCGAAACTCACCGCAGGCTCTACAAGAAGGAACCGTTCAATCCTTATCGACTGATCGATCGGCCTCAATACCCCTACTCCCCCCAGCCACCCCCCGGCTCTCGCGCCAATCTGTCCCGAGTGATGATCACCCGTCAGGGGAATCGCTGGGTCGCCAGCAGCGCACCCTACTCCGACATGCTGCCTGCCAGCGCTCATGTCGTCTCTTCCTGGTTTGCAGTCCATGCCCGAGAAATCCCCTGCGTGGATCCCTAGGCGAGCCACAGCAGGAAAGCAAAGAGTCCGATCCAGACCGCATCGAGAAAGTGCCAGTATAAATTCACATGGCGAACCACCTCGCAGTGCATGCTCCAGTACCCACCTCGCAGAGCATGAGCGGTCACATATCCCTGGAAGATCAGCCCGCCGGCCACATGCATGGCGTGGAGCAGGCCCAGTACATAGATACTCCAGCCGTGTAGGCTGCTGGAAGCGTTGAAGGAACTCTCCTCCCCTACCGCCAGCATCTGCCTCCAGACCTGTTCCTGCAGCATCAGAAATAGAAATCCGAGGAGTAGCACGATCACCATGCAGGAGCGAAAGAAGCGGATCGAATCGCGACAGATCGCTGACAATCCAGCCTGAGAAAATACGCTCACGAGCAGCATCACGGCTGTACTGAGCCAGGCGAGATCCGGGATTCTCGGCGCCCCTTCACCCCAGTTCGGATTGCTCTTTCGGATGATGACGATCCCTACGATGCTGGCGATGAATAGGATCGCCAGTGAGATCAGGAACAGTTGCATTCCCATGCGCGCAAGTATTGGCGAAACCGGATCACGAATGGAATCGCCATCTGGATCTGTACTCGATTGCCCCGATGACACCAGAACTCCGCACTAGCCTTGTTCGACTCCGAACTGCTCCGATGGGATCTTGAGGAACGGATCATCGATCAAAGACGTGTTGTACTCACCAGTATCCAGCAACGCGAAGCTCAGGAAGAGACCGAGAAAGAAGAGCGAAGCGACCAGAATGACGGCATTGTAAGGACGATCCCATCGCAAGTGCATGAAATAGAGTGCCACGAGGCTACCCTTGATGGTGGCGACGCCCATCGCAACGACCACATTCATTCCCCCCAGGTCGATGTACGAAACCGCCACCGTGATCCATGTCAAGAACAGCAGCATCGTCAGGATCACGAGCAGCAGGGTGGGCGCGGTCATGTGGCCGAACTTGGGATGATCCACCTCCTGGTTGCGCGACCGTTTGAACATCACAACGGTGGCAATGAGGCTCACAAATGCTGCCGCCAGGATCAATAGATCGACATTATCGAGTATCTGCTCCATCAGGACTCCTATTCGACCAGGTACAGCAATGGAAACAGGTAGATCCAGATCAGGTCCACAAGGTGCCAGTAGAGTCCACCGAGATCAACCGGAGTGAAGTAGCCGGGGCCGAAGCGGCCCTGTTGCGCCAGCACCATCAGCCACACCATCATGACCATCCCGAGCAATACGTGAATCCCGTGCAGCCCGGTGAGGCAGAAATAGATGCTGAAAAACACATGGGCGTTGTCGGGCCGAGGCCCAGGAGGCAAGTGGGATGGAGCGATGACCAGGCCCGGTGTATGACCATCATCCGCGGGAGCATGGCCTGATGCGCTCTCCTCTGGATGCTCCAGTTGCTGGGCAGACGAGGAGAGTCCACTCGGCGGAAGGCCAGGCTGCCCCGCCTGGCCCCTGGCTTTTGGCTCGTCGATGACGACCTTGGCAGCTGGCAAACCCAGGCCCGCATGCGCCAGGCGATCTTGTTCCTGCTGGTGAAGTCGAGCTTCTTCTGAATCGATGACATTTTCATAGGCGAAGTACTTGCCTGGAAAAAGCCCCTCATGGAACTTCTTCGAGTACTCGACGTACTTGATCCCCATGAACGCTCCCCCGCACAAGAAGGTCACGGTCAGGAAAAAGAGGATTCTATTCTTCCGTCCCAGTTGAGCCTCTCGAACCGCAAGAGCCATCGTCAACGAGGAGAAGAGAAGCACCATCGTGTTGGTGGCTCCCCAGCGCTTGTCGAGGAAGTGGTGTCCCCACTCGAAGAGTTCCGGATGGTTGGACTTGTAGACGGTGTAGAAGCAGAAGAGGCCGCCGAATAGGAGCACCTCCGTGGCCAGGAAGAGCCACATCCCGAGTTTCCCTGCCTCGAACTGTTGCTTCATCGTATCGAAGTGGTGTGCCTGGTACGGGGAGTGGCCGTCATCATGACCATCATCATGACCATCATGGTGAGCGTCAGTTGGTTGCTTCTGCGGGTCTGAATCCGCTGGATGTGCGTCGCCGCTCATCGTTTCTCCCGTCCTTCTGAAGCCCTGGCCAACTCCTGGGTGTCGTAGTTACCAGTGGAGGGGTTGTACTCCAGATGCTCGAAGTCATACGGATCGGTGGCATCCGGCACATCATGAAAATTCAACAGTGGAGGCGGAGAAGTCGTGTGCCATTCGAGGCTATTACCACCCCAGGGATTCCTCGGCGCCTTCTTGCCGGACGCCAGCGACTGGATCAGGTAATACGCGATCAGGAAGAAACCCACTGCCATGATGTAGGAACCGATGGTGGAAAGCTGGTGGTAGACGAGGAACTTATCTGCGTAGGTGTAGTAACGCCGCGGCATGCCCAGTGAACCCATGACAAATTGTGGAATGAACGTGAGGTTGAAGCCGATGAAGACCAACCCACAGGCGATTCTTCCAAGAAACTCACTGAACATCTTGCCGGTCATCTTGGGCCACCAGTGGTGCAGGCCACCGATGAATGCGATGAGACCACTTCCCATCATCACGTAGTGGAAATGTGCCACCACGAAATAGGTGTCATGAATGTGGGTGTCGATGCTGAGCACAGCGCAGAAGAGACCCGTCAATCCGCCGATGGTGAACAGGAAGATGAAGGAAAGCCCGTACAGCATCGCTGTATTGAGGGAAATCGCGCCCTTGTACATCGTAGCGATCCAGTTGAATACCTTGATGGCAGAGGGGATTCCAACCGAGAAGGTGATTCCGCTGAAGATGATGTTCATGGTGGTCGACTGCCCACTGATGAACATATGGTGTCCCCAGACAAGGAACGAGAAGATCGCAATTGCCACCGAAGAGAAAGCGATGTAGGTGTAACCAAAAATCCGCTTGTGACTGTGGACGGCGATCAACTCACTGACGATACCCATCGGCGGCACGATCATGATGTAGACCGCCGGGTGACTGTAAAACCAGAAGAAGTGCTGGAAGAGCACCGGGTCGCCACCATTTCGTGGATCGAAGATTCCGATCCCGAGAGTCCTTTCGAGGATCAGTAGCAACAACGTGATTCCGAGAACAGGAGTGGCCAGTACCTGCATCACTGCCGTTGAGTAGGTTGCCCACAAAAACAGAGGCATCTTGAACCAGGTCATCCCGCGTGGCCGCATCTTGTGGATCGTCACGATGAAGTTGAGACCGGTGAAGATGCTGGAGAACCCGAGTATGAACACACCTACCAGCGCAGGAATCACAGCCGTCCCCGACTCCGCGCTGTAGGGTGTATAGAAGGTCCAACCTGTATCAAGCCCACCGGAGAAGAGTACATAGATGAAGAAAATCGCCCCGATCACCCAGAGGTAAAAGGAACCCAGATTCAATCTCGGGAATGCGACATCCTTGGCTCCCAGCAACAGCGGCAAGATGAAGTTGCCGAGCGCCGCTGGCACCCCCGGGATGATCACCAGGAACACCATGATGGCCCCATGAGTGGTGAACCATTTGTTGTAGAGATCCGCCTGAGCCTCGGCAGTATCGGCGAACAACGGTGTGATCAGAGCCAGCGGTGAAAACAACTCGGTCCTGAGGAGCAGAGCAAATACTCCGCCGAGCAAGAACATGAACAGGACACCGATGAGGTACATGACCCCGATGCGCTTGTGGTCGAGCGTGAACGCCCAGGAGGCGATCGTCTTCGTCACGGTGAGATAACTGGGGCCACTGTGCTCCTCAGGAGCAACCACATGCGGCTCCGACTCTATCTCTGCATCGGACTGAGCGTCCATTTCAGGCTGACTCATGCTAGTTCTCCTTCCGGGGATTTTCTGTCCCCCCGGAGTTCTGTCCCAAGGACTTGATGTATTCTGTGACCCACAGGATTTCCTTATCGGTGAGTTTCACCACAGGCATCTGCGGTGGGTATCCATCTGCGACCCGGTTCATTGGAAATCGGATCGAATCTTCGATGTATGCTTCATCTGCGATCAACTCGCCAGGTGTGCCTATGGAGATAAATTTCCGCATCGATCCGAACAGGCCTTTCCACGATGGACCGACCTTTTTCGTTCCGTCGATACTGTGGCACGAGATACACCCTCGCCGCTTCCAGACGATCTTGCCGTTCTCATCGAAGGGCAGTGTTTCGTCATAGGAACCCGCAATCTCCAGCCATTTCTCGAACTCCTCGACGGTCTCGTGGACGACCACCTTGGTATGCATCCAGGAGTGGCCCTGCCCGCAGTACTCGGCACAGAACAGGTCGTAAATGCCTGGCTCGTTGGCAATGAACCACAACTTTCCGGTCCTGCCAGGAACACAGTCCTTCTTGACGCGAAACGCAGGGATGTAGAAGGAGTGCAGCACATCCGCGGCCATCACGGTGATGTCGATGGGCACTCCCATCGGAACATGAAGGCCTGCTTTTTCGAGGATCTTGTCCTCCTCTGCTGCCGCCTGTTCACTCGTGAACTCACCAGACCTGACCTTTGCTCTCACGGCGTTGAAGTCATCGGACATTCCAGGAATCACTGCGCCATTGGAAGCATAAGAGAAGTTCCAGGCCCATTTCTGCGCCTCTGCCACGATCGAGATGCCATCGGCGGGAGGCGTTTGCATCGCCACATATCCTCGATATCCATACCAGAACATCATCAGTGAAAGAATCAGTGGGATTCCGGTCCAGACCACCTCGAGCAGCAGGTGATGGTCATTATGAGTCTGAGCATGGCCCCCCTTTGGAGCTCGATACTTCCACATGAAGATCGCAAGCAGAGCGGTGATCAGTACGAGAAAGAAGATGGAGACCCAGTAGACGAAGTAGAAGTCCCAGTCGACCGGCCCTGCGAAATTGGACACCGGCGCAGGAAGCCAGAAGCTCGGTTTACTCTGGGCCAGGATCGCCATCAGTGGATTCATGACTGCAACTGCTCTCTCCGTGGATCCGAAGGTTTATCCGTTTCTCCACGCTGGGGTCCTTTTCGCCACAATCGGAGCAGGAAGCCACTCAATCCGATGACTGCGAGTATCCCTCCCAGGCGCATCACCTTGAGAGCGGCAGGACCGTATTGAGCCTTGGTTGGATCGTAAACAAAACAGGTCAGGACAAAATCGTCGAGCCAGTTGCCGACCTTGCCATCGGAAGCCTCGACCAGTGCCAGTCGGAGAGTCTGGGGATCGTATTCGATTCCCTTGATCGTCTGGGTCAGCACCGCAACTGGGCTGACGATGAAGATCCCAGCGCCGTGGGCGTACTCGTTATTGAAGTCATTCCAGCGGTACTCGAACCCGACAGAGTCGGCGATGGCCCTGAGCGAGGGTTCCTGACCTGTCACGAAATGCCACCCGTCACGGGCCCTGGACACATCGGCTCCAGAAAGTACTGCCGATTCCTCCAGCGCCTTGACCAGCAACGACTCTCGGTTTCTGGCATCTCTTGCAGAATCTCGCGGGTCAATGCTGAGTGTGATCACATCGAAATCGATGCCGATCTCGAGGCCACACTGCGCAACAGATTCCACCAGGCCTTCAACAACAAGATTGCAGAGCATCGGGCAGGAGAAATAGACCGGATTCAGAATCACCGGACGACCTGATTCGAACAGTTTGCCGAATGTTGTCTGTTCTCCCGATTCGCGGCGGATGATTTGATCGAGAGGCAATTGCTCGCCCAGCTGATCATGAATCGTCAGGCCTTCGATGGATTTGAGCACTGGATCGAGGTCCTGATTGTAATTGAGTCCCGGAGACACTGATGGGGTCTGCCCCATCAGAGTCGCAGACATCAACAGAGCGAGCAGGACCGATGCTGACGATGCACCACCCGGCGTCAGCCGGCTAGCGCCCATCACGATCTGAATCAATCTGCCGATCCGCATCTCCACGAACTCCTTCTTATTGCTCCGAATTTCCGTACCTCTTCAGCACCTTTTCACGGCCCTGCTCGAGGGGAATGGAAACCCTGTTGTTGTCGATATCTGTCCATGTATAGGTCTCAAGTTGCTGCACCTGCTTGTTCTTCACCTGATGGAGCCAGCGACTCTCCTTCTCGATCGATTCGTCAAACACATTGAGTTTTTCCATGTCGGAGAGGTAAACCAGCAAGTAGACGGAGAAGAGCAGAACCACCGCAAAAATGGCCCCCCCGTACCAGGTAGGAATCGCACTCGGATCATCTCCCGAGCCGAGAAGATCCATGGACCTGTCTGTCACTGTCTGACTCATCTCTGACTCCTTTCCATTCGACCCAAAATCATGCGTTCTCGAACGCCAGCGACTCCGCCATTCTCGGATCCTTCTCGGCAATCAGCGAATGCCCCCGAAGCGACAGAGCCAGCCCGATGATGAAGAGTCCACCCATTCCGATCGGAATCATGATATCCACCATCTTGAACGGGAATTCAGTGCCGTTGGAGATCTGTGGCATCACGAGGTAGTACATATCTGCCCAGTGCATCGCGAGTACCCACATCGCTCCGAAAGCGATCGTTGCTCGCTTGCGTTTGATGTGCCTCGACACCAGGAACAAGAACGGCACGAAGAAATGCCCCACCACCATCATCCAGCCCCAGAATCCCCACATCCAGACACTCTGACGCCGGACGAACCAGATCGTCTCTTCAGGAATATTCGCGTACCAGTAGAGCATGTACTGACTGAACGCGATGTAGGCCCAGAAGATGGTGAAGGCGAACATCATCTTGCCGATATCTTGCATGTGGTCATCGGAGATGGCTCTGGTCAGCCGGCCGTTGGCCTGCAACCAGACCACGATCAGAGCCAGCAGCGCATGAAAGGAGAGTACGCAGCCGGCAAAGATGTAGACCCCGAAGATGGTACTGAACCAGTGCGCATCGAGGCTCATCAGCAGATCGTATCCGGCGAAGGTGATACTCAGCGCAAAGAGAGCCACTCCCAGCGGACTGATCCGGCTCATTCTACTGCTGCGCTGCACATCTCCGTCTCGGTCCTGGGCCACCGATGAACGGTGGTAACTCCAGGCAAATACTATCCAGATGAAGAAGTACACGCCCATGCGGACCAGGAACCAGTTGTAATCCAGATACGATGACTTCACCGAGATGATCTCGTCGCCGGGATCTGGATGAACCCATTTGTAGAGAACCCCCATCGGCCCCGGCATCACCAGCGGGATGAAGATCAGTGCCATCAACAAGACATTTCTTGAGACTCCCTCTGCCAACCTTCTCACCACTGCACTCCAACCAGCGTTGGTGATGTGGTGGACCAGCACGAAGAAGAGCCCCCCGAGTGTCATGGTGAGAAAGAAACAAGCGCTCACCAGGTAAGGGTGCCAGATGCTCCACTCTGTATTGAAACCATGGGTCGGGCCGTGATGAACTGCGGCAGCATCGGGCTCCCCATCCGTGGCTCCATGCCCATCGTCTGCAGCGGGCACTCCATGGCCATCGGAGGCTGCCTGCTGCTGGGACTGGTGGCCCTGTCCGGAGCCACCCGACTCGAAAGCCCCTTCCAGGGATCCGAGCACAACAGTGCCAACGATGCCTATCACCGCCATCACCGCTCCGAGCGCAATCAGTTTGCCGGAGAGACTACCGAGAGTGCGGTTCTCGGTGCTGAGATCGACGGTTGAACCGTGTCCCATCGCGCCTACCTCCCCTGCCGGGAATCACTCCCGGTTTCTTTGTTCGGCTCGGTGCCGCCATCGCGATCCCCGAGGAGCGCCTTCTCGCGAAGCAGTCGTTCTCTGTCTGCTTGCGGGATCTCGGCGATGTCGATCGATTGACTCAGTTGCAGTGCCTTGACGTGGGCAACGATGGCCCAGCGATCCTGCGGAGAGATCTGTGACCGGTATCCTGGCATCGTGTTGATCCCGTACCCGGTGATGTTGAAGATCTCTCCGATCGGGTGGGCCAGTCCTTTTTCAGACGACAGGTCAGAAACGAGCCAGGCTCCGTACTCGGAAACTTCTGCGCGGCGGCTCACCATTCCATCTCCATGGCCCGACATCCCGTGACAGGGAATGCAGTAGATGTTGAATCGAGCCTCACCCCTGGCCAGCAACTCCGAGTTGACCTGCACATCGTCAGGAAACTCCGTAGCCCACTCGCCATCGATGGTGCCCCACGTGAAATGTTCATCCAGAGAGAGTTCCCCGCGT
>JYMV01037492.1_pt2 | contig 10361 bp, 15 predicted proteins | sample 338911 | NCBI WGS metagenome assembly JYMV01 (sample SAMN03354496, study PRJNA234377) | hydrothermal vent metagenome | biome: Deep sea; feature: Hydrothermal plumes at the Eastern Lau Spreading Center, Western Pacific Ocean; material: Seawater | place: Tonga | collected 2009 | depth 2000 m m
TCCAATCTACAGTAATTACACGTCCGGTACGCCCCTTATCTTTTCCGGAAATAACCATCACAGTGTCTTCACGACGAATTGTGGCCCTTCTTTTTTTGCGTTGCTTAGCTTTCATGAATCAGACTACTATAATACTTCAGGTGCAAGTGACAGGATTCGCATGAATTTTCCAGCGCGCAGCTCTCTGGCTACAGGGCCGAAAATGCGGGTACCTACCGGTTCTCTTTTTCCGTCTATTACAACAGCAGAATTTGTATCGAATTTAATATAACTGCCATCTGGTCGACGGAACTCTTTTTTGGTACGAACTACAACGGCTTTCACAACATCTCCGGATTTTACTTTGGAATGAGGTTGGCAGTCCTTGATTGATGCAACAATTATATCACCTACCCGAGCATAACGTCTCTTGGATCCTCCAAGAACCTTTATACACATCAGTCTTTTTGCTCCTGAGTTATCAGCAACTTCAAGGATACTTTGTGTTTGTATCATTTTGACGGTTTAAATAATCGGTAGCGCTTACGTCTACTCAATGGTCTGCACTCTGCAATTTGAACCAAGTCACCTACCTTGCATTCGTTCTGCTCATCATGTGCAATATATTTTTTTGAGCGTTTGATGGTTTTCTTGTAAAGGGGGTGTTTTATTTTTCTTTCAATCTTTACAACAATGGATTTATCCATCTTGTTACTGACAACAATTCCACTCTGTAGCTTCAATGTACTCATTTTAATTTTATTTTCGCTATTGTTTGGCCAGTTTTTCAGTTAACACTGTATTCAAACGAGCTATATTGCGTCGAGCTTTCTTGATCAAATTAACATCAGCCAATTGCCGGGAAACGTGCCCGCAGCGTAACCGCAGATATTCTTCTTTGAGATCGTATTTTTTGGCTTCCAATTCATTGAGTGGTAATGCCCGTAATTCAGACGCATTCATATTACAGCTGCTCTTTTGATAATTTTTGTATTTATTGATAATTTATAAGCAGCCAGGCGTAATGCTTCAGTTGCTACTTCTTCAGGAACTCCGTCAATTTCATAAAGCACACGTCCCGGATGCACAGAAGCTACCCAAGTGTCGACAGCTCCCTTGCCCTTCCCCATTCTTGTTTCAGCAGGTCGTTTTGTAACCGGCTTGTCAGGAAACACCCGAATCCAAGTTTTTCCACCTCGTTTTAACGTCCGTGTGATCACCCTGCGAGCAGCCTCAATCTGTCGTGTTGTCACGTAACCTCGTCCGGTTGCCTGAAGTCCGATGGAACCAAAACTAATTTTGTTTCCAGTATGTGCGTCCCCCCGCATTCTGCCGCGCATCTGCTTGCGAAATTTTGTCTTTTTTGGCATTAACATAGCTAAAACTCCTTAACTGAACGACCGTCTTCCACGTGATTTACCATAATCTTCTCCGCGGTACACCCAGACTTTTACGCCGATAATACCATATGTCGTATTTGCTTCAGCAACACCATAGTCAATATCTACACGTAAAGTGTGTAAACGTACCTGTCCTTCTCGTACCCATTCTGATCTGGCTATCTCTGCTCCATTCAAACGCCCTCCTACCATTACTTTGCAGCCTGCTATATTCATTCGCATCGCAGCCTGTATGGACCGTTTGACTGCTCTTCTGTATGCAATTCGCCGTTCAAGCTGACTTGCGATATTTTCTGCAATCAACGTTGCATCAATTTCCGGTCGTTTAATTTCCTTTATATTAATGGTGACATCGTTATAATTACGCTTGCTGAGTTCCTTTTTTAAACGCTCAACCTCATCGCCCTTTCGTCCAATGATGATTCCCGGACGTGCTGAGAAAATATTTACTTTGGTTCTTTTTGCTGTGCGTTCGACTTCTATTTTTGAAATTGCGGCATGCTTCAAACGAGCCTTCACAAACTTTTGAATATCCAGATCCTGTCTCAGCTGGCTTGCATAATCTTTTTCTGCAAACCACTTTGAGTTCCATGTTCTGGAAATACCCAGTCTTAGACCTATTGGATTAGCTTTTTGACCCACAGTTTACCTTGAAAAACGTGAATTCCCCTTGAAATAGAATAGGGAATTAAATTATTTAACTTTATTCTCCAACTTCCAGTGTAATATGGCTGGAGCGTTTTTTAATTCCAGATGCGCGGCCCATAGCTCTAGGGCGGAATCGCTTGAGCATCCGTGCCTCATCAACGTAAGCGGTAATCACACGGAAATTATCCACATCAGCTTCTGGATGGTGCTGGTCCGCATTTGCGAGTGCAGACTGCAAGACTTTCATTATCGGTTCAGCAGCTCTGTTTCGTATCGTGCTTAATTGTGCCATTGCCCGGACAACATTTTGCCCTCTAATCATATCGACAACCAGACGGGCTTTTCTTGGTGCCACTCTTACATTTCTTGCAGTTGCTTGAGCAGTCATTATCGCCTTACCCTCTTATCACTTTTTCCTACATGTCCCCGATATGTCCGGGTTGGTGCAAATTCACCCAATTTATAACCCACCATATCTTCTGTAATAAAAACAGGAATAAATTTGTTGCCATTATGAACAGCGATATTTGTACCAATAAAATCCGGTAAAATTACAGAGCGTCGGGACCATGTTTTGATCAAACGTCGGTCGTTGTTTCCTTTAGCTGCAGCAACTTTTTTTTCAAGATGAGCGTCTACGAACGGTCCTTTCTTTAGGGATCTTGGCACTGTTTATCTCCTCTTCAATATATATTTGTCTGTATCTTTACGTTTCCTGGTCTTTGCTCCTTTTGTGGGTTTACCCCACGGAGTTACTGGATGTCGACCACCGGAAGATTTTCCTTCGCCTCCGCCATGTGGATGGTCAACTGGATTCATAACTACACCACGAACAGTAGGGCGGCGACCTAACCAGCGATTCCGACCTGCTTTACCTTTATTAATGTTCATATGCTCTGCATTACCAACTGTTCCAACAGTTGCCATGCATTCTATTCTTACTTTTCTGATTTCACCGGAGCGAAGTTTGAGTTGAGCATAATCATCACCCTTTGCCATCAATTGAATTGCTGCTCCGGCACTGCGTCCTAATTGTGCTCCTTTTCCAGGACGTAATTCAATGCAGTGAAGCATCGTTCCAACAGGAATATTTTTTAATGGAAGAGCGTTACCGGTCTTAATATCAGAATTTTCTCCAGAAAAAATAACATCTCCAACTTTTAATCCGAAAGGTGTCAGGATGTAGCGTTTCTCACCATCTGCATAATGCAGTAAACTGATTCGTGCACTTCGGTTAGGGTCATATTCAACGCTGGCTACTTTTGCTGGAATCTCTTGTTTGTTTCTGGAAAAGTCGATTATCCGATATCTGCGTTTGTGTCCACCACCGTGATGCCTGACCGTAATCCTGCCATTATTGTTTCGGCCTCCCTTCTTTTTCAAAGGGGCCAAAAGACTTTTTTCCGGCGTGGATGCAGTTATTTCTTCAAATACAAAGCCACTCATTCCCCTTCTTCCAGGAGATGTAGGTTTGTGGAATTTAATTCCCATAATTCTTAGCAGTCAGTTTACGCACCTTCAAAATATTCAATAGTATCCCCTTCCTTTAGGGTTACTATTGCTTTTTTCCAGCTGGACTTAAGCCCCTGATAACGTCCGAGGCGTTTTTTCTTGCCCCGTACATTCATTGTTCTTACTTTCAGCACTGAAACCTTAAAGGATTTTTCAATGCTTTCCTTAATTTGAATTTTATTTGCCCTTTGGTCAACTTCAAAAGCGAACTGATTAGCTTCTTCTTTTAGTGACAAAGTCTTTTCTGACATTTTTGGTGCTCTAAGCACATCAAAAATATTCATCTAGCCAACCTTTCCTTGTATGCCTCAAGAGCATCTTTGAGGAAAACCACTTTTGTGTATTTCATCATCTCATAAACATTTAGGCTTCGAAAACTCAGAACATGTACGTCTGGAAGATTTCTCGAAGCAAGTCTCAAGTTTTCAGACACCTCGTCTGCTACTATTAAAACTTTTTCTGGAAGCTCAAGCTTGGTCAGCATTGCCTTCAGGTTTTTAGTTTTATTATCAGTCAGATTGAGGCTGTCAAGCACCAAGATTCCGTCCTGTCGAACTTTCTCTGCAAACACTGAACGTGTTGCAAGACGCTTAGTTTTCTTGTTCAGTCTAAAAGAGTGGCTACGCATTTGCGGCCCGAAAATCGTGCCGCCGTGGCGACGTATGGGCGATTTTGCACTACCCGCTCGGGAACTGCCTGTACCTTTTTGTCGATATAGTTTACGGGTACTGTAAGCTACTTCTGCTCGATTTTTAGTAGAATGTGTCCCCTGTTGATTTGCAGCCAGAAACTGGCGCACAACTTCTGAAACAGCTTTTCTGTGATATGGTGTTTCCAGAATTGTATCGTCAATTTCTATCTTACCTGCGGCTTTGTTGCCTGCATCAACGGTTTTTAATGTTGCCATGATTATACTTCCCAATAAACTTTATCCTTCTTGCTTTATGGCGATATCAACTCCAGCAGAAATATCCAGGCGCATCAAAGCATCCATTGTCTGTGGTGTTGTTTCCAAAATATACAGGAGCCGTTTGTGGGTACGAATCTCAAACTGTTCTCTCGACTTTTTGTCAACATGTGGAGAACGCAAAACAGTGTAGCTGTTCTTTCGAGTTGGAAGCGGAATGGGGCCTACAATTTCAGCTCCAGTTCGCTTAACCGTATGAACAATTTCTCCAATTGTTTTATCGAGAAGTTTCTCGTCGTATGCCTTGAAACGTACTTTAATTTTTTGTTCCATCAAACCACCTGGTAGCTTATTCAATAACTTCCGTGACGACTCCGGAGCCAATAGTCCGTCCGCCTTCCCGAATTGCAAAACGTACTTCTTTTTCCATTGCAATGGGACATATCAACTCAATAGTCATTTCCACGTTGTCACCCGGCATTACCATCTCAATCCCGCTTGGTAAAGTAACGACACCGGTTACGTCAGTTGTACGGAAATAAAATTGTGGGCGGTAGTTTGTAAAAAACGGAGTGTGTCTTCCGCCTTCATCTTTATCTAGTACATAAACCTGGCCTTTGAACTTTGTGTGCGGTGTAATTGAGCCCGGCTTACAAATGACTTGTCCTCGTTCAATATCTTCACGCTTGATGCCTCTCAACAAAATTCCAACGTTGTCTCCAGCCTGTCCCTGGTCAAGTGATTTACGGAACATTTCTACGCCGGTAACAGTGGTTGTTTGGGTCTCACGGATTCCAGTGATTTCAATGTCCTCACCGACCTTCACTATTCCGCGTTCAATTTGTCCGGTTGCAACTGTACCGCGTCCGGAAATAGTAAACACATCTTCAACGGACATCAGGAGGTCCTTGTCAAGGTCACGTACAGGTTCAGGAATAAAACTGTCAACTGCATCCATCAGCTCTTTAATACACACAAATGCAGGGTCGCTTGAATCAGTTGCTGAACTTTCCATAACCGCCAGAGCTGAACCTTTGATAATAGGAGTGTCATCTCCGGGGAAATCATAGTAATCAAGCAATTCACGGACTTCCATTTCCACCAGCTCAAGCAACTCTTCATCATCGACTTGATCAATTTTATTCAGAAACACCACAAGGTGCGGAACATTGACCTGGCGGGCCAACAAGATATGTTCACGGGTTTGAGGCATCGGGCCGTCAGCAGCGGATACAACAATTATCGCACCGTCCATCTGTGCTGCACCGGTGATCATGTTTTTAACATAATCGGCGTGACCCGGACAATCGACGTGTGCGTAATGCCGATTCTTAGTTTCATATTCAATATGTGATGTCGCAATGGTGATCCCACGCTCTTTTTCCTCTGGTGCACCGTCAATTTCATCAAAGCCTTTTGCTTCAGCTAAACCGTCCATTTGCAGTACTTTGGTGATTGCTGCAGTTAAAGTAGTTTTCCCGTGGTCCACGTGTCCAATTGTTCCAACATTAACATGTGGTTTTGAGCGGTCAAATTTTTCTCTTGCCATCTCGTCTCCTGTTCCTTTTTCTGTTTTGACTAATTAAAATTAACGCTCAGCCTAAGCTGACCGGTTCTCCAATGAGAATCTTTCTTGTCGATTCAGTCACAGACGTGTAGTGACTGAAATGCATGGTAAATGATGCCCGCCCCTGAGTGAGCGAACGTAATCGGGTGGAATAGCCGAACATTTCCGCCAAAGGAGCTTCAGCCTCAACAACCTGAATTCCTCCCTGCTCTTCCATACCCCGGATACGTCCGTGGCGAGCATTCAGGTCTCCAATAACTTCACCTGTAAAAGATACAGGCGTAACGACCTCTATTTTCATTGAGGGTTCAAGTAAGGCCGGTCCTGCCTTACGTACCCCTTCCCGAAGAGCGTTTACCCCCGCAATAGTGAAGGCAACTTCCGTCGAAGATTCTTCCAGATATTCTCCTGCAATCAAGCAAACTTTCAAGTCAATTAATGAAAATCCGGCAAGGACTCCATTACTCATTGCATCTTGAATCCCTTGTTCCAGTGCCTCTGCAAACTGCGTTGGCAATTCTTCAGCCGAAAGTTTGTTTTCAAATTCAAAACCCCCTCCTGCCTCCAGTGGTTCAAGGCTTATCCTGCAGAAAGCAAATTGGTCTTTTCCGTCAAGTTGTTGCTCAAATCGTGTTTCTGAGTCTGCAGCCTGCGTAATTGTTTCCCGGTATGCTACTCTGGGCGTTCCGGCTTTACAGTCGATCTGGAACTCCCGCTGGAGTCTGTGAACCATAACTTCCAAATGAAGTTCGCCCATTCCGGAAATTATGTTTTGTCCTGTTTCAGCATCAATCCTGCTCCGGAATGATGGGTCTTCCTGCATCAGGCGTTTCAGGGCTTCTTCAAGTTTGTCCTGATCCTGTTTTGTTTTTGGCTCAATAGCCTGATCAATTACCGGTTCCGAAAACTGAGTTCTTTCCAGAATTATTGGATGATCCTTTGGGCAGAGCGTGTCCCCCGTGATCAGTTCCATACCGATCACTGCCCCGATATCTCCTGCTTTTATCACGGAGATATCTTCACGCTTGTTTGCGTGCAGTTTTACTAGATTCCCAATCCGTTCGTGCTTACGTTTACGCGGATTAAATACTGTTTTCCCGGTTTCAAATGAACCTGAATAAACACGAACAAAAGTCATCTGACCGGCGAAAGGATCACTTGCCACTTTGAATGCAAGTGCACACAAGGGGTCTGATTCAGAAGCCTCTCGGCTAACCGGTTTTTTCGTTACCGGATGATCTCCCTGTACCGGCGGAATATCAAACGGAGACGGGAGGTAATTTACTACAGCATCAAGAAGTTGCTGCACTCCCTTGTTCTTAAAGGCACTTCCACACAAAACCGGTGTGATTTTGCCGCTTAAAGTTGCTTTACGCAGAACTTTGACGATCTCTTCCTGTTCTACCTGTTGCTCTTCAACAATTTTTTCGAGCAAGTCATCATCAAAAAGAGAAAGATGCTCCAGCATCTGCCTGCGCCAATCCTGCGCTGATGCTCTCAATTCATCGGAGAGTTCGGCACTTTCGTATTCTTCACCAAATCCTTCATCTTTGAAACGCAGTTCCTGCATCGAAACCAGGTCGATCACTCCTGTAAATTCCTCCTCGGCGCCAATCGGTATTTGTATGGCTACCGGACTTGCAGAAAGCTGGTCTTCAATTGAAATGACAGCTTTCTCAAAATCCGCACCAACACGATCCATTTTATTGACAAATGCAATACAGGGGACGTTATAGCGTTTTGCCTGTTTCCAAACTGTTTCTGTCTGAGGCTGTACTCCTGCTACTGCGCATAGCACCATTACTGACCCATCCAGTACTCTCAAAGAGCGCTCGACCTCCGCTGTAAAATCTACATGTCCCGGAGTGTCAATAATGTTTAAAACATATTCTTTTTTATCAGTCTCCCAGGAACAAGTAGTTGCAGCTGAGGTAATCGTGATCCCACGCTCCTGCTCCTGTTCCATCCAATCCATTGTAGCAGAGCCGTCATTGACCTCCCCGATCTTGTGAATCCGTCCCGTGTAATAAAGGATACGCTCGGTGGTTGTAGTCTTCCCTGCATCAATGTGTGCCATGATGCCAAGGTTACGCCGTTGTTTTAGAGGAACTGTTCTTGCCACGTCGGTTTATTGATAGAGGCACTGATTTGTTTCAGTAAAAGCCAGTTCGTTTACCAACGGTAATGCGCAAAAGCCTTGTTGGCCTCAGCCATCTTATGCGTATCTTCCTTCTTTTTTACTGCGCTGCCTCTGCTGTTTGAAGCATCTGCGAACTCATCTGCCAGCTTCGCACGCATTGATAAGCCGCTGCGGGCATTTGCATTTTCAATTAGCCAGCGAATTGCCAGTGACTGACTCCTGCTGTGTCGGACTTCCAGCGGCACCTGATAAGTTGAACCGCCCACACGCCGAGATTTTACTTCTACAGACGGCATCACGTTTTCAATGGCGGCTTTAAAAATCTCCAATGATGACATTTCAGATTCACGCTCTGAAATTATGTCCAGTGCACTATAGAAAATATTTTCTGCAATACTTTTCTTACCATGCTTCATTAACGAATTAATGAATTTACTGACTAACAGATCTTTATATTTTGGATCAGGTAAGATTACTCTTTTTGTTGCGGCTCTACGTCGTGGCATTAGTTTTTCTACTGATCCTTTTTGACGCCGTACTTGGAACGGGACTGCTTACGTTCATTTACTCCAACTGTATCAAGTTTACCGCGTACAACGTGATAACGAACTCCGGGAAGATCTTTTATTCGTCCGCCTCGTATCAGCACAACTGAATGTTCTTGAAGATTGTGTCCTATTCCTGGAATATAACTCGTCACCTCAATACCATTGGTCAAACGAACACGGGCAACTTTTCGTAATGCGGAGTTCGGCTTCTTGGGTGTTGAAGTGTAAACCCGCACACAGACGCCTCGGCGTTGTGGGCATGCTTCCAGTGCAGGGGTATCCTTTTTGGTTAATTTGCTTTTACGTCCCTTCCGGACCAACTGACTTAATGTCGGCATATTTTGTAAGTTCGACTTTGCTGCTTTATCCAATTATTAATAATCAATCTGCCAATTTAACATTGAATCAAATTTTCGTCAACATCTTTTTCAATAATTCTTGAAAAAAACAAAAACCCTACAAAAATTTTTTTTCTTGAGTGAAAATTAGACATCCATCATACTTGTCTCCTGAGAAAAACTTTGTATTGCATCATTTGTAAACAGTCTTAGAATGGCAATAAAAAAACACTAATTTCTTTTCCATCTTGAAAAATGCCTGAACATTCATTCACCAACAAGTTGATAAACGAAAAAAGCCCGTACCTATTACAGCATGCGCACAACCCGGTAAACTGGTACCCCTGGGGCCAGGAAGCCTTTGAGAAAGCAAAAAGTGAAGACAAGCTGCTGCTGGTCAGCATCGGTTATGCAACCTGTCACTGGTGTCACGTGATGGAGCGCGAGTCGTTTGAAGATCCAGAATTGGCTCTATATCTTAACAAGCATTTTGTACCAGTGAAAGTAGACAGAGAGGAGCGCCCTGATGTGGACAAAATCCACATGGATGCACTACACGCCCTTGGTCAGCAGGGAGGATGGCCTCTGAATATGTTTTTGACTGCGGAAGGAAAGCCTGTTACGGGGGGCACTTATTTCCCTCCGAAACCAATGTATGGGCGAAAATCCTTCCGTGAGCTGCTGGAAAACTTAGTCTTTATTTGGGAAAATGAGCGCGAAAAAATTTATTCCACTGCTGATGAAATTACTTCTCATTTACAGCAACAAGCTGTTCCATCTTATAACGGACTACCTGAACTGAATTGGGAGGTGGAAGAGAAGGCGGTTGCACAATTTCGGGAATCGTTTGATTCACGGCACGGTGGTTTCAATCAGCAGCTTCAAAACAAGTTTCCGCCTAGCATGGGATTGATGCTTTTGCTTCGTCACTATGACAGAACAGGTAACGCAATGTCACTGGAAATGGTGGAAAAGACTTTACAAAAAATGTTTGCCGGGGGAATTTATGATCAACTTGGCGGTGGACTGAGTCGCTACAGTACCGATTATGAGTGGCTGGTTCCGCATTTTGAGAAAATGCTTTATGATAATTCTCTGTTTATCTGGGCTTTGATAGAGACTTTTCAAGTTACCAGGAATCCACTTTATGAAACAGCGGTGCGGGATGTTCTGACTTATGTTGCACGGGATATGACTTCTCCGCAGGGAGCATTTTTTTCTGCGGAAGATGCGGATAGCGAGGGTGTTGAAGGGAAATTTTATCTCTGGTCAAAAGCAGAAGTAACGGAAATTTTAGGTGCTGAAACTGGAAAGCTGGCCTG
>JYMV01011393.1_pt1 | contig 10360 bp, 9 predicted proteins | sample 338911 | NCBI WGS metagenome assembly JYMV01 (sample SAMN03354496, study PRJNA234377) | hydrothermal vent metagenome | biome: Deep sea; feature: Hydrothermal plumes at the Eastern Lau Spreading Center, Western Pacific Ocean; material: Seawater | place: Tonga | collected 2009 | depth 2000 m m
ATACAAGCGGGTGAAAAACCACTGTTCCCACTGGTAGTATTCTTTTTTACAGGTGGCCAGTTCTCGGTCCCAGTCGTAACCAAAGCCCAGAGATAGCAACTGTTGCTTCATGTAATCAATATTGGCGTAGGTCCATTTTGCCGGAGCCGTCTTATTTTGAATTGCTGCATTTTCCGCCGGTAAGCCAAACGCATCCCAGCCGATGGGTTGCAGTACGTTTTTACCCTGCATTCTTTGATAGCGGCTAATTACGTCACCGATGGTGTAATTGCGCACGTGTCCCATGTGCAAGCGACCACTGGGATAGGGGAACATGGAGAGACAGTAAAACTTTTCTTTGCTGTCATCTTCTGTGGCTTTGAATGATTGGTTTTCTTGCCAGTATTTTTGAACGTTGGATTCGATTTCTTGAGGACTATATTCTGAGGTCATTCAGGGTTCCGTTTAATACAACTTTTTCTGCAGTCTCGGTATTCATTTTCCGAGTGATAAAATTACTGCAAGAATACAATAGTCGATGCCTGTGGAACAACCGTTAATTGCCGTTTGTTCACGAGATAATGGGGGAATTTACAGTCCTCACTAGCCGTAGTTGGGTTAGTTGCCTGATTAGGTCAGAAATCTTACAATCGCCCACCGATTTATAGAGCCAGGTTTTAACCCACAAGGACCGTTCATGAGATTGTTATCACGGATTGCTATTTCGCTATCCATACTCGTCTTTTCTACTACTTCTAAAGCTGCAACTGATGAATGGACGTTACTTACCACGCCCAATTTTGAGTTTTATGCACAATATGACGCTGAACGAGCTCAGGCAAAATTATCTCATTTCGAAGTGTTCCGTTATGCAGTGTATGCTCTGTTAGGGATGGATCCAAATGTAAAGCTATCGCCGATGCGCATTTATGCTTTTTCAGATAGCAACGATTATAATGAAATCAAAGGCAGAGGGAATGCCAGAGGGTTTTACACTAGAACTACCAGTGGACCTGTTATGGTAATTGGCCCTCGAGAGTCAAGCATTGAAGATAATTCAACGCTGTTTCACGAATATCTGCATTACATCGTCAGAGCGGGTGCTCCTTATCGTTACCCAACCTGGTATGACGAAGGGCTGGCTACCTTTTTTGGCACCATTGAAATTGACGAGGAGTCGATTACTTTTGGCAGTAGACCAGAGCAATTTAGGCGCTATCTCAAGCGCCATGGAACCTTGTCTTTTCCAGATGTGATTGCGCACACCAACTACAGCAAATCAAACGATAAAACCGATAACTACCATTACAAGTTTTATATGTCGGCCTGGTTGGCTGTACATTTTTTTATCGTTGGCCAACAAAATGGCGAGCAGGATTACAGCCAGCAACTGCGCCAGTATTTGCTGATGCACAATGAAGGTTTAGAAGCCGCCGAAGCGTTTGAGAAAGCGTTTAACATCACACCTAAAGACTTCGGTAAGATACTCAATGGTTATGCGAAACGAAAGCGCAACAGAGCTTTGCGGATGGCGCGTCCTGAGTTAGCACTTTCCTTTACGGAAAAGTCGGTGTCAGAGACTGAAGCCGCGCTTTTTTACTCCCAGTTAACCTTTAACAGGCGACCCGAGGTCAGCAAAAAGTACTTTGAGATTGCGCTGCAAAATGATCATAGCCTGGCTTTGGCCTACGAGGCCAATAATGTGGCAAAGCAAGGCGATACAACTCGAACCCACACTTTGCTGGATAAAGCTTTGAAGGGTAAACACAAGTCATGGGAAACTCACCTGGAGGTGGCTAAAACCTATATTACACTGGCTAAGAAAAGTGATGATATTAGCCTATTTAGTAAAGCCTATGCCCAGCTTTTGATTGCCAAAAACTTGCAAGCGAATGCTGCTGTTTATCGGGCTCTAGCTGAAGTCAGTTGGTATCTTGGGCAACGCCAAAAAGCCATTGACTATGCGTTGGCACAATATCAGTTGGAGCCTTCAGGGGTATTTGCGAACTTAGTTGCCGGGCGCTATATGGTAAAGACAAACCAAGTGGAGCTCAGCCAGTTTTTCTTGAATAATGTAATTAATTGGACTCACTCCGAGTCATTTGAAAAAGAGGCTCGAAAGCTGTTGAACAGCATGAATTAAATAGCACCCGGGAAACCGGGTGCTCGCGCCTGGCTGTTAATCCTTTTCTGTTGGCTGTAAAAATGTCTGCAGACCACCCAGCTGCTGAGCCTGCACTTTATCGACTATAGGTGCCAAGGTGTCATAGCCGCCAGGATTAATGCCGCTGACGGTATATTTCAGCGTGATTTGCGTCTGCCCTTGTTCAGTTTCTTCAAAGCTCCAGTCTAGCGCACCGTGCATGCCCATGCCCTGTAATGGGCCTAAACCACCGGTCATACGCAGCAAATTGTATTGATCTACAAAACTGATACGCATGTGTTCTGCGGAGTTGTTTCCGGACTCTTCGCAAAAGCAGCCGCCTGCTTGTTCATCAATACTCAGGTTTTCTGATTTGCCCCACCAGGTGTGGTCGGCTGGCCACCACTGACCAACGTTATCTATCAAGGCGCGCCAGGCCTGTTGCGGAGTAGCTTCAGTAGTGACCTTGTTTTCAATGATAAAACCATGCTGACTGATATTTATTACTTCAGCGTGGACAAACGAAGTCATTAACAGAGACATCAGGGAAAGGCGATACAGGGGCTTAAGAAACATAACTTTACTCAACAATGGTTATTTGCCTATCAGGTCGAACGAAAAATGGGCAGAAAAAAGCTCAAAGTGAATCATGGTTTGACAGCGACAAATAATCAAGCTTCACTAGGCTAGAAATGATAAAAAGCGACGATTTATTAAGGAAGTCATGAAGTCTATTGCACCATTAACGCCAGAACAGCTTTCTGCCAATATCCACAAACGGATCATTAATCATGCTCTGAAAGATGATGCGGTGTTACACAGCACCTTTATTGGTCAGGAGCGTGCTCGCGAAGCATTGGAGTTTGGTTTAGGCATAGATGCAAAAGGCTACAATCTCTATGTCATGGGTGAGCATGCGACGGGGCGTTATACCCTGGTGCAAGAATATGTCGAAAAATTTGTAAGCAAAACTGACACGCCCGATGACTGGTGCTACATCAACAATTTTGATGACGAGCGGGAACCGATCGCCCTGAGATTAACTCCGGGTGAGGGTAAACAGCTGGTGAAAGAAATTAATGAACTCATAGACGAGTTACTGGATACCTTTCCTGCTGTTTATGACAACCCGGGCTACCAGCGTAAGAAAGCCGCGGTCGCCAGAGATTATGATCAGCGCTATGACAAGGTTATTGATGAGATCGAAAGCTATGCTCAAAAGAAGGATGTCGCGCTTTACGAAGAAGACGGCACCATCAGTTTCTCTCCGATAATTAATGGCAAGCCGATTGATGATGAGGAGTTTGCCAAACTCTCTGATGAAAAACGTCAGTATTTTTATGACCTCATTGATGACCTGGAAGAAATTCTCAATGAAAAATTAATCGAGTTACCGCAATGGAAGCGGGAATCATCAGAACGTCTGAGGATTTTGAAAAAGGAAACGGCAGAACAGGCCATTAAACCTATTCTTAAGCAACTGGAACATAAATACAGTGCCGACCTGGGGATCTTGAAGTTTCTGCGTCAGATGAAGCCCGATCTGGTAAAGATTGTGGTAGAGGTGCTTGCTTCGGATAGCAAAGAAGATAAACACGACGAATACGACAAACGCACCATATTAGAAGAGCAGTATCTGCCCAATATCATCACCAGCCATGAGCCGGACAGCGGCGCACCGGTGGTGTATGAGCCCAATCCTACTTATCAGAATATTTTCGGTCGCATTGAATATAGCAATCTACAGGGTTCATTGTTTACCAACTTCCGTATGATTCGACCTGGCGCCCTGCACAAAGCCAATGGTGGCTATCTGTTGCTGGATGCCGACAAGATGATCCATCAACCTTTTGTCTGGGAATCATTGAAACTGGCGCTGAAGTTTGGCGAGGTTAAACTGGATATCTCGCAACATGATTATGGCATGGTGAATTCCATCACCCTGAATCCCCAGCAGATTCCCTTGAGTGTCAAAGTGATCCTGTTAGGCACCCGAGATTTGTATTATATGCTGCAGGAATATGATGACGAATTTGAAGAGTTATTCCGGGTGCTGGTGGATTTTGATTCTGAGATCCCGCTGAACAAGGGCAACTTGTATGATTTCGTGGGACGGGTTCGCAATCATGTGAAAAAACTGGAGTTGGCCAGTATTTCAAACCCTGCGATGCACAAGCTGGTGGAATACAGTTTGCGTACCGCTGAGCATCAGGAGCGACTGTCTGCCCGCTTTGCCGATGTAATCGAACTACTGCAAGAAGCCGCCTATTTCTGTCGCCAAAAAGGGGCGATTGAAATGGATGTCTCGCATATTAATGAAGCGCTGGAGGCGAAAACACGTCGTAGCGGGCGTATCAGTCAGGCACTTCTGGACGACATCAAAGAAGGTCAGGTACTAATTGATACGGAAGGGGAGGCTGTTGGTAAAATCAATGGCCTTACCGTGCTGGAAATTGGTGACAGTGTGTTTGGTACGCCTGCACGCATTACCTCTACCGTGTATGCCGGTTCTAATGGTGTTGTGGATATTGAGCGGGAAGTAGAGCTGGGGCAGTCCATTCACTCAAAAGGCGTAATGTTGTTAACTGGATATCTGGGGCATAAATACGCACAGGATTTTCCGCTTACTTTGTCCGCTAATATTGCTATCGAACAATCGTATGGTCATGTGGATGGCGACAGTGCTTCACTGGCGGAGCTGGTGGCATTATTGTCTGCCTTGACCGGCGTGCCGGTGAAACAGGAGTTGGCGGTAACCGGATCTATTAACCAGTATGGTGAGGTGCAATCTATTGGTGGGGTGAATGAGAAGATCGAAGGATTCTTTAAACTTTGTCAGCACCGCGGATTCACCGGAAAACAAGGGGTTGTGATCCCAAAATCTAATCAGATCAACCTGATGCTGAACACTAAAGTGGTGGAAGCCGTGAAAAAAGGCGTGTTCCACATTTATTGCGTTGCTAAAGTCGATGAAGCCGTAACCATTCTTACCGGTATGGATGCCGGGAAACTCTCCGCAAAAGGTAAGTTTCCCAAATCATCGGTGAACTACAAGGCATTGCAGCGCCTGAAAAAAATCTCTGACAGTATTAATGGCCCGGACGAAGACTAGCAACTGATTCAGCGGTTATAGCTGAACAGTGTCATTCTCGTTCAAAATAAGGAGTGGTACCGAGGAGTTTAACTGCTGGTGCATATGCAATAGCCTAAGCAGGGCAGAGTGGGAGCTGTGATCTCCCATTTGCCAACTGTTGTTGCCATAACCCCAGGGGAGCATCACCTTACATTCCAGCTCTTCGGCGGCAATGAGTGCGTCCTCAGGCGTGGTGTGAACAAATCGGTACCAGGCCCCTGCTTCAGGGTGATAATAGGAAGCAATCGGCATTAGACAGATATCCATTGGCCCAAGACGGTTTCTAATCTCTTTGAAATGTGGCGAATAGCCCGTATCACCCGCAAAGAAAACTTTGTGTTCTGCTTGCTCAATTACCCAACCGCCCCAAAGCGTGGTGTCTTCGTCTTCGTACAAAAAGGGAACCCAAATCCTGCCACTGAAATGATTGGCAGGTACAAAGGTCAAATTGAGTTCATTCACTGAAGTTTCGGAAAACCAACTCATCTCATTAATAGTATAACCACCATCAGGGAAATGCTCTGCAAAACCCATAGGCGTAAAGTACTCAGCGCGGTTACCGATGGCTTCAATATCACTTTTGTTAAAATGGTCATAGTGAATATGGGAATACAAAACGACGTCTACGGATTTTAGTGTTTGCTCAGATAGCCATGCCGGTTCACTGCGCTTAACACCGCCTGTCAGTTGAAAGGCCCAGTTAACCGGCCAGTCGAATTGCCGACTGACAGGGTCAAGCAGTACCAGGCTGCCATCTGAGCTTTTAATGGAAAAACTGGCGTGCCCCAGCCATTGTATTTCAAATCCGGTTTGTAACTCAGTGGCGGATTGAGGGCCTGTGTATCGACAATTCTGTGCCGGTGTCTGGCATTCAACCCAGGGAGATTCCGGGTAACAATCCTCGGTACAGGTCACCGGGTATTCGGGCTTTTTGGAAATCAGGTTGTTAAAGCGCACTTTGCTGGTGTCTTTTTCATTGTATTTGATAACGGCATCAGGCCCGCTAATTTGCGTGATGCGGTTGTTACTACTACAACCGGCAAGAATCACCATAGCAGACAGCACCGCAAGACAGCCGCTAAATCTTTTATGCACTTTAATTCACCCCAAGAAAAACGCTATATTCTATCCGGATGATCGTAAATTGGTATTCTTTTTAGTAATAGTTTCAGCGCTTGCCAATAAATGCCCCACAGGGTTTTGATGGTGATGTGGGGGAATTTAAACAGGGTTTTGCCCATAGTGCGATTGTTTAACTGTGAACGTTTCAGAGCGATCGCTGCTGAAAAGTGCTTGTGTTCTTTTATGCAATCCAGTTGTAATTTCAGTGATTGCCCTGGCGGTGCTATTTGCCATTGATATTGCATGTCGATGGGGTTAAATGGCGATACGTGAAAGGCCTTATCAGTGGCGCTTTGTTGTGCTAAATCCACCAGATAGCAATGCCTTTCATTCCATGGTGTATTGCTCACCTCAGCCAGCATGTGGGTGAAGCTTCCGTCAGTATCCTGCAAGTAGTAAAAATTAACAGGACTAAAATACATCCCTAAGATACGCAGTGGCGAAAGCAGAAATATCTTGCCAGTTAAGTTTCTTCCGGCAAGCGCCGACATGGTTTCCAGCGCTTCCTGTTTCAGACTGTTTTGGTTTTTAGACAGGTAATCGCTGCGCCTAAACTGTACCCAATTAAAGCGGCCTTCACTGAAAAAGCGCAATTGCTTATCCAGAAGCTGAACTTCGTCCAGGTCCAGCCAGAACATCATGATATGGTATTTAAAACTGTGCACCTTAGGGCTGTACCTGTGATGCCAGGTTTCACCAATGTACAGAGCACTGTTTAAATTAATATCGTCTTCAGTCACAGGGTTTCACCGAAACGTTGGCATACATCTAACGCACTCTTCAGGCCATCTTCATGAAAACCGTTGTACCAATAAGCACCGCAAAAGTGCAATCCCTCAACACCACAAATTTGTTCCCGCTGTTGCTGTGCTTTGATGGTTTGCTCACTAAATTGCGGATGTGCATAAGTAAATTTGCGTAGAATTTTTTTCGGGTTGATTTTGTGCGTGGCATTCAGGGTGACACAAAAGGTGGTGTCGGATGTCAGACGCTGCAATATATTCATATCATAGGTCAGTGTTGCCGGTGCGGTTTGCTCACCACTGTTTCCATCCAGCAGATAATTCCAACTGGCCCAGGCCAATGGACGTTTTGGTAACAGGTTTGTGTCAGTGTGCAAAAGCACTTCGTTGTCGGAATAGGGAATGCCCCCCAGAATTGCCTGGTGCTGTTCGCTGGGGTTATCTAACATCTTCAGCGCCTGGTCACTATGGCAGGCGAAAATTACCTCTTCATAAATACCATTCAGGTTTTCGTTGTGGCTTTCAACAAAATATCCTTGCTCTTTTTTAACCACTTTTGTTACGCCACTGTTCAGAAATATTCGGTCTTTAAAGCTGCTCGTTAATGGGCCAATGTAGCTGCGTGAGCCACCAGGTAACGTGTACCATTGCGGCCGGTTGGTGATATTCAACAACCCGTGATTCATAAAAAACTGCAAAAAGAAGCGCAAAGGGAACTGCCTGACACTTTCCAGGCTGGATGACCAGATAGCGGCACACATAGGTAAAATGTAATTATGCGCAAAATCATCACTCAACTGATGTTTATCGATTAAGTCCCCCAAGGTGGCGTTTTCAGCAAAGCTAGCTGAGCTGTGTTCCTGCTTACAAATCTTATTGAATTTTAAAATGTCTCTGACGATGCGGATAAATTTGGGTCTGATCAGGTTGCGTCGTTGTGCAAACAAGGTGTTTAGGGTGTTACCGTTATATTCAAGGTTTTGGGCCGTGTTTTTAACGCTGAAACTCATTTCAGTGGGTTGCCGTTGGACTTTTAACTGCTCCATCATTTTAATGAAATTGGGATAGGTCCAGTCATTGAAGACGATAAAGCCGGTATCGATAGCGTAAGATTTACCCGCTACTTCAACATCCACAGTGGCAGTGTGACCACCAATGTAGTCATTCGCTTCGAAAACAGTTATGTCATGATGCTTATGCAATAAATATCCGCAGGTTAATCCTGATATTCCGGTACCTATAATTGCTATCTTTTTACCCACAGTTATTCCTTGTAGTCGTTGATTTTGTTTTTCACTATCCTGATAAGGCTTTTTAAAACCGGAATGTGTTCGTAGAACATGGCGCCCATGTCATAAAAATCGGTTTGCGCAACGATTAAGTTGTTTTCTATTTTCAGTTCACTTACGCCGTCCAGCTTAATTTCTTTGCCTCCAGCCAGTTTGGGATGCTCCAGTATCATCATCCAGCGAACAAAGGCGCAATCTGAAGAGTCGGCGATATTGTGAATCTGGAACTCACAGCGATGGGTGGTTTCCAGCAGGTGTTTAAAGTAATCATGCACAGTGTTTAATCCTACGTGGCTACCCACGGGATCAGTAAACACTATCTCTTGATGGTAAATCGCTGGCAGTCGTCCCAGCCTGTCTGCTCGTAAATCTTTGTAGAAATCGGTAAAGTCATCTAAAACTGACATTAATGCTGCTCGTTGTTGGGCCAAAACATTACTTAAATCAATACATAGTAGAAGGAATTTAAGATCAAGGTTAATCCATATTCCGCGTGTTTGAGTAATTAACAGTAATTGTGTTAATCGGAGAATAAAATTTTGTCAGATCCTCTGCAAATTCCGTTATTTCCTTTGTCTGCCCACATATTCCCCGGCGGCAAGATGGCGCTTCGGATATTTGAAGCCCGGTACTTGCGTATGGTGAAAGAGACTCTGAAGGCACAAACCGGATTTGGCATCTGCATGTTTAACGCTAATGGCGACAAGGATAAAAACCAACATATTTACCCAATCGGCACCTTTGTCAAAGTGATCGACTTTGACATGCTTGAGGACGGTCTGCTCGGTATTACTGTAGAAGGGCAATACCTGTTTACCATTGATGAGATTGAAACTCAGCATGATGGCTTGCGGGTTGGGAAAGTGACAAAGTTAGCTCTATGGTCCTCAGAAACCTTTCCTGATATTGAAGCGCCATTATTGCAAGAACGTTTAGTGCAGATCATTGCCAGCTATCCGGAACTACACACCCTTTATGTGGATCCGCCTCTCAAAGACTTATCCTGGGTGGTTTTCAGATGGCTGGAGTTGTTGCCGATAAAAGCCGCCGATAAGCAGCAATTGATGACGCAGCAAAATCCCAAAGTCGTCGTAGAATTTTTAGAATCACTGATCAGTTGATCTTTTTATCGCTAAAGCCCGTAGTTTTATATAAGCTCATATTAAGGTAGAAACTATGCTGGTTGGAATGTCGGTGACTAAAGAGCAGGGGCGCGTTCGAGAACCCAAAGAATGTGCTGATGAAATGTCTGATTGCCTGCGTAAAGTGGCAGAAACGAGATGTCGATCCTCGTATGCCACACTGTTCAGTTTTTTTGCTCCACGCGTTAAGTCGTATGCTTTGCGACAAATAGGCAACGACGCGCTGGCCATGGAATTGGTGCAGGACACCATGACCAACGTCTGGCAAAAAGCCCATCTCTTCAATCAGGAAAAGGGCTCCCCCTCCACCTGGATTTTCACCATAGCCAGAAATATCCGCTTCGATATGCTGCGCAAACAGCAAAATCGCAAAGAAGACATTTGTTCCGATGATTTGTGGCCTGTTTTGGTGGAGCAAACTGCCGATCCCACCGAAGCCGACATCGAAGAGCAAACCACCCTTGATCAGGTGGGAGAATACCTCGACAAGCTGCCACCTAAACAGCAAGTCGTGATTGAATCAATTTATGTGAAAGGCAAATCCCAGCAAGAAGTCGCAGACGAATTACAAATCCCTTTGGGTACCGTAAAGTCGCGCACTCGTTTGGCATTGCAAAGATTAAGAGAGTTATTAAAGGAACATGATTAAGTACCACCCCGATAACAATCAATTGGTCCAATTCGCCAAGGGCGAGGCCAATCCCGCATGGGCGTTAGTGATTGCTGCTCATGTTGACATGTGTCCTTATTGCCAAGACGAATTAGAGTCAATTAACGAAAAGTTGGGGGCACAGCACCTGTCTGAGCCG
>JYMV01050408.1_pt1 | contig 10359 bp, 3 predicted proteins | sample 338911 | NCBI WGS metagenome assembly JYMV01 (sample SAMN03354496, study PRJNA234377) | hydrothermal vent metagenome | biome: Deep sea; feature: Hydrothermal plumes at the Eastern Lau Spreading Center, Western Pacific Ocean; material: Seawater | place: Tonga | collected 2009 | depth 2000 m m
TTCTATAAAATATCCCTTGAATTCAAATTTATTCTTGTCTTCTGTAAAATAATTCGTATATATCCCCCCTTTTTCAAAGCGACTTCTCAACTAATGTTAAATGTATTTTTACTTCGACCTTCAAAAAAAACCACCCAATTACGGTTTGTTTTTTTCAAACAAGCACATGATTTGTAATTATAGAGTTTATAATTCGATATTATATACCGCAGAATAAACGAGGCTTAAAGCAACCTATTATTTCTAACTAATGGTGTATATTTGGGATTGATTGATTTGGTTTGTCCAGACGATATATTTCTTCCGTAAAAAGTACGCCATGTAATTCAAATAACGTACATTTTAACAAGTAAACATGTTTGTATCTCTTTTGGACTTGCCTTGTTTATGTAGCATCTGGATAATCTGTGTAACTCGATAGTTTTCAAAGCAAAATAATAGAGTGTTCCAAATTTGATTGAACGATGGTCTGCGGCAAACTAATCGTGATTGGTGTTAAATGATAGAGGGACATCAATTGAATTGGTCAAGGAAGTGTGTTAACTTGGAAGTAAAATACTGACCCCCACATATATAAGATTGTATAAGCAGCGTTGCTATAAGGAGCAATAAGTCATACTGTTGATCATAATGTGCAATATATGTAGTCTTTCTGACGCTAGTGTTGTCATATGCTTAATTCCAGTTTATTAGAAGAGAATCGATGACATTACTCATTACTTAAATGTTGTCTGAATAAACGTTACCGAAGGGGCAATAAATAATGGGCAAATTGGCAAGCCTTAAGAAACTGGCAATATAATAATCTGGCAAGGCGGACTATTCCTATCCCGCGAAAATCAATACAAAATATTTGATAATTCCATTTTTTTTCATTTTTAGCTTTGCAAACAAGGAACATGACTTGTATGCTTTTTAAATACTTTACATCCATAATGCAGACTTTATAACGAGGTAATAACATAGCATATCCTACATTGCGGAGGTTCTTTGACTGGAGATAACTAGTAGCTATTGTCTTCATATCGATCTACCCTATATCTGGGAAACTGTTATTTACTACTCTTTAAAGCGTAGTAAAGTTAGTGTTCCCTTTTCATAATTCCTTATTACCTTTTGACATTTCGTAGGGAGAGTTTATTATACCCTGTATCTTATATGATGCTGCTAGCAATTGTGCATAATATTGTCAGTAATACTTGACACCAAAGTTTCAAAACTGTTTAGAATTGTATAATATAGTTAAGATTAGTCATCTCTTTAATAATACTAATATTTTGCACGTTAATTATTTTTAGCTTTTTATTAGCCTTGCTGATCTGATATTATCGTGATGACTGTTGGACTGCTGGTCTGATATTATCATAATGAATAATGACCCGCCCTGCTAATATGATATCATTGTGATGACTCTTAGACAGTGCGACTGCATTTATCGCAATGACTGTTGTTCAGCTGGAAATAGCATGGTGACTGTTGGATAGCAGGTCTCATATGTCAATGCTAGTTGTCAGGAGTCGCATGGTAATGCTGGTTAGACTCATATTATATTGATGGCGGTTGGATGGTGGATGCATCGGTTTAATAACGATTGCTGGTGAAAGGATTGATAGGTAATGACATTGGTAGCTGTTAGATCCCAGAATATGATGGCTGGAATGCTGCCAAGCATAGCGGTGACAGTTGGGCTTATTTCTACAGTTGGACTATAGTTCTACTATTAAGATGACTGTAAATGTACTATTAAGTTGATAGTCGGTTGGTGATCGCTAGTCGTTGTTCATTGCTAATAATGATGGTTGGTGAACGTTGCGTAGGTATTGGCTGGGAGCTTCTAGCAAAAATCATATTTTCGTGTAAATATGTTTCTGAGGTCGATGGCCACCCTCATGTCTGGGTATGTTGATGAATAACCCAGAACCTAAATGAAAACCCATTGTTTTCGGATTCAATTCATCGATGCAACTTGTCACTCTTTTCGATGTAATTTCGCACACAACGATCCATGACCGTTATTTCCTCGTATCCCTCTTCTTATCTAGCTTCACAAATTGGACTTCAGACACTCAAAACAATCTATATTGATCATTATTCTTTCCACTACCTAATGTGTTTGCACACATTAATTATTGTATGTGTGGATAATGAGTACTCACTAAGAGAAATGGAGATAAACGGCTGATTGGTAGCTGCTAACAGTTGCTATGCCATATTAAGAAACCACAAAGAATAATCAAAAATCGTAAATCGAAGGACTGACAAAGTCCAACTGAAAATAATAGTTCTGGGTGTGGAAGAAGTTGCTGTTCCATTAGTGCCGCTAAAAACGACAGGACGAATAGATTGCGACTACAACAACTTAAATGTATCCGTAAATGTTCCGTATCGGATTATCAAGCTATGGTAGCGACCGTAAAGCCTAGATTATAGCTACCCTTGGATAAATTAATCCATACTAGTGGAGCAGGAACAGTTGTCCCGCCCGGAGCACCTGATTTCATTCCCGATTTTTAGTGGGGTGCGTATTACTCGATCTTTAGTTTTCTATGTAGTGTGTTGGAGATCGTCGTCCTCCTTTGTTTTGTGGATTCTGATTAACCTTTGGTATCTTCACACTGTTTTTGATGAAACTATTTGAGTGGGGTTTGTTTTGTCCATCGCTATTATTCTTAAGATTAGTATCTCCCAATAATTAAAGTTTCTACTGTAAATCAGTATCAATTAAAACAGAATGAAAACAATGTTGCTGCCACTAGTGGAGTGGAAACTGCCAACACTTCCGGAGCACCTACGTTTGCCCCCGATTTTTAATGTGGTTCGTGGTTCTCGATCTTTAGGTTTCTGTGTATGCTTTGTAGATTGTTGCTTGCCTTTTTGCCGTTTTTCTTATGGCCATTGTGTTGTCTGTCCTTAATCGATTAACGTATTCCGAATATTTTCTGTTTTCTGTTTTGTCAAGAATCATATTTTTCAATACTTTTCATTAATCATATCTTACAATAATTCAAATTTCTACTGTACATCAGTATTATTCTCACGTCAATTAAAACAGAATGAAAACAAGTATGGTGCTGATAACATCACCCATTATAGTAAGACGGTTATAATTGTAAATATTAGTACAAGGAATCGGAAGAAGCTTTATCTTAGCGCGATTCATATTGTTCATTACTTAGTTTTCTGGGTGATTTGGTCAGAATCTTTTTCTTTTGTTTTGTCCTTTTTCGTTTGACCAGTGTGTTATTGTCCTTCAATTTTGTGTTTTTTATTTCCGCTTTCGTATCATCAAAACTTTGTTATAGAATAAAATATATTCGATTAAGAAATACCAAAAACTAACTGTCAATTATGTTAACGAGTACATACTGCAATGATACAATGTGTTATAATTTAGTATTTCGCAGAGAGCTACACTGGATCAAACGCTAACACAGCGGACATATACACGATGACAGCGGTGTATATCTATGTATGTGTATTATCATTTTCACGAATATCGCAACATTGTTCTGGTTTCACACTACTGCAGAAATGTATCTTAGTTTCGAATAATTGAAGTCGTATCTTAACCTTTAGTTAGTCTTTAAGTAAAAGGCACCGTTAACGACTGCACAGAATGTGCTAACAAAACGTGTATAACACTGAGGTACCAAAGTCAAATACAGAAGGTCGGCACGTGGTTTTGTAAGTTGGATTTCCACTTGACTCAATGATGCCTATTTCATTGAAAAGATATTAATAGACGCATATTTGCTAAATCATGTATTGGACGTGGCTGTCGTATCAACTAGAACGCTGTGTGAGTAAGGGAAATCAATATGATGACAGAAGAGGCATGTAAACCTTGTGGTTCAATGACAATCGAACTTTGTGACAGCAGGGCAATACAATCTTGTAACAAGATAGGCATTAGTATGCTGTGACAAGACAATTGAAAGATGTAGTAGCATGATCGATAGAACCGTGCACGACTGAACATTGTGGTAGCAGGGGCAATTGAACACAATGAGAGCAAGGTCAATTGAACGTTGATGCATCTAGAGTATTATAACTTTGTGGCATCAATTGAACGTTGATGCAACATGGATACTTGAACGTGGTAACACAAGGGCAACTTAACATTGATGCAGCAGAACGTTTTGCCAACAAAGGAAATTGAGAATTGTTCCAGCAGGGGCCATTTGTTTACTTTGTCAGCAGAAACATCATGCATAATGCATACATCCCATTGTTAACTCGCTAAATGACATGAATAACAGACTAATCGACGTTATACTAAGCCGAACACAAGCTCAATAGAAAATGCAGCAGGTTGACTTTTCAGGATTCTTATTTGATTAACTTTTTCTAAAAGTATAAATTCTAAATGTTGGCTTTACATTTTAGTAAAACAGTTTAATATCGCATATTATTTCATTGAAAGGGTGAAACATAGAAATGATGGGAAGATAAAAACGTCTGCATAAGATCTTCTAAAACATAGTCGTTTGATGGGTTAATATTTTTGGTATAAGTCAAAATAGACAATTCCCATAAATGAATGATCGCAAATTTAAAAAAAGAAGGGAGGTTTTAGTCCGTAGTATTAGCCTAACCTCGCCAGTTTGTATTGAAGCCAGAATAGGGAGCTGTCATGCATATGTGCGTTAGGTGTATCGATTTTGCCCTTTCCATTTATTATCTATTGCATTTTGGAACTGCTCTGAAATTGTGCAATTTGTTTTCCTTGTTCTTGTTTTTCATTTTATTGTATATAATATTTTTATTTCAATAAAGGGTAAGCCAATAAACGCATGATAAATACAGATAAAGTTTGATTCTGGTGTTATTCAACGTAAGCATTTCCTATCAATACATAGTGGGGCCGTCGTGGCAGGGATCGTATGGTAGCTGGATTTATAACGACCTATGCAATCAGTGCATATCACCACTAACTCTATGAGTTTGAACCCCGCTCATGCGAGGCGTACTCGATGCAACATTATGTGATAAAGTTTGTCAGTGAATTACGGCAGGTCTGTGGTTTTCTCCGGGTACCCCGGTTTCCTCCAACAATTAAACTGACCGCCACGATATAACTGAAATATTACTGAATGTGGCTTTAAATACCATAAACCAACTAAATCAACAGGCAATAACCGGTCATAAATCTAATGATATACTGAATTTTGATGAGTTGATGTATTCCTTCCATGCAGAACTTTGAATAAATTATATTTATGTATTTATTTACGTCTACTGGTGTCCAACAAGATTTATATTTCAGATGACGTTCATATCGTTAAGCAGTAACACGACGTCACATGTGGATCTGGAGCTGCTGATCCTCCTGGAATACTTGACTTCACCCCCGGTTTGTAGTGGTGTTCGTGTTGCTCGATCTTTAGTTTTCTGTGTAATGTTTTGCAGACCGTTGTTCGTCCTTTTGTCCCTTTCGTAAACCGAAGGGGAAATCAAGGATGGGCAGGCAATCCAGAGAAACTGACAGCATTGTGTACAGGCATATCGGGGATAAAGGTGATTCCATTGCGATGATTTTAAGCGGTGTGTTCCATTGCATAATGACCAAATGATTGTCCTGACAAATTAATAATAGTCCTAATTAAAATCTTAATGAAACACTTGCTCGGTAAATTTAATGATCACATTGTATAAATATGAACACAGAGAAGAAGAATTTTACAGAAATAGAATATCCACTGTTTGTTTTGAAACATGGTTCGTTGTCTCATGGTGAAGAATGAACAATGCAGTATCCGGAGTCAGAGAGTAAAGAACAAAGCTACAAAGACAACACAGCTTACTAACCAATATCAATACACAACTAGGTTTCCGAACGAGGTTATGTCACCACAAAGTAATACACACAGCCAATCTTGAGAAGACAGGACAAATAGCAACGTCGTGACGTTGATCGCATTTTTTTTAAACACTAGTCATCAATGCGTTTATATCAGTATCTGTTAATTGTAGGTAAAAGAAAAAAAATGTAGATCTGGGACATATTAAAACGTATGTATGTTCAGTAAAATATAATTTCATGGTTGATTGCTTAGAGTCCAGCATCTAATAGTTCATGCATATTCAGGTCGATAATATTATTTGAAGGTCAGGGAACAATGCACTCGTATGAGGGTTTGTATTTCATAAAAAAAAACTATAGCCATTTCGATATTTGTAATTGAGTGTATGGATTTGAGTGAATTATTTAAAGTTGTTTTAGGTGAAATTTGCAACTATTCCACTACATCATGACGAGAACAATATGAAGCCGATGACACGATGTTGATGTCTGCTTTGTTCTAAAACAATATGAATTCGATGACACGCTGATGATGTCCGCTTTGTTCTAGAACAATATGCAGTCGACGACACGCTGATGATGTCCGCTTTGCTCTAATCCAATACACTGGGCTGAATATTTAAGAGTGCTGTCTCACTAAAGCAACAGCCGCAGGTAACAGTGTCTCTCCATTCCTAGACAACCAGTGTTTATTATCTCTCCTTGATATTGCGCATTTGATCATCATGCTCGCAAAGTGGTTTTAAAGCTAGACAATATTCCTAAGAATAGCTTTCCGCGGGTTAAAATAAAATGGGATTTCAGATGAAGGTACATGTAGACTCTCCTTCAACATATATGGTGAAAATTAACCACATTGTTGACTTATATTCAATGCTATTTTTATTTACAGACGACAGTCTGTATGCAAGCAATATACCATAAGTGAGTCGAGCTTTCAAACTAAAGTCTGTCGTTTAAATATATGATTCGAGAATATAATATGAACGATTCTTTAAAAAACATTCATTTAATAGCTAAGTGTCAAGAAGACGGTGCTGTTGTTAAAGTATGAATACATGATGCAAGCTCGAGTGTAAGTTGAAAGTATTAACTCTGTAAGCGTGAGCGGTTGCTATATGACATGTACTATCAATTCATCTTGTGGCAAAAGTGAAAAACAATCAAAGTTGACAGTTGGTGACAAAATGAGGTAAATGTGACGAAAACAGCAATTGTCATTTGATTAATGATCAACCAGTTTTTGATGACGACAGTAGAATATTTTTGAAGCCATGCTAATCATCTAATAATGGAAAAATATGTTAGTTGACTAATGGAATTTATATGACAAATGTACTATGCAAATTAACAAGTTCTGACGTTAGAAACTAATATAAATGTACAATATCACACACGTCCGTTTTGCTATCTAATGTATCTTACCACACACTTCCTTCGACATAGCGATTAAATCATAGGCAAAGTTGGAAGATACCAAAGGAGTAATCAAAATCCGTATATCAAGAAGGACAGACAAATGATGTCCAAAAGAAAAAGGACAAAATGACAGACAACCATCTACAAAACACTACAGAGAAAACTAAACATCGAGCAACACAAACCGAACACCACACAAAAATGCTGGTGCTTCACTAATGACATCCGTCGTGTTACTCTAGATACACACCCGGTGATAAGTCGTGAATGAGGAAAGGACCATGAAGTACATACGACAAGTGGAATAAAAACGCAGATATTAAATTTAGTGCGGAAGACTTGTTTCTGGAATAACCTTCATTAGGTACGCTCAAAGTCAAAGCATATCCGTGGTCATTTATGACACAGATATTCGCGAAGGTTACGATATGATTACTTCTAGCTTATATTGAATCAAGAGCAAAAAAAGATTGGAGTAGATGAATTAGAATGAAAAGTAAATCAGATTATAAAATTGCAAGTTCAGACTTGATGTCTTGGTCTGATGAATTAGTTCGACTATGTGCTTAGTGAGGCTCTTGTTGCTCAGTCTTTGCTTTTTGTCCGTGTATAATTTGAGAGATAATTGACTGTCATTCATTATATCCTTCTTCCATTTCATTCTAATGAACCAAAAATAACATATATTTGAAGTCTGGATAAGTACTGGTGTAAGGTAATTAACTCGTACTCGACTTGCAGAATAAACATAGCAAATATATAAGTTGTATTATCTAGACTGTATTTAATTAACAATGTAGTTGTATTTCACGTTTGTTAGACTTAATATTGTGGTATAGACGTAGAACACCTGTCACTTAATTCAGATTAGATGAACAGTTGGAATATATCAACACGGTCTGGTGTACTCCTCCTGAAATTAAACAACAACAAAAAAACAACAGTCGATTGCATATCTCGTCGCGTGCTAGAAAATGTTAAAGGACACGTGTGCACATGGTCCATATGCAATGGGTTTCAATTAGTTCATGGAGATATAGTAATTCTGAAACAGTAACATTTATTGTGGATAAAATATGGATTTATCTATTAATTAATTATTTCAAATACTTACATTTCCACGAATCAGAATAGTTACTGTAAAGTAATTAATAAAGAATTGTTTATCTAAGTGTTGGTAATTCCGTATTAATTTACATATTGCTGTTTCGTTGGATGCCATTAGACGCAACAACAAATAAATAGTTGATGCATTGATAATTATATTCAGCTAATGTGTATTCATCACATTTTTCATTTCATTTTAAAAACAAACGAATAAAATTAATTGATTTTCAAAGCACCAAAGAAAGATATTTTATCGAACCAATTAACAAATACAAGCTATAAGCAGTATGATTCATCGACACAATGGAGTTTTAATGTCATCGTCACTCAAGTAAGAAACAAAAACAACTGGAAAATACAGGTAGCTGGCGCTTTAAGCCCTTCGTAGGCTACAATAAACCTTAGAAATTACTGAAGAGGCAATCGAAAATAGACAATCAAGGGAAGGTGGCAGCATGTGGTACAAAGACAATAAAACAAATACCCATCACAATATGCATTGAACACCACTCTACACAAACAAGCACCAATAACGTAAATAAGACATGCACCATTCTACACACAATGGGAGGTAAAGATTACGATTAAGTCATTCAATTAAACATTGAGCAACTAGTGACACACATCAGGTTGCTCCTAAGCAACACGAATATCATCTGATATGGAAATCGTATTGTAAATCAGTATGCGCAAATGACTACAAATAACATAAACGAAAGGAGACCAATTGATGCTCCACTAATGACACATGTCCTGTTACTCGTGTTGCGAAACCTCTTATAAATAATGAACACGGACAGGTCGTGATTTTACAACGGCAAACGTATAACTGCTGTCATTTGTGACACAGGAACTTCGTAATGTTTATCCATTAGTGACCCTTAATTAATTATACCAGTGTCTTGTAACCATCAGTATATTGATATCAAATAAACAATTTGATCTTCAATATCCCAGTTGATATTTCAATTGCAGATATATAAATAGAAAAATAATACTATTTTTACTTTGTAAGAAGAGTTTGAAGACATCAAAGGGGTAATCAGAATCCTTAAGTCAAAGAAAGACAGACAACATAATGACCTATGGGATACTACACAGAAGGATCATCTGCGGTTGTCGTATTTATTATGATATGTCGTTTAACGCAATGTCCAACTGTTTTTATATAAAGAAAGATAGAATGAAAGGAAGAAAATATTAAAACGTGATCAGTCAGAGGTCGCTAAGAACCTGAAGATAAGACAGCTGATAAAGTAATGATCGATAATTATCCTAATATCAACTACTTCTACTACAAATTCGTAATTCAATGTATGACCTTTGACCTTAGGTCATCGCGCATTTAATTGTAAAAAATCATAGAAACGAAAATGACAAAATTGTCTTATGTTTTGTTTGTTTCTTCTACATTACGTTTGAGCCAGAGGAGGTCGTAAATGAAATCGTTAGAATAATAGACATGGACACTATTGAAAACATGCAAAACACTGGTTCAAAATATTACAAAAAAGAAAAATTAAGAACATTTTCATTGAAAATATACTCGATTGTCATTTGATTGATATTTTGCGTTTGACCTAGCACTATGTTATACTTACTTCTGTTATTGTAATGATATGGTCATGCACGTGTTTTCTGCATTTGATCGAGGGTGTCATGGTCTTAACGCCACTTTTAGCAAAATGTGAACTATATCATTTGGTCAGCTTTATTGGTGAAGGAGACCAGGAGTACCCGGAGAAAACCACCGAAGTCACAAGTCGCATGCGAAATTCATCACATAATGTTGTATCGAGTACACCTCGTCATGAACTCACACGTGAGAAATATACCATCCTTATAAGGGATGCATGAAAATAGCTCACGAAGTATATATATAACATTAATCAATAGTGTGAAGAACGGATTTTACCCCCGTATGTGTTGACCACATTGGCGTCATGTTCTGTCATAATAAATGAATATCGCCTTGCTTTGTTGACAGAACTGTTGATTCCATTAAAGGAAACATTAGAAATGATGTTATT
>JYMV01010687.1_pt1 | contig 10357 bp, 11 predicted proteins | sample 338911 | NCBI WGS metagenome assembly JYMV01 (sample SAMN03354496, study PRJNA234377) | hydrothermal vent metagenome | biome: Deep sea; feature: Hydrothermal plumes at the Eastern Lau Spreading Center, Western Pacific Ocean; material: Seawater | place: Tonga | collected 2009 | depth 2000 m m
AGTGTCTGGCAAAACTGCTTTTATAGGTAGCTTTTACGAAGTATTCAAAAATGAGACTAGTGTTCTAATAGACCGCTTAGAAGTTACCCAGGTTGAATTTGAAACTAGATCTGATGGAGTTAAATATTGCAGGCTTTGGGGTCAAGTAACTAAATCAGAAGAGGAATGTTATTTACTAGTCTATGAATGTGAACCAATTTATTCAGATTAAGCCTTCGTAAGAACCACCATCTAATTGGATATTTTGTCCAGAAATAAAGCCAGCGTGCTGACTACAGAGAAATGCACAGGTAGCTCCAAATTCTTCAGGTTTTCCAAATCTTTTTGCAGCGATAGTAGAAGTAATTTCTGTTCGAGCTTCATCTCGACTTATCTTTTTTGTCTCCATGAGCATTTTAGTCATGTAAATCTGCCGGTCGGTATCAAATCTTTCAGGTAAAAGATTATTGATAGTTACATTATCAACTGCAACTTGTTTAGAAATGCCTTTGGAGAAAGCTGTTAAACCAGCTCTTGCTGAAGTAGAAAGACCCATTAAAGGGTGGGGTGATTTAACCATTGCAGAAGTAATATTGATGATTCTGCCAAATTTCCTTTCTTGCATTCCAGGTAATAATGATTTGATGAGCATAATTGCTGATAAAAGGTTTGATTCAAGGGCTTCAAGCCATTGGTCTTTTTCCATCTCAAGAAAATTTCCAGGAGGAGGGCCACCATTATTGTTAATTAAAATATCAGCTTCCGGGCAACTTGAGATCAAATTATCTCTTCCTTGTTCAGTATTTAAATCAGCTACAACGTAGTCTACCTTTCCCGCTTCTAGAAAAGAGAGTTCAGTTTGAATTTCTTTAAGGTCAATTTCATTTCTCGAATTAATGACAACATCAACCCCTTCTTGAACTAATGATGTAGCACATGCTTTTCCTAAGCCTTTAGAAGAAGCGCAGACTATAGCTTTTTTCCCTTTAATTCCTAGGTCCATTTTATAAACTTAATCTTTCTCTTAGATCTTCAGTTAAATCTTCAAAAGTTATCTTATCCGAAGTAGAACCAAAAATGTGACGATCGGGTCTTAAAATGTAGATATCATTTTTTGACATTGCTTTATTAAGCCAAGGATTATCATTAAGCATGCTTTTTTCAATTACTAGAAAGTTAGCATTAATTATTTCGTAGAATTTCTTTTGATAAGACATCAATTCAACTTCTTTTGTTGAGACAACGCAAAAACCTTTTCCTAAAAGTGAATCTAATCTTTCTTTGCACATAATTCCTTCCATACTAAGGGGCTGTGGAAAAAGGTTACCAGCCATGCTGTCATTATCAGAATATCCTTTATAAAAGAGTCCTTTTTCCAGTGGCGGAAGGGAGAAAGAGCCATAACCTCTATCAACTAACTCTTGTGGTACATCTGAGGGATTACCTTTGGCGATAGCCTCCGCATAAGCTGACATAAGCTTTCCTATTGCAGCTGAACCTTCAACCACAAACCTACTGTGAGGTTTTCTCTCTTCCTCATAGCTCTCTAAAAGTTCTTTTGGAAATGAATTTATAATTACACTGATAAGTTTCCAACTTAAATTAAGAGCATCCCTATAACCAGACATCATTCCTTGGCCCATAAAAGGGGGGTTCTGGTGAGCGGCATCACCGATAACGAAACAGTTACCTTTCTTAAATCTTGTTGTTAGCAACGAATGAAATCGATAGACAGCTGCTCTTATTATTTCGTACTCGTTAGGCTTTAACCAAGGGGATATTAGCTTTTGTATTGTTGTTTCTTTAAGCATCTCTTCTTTAGACTCGCCTTCCAATAATATAAATTCCCATCTTCTAAATGGCAGATGAGCAGGAATATAAGTACAAATTCTCTTGGGATCACAAATTTGAGCAGCAAAAGTAGGTAGGGTATTCTCAACTTTTAGTTTCACATCGACTACCAACCAGTTTTTGTCATAATCTAAATCTTCCTGATCAAACTCCATAAGATTTCTAACTTTGCTAGAAGCACCGTCTGCTCCGATAACATACTTAGCTGTAAAAGACTCTTCTTTGACGTTTATAAGATTTAGTGTTTTTACAATGTAATAATTTTCTATAGGAACGATCTCTATTAATTCAGTTTCTAATTTGATAAAACAGGATGATTTTAGAAGCTCTTCTCTAAGAAGTGCATCAGTAAAAGGTTGATGGAACATAAGGTTAGGCATCCATCCATTACTAGTTAAAAAATTAACTGGTACATCCATCCCACTTAATTTTTGAAGTTTATCGTCTAAAAAATAAGCTCCTTCTATGGCAGTACCATTATCTAAATAAATATTTTCAAGATTAAGTCGTTGTAAAGTTCTTAAACCTTCGTCATCAATGGTGACTGCTCTCGGCAGGCTATAAATTTCTTTCTCCTTATCTATCCCGATGACATTGATCGAAGAATCACTAAGTAGTAAAGAAGTGAGTGTGCCGACTGGACCCAGACCTACAACAGCTACATCGCAATCAGTCTTCATGACAAGAAAAAAGGATGATGAGTTTAGCTAACAAGAAATTAAGGCTTGATTTAAATCATATAGTTAAATGATATCCACCATCAACTAGATAGGTTTCTCCGGTTACAGTTTTTGAGACATCTATGAAATTATAAATAACGTCTGCTACTTGTTCTGGAGTAACTGCTAAACCTAGTGGGGTGCTGGACTCTATGTTCTTTAGAGAAGCATTATAGATATCATCTCCCAGACCTTTCTTCAACCACTCTCCTTGTATAAAGCCTGGACAAACAGCATTTACGCGAATTGGACCTAAATTTCTAGCCATAGATTTGGTCATCGTATTTAGAGCTCCTTTGGACGAAGCATAAGCAAGAGAGCTCCCAATTCCTTTAATTCCAGCTATAGAAGAAATGTTTACTACACTTGGATTATCACTTTTTAATAAATATTCTTTGCATGCCCTCACCATCTGAAAAGGACCCACTACATTCACTTTATATATATGTAGAAAATCTTCGGCGTCTAATCCTTCTAAGTTTAGTGGTCCCAGCATTATTAACTAAACTGTCTATTCGCCCCCATTTAGCAACTGTTTCCTCAATAGTTTTTTTACATGCTTCGTCATCTGAAACATCTGCTTTGATAGCAAGAGCTTCCACATTTAATTTTTCACATTCATCAACTACTTTATTAGCATCATTAATTGTTGAGGTACAAGTTATAGCTACATTCCATCCCTTTGTAGACAGTAGTTTTGCTGTAGCAGCACCAACACCTCTACTTCCTCCTGTTATTATTGCTACAGGTTTTTCCGATTTAGGCATCTTTTCTTCTTAAGTTTCTAAATGGTTTTTTCTATTAATACTTAAATTAAATTTATATAGATTCAATTCTTTTTCATTTTCGATTAACGAACTCTCTATCGCTTTCCTCTCTTTTTGCAAAATTTGGCTCATTTTCAAAAATTCTTTCTACCCATTCTAAGGTATCTTTCTCGGTAAGGTTTGTGTCCCAAACAACTCCTTGAGGTTGCATTACATCCCAAGGGGTATCAAAAAAAACTTCAATACCATTTCCTTCAGGGTCGTTAAAGTAAAGAGAGAGGGCATTGCCATGACACAATGGTAAATATTGGACATCAATAGAATCCAGCTTTTTTTTCACTTCTTGTACTTCATCAAAAGTTTTCACTCTAAAGGAAAGGTGATTCAATGATATTGGTTTATCTACATCTTCTCGTTCGACAGAAAAAGCTAATTGATGATGTTCATCGGGATCTTGGCTAACAAAAATTATCTCAGGGCCGTTTTCTACTATTGGACCTCTATCGCTTATCTTAAAGCCAAGAGTCTTTGTATAAAATTCTATTATTTTTTCTGAGTCTTTTATGTTTAATACTGTATGTGACCATTCAAGTTTCATAAAACTATTTTAATGAAAAATTATTGATGCTTCAAAAAACATATTAATCTTACTTGATTTGATACTCCAGTATAATCAGTGCTTACATGAAACTTGTTACTTTCAAGTCAGACGATAATGAAGGCATAGGTTCATTAGAACTCGATGCTATTATTCCTTTTAAAGAAGAACCTTCTCTGCCAATAGATATGCTTTCTTTTTTAGAAGCAGGAGACACTGCTATAAAAAAAGCTGAGGATTTATGTAAGAACCCTAAAAGTAAGATTTCTTTTTCAGAGGTAAAGTTGTTAGCACCAATTTCTCGCCCACCTAAAATAATTGCAATTGGATTAAATTACGCTGATCACCTAGAAGAAGTGAGAGCTGCAGGAAGAGAGATGGAGACTCCAGTTGTACCGATGATATTTAATAAACAGTCCTTATCTGCAACTGGACCTTACGAAGATATTCATGACCCCAAAGTTTCAGAAATGCTAGATTTTGAAGGAGAACTTACATTTGTTATTGGGAAGAAGTGTCGACATGTTCCAAAAGAAAAAGCCCATGAGGTTATTGCAGGTTACACTATTGCAAATGATCTAAGTGTTCGTGATTGGCAGCTAAGAGTTCCTACCTTTACGATAGGTAAATCTTTTGATACACATTGTCCATTCGGACCAGCCATTGTCACTCCGGATGAAATTACTGATCCTCATAATTTAGACCTATTCACGGAAGTTAATGGGGAACAAAGACAGTCGTCAAATACAAAGCATTTAATTTTTAATTGTTTTGATTTAGTGGAGCATCTTTCAACTGCGTTTACTCTTGAACCAGGTGACTTAGTTTTAACAGGGACTCCAGGAGGCGTAGGCGTGGTTGAAGGAAAATTCTTAAAAAAGGGAGATGTTATTAAAATATCAATAGCTGAATTAGGGTACATAGAAAATAAAGTTATTGATGAACCTGATTCAACTGTAGTGCTTTAATAAAAAGACAAATTCAAAAGGGTATTCTTTCCTTTATTTAACTAAGGTAAACTGGTTTTTCAACATACAGGAGGAGAGATGTTCAATTTAACTGGGAAAAGTGCCATCATCACGGGTTCTTCTAAAGGGATAGGTAAATCCATTGCCATGCAGATGGCTTTACAAGGAGCTAAGGTAGTAGTTTCAAGTCGTAAGGTGGATGTTTGTGAAGAAACAGCCAAAGAAATAAACGCTGCCTGTGAAGGTCAAGATGGAGAAGCTATAGTTATTCCTTGTAATATTTCAGACAAGGCAGCTATGCAAATGCTTGTGGACGAAACTAGGAATCAATTTGGCAAGGTTGATATTTTAGTCTGTAACGCTGCAACTAATCCTTTCTTTGGTTCTCTTTTGGATATACCAGAAGAGGCTTTTGATAAGGTCATGAATAACAATATCAAAAGTAATCATCTGCTTTGTAATATGGTACTTCCAGAAATGATAGAGAGGAAAGATGGAAATATTATTATAGTATCTTCGGTCGGTGGATTAAGAGGCAGTGCGGTACTCGGAGCTTATGATATATCTAAGGCAGCAGACATAATGTTAGTGAAAAACCTTGCCATAGAGTTTGGTCCTCACAATGTAAGAACTAATGCGATAGCGCCTGGGTTATTTAGAACAGATTTTGCAAAAGCCCTTTGGGAAAATCCAGACATTCTTAAGCAATCAACGGCTTCTTGCCCTTTAAAAAGAATTGGGGAGCCTGATGAGATAGGTGGGGCGGCTGTATTTCTAGCTTCTAGTGCTGGAAGTTTTGTTAATGGACACACTTTAGTAATTGATGGTGGGTCAACATCTTAGGAGATAAAAATGAGTGAAGCAGTATTGTTTGAAAAAAGAGAAGGAGTGGCCACAGTCACCCTTAATCGACCGGATCGTTTGAATGCAGTAAATGATGAAATAAGAGCAGGCTTGAGAGAAAAATTAGATGACGCTTGTAAAGATGATGAAGTTAAAGTCATTATCATAACTGGAGCAGGCAGAGGTTTCTGTGCAGGAGCGGATATGGATGGTTTAGCAGCTACCAGTGAAGGTAAATCTCAAGGAGACCAAGTAGAAGCAGAAGAAAGGAACTATGCAGCTAATAACGTAAAGGGCTTTGATGGAGGCTTCAGCTACTTTCCTACCTTGCCCAAACCGATAATTGCAGCTATAAATGGTCCTGCTGCTGGAGTGGGTTTTATTATGGCACTTTACTGCGATATTAGGTTTGCAAAGGAAGGTGCAGTTTTTTCTAGTGCATTTTCTAAAAGAGGGTTAATAGCTGAGTGGGGAGTTGGTTGGATTTTACCAAGATTGGTGGGCATTGCCCGAGCTAATGACATTCTTTTTTCATCTAGGAAATTCACTGCTGACGAAGCAGAGTCCATGGGAATAGTTAATAAAACTTTTCCTGAAGAAGAGTTTGAATCAGCCGTGTTTGATTACGCTAAAGAGTTAGCTACGTTGGTTTCACCGAGATCAGTAAGAGTGATGAAAGAACAAATATACAATGCGCAAGCTGAGAGTATTGAAGAAAATCTGAAGAGCTCAATGCAAGCAATGGTAGATAGTTTTGATACTGAAGATTTTAAAGAGGGTGTAGCGCACTTTATTGAAAAAAGGGAGCCTAATTTTACAGGGAAGTAAAGATGCATGTAGATGAATTTACCAAGCAAGAAGGAAGGGAAACGTTAGCAACAGAACTGTCCAAGGAGGGCATGTTTGAATTACAAAAAAAGACTATTCGAGGTAACGAATACAATGTCTTTGTAAATGTACCCCAAAATCTTTATGAATATTTTCAATTTGCTTTAATTCATGGCGAATGGGAGTTTCTAGCTTATGAAGATGAGTCTTATAAGTACCAGGAAGTTCTTAATAATGCAGCTGGTTTAGCCCATGTCCTGATAGATCAATATCGGCTAAAAAAAGGCGATGCCGTTGCTTTTTCAATGAGAAATTATCCTGAGTGGATTTATAGCTACATGGCTGTCACCTCTATAGGATGCGTCGCAGTTCCACTTAATTCATGGTGGCAAGGCGAAGAACTTGATTATGGAATCACGCACAGTGAAGCTAAAGTATTTATAGGTGACGATGAAAGATTACAAAGATTAGAAGGTTTGGTAGAAGATGTACCAAGGATATCAGTTCGTTGCGATGCAAATGTCTTTACTAATACTGTTGCACTTGAAGAGTTAGTACTACCAAAAGAAGCTTTCCCCCAAGTGGAAATAGATCCAGAAGACGATGCGAGCATTATGTACACATCGGGAAGCACAGGTTACCCAAAGGGAGTTGTCACAACCCACCGCTCCATCATTAATACCCCTGTTGCTTGGGCCTTTTTAGCTACAATGGCTTCTCAATTAGAATCAGAAAGTGGAGAAACCTTTGTTCAAGCAGATTCTCCCTGTACTTTAGCAGCAGTTCCGTTATTCCATGTAACTGGATCTCATTCTAACTTTCTGCTTTCTTTGATCTCTGCTACTCGTATTGTTCTGATGTACAAATGGGACCCCCTAAAGGCAATTGAACTGATTGAGAAGTATAGAGTTACTTCCTTCTCCGGGGTGCCGACGATGACACAAGATATTTTAAATGCAAGCGAGGCTAATCCTGATACAGATGTTTCAAGTCTAGTGAGCTTGGGCGGAGGAGGTGCAGCAAGACCGCCAGAACAAGTTAAATCGCAAGAAAAAAATCACCCAACTAAAATCGCAGGAGTAGGTTATGGTTTAACTGAGACCAATGCTGGTGGAACTAATGCAAGTGGAAAATTACTTTACGATAAACCAGACACTGCGGGATTCCCTACACCGTTAATTCATGAATTAAAGATTATTAATGAAGAGGGCAGGCAAGTACCTACAGGTAAAACAGGAGAAGTCTGCATAAAGTCTGTCTCAAATTTTCGTTGCTATTTAAAAAATGAAGAAGCAACAACTGAAGCATTAGATTCGGAGGGTTGGTTTAGAAGCGGGGATGTTGGCTGCTTAGATGAGGATGGCTTTCTTTATATTAAAGATAGAATAAAAGATATAGTTATAAGAGGGGGGGAGAATATAGCTTGTTTAGAGATTGAAGCTGTTTTATCAGAGCACCCTGCTATCTTGGAGGCTTCTGTTTTTGGTGTTCCAGATGAACGTCTTGGAGAAAATTTAGCAACCAGGATTGCTTTAAACCCAGGAAATACTGCTACAGAAGCAGAAATATCTTCTTTCTTAGAAGGAAAAATTGCTAAATATAAAATTCCTTCTTACATGTGGTTTCAAGAAGAAGAGCTACCGAGAATTGCTTCAGGAAAAACAGCTAAAAAGCAAATGCGTGAAGATGCTATTAAGCAACTGGGTTTAGGATAAGGAAAAAAATATGCAAATAAAAAATAAGCGAGTAGTTGTAACTGGTGCAGCCAGTGGCATTGGAAAAGCATTGTCAGTAGCCTTTCATGAAGCTGGAGCTCAATCAGTGGTCGCAGTGGATATGAATTTAGAAGGTGCTCAAGATACCGCAAATGATGTTAATGGCCTAGCTGTTGAAGCTAATGTCGGACAAGAAACAGATATTATTAAAGTCGTTGATAAAGCAAATGAACTGTCTGGTGGTATTGATATATTTTGTTCAAATGCGGGCATAGGTGGAGTCCATGGTTTCATGGATGTAAAAACCGAAGACTGGCAGAATATCTGGGAGGTAAATGTTATGTCACATATTTATGCTGCAAGAAATGTTCTTCCTCAAATGCTAGAACGTGGTGAAGGGTATTTAATGAGCACTGCTTCTGCAGCTGGCTTATTAACTCAAATAGGTTCCGCAGGATATTCTGTAACTAAAGCCGCCGCAGTAAGTTTTGCAGAGTGGATAAAGATTTCTTATGGCTCAAAGGGAATTGGTGTGTCTTGTTTATGCCCTCAGGCAGTGAGAACAGCTATGACAGCAGGAGGCCCTGGTGTTGCAGGAATAGACGGAATGATAGAACCCGAAGAAGCGGCTAAAGATGTGCTTGATGCAATTGAAAAAGATAGATTCTTAGTTACTCCACATGCTGAAGTTCTTGAATACGTTAAAAGAAAAGGAACAGATAGAGATAGATGGATTAGCGGAATGCAAAGGCTACAAGAACGATTTGAAGAAATGATGCCTTCCTAGATTGCCTATTAAATGAAGAGGCTTTAATTAGTTCTTTTTATAAACTCTGAAGGTCCTTGGAATTTGATTAGTTTGATAACCTCTGGCCATGCCTTTGGTATTAAACTTAGCAGATATATTTCCATTCGAATCTATTGAAATTATTCCACCTTCCGCGCCAGCTTGAGTTAATTTGCTCACAACTAAGTTGGTAGATTCTTCTAGTGAAAGGCCAGAATATTCCATTAACTTACAGACATCAGCGGCCGTTAGTAAGCGCATAAAATATTCCCCGTGTCCGGTTCCAGAAACAGCGCATAACCCATTTTGAGCCCAAGTTCCTGCGCCGAGGATTGGCGAGTCACCAACTCTTCCTGTCATTTTATTTGTCCTTCCTCCCGTTGAGGTTGCAGCTGCTAAGTTACCTGATTGGTCTAAAGCTGCGGCTCCAACTGTGCCTAGTTTTTCATCCTCTTTACTTTTCCTTACTCTTTTTAAATTTTTCTCTGAATAAAAATAAGAAGGGTCAACTAGTTCTATACCTATTTCTTTTGCAAATTTTTCTGCTCCTCTACCTATTAACATTACATGTTCTGTCTTCTCCATCACTTTTCGTGCTAAGAGAACTGGATTTTTAACTTTGCTAACACCAGCAACTGCACCTCCCTTACCACTTTCTCCATCCATGATTGATGAATCCATTTCTTGAGTTTCCATCTCCGTATAGACAGAACCTTTACCCGCATTAAATAATGGCAGATCTTCCAGAATTACTACAGCAGCAGTAACTGCATCTAAACTTGAACCACCTTGTTCTAGAATTTTATATCCAGCGGATAAGGCTTCATTAATACCAGTTTCATAAGAGTTAATTGCCTTCTCGTCGAGATCAGAAAAAGAACCAGCCCCTCCATGAATTACGATACCAAAGTTACTCACCTCATCATTTGATTCTATTACTCCAACCATTAAAGAAAAAAGAGTAATTAGAATTATCTTGATTATCGGCCTTTCCATTCAGGTGCTCTTTTTTCTGCGAAAGCTACAGGGCCTTCTACGAAATCTTCGCTGCTTAACAAGTCTCCTACAGCAGAATACTGAGCTTGCATTGACTTCTCTAAATCAGATTCATTTAAACTCTGATAAGCAACTTGTTTAGTTGCCCTGATAGACATAGGAGAACAAGCTTCAATATCTATTGCCCACCTTCTAGCAGTGTCCATCAATTCTGGCTGGGAAACTACTTCATTAACTATGCCTAACTCTTTAGCTTCCTCTGCCCCTACGTGTCTTCCAGTTAGCATCATACCCATAGCATTTTTC
>JYMV01021666.1_pt1 | contig 10357 bp, 10 predicted proteins | sample 338911 | NCBI WGS metagenome assembly JYMV01 (sample SAMN03354496, study PRJNA234377) | hydrothermal vent metagenome | biome: Deep sea; feature: Hydrothermal plumes at the Eastern Lau Spreading Center, Western Pacific Ocean; material: Seawater | place: Tonga | collected 2009 | depth 2000 m m
CCTTATCGTCCAAAGTTCCCCCCTTCGCTTATGTTTACAATCCTACCAGCATGGGGTCGTAGGCAGCTGAGGCGTTGCTGTTAAATCGAACCCTGGAGGAATTATAGGCGCCGTATCCCGACAGTGTCATGCCAATCTCATTGGTACTGGCAGTTTTATAAAAATTGTCTCCGTCTGCTACTTTGTCTATTTCTTCAAATGTGACAGTACCTATGTGATCTAATTCGGACACCAAAGAATCAACCTTCACCCAAAATCCCTGGTGCGAGGGAATTGTACGGCCTGATGACTGATTATAGCCTTCATACGACTTGCTGGTAGGATTGTAAACATAAGCGAAGGGGGTAACTTTGGACGATAAGGTAACGGTGTTCCATAAGATATCTGAAGGGTAGGGGTTGGCGATCAGGTTCCACCCATCTTCGGTATTATTTTCAAGGCCATCAGTATAGGTCACCGTGACAATTTGCTGGCCCGAAACCAAAGAGTCCGTTAAGTCAATGGTCAAGGTTAAGGGGGTTCCGAGCCCTTCGCCAACCCACACCATGAAGCCTTCTCCAATTCCCATCAAATCCGCAGTGCTAACGGGTTCTATAAATCCATCTTCTGACGGGCCAGGATCAGTTTCATCATAGGTCCATACAGACGTGAATGTTGAGAGTTCGTCATCAGTGTCGATAAATCCCGACATGAAGAAGTCGTCGTTCCACCCTTCAATAGTTGCACTGTCGTTGACCGGTGCACCGAGGAGGCGCCAACCATCCTGTTCATCGATGTACCGCTCTATAGTGAAGTCACCTCGCATGCTGCCACCGGTAACTTCTGCCACGCGCGCTGTGCCATCTATATCTGAAAGAAGGATCAGGTCATCACCGCGCACATCAAATGTACCGTTAGTCAAGGTCAGCGTGTTCCAAAGCTTTTGCGTTCCACCTGATGGCGCAATGTCCCTTATCCCCGTACAGTTGATCTGAAGGTTGTTGAACGTGTTGAAACCCGTAATGCAATTTGAGCTCCCACTCAACACAACAATGCCCGTGCGGTCGCTAAAATCCCCCAAATTGCTCCATGAACCACTTACGTCAATAGTGCCTGCGTTGTGTACTATACCGCCTGCGGCAATGGCAAAATCTCCCCTAACCGTTAATGTAACACCTTCTGAAATTGTCAGAGTGCCAGAATAGGCTGATAACATCGGAAACGCCTTAGACTGCCCATATCCCTGCTGCAGTGCTGCCACACACAGCAAGGGCAGCAAGGCGATACAGAACTTACTATATGGAATGTGGCAGGTCAACATAGATGCAATTAGCTGTGTTAGTACAATCGATGGGCGGAGAACCAGGTGGTGATGAAATCATTTGACAAAGAATATGATGTTTGTGAGGCTTTTTGTGTGACAACTACAAAAACTTTTGTTCCCGCCATTAGCTTTAATATCGCCGAAACAGAACCAGTGAGTTGCAGACTTATATCAGCTGTATGGTTTATGTTTGAGACCATAGCCCTTGGCAAGGTTCCATCATCCACCCGGATTTCTACATTCCATTCTCCGAAAAAGGGGTCCAAATCAAAAATGGTGACTGAAGTGTTAAACTGGTAAACGCCATCATAAGGTACAACATAGACATTGGCAGACCCATTATAATGCCCCCCATCGTTAAAATCGACAACATTCAGAATTACCTCAGTAGGTGTGTTGGGAAGAATCTGCTGTGACCCATCACTAAAAACTAAAAATCCAACTGCCATATCTGGAGTTATATTTTCCCATGACGGTGAAGTGGATGTACTTCTTTGCATATACAGATCTACGTTGTTGCCAGATGTATCAAGAACCATCAATCCCTTTGCAGGGGCAGGAATGTTAAGTATTGTCGAGTTGGTCAGCCGGGGCAGCAGGACACCTTGGTCTTCGGCCACAATATCCAACACGGCGGAAGGGTCTGGAACTAACTTATTAATAGCCACTCCACCTGCACCAGACTGTGCCAGGGCGATTGAAGTGTATAGTATAAGGGCTGTAGCTGCGCTGAATATTTTATTTTTCATAATGGGTGTAGATGACAGGTAATTCCGATACCTAAACTTATTAATTAGCTGATTTAGAAAGTGGAGTGTGAAAATATGACGTATGAGGCAGGGGATAGGTTGCGTCTATTCATTTAAGACACAATGTCGGAGTGCGTAAGATAGATACCCTGAGTTGCATGCCTCCCTACTGCCATTACCTAGCACAAAATAGAAAAACCCTCCCCCTCCACCGGAATGCAATACAGAACTTATTATATGGAATGTGGCAGGTCAAGTTGGTGCAATTTAGCTTTGTCAGTACAGTCTATGGCCAGAGAACCAGTTGCGGGTGTAATTTGTTGACAAAAACATCGAACCTTGGGACCTATGCTCGACAAGTACATAAACTCGTTTTCCCGCGGTTAGCTTCAATGTCACGGAGGCGGATCCTATGAAATCGGTATTATTACCTGCTGGGCTGCTAACGCTTGAGGCCATCGGTTGCCCATCCACCAAGATTTCTATGAGCCAGTCTACACCGATGGGCAAACCATTGATTGTAACCCCAGTGTTAAACTGGTAAACGCCATCATAAGGCACAACGTAATAGAAAAAATTAGGATTGTAATGGCCTCCGTCGTTGAACTGTATATTATTAAATTCCACCACAGTCTGTGTCTGGCCAGGAATCAACATTGCCCCATCCATATACACTAAAAATCCAACTTTCATATCTTCACCCACGTTGTTCCATACCGGTGTCGTTGGCGTACCCCTGTTTATATATATTGAGTTGTCATCTATATTATACACTAGTAGTCCGTTCGCAGGCAAACTAATGATTTGAATTGCTGATGTGGTCAGTCTGGGCAGGAGGACACCTTGATCTTCAGACACTATATCTAACGCGGCAGAGGGGTCTGGAGTTAACTGATTAATACCAACACCCCCTTGTGCCATGGCTGTTGAAGCGTATAGAAGTAGGGCTATTGCAGTGGTTAATATTTTTCGTTTCATAGTGGTTTAGATGGCAGCTTATAATTATAGCAACCAAAATTTTAACGGATTCACTTATTTACGAATTAGGCGTAAGAAAACACAACAAATTACCAAAAAATAAGCTAAAGCGTGAATATATGACGAATCATGAGGCTGATAGATTGCGTCGGCTATTAAATGCTCGTGGATGAGTGCACAATATAAATTCCCCGAGTTTCATGCATTTCTGGTGCTGTTACCTTAAGACATAAAAAAACCCTTCCCTCCACCAATTAGCGGAAAGAAGGGTTTTATTCACTGCGTGAATGAATTACATCATTCCGCCCATTCCACCTGGAGGCATTCCAGCTGGCATGGCAGGCTCATCTTCTTTCTCATCAGCAAGCACGCACTCAGTAGTGAGCAGCATACCAGCAATGGAAGCAGCATTTTCCAATGCAACCCTGGCCACTTTCTTGGGATCTATAACGCCAGACTTCAATAAGTCTTCGTACTGTTCTGTAGCGGCATTATAACCGAAGGCATTTTTGCCTTCGCGAACTTTCTGGATAACAATAGATCCTTCTTGTCCGGCATTGGCAACAATTTGGCGTAAAGGTTCTTCCAACGCCTTGCGAAGAATTGCGACTCCGGTTGCTTCATCCTCGTTAGCCCCTTCTACCTTGTCCAGGGCATCAATCGCCCGAACGTATGCAACACCTCCGCCAGCTACAATACCTTCCTCCACGGCGGCTCTGGTAGCATTCAGGGCGTCAACTACGCGGTCTTTCTTCTCTTTCATTTCAATTTCCGTAGGAGCTCCTACATAAAGTACAGCAACTCCGCCAGCAAGTTTGGCCAGTCTTTCTTCCAACTTCTCTTTGTCATAGTCAGAAGTGCTCTTTTCGATATGAGCCTTGATTTGGTTAACTCTTGCCTTGATGTCAGAAGCTTTTCCACCACCACTTACAATAGTACTGTTCTCCTTATCAATAGTGACGGTCTTGGCTGATCCCAGGAATGAAAGATCAGCTGTGTCCAGCTTGTACCCTCTCTCTTCAGATATTACTGTACCACCTGTAAGGATTGCGAGGTCTTCCAACATCTCTTTCCTGCGGTCACCAAATCCAGGTGCCTTTACAGCAGCAATCTTAAGCGAACCACGGATCTTATTGACAACAATCGTAGCCAAAGCCTCGCCATCAATGTCCTCAGCAATAATCAATAGAGGCCTGCCTGATTGAGCTGCTTTTTCCAACAACGGTAGAAGATCTTTCATTGTAGAGATCTTTTTGTCGTGGATTAGGATATATGGATCCTCCATAACTACCTCCATTTTCTCTGTATCAGTTACGAAGTACGGAGAAATGTATCCTCTGTCAAATTGCATTCCCTCTACAACTTCAACAGTTGTATCAGTTCCCTTTGCCTCCTCAACAGTGATAACTCCTTCTTTCTTTACCTGGTCCATCGCCTCAGAAATCAAGTCACCTATCTGTGGATCATTGTTGGCAGAGATCGTAGCAATTTGCTTGATCGTGCTGTTGTCGTCACCGACAGCTTTTGAATGCACATCTAGATGAGCTACGACTGCAGCTACCCCTTTATCGATACCTCGCTTAAGATCCATTGGATTTGCTCCGGCAGCTACATTCTTCAAGCCTGTAGTAACGATGGCCTGTGCAAGCACAGTAGCGGTAGTAGTGCCGTCACCAGCAACATCCGCTGTTTTAGAAGCTACTTCCTTGAGCATCTGAGCACCCATGTTCTCAATAGGGTCGGTCAATTCGATCTCTTTTGCCACGGTTACACCATCCTTTGTAATAACCGGTGCACCAAATTTTTTGTCCATAATTACATTGCGTCCTTTTGGTCCCAATGTTACTTTCACGGCATTTGCCAACTTATCAACCCCTGCTTTGAGTTGGTCCCTGGCTTCTGCGTCAAATGTTATTGTCTTTGCCATAATTGATATAATTGTTTACCCCTCCCGGGGAATATTAAGATTGAAAAATATATTGTTATACTTATTAATTAAACGATAGCGAGGATATCTGATTCTCGCATGATAATATAGTCTCCGCCATTGAGCGAAATTTCTGTGCCTGCATATTTGCCATACAGCACTGCATCGCCGACTTTCACAGTAATGGGTTCGTCCTTAGTGCCGTTTCCGGCTGCTACCACTTTTCCATTTTGCGGTTTTTCTTTTGCAGTGTCAGGAATAATAATTCCCCCGGCTGTCTTCTCCTCGGCGCTAGCTGGTTCTATAACCACTCTGTCAGCCAACGGTTTGATTTTTATTGCCATTGTTATTCAAATTGTATCCCTTTTTGTCAGGGAAGAGTTAAACATGATTTTTAGATCGATTTGGTGTTGTCATTAATTGTGCCACTCCAAATAATGGTAGTTCATGGCATAAATAGTGTCATTATTGCATAATAAAATGAGATATTATCAATGAAGCCTGTCAAATTTGACAGTCTTAAGCCTATTCTGTTCCTTGAGGTATTATAGGATTTGGTGCTGCTGGAGGTGCAACTGGTAATGGCGCATTATCAATTTGTTCTTGCATCACTGATTCTCCTGTCTCTGCCTCTCCCGGTTTGGCTAAGTTAGACAGCAAACTTAAGCTCAGCAATGCAATAGCAAGTGTCCATGTAGTCTTCTCTAAGAAATCTGCTGTCTTTCGTACGCCCATGTACTGGTTCGATGAAGAAAACTCAGCAGATAACCCCCCGCCTTTTGGATTTTGAATCAAAACCACAATCACAAGTATAACACATGTGATCAAGATCAATACTGTTACCAAAGCTCCCATTTTGTCCTAATTTTTTATTATCCTGAATCCGGTATTGCTATTTACTCTTTTTTAGCTGTTCTTCCAGTGTTGTAATTCGGGCTGCAAAGGTATTCCTTTTTTCAGGATATTTCAAGCCTAGCAGTTTGTAAGCTTTTATTGCCTTATCTAGATATCCCTGGGCTTCATAGATGCCTGCCAGGGTCTCTGTTACAAATGACGAATCATCAACCAGGCTCAACCTCGCTGTGTCTATCGGAGAAAAGAAAGGCTCCTTGCCAGTATCTGATGTCGTATCACCAACCCTGGGTGATGTTGCAATGAATTTGTCTATCAGAGAAGAGGTGTCTGATTCTTTACCGAGAGATTCCGGTCTTGTATGTGAATCACTCGTTGAAGACCTTAGCCATTGGTTGAAAGTCATCATTCCGCTCAGGTCAAAAGGAACATTCCCTGCAGCAGGTAAGGTTTTTTTCTCAGCCGGAGCCTCCCTGGCTTCCTCAACCTCATCCGCCCGCTCAGTATCTTGTTGGCTCACCTCCAGTTTAATTGAAGCGTTCACGGCCTCCTGTAGTATTTGGGCTTCCAGCGGCGAAATATCCTTTTTAGAAACATCTTTGTTTTCTCCTGAATATTCTTCTACCAGTCTGATCTGTTCATGGAGATCTTCCTGCATTACCAACTCATACAGCTTCTTCCGATCGCTCACATAGGCTGCGGCAGTCTTTATTGCCTTTGGATATTCTATGCTATTGTGCTTGTGTAGCCCCTTCAAATGCAGTATGTGAGCAGATTGAAAATAGGGAAACTTGTCGATCAGGTTTTCTAATTCGACCGTTGAAGACTCAGAGATGGTGGAGGGGTTCTCCAGATAGTTGATGAACTGTGTGGCATTCATAATTTCAAATATACAATTCACCAATTAACGACCGCCTTGTTGAAGATATCCTCAACCAACTGCTCGTTGATGGACTTAATAAGCTGGTCTTCAACGGCTGCTAAATCAGATGTGCTGGCGTAATCTTCATACCGCATGAAGTTCGATTCATAGCTCAACTTTTCATCCACATTGTTGATGAATTTTACATGAATGGTAACTGTAAGCCGATTCATTGCTGCCGTTTCGTCCTGCTGTATAGCTACAGGAGTTACAGCATAGTTTGTAATGGCACCTTCAAACCTCAGATCCCCATTCTGCTCTACGAGGCTCAGGCCCGTTTCACCAATGAGGCGTTCTTTTAAAGCCTCAGTAAGTGATTGGCTAAGCTGTGGTTGAACCAGGGCTGCGTTGTTTGGAAAATACTGCACAGACACGGTTTTCATGTCCGGGTTAAGGGAAGCGCCGGAAAATTTGAGCGTGCAACTTGATGATGACAGCAGACAGGCCGCAATAAGAAGATAAGAGAACCGAGTGCCAGGCGTAGTAGTCACGAACGACTTAGTCTTTAATATTGTATTCTTTAATTTTTCGATAGAGCGTACGCTCTGAAATGCCTAACTCAGCCGCCGCATTTTTATTGCTCTTATGCTTCAGTAAGGCCTTGCCGATAAGTTCAACTTCGTTATCCCTCAAAGACAGTGATTCTTCCTCAATTTCTTCTATCTCAACAGCGACCTCAGCTCGAGCTGCATCTGATTCAGAGGCTTGTGATCCTTGCATTTGGTTAAGGTCTATTGGTTGGGTTTTTCCATCACTGGTTTGTGTCGCATCAAAGCGTTGAATTAGCCTGTTGAGCAACTCAGAATTGTCCGCCTGAATACTTACACCGCCTTCCTGTTCCTGTAACATTCCGAATACCAACTTTTTAAGATCAGTAATGTCCGCTTTCATGTCGAACAATACCTTATATAAGATGTCTCGTTCCGATAGATCTTCATTACCAGCACCTCCCTTAAACAAGACGGGAAGCGCCGTGGTTGATGCTGCAGGCAGGTAGCTCAATAACGTTTCTTTGGAGACTTCCCTCTTTTCTTCAATTACGGAAACCTGCTCAGCTACATTCTTGATCTGTCTCACATTTCCCGGCCAATAATATTGTGTCAATACTTCCTGGGCTTCCTCAGTCAATCTTATTCCAGGCATCTTGTATTTATCAGCAAAATCCAGGGCGAATTTTCTGAAAAACAGGTGAATGTCGTCCTTCCTTTCCCTTAGAGGTGGAATATTAATTGGCACAGTGTTGAGCCTGTAATATAGGTCCTCCCTAAACTTCTCATTGGCGATAGCTTGAGGGATATTAACATTGGTCGCAGCTACAATTCGCACATCCGTTTTTTGAACTTTTGATGAACCAACCTTTAAAAACTCTCCACTTTCCAATACCCTCAACAGGCGTACCTGAGTTTGCAAGGGAAGTTCGGCAACTTCATCTAAAAAGATCGTTCCACCATGCGCAACTTCAAAATATCCTTTACGTGCTTCATATGCCCCTGTAAAGGAACCTTTCTCATGCCCAAAGAGTTCTGAGTCAATAGTACCTTCTGGAATGGCGCCGCAGTTTACGGCAATTATTTCTTTGTGTTTCCTCGTGCTCAGACTGTGGATAATTTGAGGAAATACTTCCTTTCCAACACCACTCTCACCGGTAATTAATACTGAAATATCCGTGCCGGCAACCTGCATGGCGGTGTCTATCGCCCGGTCTAGTGCAGGCGAGCTGCCAATGATCTCGAATCGTTGCTTTATTTGCTGTACATTCATGGCTTATGCTTGGGTTTTCACCAGATCAACAACCCTACCAATCAAAGTAGCTGACGTGCATTCGGAAATTTTGACATGCACGTACTCCCCAGGCTTGTGCTCATCCCTTGGGAAAACAACAACAGTATTCTGCGAATTCCTTCCAAAAAGATGGGCTTCAGAGCGCTTTGACACCCCTTCAATCAATACTTCATAGGTTTTTCCAATCCTCTCCTTATTAATGATCAAAGAGTGCTTATTCTGCAGCCTGATGATTTCTTCCAGCCTTCGGGTTTTCTCTTCTTCAGTAATATCATCTTTAAATTTCCTCTCAGCCATCGTTTTAGGACGCTCGGAATACTTGAACATATACGAGAAGTCATACTTAACCCAATCCATTAAGGACAGTGTCTCCTTATGATCCTCCTCTGTTTCAGAGCAAAAACCAGATATGATGTCTGCGGAAATTCCGCAATTTGGGATAATCTTCCGGATGGAGCTTATTCGATCTTTATACCAATCCCTGGTGTACCCGCGGTTCATTTTCTCTAAGATAGTGGAACTACCTGATTGAACAGGTAGGTGTATATATTCACAAATGTTCTTGTACCTGGCCATGGTGTGAAGCACATCATCCGTCATATCCTTCGGGTGAGAGGTGGAAAATCTTATCCTCAGCAGCGGATTGATCTGGGCAACCATTGCCATCAATTGAGCAAAATTTACACTTTTAGCCTGCTCCTCAGTACTTAAGTTCTCAAACTCTTTCTTTAACCCTCCCCCAAACCACAGGTATGAGTCTACATTTTGGCCAAGCAACGTCACTTCCCGATAACCGTTATCAAACAAGCCCTTGGCTTCTTTCAGGATCGATTCTGGATTTCTGCTCCTTTCTCTCCCTCTGGTAAATGGTACTACACAGAAGGAGCACATATTATCGCATCCCCTGGTGATAGAGATAAAAGCGGTGACACCATTGCCAGCCAGCCGAACCGGCTCAATTTCTTCGTAGGTCTCTTCTTTTGAAAGAATAACATTGATGGCTTTCTTGCCTTCACTTACCTGATCTACCAGATTTGGGAGATCCCTATATGCATCTGGACCAGCCACTATATCGACCAATTTTTCCTCCTCCAGCAGCCTGGACTTCAAGCGTTCAGCCATACATCCCAATACCCCGATTACGACATCAGGGTTCCTCTTCTTAAGCGCATTGTATGTCTTAAGGCGATTTCTGACCTTTTTTTCAGCGTTCTCCCTGATAGCACACGTGTTAACCAGGATCAGATCCGCTTTGGAATAATCAGAAGTAAGCCCGTATCCCTTCTTCTTCATGATTGAAGCGACAATTTCACTGTCTGAGAAGTTCATCTGGCATCCGTAGCTCTCAATATATACCTTACCCAGATCACCTTCGGCAGCTGTTGTATCTGACAATGCCTCTCCTTGTCTTTCTTCTTCTAATAGTACCTTAGTGTTCATATTAGCAATACCTCTCATTTTGGCTTCCCTGCCGTTAGGCGCGATCGCAAAATTAGTGAAAATATGTGTTGTGACAAAATGGCACACATCTTATTAAACGCGCTTCCTTGAACTTGCACATTGCCCACAAAGACGACGAGTGAAAATTACGGGGTTTGAGGTGGCTTCTGAAAAATTCAGGCAACCTAAATGCCATTTTCAAGTCTTTTAAATTCGCACGAATTTGGAATAACCATTTTGATTTCATTTTCTTTGCACTCTTTTTGCAAAGTGATTTTCAACTTTTTAAATATTGATAGGCAATTGTAACAGCTGCTGAGTTTGTGCATGAGAAACTAAAATTGATCTGGATTTCAGATAAATATTATAACCTTCTTGTTCAATTCGCGTAACACGGACTCGTT